>Ga0247831_1000007_pt1 | contig 340223 bp, 334 predicted proteins | sample LaCruzMarch2015__9_FD_192406 | JGI IMG/M metagenome (GOLD analysis project Ga0247831, IMG submission 192406) | Freshwater microbial communities from meromictic Lake La Cruz, Castile-La Mancha, Spain - LaCruzMarch2015_1m | ecosystem: Environmental > Aquatic > Freshwater > Lake | place: Spain... | reverse complement strand
CCACACGCGCCTTGAACGCCGAGTCATGGTTCCTGCGTTTCGACATGTCTGTTCTCCTCGTTATTGGAGACCAGCAGACGTCAGATCGTAGCTTCCGTCACTGTCCGATTTTCGGGGGGTAGCTCAGTCCCATTTCGGTCGACTCGTCGTGGCTCAGGGAAGCTCAGTCACTGCTCGAAAGCCTCGCCATCGAACAACTTTCCGATGACCAGGCCACTAGACTAGTCGATTTGGGCTTCGGTGAATAGGCAAGCCCGTGGTCGCCATCCCCCCAACCGCCTTGCCCCCTCCCCCCCTCTCCCGTAAACAGGCACTAAGCCACTAGGGGAGGCCAGTCATGCGCCGCGTCGTCATCACCGGGATCGGGATCGTCTCGTCCATCGGCAACAATGCCGCCGAGGTCGAGGCCAGCCTTCGCGCCGGCAAGTCCGGCATCGTCTTTGCCCCCGACTATGCCGAGCATGGCTTTCGCTGCCGGGTGCACGGCCAGCCCCACATCGTGCTGGAAGATCACATCGACAAGCGCGACCTGCGGTTCATGGGTGACGGGGCGGCCTATACCTTCATCGCGATGGATCAGGCGGTAAAGGACTCAGGGCTCGCCCCGGAAGATATCTCGAACGACCGCACCGGGATCATCGTCGGCTCCGGCGGACCCTCGACGAAATCTTTCTTCCGTGCCCACAATATCGTCCGCGAAACCGGCAGCCCAAAACGGATGGGGCCGTTCATGGTGACCAAGGGTATGTCGTCGACCGTGTCGGCCTGCCTTGCCACGCCGTTCAAGATCAAGGGGGTGAACTATTCCATCACCTCGGCCTGTTCCACCAGCGCACACTGTATCGGCAACGGGACGGAGCTGATCCAGATGGGCAAGCAGGACATCGTCTTTGCCGGCGGCGGGGAAGAGCTTGACTGGACCCTCTCGTGCCTCTTTGACGCGATGGGCGCGATGAGCAGCAAGTACAACGACGCGCCCGAAACCGCGAGCCGGACCTATGACGCCAACCGCGACGGCTTTGTGATCGCGGGCGGTGGCGGCGTGGTGGTGCTGGAAGAACGCGAGCACGCTCTGGCGCGCGGCGCGAAGATCTATGCCGAGGTGACGGGTTACGGCGCCACCTCGGACGGGCACGACATGGTCGCGCCCAGTGGTGAAGGCGGCGAACGGGCGATGCGGCTGGCGCTGGCCACCCTGCCCGCCGGGCGGCGCGTCGATTACATCAACAGCCATGGGACCTCGACCATGGTCGGCGACGTGACCGAGGTCGAGGCGATCCGCCGCGTCTTTGGCCGGGGGCAAACACCGCCCATCGCCTCGACCAAATCGCTGACCGGGCACTGCCTGGGCGGTGCGGGGGTTTGGGAGACGATCTTTTCGATCCTGATGATGCAGGGCCGGTTCATCGCAGCCTCGGCCAATGTGGTCACGTTGGACCCGGCGTTGGATGCCGGCGAAATCGTGACCTCATTGCGCGACGGGGTGGATATCGATTCGGTGCTGTCGAACTCCTTCGGGTTTGGCGGCACCAATGCCACCCTCGTCCTGTCGAAACACCTGTCGTAAGGAAGCATCATGGCCAATCTTCTGCACGGCAAGCGCGGGCTTGTCATGGGTGTCGCGAACGACCGGTCAATCGCCTGGGGCATCGCCTCGGCGCTGGCGGCCGAAGGGGCAGAGCTTGCCTTTTCCTACCAGGGTGAGGCGTTCGGCAAACGGGTGGAACCGCTTGCCGCCTCGGTCGGATCGGACTTTCTGGTCGACGTGGATGTGACCAATGATGCAAGCCTCGATGCCTGCTTTGGTGCCTTGGAAAGCCGCTGGGGCAGCATCGACTTTCTGATCCACGCCATTGCCTTTTCCGACAAGGCCGAGCTTACGGGTCGCTTCATCAACACCACCCGCGGCAATTTTCAGAATTCGCTGAACATTTCCTGCTTCAGCTTCATCGATGTGGCCGCGCGGGCCGCGCGGTTGATGCCGAATGGCGGATCGCTTATCACCCTGACCTTTCAGGGGTCGAATGCGGTGGTCCCCAACTACAACGTGATGGGGGTGGCCAAAGCGGCGCTGGAAAGTGCTGCACGCTATCTGGCCAATGATCTTGGTCCGCAGGGCATCCGCGTCAACGCCATCTCGCCCGGGCCGATGAAAACCCTGGCCGGGGCGGCGATCGGCGGAGCCCGCGCAACCTACCGCCACACCGAAGCCAACGCGCCGATGCGGGCCAATGCCACTCTGGAGGCAATCGGCGGGACGGCGGTTTGGCTGTGTTCGGCGGGCGGGGCCTGCACCACGGGCGAGGTGGTGCATGTGGACGGTGGGTACCATGTCCTGGGGATGCCGCAGGCGGAAAATATCTGACCCGCTGCAAAAACGATTTCCGAACGGAAATCGGAACGGAATTTTTCAAATTCCGTTTGCCCGGCGCGGTGCGGGCTGGAGCGGGCGGCGGGAATCGAACCCGCGTCTTTAGCTTGGAAGGCTAAGGTCTTACCATTACACAACGCCCGCGCTCGGCTTCAGATAGCATCGCGGGGCCGCGACCTCAACCCGGCTCAGGCGGCAATCGGCGCGATCAGGCCTGCACCGGAAGCGCGGTTGGAGTTGACGGCCACCCCGACCCGGTGGGGCGGCATCAATACGCCCTCAGCCGAGGCGCGCATCAAAACCGCCGCGCCATGCCCGGCCTCGCCCAGCCACAGCGGCCAGGCTGCCGCTTCCAGCACCACCGGCTCTCGGTGATGAAGCCCCGCCATCCCAGGGCCGGCATCGGTCGACACGATGGCGACCGTGTCGCCCTCACCCCAGCCTTGCCAAAGGCCCGCCAAGGCAAGGGGCACCCCATCGCGACGGGTGAAATACCAGGGCAGCTTTTCGCCCTTGGCCCCGGTGCTCCATTCGTAGAACCCGCTGGCCGGGACGATACAGCGGCGCGCGCGGACCGCGTCGCGAAACGCGGGCTTGGTGGCGACGGTATCGGCACGCGCGTTGATGATCAGCGGCCCGTCATTGGGGGCCCTGTACCAGGCCGGGATGAAGCCCCAGCGCATGGCGCGCAAACGGCGCTGACCGTCCTGCGAGGTGACCACGGAGACGGGATTCGTCGGGCAGACGTTAAAGTTGGGGCCCAAGGGCAGGTCGTTGCCAAGGCTCGCTGCGAACAGCGCCGCCAGCGCCTCATTCGGGTGGGTGATGGTGAAGCGACCGCACATCGCCCTTCAGCCTAGTCGAACTTTGCAGCGAGGCAAGCCCAAGTCCTGCCGCCGGGGGTGCCTAGTGTCGCAAGATCCGGCCGTCGGTGAAGGGGTGAAATGGCCCGATCTTGGCGAGGTACTCGGCGGTTACATCGGCAAGGTCGGGGCCGAAATCATAGGCATTCGCGGCCTCGACGAACATGTCATACCCGTCGCCACCGCCACGCAGGTAATTGTTCGACACCACCTTGTAGAGGCCTTCGGGGTCAATCGGTGCCCAGATGTCGCCCACCCTGACCTTGACCTCGGACACGCGAGTGCCGGCGGGCTTTGCCGGATCGAAGGCGAATTGCAACCCTGCCACCTGCGGAAAGCGACCGGCCTGGGTGTCAACCTCTGAGACGCCGTTTTCCAGTGCGGCGATGACCACCGCACCACTCACCTCGAAGGTGGAGAGCGTGTTTTGGAACGGCAGGACCGTCAGCACCTCGCCCATCGTGATCGGGCCAGCGTCGATCGAGGCGCGCAAGCCGCCGCCGTTCTGGATTGCGATCGTCACCCCCTGACCGGCAACGCGGTCCAGCATCGCCTCGGCCACGAGGGTGCCCATCGCGCATTCCATCGCGCGGCAGGTGTCGCGGCTGCCGTCAATCGGGGCCAGGGCTTCGGAAACCAGGCGGGTCTTCAACTCTTCCAGCGGGCCGGCCAGGGCGACGACCCGCGCCGCAACCGCCGGGTCGGGCATCACGCTGGCATCCAGCAGGATCGTGTCGCCCGTCGCCGACACCAGGACGCCCTGGTCGTCAAAGGTCAGCACCAGATGCCCAAGGTACTTGCCATAGGCATAGGCCTGAACCACCGGCACCGGCACGCCCCGGACCCCGTCGACCATCAACGGATAAGGGCCAAGACGGGCCGGGTCCGTGTTGGACAACAGCGTATGGCTATGCCCGCCCACCACTGCGTCGATGCCCGGCACCCGGGCTGCGATGTCCATGTCCAAAGCGATGCCGACATGGGTCAATGCGATGATCCGGGTCACCCCTTCCGCTTCCAGCGCCGCGACATCTTTGGTCAGGCTGGCGATCTCGTCTGCAAACGTGACCGCCTTGCCGGGGCTTGACGTGTCGACCGTATCGGTGGCCAGGGCCGAGACGATGCCGATCTTTTCGCCCCCGACCTTCAGCACGACGTGGTCCTCTACCTTGCCGATCAGGCTGGCCTCGGCCGATATGTCGGTATTGCCCGATACCAAAGGAAAGCTGACCCGGTCGGCAAGATTTGCCAGTCCGGCAGGGCCGTCGTCAAATTCGTGATTGCCGACGGCCATCGCGTCAAAACCGATGGCCTCCAGAAACTCGGCTTCGACCGCGCCTTTGTAGGTCGTGTAGTACAGACTGCCCTGAAACTGGTCGCCTGCGTCGAGAACGATCACCTGCCCAGCCTCGGCCCGGATCGCGTCCCGTAGCGCATTGATCTTGGCCGTCAGCCGGGCGACGCCGCCAAAGCAGGCCCCGGCAGCAAGGTCCTCGGCCGAGCAGGTGCTGTCAAAGGCGTTCACCGGCTCGATCCGGCTGTGAAAATCGTTGATGTGCAGCACATGCAGGGTGAAATCGGCCTTAGCCGGAAGGGCGATCAGCCCCAGTGCCACCGCGGTCAGGACCGATTTGCGCATTCCCCACCCCTTTTCCAACATGCCAGCTTTGATGGTCGCGCGGATCGGAAACAGTCGCATGACGCCAGACGGATTGACCCGCCCCGTTTCCACGGGCAAAAGCGTAGCATGCTGATTTACAAGATCCTTCGCCGCCCGGAATGGGATGCCTTTCGCGCCGCAGGCGAAACCCTGGGGGCACCCGTCGACCTTGCAGACGGCTTCATCCATTTCTCGACCGCCGCGCAGGTGGCCGAAACCGCAGCCAAATGGTTTGGCCAGGAAAGCGACCTTGTGCTGGTGGCCTTTGACGCGGACCGCCTGGGACCAGCCCTGAAATGGGAACCCGCCCGCAACGGCCAGCTTTTCCCGCATCTGTACCGGCCCATGAACCTGACCGAGGTGGTGTGGGACAAGTCGCTGCCGCTGGGGGCCACCGGCCACATCTTCCCCGAAGGCCTGTGGTGACGCCGTCAGAGCGCATCGCCTTGGCTTTGCTGCACCGGCTAGAGCCGGAGCGCGCGCATGCCCTGTCGCTTGTGGCGTTGCGCGCGGGGGTGGTGCCGTTGCCCGGTCCGGTGGCCTTGCTGCGCCTTGCAACCGGTCTTGCCGGGCTGCCGCTGTTGAACCCGATCGGCCTGGCTGCGGGCTTTGACAAGAATGCCCAAGGGGTGGCGGCCTTGTCGCGAGCGGGCTTTGGCTTCCTCGAAGTGGGGGCCGCAACCCCCCAGCCGCAAGCCGGAAATGCCAGGCCGCGCCTTTACCGGCTGACCGAAGATCGGGCCGCAATCAACCGGTTCGGCTTCAACAACGACGGGATGGACGCGATTGCTTCGCGATTGGCCAAAAGGCGCCAAACCGCAATCCCGGTCGGCCTGAACCTTGGGGCCAACAAGACAAGTTCGGACCGCGCAGCCGATTTTGCAACGGTGCTGTCGGTCTGCGGTCCCTATGTAGACTTTGCCACGGTCAATGTTTCTTCGCCCAATACAGAGCAATTGCGCGATTTGCAGGGGCCGGCAGCCCTTACCGCGCTGCTCGCCGGTGTGCTGCAGGCACGGGCAAACCTGCCGCGCCCGATCCCGGTCTTTCTGAAAATCGCCCCTGACCTGGCCTCGGATGACCTGGCTCGGATTGCCGAGGTGGCTTTGTCGGCGGGGGTGTCCGGCATCATTGCGACCAACACCACCCTGGCACGCGAAGGGTTGCAATCACCGCACCGGGACGAGGCGGGTGGGCTTTCCGGCGCGCCCCTTTTTGAACGCTCGACCCGGGTCCTGGCACAGCTTTCAAGCCTGACCGAGGGCAAACTGCCGCTGATCGGCGTCGGTGGGATCGCCTCGGCCGAGGACGCCTATGCAAAGATCCGCGCCGGAGCAAGCGCGGTCCAGCTTTACACCGCACTGGTTTATTCCGGCTTGTCGCTGATCCCCCGCATCGCCCGGGGCCTTGACGCGCTTTTGGCGCGCGACGGGTTCACCAGCGTCGCCGAGGCGGTGGGAACTGACCGCGCGGCCTGGCTTTGACCGCCTAATCCCGGCGCCGGGCCAGCGCGTTCATGCCCAGCGGCTGAACCTCGTACCCCAGGGCGTCAAGCTCGGCGGCAATCGCGGCCTCGCGCGTGGCCCCCAGGTGCGTGCGTTCGTAATGGATCACCCTTGGCCGCCAGCGCGGAATATCGGACTGACGGATGACATGGTCGTCAAAGCCTTCGACGTCCACCTGCAAAACGTCCAGCCGCCGGAAAAGACCGGCCCTTTCGATCAGTGTCGAGCTTGGAAGCGATTCGACCTCGACCGCCTCGACCGCCTCGTGAACCGGAACGGTGCCGCGATAGTATGTCTTGACCCAGGCCTCGACATGGCCACGTTCGCCCGAGGTGATGCCGCTTGGCGCGCGATAGGCCGGCCAGTTCCGCCCGTAGTCAAGCGCAAGGTCCGGCCAGCAGCTTTTGCGCAGGCGATACAGCGTCAGATGGCCGACCGGACCGACCGCAGCGGCAAAGATCCGGTGGCGCGGATGAAAGGCATAAGTGGCGGTCAGGATCGGGATCAGTTCGGCTTGCGGTTCCACCAGAATGACCTGGGTCTGCTTGGGATTGGCGCGCAGAAAGCCGTGCAGCGGGTCGTTGATCAAGCCGTCGTTCGCGCCGATCTGCAGCACGTTGACCGTGTCACCCGGCACGATCAGGGCGTCAAGCGTCTCACGAAACCTGGGCTTGCGCGCTTTGCCCCAAAGCCAGCGGCCCCAGGATTTCCCAGCTTTACCAACCTCTGCCATTCGGGAGGACCTTTCCTTTGCAGGCCGAAACAAGCCCTCAAGGGGCCAAGGGGCACGAAACCCGGGCTTAGAACGCCTTGAAGGTCATCGTGGTCAGGCTGCGCTGGATGCCCGGAATGTCGAACAGCCGCGACGAAAGATAATGCCCGACATCTTCGCCATCGGGAATATAGACCTTGGCGATCAGATCGTAATCGCCGCTGGTGGAGTAAAGCTCGCTGACCACCTCGCGGTCCCAGATCGCGGTGGCCACCGTATAGGTCGCCCCCGGCGTGCAACGAAACTGGACGAATACCAAGGCCATCGGCGCACTCCTGCTGTCGCCGCACCATAGGACGGAAACCGCAGCAGAAGGAATGCCCGACAGCCCAAAATTTTTCGGCGAAAAATTTTGGGGCCAATCGGCGGGCTAGTCGCTTTCGGTCAAGGGCAAGGGCGCGGGCGAACGTCTCAGATCGTCGATGGTCAAAGGCTCGGACGGGCGCGCCAGCCGGTTTCGTACCACCCAGCAAAGCCGGGTCTGCGCGCGGGTGATCGCGACATAGGCCAGCCGCTTCCACAGGGGCACGCCGGCCTCGCTTCGGCCAGACTGGGCGGCGGCGTAAAGATCGGGGGCAAAGACCTGCACCGTGTCCCATTGCGAGCCTTGCGCCTTGTGGATCGTCACCGCGGCACCATGCAGGAAGGCAGCACCCATGGTGGCGGCATGGGGGATGAACGGCTCTTCCTCATCCGGTTTTTCGATCTTGATGATGCTGGCAGCGGACACCTGCGGCTCTTCCGCCCCCACCACATGCAGCCGCGCAAAGCCCGGGCGATTGCCGTCACCCAGATAGATCACCTGCGCGCCCTTGATCAGGCCCCGCGCCTCAAGGTCGATCCGTTTCTTTCTGTGCTTCAAGGGCAGTTCGATCCCGTCGCAGATCAGGGGCTCGCCCGGCAAAAGCTGATCCTCGGGCGCGTCGTAGGCACCGCGAAAGGCCTGGATAAGCCGCACCCGCGTGGCGTTGCGCCAGACCAGCACGGGCGAGCGCGCCATCAGTCCCGCCTCGACCCGTTCGGCCCAGACCACGCGGTCATCGGCAGCGGCGCGGTCGCGTACCAACGCCTCGAACTCGGCAAAGCCGATCCGGTCGTCGCCCAAAGCATGCGCCAAATCGAGGATCGGGTTGTCCTCGGCCTGGCGGTGGATGCGGCTGAGAACCAGTTTGCGGCTGTCGCTGAACCGGTCAAACACCATGTCACCCGACTGACCGACCGGGGCCAACTGGGCCGGGTCGCCAAACAGCACCAGCGCGGGGAAAATATCGCGCAGGTCGGCGAACTGGCGGTCGTCCAGCATGGAACTTTCATCGACAAAGCCGATGTCCAGCGGTTCTTCCCGCCGCTTCCAGCCCTTGATGAAGTCGCTGCCCTTGAGGCCCGCCGCAGCCAAAGCCCCCGGGATCGACGCGACCTGCCCGTAAAACCCCTGCGCCCGGTCCAGCGCGACTTCCGTCAAGCCGGCGACGGTCAGATCGGCAAGGGTTGGGCGCGGCGCGGTGCCGGCCAGCCATTCGGCGATACGCTCATATTCGGGCGCATAGACCGGTGTATAGAGAATGCGGTGGATCGTGGTCGCGGGCACCCCGCGCAGGCGCAGCACGCTGGCCGCCTTGTTGGTGGGGGCCAGGATGGCCAGAGTGCGGCGATCCTTGCGCCGCCGCCCTTCATAATCGCCCGAGATCACGTCGACCCCCGCCGCGATCAGGGCGCGGTACACCTCACCCAAGAGCATCGTCTTGCCCGATCCTGCCTTGCCGACCACCGCAAGGACCGACGCCTTGCCTTCGGCCATCGGCGTCGTCACGCCTTCGCCAAGATCGACCCCATGGTCCAACAGCGCAGCGGCAAGGCGGTCAAACGCATCGGCCTGGTCATGCGAAAGGGTAAGCGTGGATGTCTGCATCGTTGCAGCTTAACCGGACCCGCCGGCAAGCGTAAGTGATGCGCCCGCGAATCCTTGGCAGCTAGTGCGCCCGGCGCTGGCTGCGCAGCGCAGGCGGGGCGGCGGGGTCGGTCCCTTCTGCCTCGCTCGGACAGCCACCACCTTGGGCGATGATCTCTTGCCGGGTTTCGGCCAGAACCGTCGCGATCCGCGCGGCAAGCTGCGGCAGGTCGTTGACCGTCGCATAGCTTTGCAAGTCAACAAGCACGTCAATAACCCATTGGTGGCGCATCAATGCCTCATGGTCGCCCGCAGTGTCCGGCTTCCAGAGCACTGTGGCTGGCCGCCATCTTGGGCACAAACCATCCCGGCGCGCGTCCTGGTACCGCCTCATAGCAGGCATAGACCCCAGAGGGTAAATCCTTGATTAATGGGCACGGCGCACCGGAGGGTTACCGGCGGGTCAAGGGGCCAGACCCGCCTCCACCGCGTCTTCGAACGTCCGCAGACCGGTGCGCGGGGCCTGCACCAGCACCGCCATATTGCCCGGCTTGTGCTGGTTTTGCCACATCAGGGTATGTGCCCGCGGAATCTCGGCCCAGGGGAAGACCTCGGACATGCACGGGTCAAGGCGACGCGCCACCATCAGCTGGTTCGCGGCTGCAGCCTGTTTCAGATGCGCGAAATGGCTGCCTTGCAGACGCTTTTGGTGCATCCACATGTAGCGCACGTCGAAGGTGCAGTTGAACCCGCTGGTGCCGGCGCAGATCACCACCATGCCGCCCTTTTTCACCACCAAAGAAGAAACCGGAAATGTCGCCTCGCCCGGGTGTTCGAACACCATGTCGACGTTCACACCTTTGCCGGTGATGTCCCAGATCGCCTTGCCAAAGCGGCGGGCCTCTTTCAGCCAGATGGTGTAATCCTCGCTGTTCACCTTCGGCAGTTGGCCCCAGCACTGAAAGTCGTTGCGGTTGATCACGCCCTTGGCACCCAGAGACATGACGAAGTCGCGCTTCGATTCGTCGCTGATCACCCCGATTGCATTGGCCCCGGCAGTGTTGATCAGCTGGATCGCATAGGACCCGAGACCGCCAGACGCGCCCCAGACCAGCACGTTCTGCCCCGGTTTCAGGTCATGCGGCTCATGCCCGAACAGCATCCGGTAGGCGGTGGCAAGCGTCAGCGTGTAGCAGGCAGATTCTTCCCAGGTCAGATGCTTTGGCCGCGGCATCAATTGCTGCGACTGTACACGGGTGAACTGCGCAAAGGACCCGTCAGGAGTCTCATAGCCCCAGATGCGCTGGCTGGTGCTGAACATCGGGTCGCCGCCGTTGCATTCCTCATCATCGCCGTCGTCCTGGTTGCAGTGGACCACAACCTCGTCACCGACCTTCCAGCGCTTGACCTTGTCGCCGACCGCCCAGACAATCCCCGAGGCATCCGATCCGGCAATGTGGTGGGGCTGCTTATGCCCGTCAAACGGGCTGATCGGCTGGCCAAGTCCGGCCCAGACGCCGTTATAGTTCACGCCCGCCGCCATCACCAGCACCAAGACCTCGTTGCTGTCGATGGTCCAGGTATCGACAACCTCTTGCTGCATGGCAATTTCCGGTGCCCCATGCCGCTCGCGCCGGATCACCCAGGCATGCATCTGCTTTGGCACATGGCCCAAAGGCGGCATCTCGCCCACTGCGTAAAGGTCCTTTACCGGCGCTTGCCGGGTCGCGGATGCAGTTTTCGTGTCCAAGGCCAACCCAGCCTCCCTTTTGATGCCGCGCCGCAGAATCGGCGCTGTTTGAGTGAGATAATCGCCCATCGCGCAACTTTGCAATAGATCAAGCGCCATATATTGAAATTTTATGTCTGCCGCGGCGCAGCGATTGCAATGTCAGGAAATGTCGCGTATCCCGACGCAAACGCAACAATGTTGCCCGCCAGACCGATGAGGCCGCCATGACTGCAGATGCCCGGAAAGACCAGCCCTGGATTTTCAGAACCTATGCCGGCCATTCCACCGCCGCCGCGTCGAACGCGCTGTACCGGGGCAACCTGGCCAAGGGGCAGACCGGCCTGTCGGTCGCCTTCGATCTGCCGACGCAGACGGGCTATGACAGCGATGATCCCCGCGCGGCGGGTGAGGTCGGCAAGGTGGGCGTGCCGGTCGCGCATCTGGGCGACATGCGGATGCTGTTTCAGGACATCCCGCTGGATCAGATGAACACCTCGATGACGATCAACGCCACCGCGCCCTGGCTTCTGGCGCTCTACATCGCCGTGGCCGAGGAACAGGGGGCCGACATTGCCGTGCTGCAGGGCACGGTGCAGAACGACATCATCAAGGAATACCTGTCGCGCGGGACCTACATCCTGCCACCGGAACCCTCGCTGCGGCTGATCACCGATGTCGCGGCCTATACCGGCAAGCACCTGCCCAAATGGAACCCGATGAACGTCTGCAGCTATCATCTGCAAGAGGCCGGGGCCACGCCGGAGCAGGAGCTGGCCTTTGCGCTGGCCACCGCCTGCGCGGTGCTGGATGATCTGCGGGCAAAGGTCCCCGCAGCCGATTTCCCGGCCATGGCGGGGCGGATGTCGTTCTTTGTCAATGCCGGCATCCGCTTTGTCACCGAGCTGTGCAAGATGCGTGCCTTCGTGGCCTTGTGGGACCAGGTTCTGGAAACCCGCTACGGCATCACCGACGCCCGCTTTCGCAGGTTCCGCTATGGGGTACAGGTCAACTCGCTGGGCCTGACCGAACAGCAGCCGGAAAACAACGTCACCCGCATCCTGATCGAGATGCTGGCGGTGACCCTCTCCAAGTCAGCCCGCGCCCGCGCTGTCCAGCTTCCGGCGTGGAATGAGGCGCTGGGTCTGCCCCGCCCGTTTGACCAGCAATGGTCGCTTCGGATGCAGCAGGTGCTGGCCTATGAAACCGACCTGCTGGAGTATGATGACCTCTTTGACGGCAACCCCGCCATCGATCGCAAGGTGGCCGAGCTTAAGGCGCAAGCCCTGGAAGAGCTTTCACATATCGACGCCATGGGCGGGGCCGTCGCCGCCATCGCCTACATGAAATCCCGCCTGGTCGACTCGAACGCCGACCGGCTGGCCCGGATTGAGACGGGTGCGACCACGGTCGTCGGCGTCAACCGCTTTACCACCAGCGAAGCTTCGCCCCTGACCATGGGCGATGGCCTAATCATGCAGGCCGATCCAAAAGCCGAGGCGGATCAATGTGCCCGCCTTGCCCAATGGCGCAGCCTGCGCTACCCGGCCAAGGTCACCGAAGCCCTTGCTGCCCTGCGCCACGCCGCCCAAACTGGTGCGAACATCGTGCCCTCCTCGATCCAATGCGCAAAGGCCGGGGTCACGACCGGCGAATGGGGCGGGGCAATGCGCGCGCTTTACGGCGAATACCGCGCGCCGACCGGCGTCTCGCAGCACCCCTCCAACCGTACCGAGGGGTTGGAGCCGGTGCGCGACGCGGTTGCCGCCGTTGCCGCCCGGCTGGGCCACCCCTTGCGCCTGCTGTTGGGTAAGCCCGGCCTTGACGGCCATTCCAACGGGGCCGAACAGATTGCCTCTCGCGCGCGCGACTGCGGGATCGAGATCACCTATGACGGCATCCGCCTGACCCCGGCCGAAATCGTGGCCGCCGCTGTCGACAAACGTCCCGATGTCATCGGCCTGTCGATCCTGTCGGGCAGCCATCTGCCCCTGATCCGCGAGACGCTGACCCTTTTGGCCAAGGCCGGGCTTGCCAACACGCCGCTGGTCGTTGGCGGCATCATTCCCGACGCCGATGCCACGGCGCTGACCGCGATGGGGGTGGCCCGCGTCTACACTCCAAAGGACTTTCAGTTGAACCGGATCATGCTGGACCTCGTGGCGCTGGCCGATCCTGCCGCCGCCGCCGCCGAATGACCCCCTTGCCGCGCCTTCCGGCACGGCCCAATACTGCGCCAGGCGACAGCACGGAGACACGGAATGACCATCCATATCGGCGCGAAACCGGGGCAGATAGCCGAGACGGTCCTGATGCCCGGCGATCCCTATCGCGCGCGATGGGCCGCCGAGACCTTTCTGACCGACCCGGTGCTGGTGAACGAAGTGCGCGGCATGCTGGGCTATACCGGCACCTGGAACGGGCACCGGGTCACGATCCATGGCTCGGGCATGGGGATGGCGTCCTTGTCGATCTATGCCAATGAGTTGATCCGCGACTATGGTGCCAAGACGCTGATCCGCATCGGGTCGGCAGGGGCCTTTCCCGAATCGGTCAAAGTTCGGGATGTGATTCTGGCACAAACCGCCTCGACCGTCGGCTCCCCCTCGCGCACGATCCTGAAAGAGCTGAATTTTGCCCCGGCGGCCGATTTTGGTCTTTTGTCGCGGGCCTATGCTGCGGCCATCGCCAAAGGGGTGCCGACCCATGTCGGCGGCATCTTCTCATCCGACACGTTCTATGACGAACGGCCTGATCTTACCGCCGAACTTCTCCGCCACGGCTGCCTTGGCGTCGAGATGGAGGCAGCCGAGCTTTACATGGTCGCCGCCCGCCACAAAGCCCGGGCGCTGGCGGTGCTGACGGTGTCGGACCACGTCACCACGGGCGAGGCGCTGCCCGCAGACCAGCGCGAGCGCAGCTTTGGCGCGATGGTGGAAATCGCGCTTGCGGCGGCGTTTGCCTGATGCTGATGCGGCGCACCCTTCTGCTTGGGGGGGCCGGCGCGGTGCTGGTGGCAGCGGGCGTCGGGTATCGGCTGGTCTACCCGACCTATGCCGGGGCCGAGATGGATGCCCCAACCGCCTTTCACAGGTCCGAAGCCGGTGAACTCCTGCTGATCGACATCCGGCGGCCCGATGAATGGGCGGCGACGGGGTCTGCCAAGGGCGCGCACCGGCTGGACCTGCGCCGATCTGATTTCTTCGAAGCCCTCAGCGGGCTTGCCAACGGTGCCAAGGGCCGCCCGATTGCCCTGATCTGCGCCAAGGGCGTGCGCTCGGCCCGGCTTGCCAATCAGTTGACGGATCAGGGCTTTACCAACATCATCAATGTGACCGAAGGCATGCTGGGGTCCGCCGCCGGCCCTGGCTGGGTCGCCCGCGGGTTGCCCGTGGTCATGGACTGACCGGCACAGGACAGATGCACAGAGCGGGCATTCGGATATGTCGCGCCAGAACCCGACGGAGACACAATGAAAACCCGCCGCCTTGGCCGCCATGGCCCCGATGTTGCAGCCCTTGGTCTGGGCTGTCTTTCCTTTGGCGGCATCTTCGGACCAACGACCGAGGCTGAAAGCCTGCGCACCCTCAGCGCCGCCTGGGAGGCCGGGATCACCCATTTCGACACCGCCAACATCTACGGCAACGGCCTCTCTGAAACCGTGATCGGCACCTGGCTGCGGAGCACGGGCCACCGCCCCCATATCGCCACCAAGGCCGCCTTCAGCGACGATCCGGCGCGGCGCATCGACAACCGCCCCGACCACCTGCGCGCCGAGCTGGAAGGGTCGCTGCGGCGGTTGGGGGTTGACCATGTGACCCTGTTTTATGCGCACCGCCATGACCCGCAGATCCCAGCCGAGGACCTTGCCGGCACCATGCAGCGCCTGGTCGAGGCCGGGATGATTTTGGGCTACGGCCTGTCCGAAGTGTCGCCCACGACGCTAGAACGCGCCCATGCCGTGCATCCGGTGATGGCGGTGCAGAACGAATACTCGCTTTGGACGCGCCAGCCAGAACTGGGGCTGATCCAGCGCTGTGCCGCACTTGGGGTGGCGTTCGTGCCGTTCTCACCCCTGGCGCGGGGCGTGTTCGGCACCCCGATGGCCGACCCGGCCCAGTTCGACCCGACCGAATTTCGCACCCGCATCCCCCGGTTTCAACCAGAACACTGGCCGCACAACCACACCAGGCTGGCAGCCTTTCACGCCTATGCCGCCAGCATTGGCCACACCCCGGCGGCGCTGGCGCTGGCCTGGCTTTTGGATCGTGGCAGTCATCTGATCCCGATCCCGGGCACCCGGCGGGCTGAACATCTGCAGGCCTGGCTTGCCGCGCCGCAGATCGACCTGACCGATCATGACCGGGAAGAAATCGACCGTCTGCTTCCGGTCGGCTGGGCCTGGGGTGACCGCTATGACGACGCCCAGGCGCTGACAGTCGAACGCTACTCCTGATCGGGTAGGCCGACCGACGCCAGCTTGTGGAACATGCCCAGCACCTCCTCTTGCGAGGCGCGCTCGGGCAGGCCGGCCGCGACCTCGGCCCGCGACCAGACCCAGCTTGCCGCCGGATCGTCACGCATTGCCCAGGCCGCGAACATGCGCGCATCCTCGGCGATCCATCGCCGGGTCAGTTCACGCACCTCAAGATGCCGGTCATCGGCGCGGATGCGACCATAGGCAGCCTCAACCGCGGCTTCGGGCCCCTCGAGCAATTGCAAGAACAGATCGTCGCGGCAAATCAGGGCGCCGGTTATGCCATCCCGTGTGTTGCAGCGCCGGGCGTCGAACAGGATTGCGGTCAGCGTACCGGCGTCAAAGCCGAATGGCCGTGAGGCATAGATCAGTTGCAGCAGCATGCGAAACCCCTTTGGCACAGGTCCTGACCCGGCCCAAGGCAAGCGTAGCGCGATCCAGCCTGCTGCGCCAGTGCAGCCCCGGGTTGGCCATTTCGTCGGACAAAACACCCTTGCCCAGCGCAACCCCCGATGACATTGGCGCGAATCTGTGGTTGTGTGCCGCCGATAGCGCGAAGGGGATTGGCATGGACGGGACTTTGGCGGCGCTGACGCTGGTGTTTGGCCTTTGGGACATGGCAGATAATCACTGCCCTACGGGCTGTCTGGCGCAAAGCGAGACCCAGGGCTATACGGCGCTTTCCGCAGGGGCAGTCTTCCTGAACGAAGATCAGATCGCAAACGAGATTTACCTGCGGCGCGACACCCGGCGCAAGTTCGGCCCGTTTCAGGCAACCTACGGCCTGTCTGTGACCGACGAAGGTTCGGTCTGGGTCGGCGCGGGGCCAAGCTATACCCTGCCACTCAACTCGGACAGCGTGTTCGTCCAGTTGCACACCATGGCCGGCCTTTACCTGCAGGGCGACGGACCTGACCTTGGCGGCCCGGTTGAGTTTCGCTCGGGCGTAGAGATCGGGTTTGTGGCGACCAACGGACTACGTTTCGGGCTAAGCTACGATCACCGGTCGAACGCGGACCTGTATTCGGACAATCCAGGGCTGGAAACGGTGCAATTCCGGGTTGCAATGCCGTTCTGAACGGCGGCCAAGTCAGGTCGCTTGCCGCTTTATTGCGGGCAAAAACGGGCTTACCAATGCTCGCCCAGCGCAATGGGAACGGCCAGAACGCGGTATTTCCTGGCAAAAGCCTCATAGAGGTAGCCGTCCGAATCCATCCTGCGGTCGTGCCACCCACCTTCGGCAAGCCAAAGGTCGCGCCGCATGACCAGTTGCATCGCATCGGTATTGCCAGCCTGAACCGGCACCCCGCCCAGCAAAAGCCCCTGTCGCTTGGCCAGGGCAGGCACCCGAAGCGACACATTCTTGTACGGCATCATGCCACGCGCAATGATCCCGTAGATCAGAATTTGCGGCAAGCGGCTGTGGGTCAGTTGCGGCGGCGGTCTTTCCAGCGCCAAGGCTTTGCCGAACCACCGCGTCACCCAATTCAGGCCGCTTGGCAGAGTAGTCTTTTGGGAGGCGACGTAGGACCATGGCTCGGGATCGGTGATCGCCGCCTTCAGCGCCTCAATCAACGAGGGATAAAAGACATTATCAGCGTTGGTGTGGATGATATAGCGCCCCCGTGCCGCGCGGATGCCGAGGTCGCGGGCGGCATGCCCCCAGTCGCCGATGCGGGTCGGGGTGACGATGAACTCGGTCCGCGGATGCATGGGCGCACCGGCCATATCTTCGGCGTAGCTTAGCGCCTTGGGACCGTCGTGGTAGACCACCACCTCGAAATCGTCGCAGGTCTGCGCAGCAATGCAGGCCATCTTCCGGCGAAAGAAGTCGCGTGACACCGAAGGTTCGTAATCGGTGACGATCACGGTGAAGAGCGGGTCGTCGTCACGGAACGGCTGGCCGGTGATCGGCTGCGGCTGCGCTGACGGCTGCGACGCTCGCTTAAACATAGAAAATGTCCTGTTGCGTCTGGCCCGGAAGACGGGTTCGGTTCGACTTGAATACAGCGAGCTTCATTACGGTAGATTTCTTTCCGTCGACCAGGTCTCACAGATCTGGAAGAACCGCTCGTCCCCCAGGATCCAGCGCATCAGCTTCCAGTTTCCAAACCTTTTGCGCGTAGACTGCCGGCCCCGGGTCTTGGACATTTCGACCACATGCGCGCTGAATACCGCAACATTCCCGCCGTGGAGGCTGACAATCTGCGGCCAATGCTCGATCGGGGCGCGCAAGGGGTTTGCGTAAAGCAATTCAGCCTTCAGAAATGGGAATCCGCAATTGATCAGATGCTCCCACAAGTGAATCGTCGGGTTGATCTTTCTGATCCTGCTGCAATCGACGCCAGGGAAAAGGCTGTCCAGCGAAAACAGTATCTCTGCCGTCAGGCCTGCAATGTCACGGACACGCTCAAGCAGAGCGACCTCGTATTTCTGGATCACGTCCGATTTGGTCTTTTCGACCTGCACCTCACGCCAAAAGGCGCGGATTGCATCAGAAACCAGCGCCGCTTTCTGGAAAACAAAGAAGTAGCTTTGGCTGTGATGCCGAATCTCATAGGACTCGGTCAAAGCCACGAAATCGGCGTCAGATGATCTGATCTTTGCCAAGAGCGCGTCCAGACCGTGCAACGGCCCAAGGATGCTGTCATTCACGAAAAACAGCCGCTCTGCGGACCACAGCTCTGGCAGGCTGCCAAGGACAGCCGACCATGCGGCAAAATCGTACCCGCCATTCCTGCGTTTGATCACTGCCGCCGCGCAGTCTAGGCCCGCAAGGTCCAGGCTTGCCCCCATGTCCTCGACAGCAGCGCAGACCAGAACCGCCACACCAGATGCAGCCAAAGCCTGTACCATCGCAATGGCCCCCGGCAATAGCCGCCCCTTGGGGACAAATGCGATGAAAAGGCAAACCTCTTTTCCGTCAAAAGCCAAGGTCGGCTTGCGCAGGAATTCAACCGGGTAGGTCTGCAGGTCAGTCTCTTGGATCGAAATACTACCCGGGGTTGTTGTATCGTAGCTAACGGACATCACCACCCCTTTTGCGACGAATATTACACCACCCGTTCTACCATCATCTGCTTGATTTCGGCGATTGCTTTTGCCGGGTTCAACCCCTTTGGGCAGGTCTTGGCACAGTTCATGATGGTGTGGCAGCGATATAGTTTGAACGGGTCCTCTAGCTGGTCGAGCCGTTCGCCCGTCGCCTCATCCCGGCTGTCGACGATCCAGCGATTGGCGTGCAAAAGTGCCGCCGGGCCAAGATAACGGTCCGAATTCCACCAATAGCTGGGGCAAGAGGTTGAACAACAGGCGCACATCACACATTCATAAAGACCATCCAGCTTGGCCCGATCTTCGACCGACTGCCGCCATTCCTTGGCCGGGCGGTTGGTCTTGGTCTCCAGCCAGGGCATGATGCTGGCGTGCTGGGCATAAAAATGCGTCAGGTCCGGGATCAGGTCTTTGATCACCGCCATATGCGGCAGGGGATAGATGCGGATATCGCCCTTGATCTCGTCCAGCCCATAGATGCAGGCCAGCGTGTTGATCCCGTCGATGTTCATGGCGCAAGACCCGCAGATCCCTTCGCGGCAGGACCGCCGGAAGGTCAGCGTCGGGTCGATGTCGGTCTTGATCTTGATCAGCGCGTCCAGAACCATCGGGCCACAGCTGTCCATGTCGACGAAATAGGTGTCGACGCGGGGGTTTTCGCCGTCATCGGGCGACCAGCGGTAGACCTGCACCTTGCGGACATTCTTGCCCTCGGGTTTGGGCCAGGTCTTGCCGGTGCGGATTTTCGAATTCTTGGGCAACGTGAACTGGACCATGGGTCAACCTTTCCAATCGGGGCGGGCATAAAGCGGCCGTGTCGGCGGCTCTCCGGATTTCGAGACGACGCAGGTTTCATAGACCACAGCCGGGTCGCGGCCTGCGAGATAATCAGAGCTGATGTCGAGCGTAAGGCCCCCGCCCACCGTGCCGTCCGAGCTGATGCCGAACGCCACCTCGCCGCGCGGCTGTTGCGCCAGACGGGCGCGCTCAAAGCACTGCCGTTCGGCATCGGCGACCGATATCGGGCCGCAGGCGGATAGGCAGATTAAAGAGACGAGCACCAGCTTATGCATCATGTCACCCGATAGGAGGAACGGCGTGCGCAGCATAGCACGCTTGCGCGGCAGGGCGCACGGCGATGGTGCGGATCGTGGCCTTGGTCGAGGTCCCAGCCTCAACCCCCACGTCCCGGGCCAGAAGGCGCAGCTCTTCGGGACTGGCGGCATCAAGAATGCAATCGGTCGCCGCCTGGGCCGGGCCAGCCGGCATGTCGATGTTGACGACCGGGAACACCACCGATGACGCCAACTGCCGCGCGGTCTTGTTGGCAAAGGCTTGCGGGTCGCAGGCCGCTAGGGCCAGAACTGCAATCGCCGGGACTAGAATGGTGCGGACCATCAAGCGTGACTCCCGATGAAGCCAAGATTGATCTCGCGGGCATGGGCGGCAAGCAAGTCCGCTCTTGAGGTGCCAAAGCACCCCTGCAGGAAACCGCCCATTGTGTCGGCAAAATACTCCGCATCGATTGCAAAGCGCGGGAAGCCCAGGAACGTCGTCGGGATTTGATGGACGACCAGCGTCTCGACCAGCGTGTAGAACTTGCGCGCAAGTTCAGCCTCTTGATCTCCCGGGTCGGTCACGTCCCACAAGCCGCCCGGAACAAAGCGCGGATCCATGTTGCGCGTCTTGGCCCGTTCATGAACCGTGATCCGGCTGCCTGCGGCTTCGGCCAAAGATCGCACGGGAATGATGGCATGATCGACACTGAACCAGCGCTCTGCCAATACGGTTTGCAGCAATTCGGTCAGAAGCGGAGATTTTATCACCTCCGGTAAAAAGTCGGCGGTTTGCGTCGTGATCTGTAGTTCCAGTCCGGCGCGGCCAATCTCTTTCTCGACCGCATTCAGGTGAGCATCGGAAAATCCTGTGTCCAGACCCAGTCTTGTGAAGATGCGCACAAGCAACGTCGTCCCCGCGCGCCCGGTTCCGGTGATGATAACCTTTCCACGGCCCTTGGGCTGCGAATCATCACGGGTCGGCAGTCCTTGCATCAGAACTTCCTTTCCGCCGGGGCAATCTTCTTCAGGGCAATCCCGCCCTCGGCCTCGGTGGTCAGCGGGTCTTTGTGGACCGGGCGATAGTCCAGCCGCACCTTGGCCCCGTCAACCCAGGCGAGCGAGTGCTTGCGCCAGTTGGCGTCATCCCGCGTGGGGTGATCCTCGTGTGCATGGGCTCCCCGGCTTTCGGTACGGGCATGGGCGCCATGGATCGTGGCCAGCGCGTTCGGCATCAGGTTGGCCAGCTCCAGCGTTTCCATCAGGTCGCTGTTCCAAACGAGGGAGCGGTCGGTGACGTGGATATCCTCCATCCGGGCGGCGATGGCGGTCATCTTCGCCTCACCGGCTGCCAGGGTTTCCTCGGCGCGGAAGACGGCGGCATCGGCCTGCATGGTGCGCTGCATCTCCAGCCGCAGGGCGGCAGTAGGCGTCGCCCCCTTGGCGTGGCGCATGGCGTCAAAGCGGGTCAGGGCGCGGTCAACCTCAACCGTGTTCACCGGGGCGAGGGACGCTTTGCGGTCCACAACCTCGCCCGCGCGGATCGCGGCGGCGCGGCCGAACACTACCAGATCGATAAGGGAGTTTGACCCAAGCCGGTTCGCGCCATGCACCGATGCACAGCCCGCCTCACCCACGGCCATCAGGCCGGGGAAGGTGGCGTCGGGATTGTCGGCGGTGGGGTTCAGCACCTCACCCCAGTAGTTCGTCGGGATGCCGCCCATGTTGTAATGCACCGTCGGCAGGACGGGGATCGGTTCTTTCAGCAGGTCCACCCCGGCAAAGATGCGCGCCGATTCGGTGATGCCGGGCAGGCGAAGCTCCAGCGTTTCCTTAGGCAGGTGGCTGAGGTTCAAATGGATGTGGTCACCGTTCGTGCCCACGCCGCGGCCTTCCCGAATCTCCAGCGTCATGCAGCGGCTGACATAGTCGCGCGGTGCGAGGTCCTTGTAGTGCGGCGCATAGCGTTCCATGAACCGCTCACCCTGGCTGTTGGTCAGATACCCGCCCTCACCCCGCGCGCCTTCGGTGATCAGACAGCCAGAGCCATAAATACCGGTCGGGTGGAACTGCACAAACTCCATATCCTGCAGCGGCAGCCCGGCCCGTGCCACCATCCCGCCGCCATCGCCAGTGCAGGTATGGGCCGAGGTCGCGCTGAAATAGGCGCGTCCATAACCGCCGGTCGCCAGCACCACCATCTTGGCGTTGAAGACATGCAGGGTGCCGTCGTCCAGCTTCCACGCCACGACACCCGTGCAAGCCCCATCGGTGATGATCAGGTCCAGCGCGAAATATTCGATGTAGAATTCCGCGTTGTTCTTCAGGCTTTGGCCGTAAAGCGTGTGCAGGATCGCATGCCCCGTCCGGTCCGCCGCCGCACAAGTGCGCTGCACCGGTGGCCCCTCACCAAACTCGGTCGTGTGGCCACCGAAGGGGCGCTGATAGATTTTCCCCTCCTCAGTACGGCTGAACGGCACACCGTAATGTTCAAGCTCATAGACCGCTTTGGGGGCTTCACGCGCGAGGTATTCCATCGCGTCGGTGTCACCCAGCCAGTCCGAGCCCTTGACGGTGTCGTACATGTGCCATTGCCAGCTGTCCGGCCCCATGTTGCCAAGGCTGGCCGCGATGCCCCCTTGCGCCGCCACCGTATGGCTGCGGGTCGGGAAGACCTTGGTCACGCAGGCCGTGCGCAGGCCCTGTTCGGCCATGCCCAGCGTGGCGCGCAGGCCAGCACCCCCGGCACCCACAACAACCACGTCATAATCATGCACTTCATAGGGATAGGCGGTCATGTCGGTTCCTTCAAAGCGCGATGCGGGCCAGGGCAAACAGCCCCGTGGCCACGATAACCCAAGCCAGCGAGGTCGCAGCGATGACCAGCATCTTGCGCGTTGTGCCGCGGGCGTAATCCTCGATCATGGTGGTGGCCCCCATCGCAAAGTGCCGCATGCCGACCACCAGGATCAGCGCGGTGACGATGGCGGGAAAGGGGCGGGCAAAGGTCTCCAGCACCACCTCGCGGCTGGCCCCAAGGGCTGAGCCGAAGATGTAAAGCCAGACCGGCAGCAGGAACGCGAGGCCGACCGACGACATAGTCATTGCCCAGTGGTGTTCGGTGGCCTGTCCAGCAGCGCCCTTGCCCTCGGCGCGTTTGCGGGCGGTCAGATAGCGCATGTCAGCCTCACTGGACCAGAAGAATTGTGATCACGGTCAAGACGACCGATCCGATGACAGAGGCCCAGCCCAGCTTTTCCGCTGTCGGCACATCAAGGCCATGGCCCGCATTAAAGTACAGATGCCGCAGCCCGGCGCAGAAATGGTACCATACGGCCCAAAGCGAGGCGGTGAATACAAGATCGCCGAACCAACTTGTCACGACCGCGTTCGCCACCGCGAAATAGGCGTCCGATGTTGCCGCTGCAAGCAGCCACCACACCGCCAGCACCACCGCCACGATCACCCCGTTGCCGGTGATCCGCGTCAGGATGGACGAGATCGAGGTCATCTGCGGCCGGTAGATCTGCAGATGCGGCGAAAGCGGCCGCTGCACGGGCTGGCCCGGTCTCGCCACGGGGGGGCGCGTCGCTTCTGACATATCGGGTCCTCACATCTGGCGGCGGGCCTTCTTGGGAAGGCACGTCAGGCTGTTGCTTGCCAAAATGAATATCGCAGATTTCGCCAGTGTCACGCGCGACGATGCCGCATGGGCGCGAAACTTGCTGCTTACAGGAAAGTTTTTTCAGTATGTGATCACAGACTTTCGGCCCGTGATCACAGTGCCCCCTGCCGGTGACCAACCCTCCGAGCCAACCCTATGGGGCAGCCCGTCGGCCCCACCCGGCACGATCCGTCATTGCGGGACCAGAACCCAATAATCCAGATCCAACAGAACCTCGGGCAGATAGGTGCCATCTGCGGCCCTAAGCCTGCCTGTGACCCTCGGCTCGGCGCTGGCCTGCCCTCGGACTGCCACCAGCCGCAAGCGCAACGCGCCCACGCCGGGGCTGGCGGTTTCGGCCCGGTCCAGAACCTCGCTCCAGGCCCGCACCGTGTCACCGGCAAAACAGGGGTTCACATGCGCGCCCGCGTTCAGCCCGACGACGAACTGCGCATTAGCGAGGCCATTGAACGACAGCGCGCGCGCCAGGCTGATTACATGGCCGCCATAAATCAACCGGCGGCCATCCTCGCGCTGGCCCGTGTCGAAATGCACCTTCGAGGTGTTCTGCCACAACCGCGTGGCCAGCATATGCTCGGCCTCCTCGATGGTGACGGCATCGACATGGTCGATCACCTCACCCGGCTGATAGTCACCCCAGCGATGCGGCTCACCGGCCAGGGCAAAGTCATAGCGGCTGAAATCCAGCCCCGACGGGACCACCAGCGCGGTCGGATCGACCGAAGCCGCCAGCACTGGCACATGCGTCGGCACCACCACCTCGCGGCGGCGCTTCTTCACCAAAACCCAGCGCACATATTCCAGCACCACCGCGCCGTGCTGGTTCAGCCCGCGGGTGCGCACCCAGACCACACCCGTCGCCCCTGAAGAGGTTTCCTTGACCCCGATCACCTCGGACACCGCCCGCAAGCTGTCGCCCGGCCAGACCGGGGCCAGCCAGCGCCCCTCGGCGTAGCCAAGGTTTGCCACCGCATTCAGGCTGATGTCGGGGACCGTCTTGCCAAAGACCGTGTGGAACGCGATCAGATCGTCCAGCGGGCTGGCCGCCAACCCCACCGACCGCGCAAAAGCGTCCGAGGAATGAACCGCCCCCCGCGCCGGATAAAGCGCGTGGTAAAGCGCGCGCTCCCCCGCTCCCAGGGTGCGCGGCACGGCATGGGTGATCACCTCGCCCACCCGGTAATCTTCAAAGAAGCGACCCGGATTGGTCTTGCCCGAATTGCCCATCATAAAGCCCCCAGCTTCAGGTCGGGATGATAGTCGCCCGGCACCTCCTTGATCACCGCCTGCCCGCAGCGCATCACGCCTTGGCCTGCATCAAAGGCATAGCTGGGCGATCCATAAAGCTCCCAGCCTGCGTCCAAAGCCGCCGTCACCTTGTGACAAAACGCCGAGGTGTCATCCCCGCTCAGAAACCGGTAAACCCGCATCCCGCCCGCTTTCCCCTTCACCCGTTCCCAAATATCCCACGGGGGTGCGGGGGTGTGAAACCCCCGCTTCCGCCCTTAGCCAAAGGGCCAGACCCCCAACCAGTTATGCACCCAACCGATGGCCCCCATGACCACCACAGCCCCGACAGCCGCGCCGATCTCTTTGCCCAGTGGGGCGGGCGGGTTCAAAGCCGGTCGCGCTGTGGTCCGGTTCAGGACGATGACCGTCACCACCGCCCAGGCCAGCAGCCCGCCGAACATCACCACACTGGCGAGGTCGCCATTGACCAGAAGATGCGCAATTGCCCAGGTCTTGAACCCGGTCAGCTGCGGGTGCCGGATCATGCGCGTGATCCGCGTCTTCATGCCGCTTGCCGCATAAAGATACAGCGCCAGCAGCATCAAAAGGTTGTTCACATGCGTGAGGAACGCGGGCGGATACCACAGATCAATGTGATCTGCCCCTGCGATCCCCAGCCAGTCGCTGCCCCGGTAGCCCCAGACCATCAGCACGACGGACGCCACCAGCGCCAGCGCCACCAGCCCCTTGCCGCCCTCGCCCATGCCCGCCCGCAAGCCCGGGGCCAGCCGCTTGAAGAGATGCGCCCCCCACCACAAAGCCAATCCCGCCACAATCCAGATCATCGCTGCCTCCTATCGGTCGCCGCCCGCACCCTGCCGTCAAACGGCCTGCGCTGCAATCGCCTCAAACTTGGCGATCAGGCTTTCGGCGCTGGCCACATGCAGGTTTTCCACGATCCGGCCATCGACAACGGCCACCCCCTCGCCCTTGGCGCGGGCCTCGCGGTACGTCGCGATCATCCGCCGCGCCAGCGCCACCTCTTCAAGGTCGGGCGCAAAGACGGCGTTCGCGACGGCGATCTGCGCCGGGTGGATCAGCGTCTTGCCGTCAAAGCCAAGATCGCGGCCCTGTTCACATTCGGCCAGCAAGCCAGCCTCGTCGCGAAAGGCGTTGTAGACGCCATCAAGGATCACCCGCCCCGCCACCCGCGCCGCCAGGACCGAGCTGCCCAGCGCCGCCAGAAGCGGCAGCCGGTCCGCGCGGTGGCGCACATGCAGATCATGCGCAAGGTCGTTGGTGCCCATCACCATCCCCTCCAGCCGGGGATGGGCGGCGATGGCGGCGGCGTTCAGACAGCCCCTTGCGGTTTCCAGCATCGCCCACAGCGGCTTGGCCGTCGCAGCTGCGTCCAGAACCTGCGGCCCGTCCACCTTTGGCAACAAGATCGCGTCAACCCCGGCATGACCGGCAAAAGCCGCCAGATCCGCCGCACCCCAATCCGTATCCGCGCCGTTCACCCGCACGATCCGGCGGCGCGACCCGTAATCGGCCGCATGAAGATGGTCCACCAAAACCCCCCGCGCCCGTGCCTTTTCTTCCGGTGCGACCGCATCCTCCAGATCAAAGATGATCGCGTCCACCGGCAGGTCCCGCGCCTTTTCCAACGCGCGCTCTTTCGAGGCAGGGATATACAGGACAGACCGATAGGGACGGGCCACGACTCACCTCAACGCAAGATTATTGCGCTTGAAAGCACGAAAGCGACACAACCGGCAAGCCCAAATGCGCTGCAGTGCAGCAATAATCCGGCTCGATGAAATTTTCTGGCCCCAAATGCTCCGACGGCTTACACTTCGGCTTATAGGTCGGAGGCATTGACATGGGTAAACAACGTTCATTTCTTGGGCATTTTCTGGTGCCATGGGGTTGGGCTGCGCTTGGTGTGGCCTTGGTCCTGGCGATCTTCCTGGCGATCGCGGCTTTCGGCACCCAGACCGTCACACGCCTCACCGAAGAGGGGGCCGATGCCACAGCCCTGGTGACCGACAAACGCCGGACGCAAAGCCGCGACAGCGATGGCGACACCGACACGGACTATGAGCTTTGGTTCAGCTTTACGGTTGACGGCAAGACCCAGGACCACCGCCGAGAGGTCTCGTACAGCCTTTACAGCAAGGTTTCGATCGGTGACAGCCTGCCGGTCCGCTATTGGGTTCAGGATCCAAGCGTGCTGGAAATCGAACCGGGCAGTGCTGCGTTTCTGGCGCGTCTGGGCCAGATCGGCGCGGGCATTGCCGGTGTGATCGTGCTGATCCTGGCCCGCCTTGGCTACGTCCGGGCCGCGGCGGCGGTCTGGATGGCGCGACATGGCGTCGAACGTCAGGTCACCGTGACCGGTCACGTCGATACCAATGTCCAGATCAACAACCGCCCGCAGTTCCGCGCCACCTGGACCGAGGCTAACGGGCGCGGCGGCCAGACCCGGCTGCGTCGGCACGAGGATCTCCCCGCCATCGGCAGTCAGATCACCATTCTGGTCGATCCCGAGGGGCGCCGCGACAGCCTCTGGAAAGACGATCTCTGACTGGGCTTTGACTGGGCACCGCGCGCCCCGTTAACCGCAAATCAGGCCGCCCGGCCCAGCCTTTCGCCATAGTCCGGCAGAAAGGCCCACGCCCATGACCCCTCATATGCTTGCCCTGTCCCTTGGTTTCGGAGGCGTGATCCTGGCGACCCAGATCGCCCATGCCGCACCGCAATGCGCGCCCCGTGACGCGATGACCGCCCTTCTGGCCGAGCGGTATGGCGAAACCCGCCGCGCCATTGGCCTTGCGGGCGGTGAGGTGGTGATGGAGCTTTTCGCCTCGGACACGACCGGCACCTGGTCGATCACCTTTACCGCGACCGACGGGCAGATGTGCCTGATGGCCTCGGGGGCCGGGTATGAGGCGCTGAGCGAGGCACTGCCAACCCGTGGCGCGCGCATCTAGTCGCGCGCGGGCTTGGCCCCCCGGCGGTGCCGATGCAAGCACGCCGGTTCCCGGTCAGACCAGCCCGCGCGCCCCGTCCCAGACTAGCTTGACCGAGATGACCAGCAGCGCCCAGGTCACCAGCCGGAAGAACAACTTTTCCGGCAGCCAGTCCACCAGCCGCACCCCGGCGAACACCGCCAAGGCCGCGGGAACCGACAGGATCGCCGCCATCCGCAGGTTGCCCGCGTTCAACTGCCCCAGTTGGTAGTATGGCACCAGCTTGACCGCGTTGATCACCGCAAAGGCAATGGTCGAGGTTCCGGCAAACACCGCCTTGGTCAGCCCCAGGGGCATCGTGTAGACCTGATAGGGTGGTGCGCCGGCATGGCTGACGAAACTCGTAAATCCGGTGACTGCCCCCCAGAACAACCCGGGGGCAACCTCGGCCCGTTTTGCCGCCTGCACGACCGGCTTGCGCAAGATCAGATGCAGTGCAAAGGCCAGCCCGATCAGCCCGACCATCAAGGTCACCGCCGCTTCGGGCACGATCGTCGCTGTGGCCCAACCAAAGGCAAGTCCCGCCACCGCACCGGGCAGCAGGATCGCAAGCACTCGGCGGTCATAGGCATGTCGATAGGCGTAAAGCCCGAAGGCGTCCGACACGACATAGACCGGCAGCAACAGGCCCGCCGCCAGAACCGGCGACATCACCAGCGCCATCAACGGCACCGCAAGCGTCGCCACCACCGGCACGCCCCCCTTGCCCAACCCCACCAGAACGGCCGCCGTCACCGCCGCCAGCCAAAATCCAACCTCTGTCATCCCACCCTCCGCAAGGGGTTACCGCTAACGCCGTTTTCCAGCCGCCGAAAGCGCGGATTATTGCATACATTTGTATACCGTGACGCATCGCACGGCTGGACAGACTCGGTCGAAGAGGCTAGGCCTCGGTGCGAAATATCCAACAGGAGGCTCTCATGGCCAGACCCAAGATCGCCCTGATCGGCGCCGGTCAGATCGGCGGCACGCTTGCCCATCTGCTTGCGCTGAAGGAACTGGGCGACGTCGTCCTCTTTGACATCGCCGAGGGCACGCCGCAGGGCAAGGCGCTGGACCTCGCACAATCCGGTCCGGTGGAAGGGTTCGACGCGAGCCTTACGGGCACCAACTCTTATGCCGACCTTGCCGGGGCCGATGTCTGCATCGTGACTGCCGGCGTGCCACGGAAACCGGGGATGAGCCGGGACGACCTGATCGGCATCAACCTCAAGGTAATGAAATCGGTGGGTGAAGGGATCAAGGCGCATGCGCCGGGCGCCTTCGTCATCTGCATCACCAACCCCCTCGACGCCATGGTCTGGGCCCTGCGCGAGTTTTCCGGCCTGCCGCACAACAAGGTCGTCGGCATGGCCGGGGTCCTGGACTCGGCCCGCTTCCGCCATTTCCTGAGTGTTGAATTCAACGTCTCGATGAAGGATGTCACCGCCTTTGTGCTTGGCGGTCACGGCGACACCATGGTGCCTTCGGTCCGCTATTCCACCGTCGGCGGCATCCCCCTGCCGGACCTCGTGGCCATGGGCTGGACCACGCAAGCGAAGCTTGACGCCATCGTGCAGCGCACCCGCGACGGCGGGGCCGAGATTGTGGGCCTCCTGAAAACCGGTTCCGCCTTCTACGCCCCCGCCGCCTCGGCAGTGGAGATGGCCGAGGCTTACCTCAAGGACCAAAAGCGCCTTCTGCCCTGCGCCGCCTTTGTCAAAGGGGCCTACGGGCTGGACGGCATCTATGTCGGCGTCCCGGTTATCATCGGGGCCGCCGGGGTGGAGCGTGTGGTCGAGGTAAAGCTTGACGCCGCGGAACAGGCGATGCTCGACAAATCCATCGACGCGGTAAAGGGCCTCTTGACCGCCTGCCGCGCGATCGACAGCTCGCTGGCGTGACCTTTTGGGCCGACGGTGGTCGGTCAATGCCGGGGGCAATCTAGCTGCCCCCGGCTTTTTCTTTTCCAAGGCTCCCTCGTTGGCGTCAAAGCCGCAGAACATGCCGTTTTCGGTTGGCGGGGCCCTTGGTCGGGACCGGCTGGATCACGTCCCGATGCTTGACGATCATGCAGCCCTTGGTCCCGAAGATGCTGCAAAAGGCGTGGGTCGTGCCGTTCCATTGGTCTTTGCTGACCGTCAGGACACTTGCTCTCGCCAGGGCTGCGGTCATCGCACGCCCGGTGTGCCCTCGTCGGGCTGAACGGCCTCGGCTGCGGCTTGCGCAACCTGCACGCGCGTCGCATCGTCCAGGTGCCCACCGCCGATATTGACGCGAACCTCGCGCCGCGCGAACTCGATCCCATGTTCGGCAAAGAGCTGTTGGATGCGGTTGTAGATGTCTCTGCGGGCCAACCATTGCCGACCAGGTTTGGCCATGAACTTGCCGCGGATCACCAGACCGACATCGGTGACATCGCCAACCCCGATCAGCTTGAAAGTCTGCAGGATGTCGCTGGCGTAGGGGCCGCTCAAAAGCTCGGCTCCGATCGTCTTGAAGATCTTCTTGACCTTCCCAAGATCAGTCTCGAAGGGCACGGTGAACTTCATCTTGACCAGGACCCAATCGCGAGAGGCATTGGTCACCTGCGCAATCTCGCCGTAGGGGATGGTATGGACCAGCCCCTCGGTGTGCCGCAATTGAAGGGATCGGACAGAGATTTTCTCGACCGTTCCCTCGGTCGCGCCGACCATGATGTATTCGCCCACCCGGAACGCATCGTCGATCAGGAAGAACAGGCCCGAGACGATGTCCTTGACCAAGGTCTGCGCTCCAAAACCGATGGCAAGGCCGGCAATCCCAGCCCCGGCCAACAGCGGCGTCGTGTCGATGCCAAGTTGGCCAAGCGCCAGCAGAACCGTCATCACCACAATGGCCGCCCGCAAGATAAGCTTTATCAGCGGCAGAACTGTCGCCAGCCGCGAACCTGCCCCCCCGCCACCGTCGCCCTCGTCGATCTGGGGCGCATCCTCACCGGTGCTTGCGTTTGCGAGATTCCGGTTGATCCAGGCGGTGGTCAGTTCCAGCACGAAGTAGCCGGTCGCCAGGATCACCAGGGCCTGTATCAGATTGGCCGCGAACCGGTCGCCCACGCCTGCCGCCGCGACGCTGGTCAGATCAATGTTCCAGATCCGGGCCAGCGTGAGCACGATCAGACCAAAGACCAGGACCCGCCCCATGCGAATATAGGCCCGGCGCGTCGCGGCCCAGGCCCGTTCGGCCAGCTCGCCTTCGCCGCGTATCGGCGGCACAAAGTACCGCGCCAGCGCCCGGATCGCGGTGTCGTAAATCGGTTGGTAGCCAAACAGCAGAACCGTGATGTAAAGACTGCCGCCGACCAGCAGATCAAACCGCCCGATCGACGACAGGTAGGTGCCAAGCAACCACATCACCGCCATCGTCCCGATCAACAAGCCCGGGAAAAGCTGCGCATAGGCCCGTTCGGCGGGCGAGAGATCCTTGTCCCAGCCCGCCATCATCTGGCGGATGCCCACGCGCCCGCGCCACACGAAAGAGCCGAACCACAAGAAGGTGATCATCGTTACCCAGGCCCCGAACTTTGTCGCCTCGGGCGGCACCCCATGGTCCAGTTGAAACGACGTCAGGAACGCACCAAACCCCATGAAGGCGATCACGCCGACCAATTGGCGCATCAGGAACACGGCGGTCCAGTCGTCGACGTTCACAAGCCGCCATTGCGGATTTCGGGGCGACACCAAAAGCTTGGTCGTATCATGCGCGACACGCGGCACCACCACGACCAGCAGGACAAAGTCATGCACCACCGGCAACAGCTCGGTCGGCATGAAAGCCCCGTTGAACAGCCGCAGGACAACGAAGAAAATGATCACACCGCCAAGGTCGATGAAAAGCCGCAGGATCAGGATCGACAAAAGCCCGGTCAGACTGTCGGGCATTCTTGACCGGTCGACCCGGTCTTGCCACCTTGCGACCAGGCGGTTGACCCCATATTCCGCCGCCGCGCCAAGCAATATCGCCGCCGCGAGGACAGTGAACATCGTGCCGATCCGTTCCCAGCCATAGGTGGCGACAAAACTGCGGAACGCCGTCGAAAGCCCGCCAATGACGTTTGGCCCCTTTTGCAGCATGTCAAGAAACGAAGCCGCCATGCCGGTCGCGGCTGTGGCGATTGCGGTGATCGTCCCTGTGGGTGCCGCATCCACCTTGGCCGTGGTCCCTTGGACTGCCAGCCCGTCCAGAACCTCGACCAGCAAAAGCCGCGCTTCGGCATCGCTCAGGGTGCTGACGCGGTCGCGGATCGCCTCGGGGGTCAGGGGGTCCGGCAGCGCCGGGGCGACCCCTTCCGCGACAGGGGCATCAGCGGCGGGCCCGGTCTGCGCGGCTGCCGGCAGAACGCCTGTCAACAGGAAAGCCACCAGGATCAAACCGTAGCGCATGGACGTCACCTCTTGCAGAGCATTTGCCAGTAGGCCTTGGCCGCAGGCCCCTGTCAACCGAAGGTCGGGACGGCAGGTCAGCTTGGCCAAGGCCGGGACGGCGGGGCGATCCTGCCCCGCCACAAGGACGCCCCTCAGTTTGCGTCAAAACCCGTGAACATGCCGTTGGTGTTGGCAAGGCCTTCGGTGGGCACGGGCTGGATGACGTCCCAGTGTTCGACGATCTTGCCGCCGTCCATGCGAAAGAGGTCGTAGAAGGCGTGGGTCTTGCCGCTCCACTGGCCCTCGCTGACGGTCAGGACAAAGTTGCCCTCGCCCAGCACGGCGTGGATTTCGGTGTACTGGAACATGTTGTTCTGCGCCGTCAGCGCCTCCACCGCCGCAACGATCCCGCTTAGGCCGTCCGCGATCATCGGGTTATGCTGGGCATAGCTCTCGGCGCTGATGTAGTCGGTGATCTTGGCCGGGTTCTTGCCCATCAGCACGTCCTCGATCAGCGCCACGGCCAGCGCCTTGTTCGCTTCAGTCTTGTCCAGATCGGTCACTTCGGTCGGGCCATCGGTTTGCGTTCTGCCGCTGGCGGTTTCGCTCACCAACACCGTCATTGCATCCCAATGCTCGGCCACCTTGCCATTCTCGTCGACCCGAATAATGTCGAATGCCACCATCTCATCAGCGCCGAACGGGGCCGCATTGCGCCAGATGTTGTGCATGAACACGTAATTGCCGTCCTCGAACATCCGGACGTTTTCGGCCGTGGTTCCGGCCTCTTTCAGCACCGGAAGCAGCCCGATGAAGAGCTCAAGCCCGGTGGGCACAAAGGGGTTGTGCTGGATGTAATCGGCGTTGGCCAGTTCGCGCATCTTTTGGACGTCTCCCTGCGAGACGGCTCCCAAGAACGCACCCACGATGGGTTTGATGGACGCGGCATCTTGGGCAAAGGCGGTGGTAGAGAGCAGGGTGGCCGCAGTGGCAGCAAGAAGGGTCTTTTGCATCGGAGTGGTCCTTTTGGTTTGTGGGAGGGTTGCCTGTGGTTCGCGACGTCGAACGCAGGTTGGTTATTGCGCCCGGACCCGGGGACGGGCCTTGGCGAGTTGGTAAAGAACGGCGGCGGTGGCGGGCCAGATGATCGAGCCGTCCATCACAGACAGCCAGCCATAGCCGCCCGTGGGTTCGGGCACCCCGATCTGGAAGAAGTTGATGAAGCTGTTGCGGACATTGTAGAGGAACATGAAGAGGATCGCCGTCAGCCAGACGGTGTTGATCTTCTTCAGGCCCCCCATGGCAAGAAACATCAGCCCCAGGGTGAAGGTGAAGTTCGTCGCGATCAGCTTGGCCCAGATCCAGTTCTCGTTGTTGGTGATCGGAACCGGCGTGACCCAGGGCGGGAAGACCAGATCCAGAAAGTCGACGAGGAAGCCTGCCAGCACGAAGTATCCGCCAACCACATACATCGCGATGCGGAAGGGTTGGGTCACCTCGGCCTCTTCCTGGTAGTTCCGGGTCTGGAACTTGAGGGCCAGCCAGACCCCGAAGACGAGGACCAGGCTGCCCTTGAGGATGATTTGATCGGTCATGTTCAGGTTCTTTCCTTTGCGGGGCCAAGGGCCCGCAGTTGCCTTACGCGCCCATGAAGGCCCAGAAGTTGAAGAGCGCAGCCGCCGTCCAGACCGGACCGAACACGATCCCGACGTTCCTGCCGTTGCGAGAGACCCGGGGATGCTCGCCCAGGCCCCGGATGCCGGCGTGGTTGAAGTTCACCAGCGCGAACAGGACCGACAGCACACCGAACATCAGGTGCAGGGGCGCGCGTGCCTCGAGCCCGAGGGTCAGGCCGTAGATGACCCCTGCCACCACCGCCCAGGAGGCAAGGCTGATCTGGCGCTGCTCGAACATGAGGAAAAAGATGTAGTCCTGCGAGGTGACCTCTTTGCCCTTGGGTCCGGCATCGCGCGCCGCATCCAGCATGGTCAGCATCTCGTCGCGGGTCAGGGCGGTGCGGGACCGGGGCAGGCCCGGGGCAAAGAAGGGGATGATCCAGTTCACTGGCAGTCGCCCCAGCATCGGCGACAGCATCTCGGGCCCGTGGACAAGGGCGGGGGCAAGGCAGAGGGCCATGCCAAGGGTAGAGATCAGTTCCGGGGTCATGGCGAAACTCCTCCGAATACGGCGTCAAGTTGCATTTCCCGGAGGATGGCGGCTTGCGACACCGCGCCCGCCGACCGCATGACCGACTGCTCCGCCCCTTTGCCGAAACCGCAGCTAACTCCCGTGATCACAACTGTCTTGGTGCTACCTGTCACGGCCTTACTCCCCGGTTGAAGCTCGCGTTACCTAGTGGTACAAATACTTGGCACACGCCGTCAAGAATTAAATACCGTAAGGTAACAAAATGTCAGACCCCGATCCAAAGCCAGTCCGCGGGCGGCCCCGGACGATGAATAACGACGATGTCCTTGACGTCGCCATGGCCGCCTACTGGCAGGGCGATCCGGCGGATGTGTCGGTGAACGCGATCACGGAACTGGCAGGGATCTCGAAACCCTCGCTTTACCGCGAGTTCGGGAGTGAGGATGGCCTGAAGCTTGCGGTCCTTGACCGCTATGCCGCGCAGGTGCTGTCCGATCTCTTCGTGCTGTTGCACAGCGGCAAAACTCTGCGCGAAACACTGAAGGCGCTGATCGACTTTGCGAGCGCAGACCCTCGGATGGAAACCGGCTGCGTGTTTTACAAGATGCGTGCGGGCAAACACCGGCTGGGGCCAAAGACCCGCGCGCGCGTGGAAGCGATTGACAGAGCCGGACAGGCCGCCTTTGCCGCTTTCCTACAATCCCGCCTCGACGCCGGTGACTGGCAAGGCGGGCTTTCCGTCGCGGCAGGGGCACGATATCTTGGCGAGCAGATCGCCCTTGCCATCACCCAGCGCGCAGCGGGCGAGGACAAGGCAGTCATCCGCGAGATGCTCACCCTTGCGCTGTCGGTGTTCACTCAAGCCCGCGCGTAAGCAGGAAGCTACCCGCCAAAGCATGCCCATCCAGTTGGTCGGGCTTCACCCCGACTCCCCCCCCTTGCCCTTCCCTCCGATTTCCGGCATCCCCATGCTATCCCAGCACCCGGAGACTCCGATGGACTATGCCAAATCCGGCAACCCGAAAGGGTTTCGCCACAATCCCCGCGGCCCCGACCACGACCAGAAGGGTGCGCCAAAGTCCGTGACCCCCCCGCGCGAAACGAAGGCCGAGCTTCTGGCCCGGATGAAAGCCGCCGCCGAGGCCAAGAAGGACCCAAAGGGCTGACGAGACCCGTCTCTCCCTACCTGGTGCCCGGCTTTTACACGGACGCAATTGCCAAGGGCCGCCACCGCGACATCGTCGGCGGTCGCTGGGAGGAGACCGCCCGCGCCCAGATGGCGCTTTTGCAGGCCGAGGGGATGACGCCCCGCGATCATCTGCTTGATATTGGCTGCGGCGCGTTGCGGCTGGGCCACTTGGCGGTGCCCTTTCTTGAGCCGGGGCATTACTGGGGGACCGATGCCTCGCGTGCGCTGATGCAGCATGGTCGGAACCACGAGCTTGCTGATCCAGGCCGCCTGCCGCTGGACCACCTGATCGAAGATGCCAGCTTTGCCTTTCCGGGCGTTCCAGAGAGCATCACCCTTGCCATTGCCTTTGGTGTCTTTGCGCATCTGCCCGCCCCGATGCTGGAGCAGGCATTGGCCGGTCTGCGGCGGTTCACCAGACTGCGGGCGTTCGTGTTCACCGTGTTCCACGCGCCGGACCCGGCTGATGCGACCCGACAGGCCGACGGCGTCGTGACCCATCCTGACCGACCGCCCTACCACATCGCCGAGGCATCGGTCACGGCAGCCATCACGGCGGCAGGTTTTGCCCCGGCACGGCGCGGGACGGTCCTGCCGCGCGGTCAGGTGGCCTGGCTTGCCGTGCCGCCCCAGATGCCATAAGTCTTGCGCATGTAGTCGACGCAGGCCCGGTTGGCATCCTTGCGATCAGCCCCGTCAAGCACGGCCTTGTAAAGCGGGAATATCACCGTCACCTTGCCGACATGGCTGGCCTTCAGCAGGTCCTTTTCTACCCAGATCGGGATGCCCTTTCGCGCAAGGTGCCCTGACAGCCAAACGTCATCCACGCTCCACAGGACCGGCGGGATGTCAAACGCGCTGTCGTCAAAGAACTCGGGGCGCACCATCACCCCGGCAAGCCCTTCGGCGACGTCGGTATAGCCCGAGGTCTCGACGATCTGTAGCCAACGTGTCAACTTTTCCCCGCTGAAATAGCGGGGCAAAAGGCCTTCGCGGAGCTTTGTCAGAAGATTGAACCAATGGATTTGGTCAACAGATCGCTGGATGGACCGCGGCAAGGGATGCGGCGCAACCCAGTCAAAGCCGCAATTGGACACTGGAAAAGACGCGGCGCAGATCGCCGTGCCGGGGAATCTTTTGCGCAGGTCCAGCGAGGTTTGCGCCCAGTCCCGCTCTAGAAAACGGTCATCATCGACATAAAGCAACTCGATGTCCTGCCCCCGGTACGAACGTGCCGCCGGCAAAATCTTGGTGGCCGGACCAAGATCTTCCTCCACGCGGACGATGCGCACACCCTCGGGCACGTCGGGCAGACTGCCGCTCCATTGCGGGAACCTGCGATAGGATCTGGGGATGTAAAGCTCTACCGCCTCGGGCCGCGAGGTCTGGGCCAAAAGCGCCTTCAGCGCCGGGCCGATGGCGTGAAAACGGGGCGGGATGCTGGTAAGCGTGATGACATGGCGCATGCACGTCGAATATCCGCCATGCGCGGTCCCGTAAATCCCCGATGACGCGCGGATCCTCGGAAAGAGCGTGGCCGTCGGCAAGACTTGTCAAAATCCGTGCGTGCCCTCATCATCAAGCGATGACAAGCGGTAAGTCCGACCGCAAACACGGGGGAAGAACCATGCGCAGACTTGCTTTCGCCCTGCTTCTTTGCGCTTCCCCCGCCACCGCAGAAACCTTGTCGCAAGAAATTGGCCGCGCCGGCATTGACGCAACCAAGACCCGGCTTGCCGCCCAAGACTCGCTGACCAACGAAGAGTTGTTCTGCCTTGCCGGTCTGCGGTTTCTGGGGGGGATCGAGGCCGCCTTGCAATTGCGCTGGCAGACGGGCATCCGCGCCGACTGGTCGGAACTGCCGATCCTGCGACTGCCGATCCCGGAAAACCCGGACGCCCGCGCATTTGTCCCCGCCGACTTCACCCGACTGATCACTGATCTTGATGCCGACATGGAGGCCGCCCGAGAGGCGCTTGCCGACCTTGACGGTCGTCCCTTTGCGCTGGACGTCGCGATGGCAGACCTGTGGTTCGACATCAATGCCAACAGCCGACGCGATCCGGGCGAAGACGTGGCCGCCGTGGCCAGCCTGTTTGGCGGCGCAGGCCTGCTGAGCGTTCAGGTCGAAAACCCCGTCATCACCTTTGACACAGCCGATGCCGCCTGGTTGTCAGCCTATACCCATTTCCTGTCCGCCTTTGCGTCGGTCACGCTGGCCTATGACCCTGAACCCGCGATCCAGCGTGTCATTGACAGCTCGGCCGCAATTTACGCGCTTTGGGGCGATACCCCACCGCCGAATGCAATGGACATGATGTTCGGCCGGCAGGTCGACCGCGTCGCCATGGTCCTTCATGCACTGTCCCAGACCCCGGACGCCGCGCTGGCCCGCGATGCCCACGCCCATCTGCTGGCGATGATCGCCGACAATCGACGGTTCTGGGCCGAAGTGGCGCGAGAGCCGGACAACAAAGGCGAATGGGTGCCGAACGAGACGCAGGTCTCTGGTCTTGGCATCATCATGCCACCCGGGACCGGCGCACGCTGGCAAGCCGTTCTGGAAGAAGCCGAAAAGATCCTGCAGGGCAAGCTTTTGATCCCGCATTGGCGTTTTGGGGCCGAAGCCGGGATCAATCTGGCAAAGTTGTTCGAGAACCCGCCGGCGATCGACCTTCTGACCTTTGTTCAGGGCGAGGGCCTGCTGCCCTATGCAGAAAAGGGCCCCCGGGCCAGTCCGCTGTCGTGGAACGAGTTCGAGCGGCTGGTACAAGGTGACGCTACCCTCTTCGCCGTGTTCCTGAACTGAACCCCCGCGCGGAAGACCGATTTCCCTGCGGAAATCGGTCCGGAATTTGTTCAAATTCCGGTTCTGGCGTCAGCGTCCGGGCAAGGCTTGCAGCACGCTTTGCAGCGTCGCGACCAGTTTATCGGCGATCTCGTCCAATTCGCCATCCAGTGCGTTGAACGGCGGCGCCAGGATCACGGTGTCACCGGCCGATCCATCAACATGCCCACCGGAAGGGTAGCAGATCAGCCCTTGCCGCAACGCCTCAGCCCGGATGCGCCCGTTCAGGGCAAGCGTCGCGGCAAAGGGGGCCTTGCTGTCGCGATCGGCCACCAGTTCCACGCCGATGAAATAGCCGCGCCCTCGGACATCGCCAACCTGCGGCAGATGCGCCAGTCGCGCCCGCAGCTCTGCCTGCCAGTGCAGGCCCTTGTCGCGGACGCGGTCCAGCAGCCCCTCTTCCGCCACGATCCGTTGCACCGCCACTCCGGCGGCAAGACAGGCGGTATGGCCGGTGTAGGTGTGCCCGGTCAGCGGCCCGCCGTGGCCAGCCTCCATCACCTCGGCGATCTCTCGGCTGTAGACCGCCGCTCCCAAAGGCAGGTAGCCGCCCGACAGCGACTTTGCCACCGTGAGGATATCCGCCTCGATCCCGTCCTCGGCACTCGCCCGCCAGATGCCGGTCCGGCCTGATCCGCACATCACCTCGTCGGCGATCACCAGCACCCCGTGGCGGCGGCACACCTCGGCCATTGCGCGGGCATAGCCTTCGGGGGCAGGCAAAGCGCCCCCAGCGGCCCCGACCACCGGCTCGAAGATGAAGCCCGCCACAGTCTCTGGTCCCAGCCGCTTTATCTCGGCCTCCAGTTCGGCGACCAGATACGGCACCAGCCCATCGCGGGTCACACCTTCCGGCAGCCGGTAGGCATTCGCCGCACTGACCCGGCCGACCTGGGGCAAGGCCCCGGCAAAGGCGCGCTGGCGTTCCTCGAACCCCGATAGCGCCGTCGCCATCAGCGTGTTGCCGTGCCAGGATCGCTCTCGCGCGATGAACTTGACCCGGCCCGGATCACCCCGGTCGTAATGGTACTGGAGTGCGATCTTCACGGCACTTTCCACCGCCTCGGACCCGCTGGTGGTAAAGACCATGCCCGCCAGCCCGGTGGCGCGGCGGATGATCTCGGTCATTTCTTCCAATGGGTCGCTGGTGAAGAGATAGCGATAGCCATAGGCGACACGCTCCATCTGCGCGGCTACCGCCGCGTTCACCCGTGGGTCGCCATGCCCGATTGCAAAGACCGCCGGTCCGCCCGACCCGTCGATGTACCGCCGCCCCTCGGTGTCCCACAGATAGACCCCGCGCCCGTGCGAGATTTTCGGCAGCGGCCCTTGGGTAATGTCGTTTGCGCTTGGATGGGACATGGAGGACCGCTTTGCCGCTATGCCCCGGCTTTGGCGTTGGGGCCGGGGGTGGGTGTCGCAGCGGCCACCGGCCTTGTCAACGCGGGAAACCGGTTTCCGGCCCGTCCCAGCGGCCCCGCGCGATTGTGATCACACAATTCCATTCAGTGATCACACCACTTGTGGTCGTGATCACAAATGCCGTTTTTCGGTGTGTTTCGGCAAATTGCCGTTTGGCGGCCATGCCGTTCCGTGTCAGACCCACACGATACGTCAAGACATCCTACAGCATGGGACCGGACCGATGAACATCCATGAATACCAGGCCAAGGCACTTTTGCGCAGCTACGGCATCCCGGTGTCGGACGGTCGTGTGGTCCTGAAGGCCGAAGACGCCAAGACCGCTGCAGGCGAGTTGGACGGACCCTTGTGGGTGGTCAAATCTCAAATCCACGCGGGCGGTCGCGGCAAGGGGCATTTCAAGGAACCCGAGGCGGGCGAAAAGGGCGGTGTTCGTCTGGCCCGTTCGGTCGGGGAAGCCGCCGAGTTTGCGCGGCAAATGCTGGGCCGCACCCTTGTCACCATCCAGACCGGCCCGGCGGGCAAGCAGGTCAACCGCATCTACATCGAAGACGGCAGCGATATCGACCGTGAGTTTTACCTTGCCTTCCTGATCGACCGCGCCACGAGCCGCATCTCGATCGTCGCCTCGACCGAAGGCGGCATGTCGATCGAGGATGTGGCGCATGACACGCCCGAGCTGATCCACACCTTCACCATCGACCCCGCGACGGGCCTGCAGGATTTCCACGGCCGCCGGGTGGCTTTTGCGCTGGGGCTGGAGGGCGCGCAGGTCAAATCCTGCGTGCAGATCGTGAAGAACCTCTACCGCATGTTCACCGACAAGGACATGGACATGCTGGAGATCAACCCCTTCTGCGTCTTGAAGGACGGCAGCCTCAAACTCCTCGACGCCAAGATGGCCTTTGACGGCAACGCGATGTACCGCCACGCCGATATTGCGGCGCTTCGGGACGAGACGGAGGAGGACCCGAAGGAACTCGCCGCCTCCAAGTTCGATCTGAACTATATCGCGCTCGATGGCGAGATCGGCTGCATGGTCAATGGCGCAGGGTTGGCGATGGCCACCATGGACATCATCAAGCTGTACGGCGCCGAACCCGCCAACTTCCTTGACGTCGGCGGTGGCGCCACCAAGGAAAAGGTGACTGAGGCGTTCAAGATCATCACCTCGGACCCGCAGGTGAAGGGCATCCTTGTGAACATCTTCGGCGGCATCATGCGCTGCGACATCATCGCCGAAGGCGTGATCGCGGCGGTGAAAGAGGTCGGCCTGAAGGTCCCGCTAGTGGTGCGGCTTGAAGGGACGAACGTCGAGCTTGGCAAGGACATCATCCGAAAGTCAGGGCTGAACGTGATCGCGGCGGATGATTTGAAGGACGGGGCCGAGAAGATCGTGAAGGCGGTGCGGGGGTGAAAAAGCGGTGAGTACGCAGCTTCTCGGACGGCCCTCACTATTGCTGGCACTTGTTGGACTAGGCTTGGCTCTTGCCGGCTACTGGATCGGCTGGGGGATCTGTCGTCCAATAGTTACGGGACCGGAGGACATGGTTTTCCCTTGTGACGGCCCATTTGGCGATGCCCTCCATCAATGGCTTGGCAAGGCACTTCTGTACGCTGCCTTCGTAGCCTTAATCGTTGCGACAATTATCGAGCTTTTGCGGCGCAGAGTGCGCAAGTAGCTACGTTAGTCTGACGCCTTCAAACTGGAGATATAATGTCCGTCCTCGTTAACAAATCCACCCGCGTCATCTGTCAGGGCGTCACCAGCAGCAATGGTGCTGCATGGGCCGCTCTTCTTTGCGTAGCCCTCGCCGCCCCCGCCTTCGCCCAAGACGAACGCCCGCCCTACCAGCTGCTGGAGGGGATCGAGGCCTGCCTGATGGGCGCGGGCGCGGTCGATGCGACCTCGGAGATCCTGACTGCTGCGGGTTGGACGGTAGAACCGCAGTCCGAGATGGGGACCGTGGATTTCCTGCCCGGTGTGGGGGCTGACACCTTTGCCTTCATGTCCGACACCGGCGAATTCTGCCATGTCGAAAGCATGGTGATGGGCACCAATGAGGCGGCGGGCATGCTGGAGTTGTTCCTTGCAGAAAACGGCCTGACCGTCACCGCGACCGGCACCAGCGACTTCCTGGGCTGCCCGACCCAGACCCTGTCGAACGGCATCACCGTTGAAATCACCTCGGCCGGGAATGACCCGGTCTGTACCGCTGACACCACCTCTGGCCTGCGTTTTGATTATCCGACCGGCGGCTGACCCCGTCTGGTCCGGTTCAGGAAAATACCGATGTTCACCCGTGCCCACCCATTGACCACCACGATCCGTCCGGCCCTGACCGGCAACCGGGGCAGGCTTGCCGTGCTGTGCGGCCTGGTTGCGCTTTGCCCCCTGCCCGCCCTGGCGCAGTCGGACATCGCCCTCGTCGTCAGTTACACGGTCTATGAACTGTCCGGCGACACCCTGCCCGAGATTTGGGACGAGATGAACCAGAACGGACCCAAGGGCTATGCGGCCTATACGACCTGGTACGTCAACTGGACCGCCGATTGCACCCTTAGCGTTTCGGCCTCGATCACCTTGCCCGAACTTGGCGACGATGCCTATCTGTCGGAGGAGGACGAAGAGGCCTTCCTGACCATGCTTTCGAACCTTGAGGACCACGAGCTGACCCATGTCGGCATCGGCTATGCCTTTGCCGAGGCGGTGCAGGCGATGGAGTGTCAAGGCGATACCGACGCTGTCTTGCAAGAGCATCTGGAGATGGAACGCCAGTACGACCGCGACACCGAACACGGCCGCACCGAGGGTGCCTGGCTGATCGACTATATCCCCCAATGAACCCGCAGATGAGGCCCTGAATGTCCGTACTTGTGAACGCATCGACCAAAGTCATCTGCCAGGGTTTTACCGGCAGCCAAGGCACGTTCCATTCGGAACAGGCCATCGCTTACGGCACCAAGATGGTCGGCGGCGTGACCCCCGGCAAGGGCGGGACTGAACACCTTGGCCTTCCCGTCTTCGACTCGGTCCATGACGCCGTCGCCAAGACCGGCGCGAACGCCAGCGCGATCTACGTCCCGCCGCCCTTTGCCGCCGACAGCATCCTTGAGGCGATCGATGCCGAGATTCCGCTGATCATCTGCATCACCGAAGGCATCCCGGTCCTGGACATGATGCGCGTGAAGCGGGCGCTGATCAATTCCAAGTCCCGCCTCATCGGGCCGAACTGCCCCGGCGTGCTGACCCCGGGTGAATGCAAGATCGGCATCATGCCCGGTTCCATCTTCTCCAAAGGGTCGGTCGGGGTTGTGTCGCGCTCGGGCACCCTGACTTATGAGGCGGTCAAGCAGACCACCGACGTCGGCCTTGGCCAATCCACCGCCGTCGGCATCGGCGGCGACCCGATCAAGGGGACGGAGCATATCGACGTCTTGGAGATGTTCCTCGCCGACCCCGAAACCCATTCGATCATCATGATCGGCGAGATCGGCGGCGCGGCGGAAGAAGAAGCCGCCCAGTTCCTCGCCGATGAAAAGAAGAAGGGGCGCTGGAAGCCCACCGCCGGCTTCATCGCCGGCCGCACCGCCCCCCCGGGCCGCCGCATGGGCCACGCCGGAGCCATCGTGGCCGGAGGCAAAGGTGATGCGCAGTCGAAGATCGAAGCGATGCTGAGCGCCGGGATCGTCGTCGCCGACAGCCCGGCGGGGTTGGGCGAGGCGGTGTTGAAGGCGATCAAGGGGTAGGCCAAAGAGTGACCAAACCGACTGGCATCTGGGCGACCGAGAGCTGGTACCCCCGCATTCCACGGGGGCTGTTCTTCGTTATTCTTGGCCCCATTGCGGCTGGGTATGCGGCGCTTCAGGTCTTAAAGCTCAAGGCTTTTACTTGCGTTCGGGACACCGAGATGTCCGGCGACTTGGTCTTTGAGCCGAAGCTTGTCTCAGTTGCGGTCTACTTCCTGGCTGTTTTCTTGGCGCTGGGTCGGGCGCATGACGTTGGGCAAGAGCTTTCCTTATTGCGTTACTTTCGGCAGCGAGGCGTGGTTCTCGGTGGATCTGACGCAATGTTTGTCTCGACCATTTTTGGCTTGGGTTTTGCCTTCGCTCTGCCGATTCTTCTTTATGGCGCTTGGTCTGCCTTTCGCTGCAGAGAAGTGGCTGACGTTTTCGCGAGCATCTGGGGCTTGAGCTTTTCAAGTCTCTTCGCTGTTTTGTTCCTCATCCTCCCGCTGCTGTTCTTGTCGCGCCCAAGCGGGCCTGATCCGCGTCAGCCCCCATCCGAGGTAACCCCATGACCGACCAATCCCCCACCGCCGCATTCACCGCCTCGTCCTTCCTTGACGGGGCCAATGCCGATTACGTCGACCAGCTGGCCGCCCGCCATGCCGCCGACCCGGCCAGTGTCGATCCGCAATGGGCGGAGTTCTTCCGCGCCCTTGGCGACAGCGAGCTTGACGCCAAGCGCGCCGCATCCGGCCCCTCCTGGGCCCGCGCTGACTGGCCGCCGCAGCCGGTGGATGACCTGACCGCGGCGCTGACCGGCGAATGGGCTGCGCCCCCGCCCGCAAAGGAGGCCAAGGCCGCCGGCGCGAAGATCGTTGCCAAGGCGGTGGAGGCTGGCGTCTCCCTTTCCGATCAGCAGCTTCAGCGCGCCGTTCTCGACAGCATCCGCGCGCTGATGATCATCCGCGCCTACCGGATCCGGGGCCATCTGGCGGCGGACCTCGATCCGCTTGGCATGGCCGAAAAGAAATCGCACCCCGAGCTTGACCCCGCCTCCTACGGGTTCACCGAGGCCGACATGGACCGGCCGATCTTTATCGACAAGGTTCTGGGGCTGGAAACCGCCTCGATGCGCCAGATCATCGACATCGTGAAGCGCACCTATTGCGGCACCTTTGCGTTGCAGTACATGCACATCTCCGACCCGGAACAGGCCGCCTGGCTCAAGGAGCGGATCGAAGGCTACGGCAAGGAGATCCAGTTCACCCGCGAAGGCCGCCGCGCGATCCTGAACAAGCTGGTCGAGGCGGAGGGGTATGAGAAGTTCCTCCATGTCAAATACATGGGCACCAAACGCTTTGGCCTTGACGGGGGTGAGGCGCTGATCCCCGCGATGGAGGCGATCATCAAGCGTGGCGGCGCTTTGGGCGTCAAGGACATCATCATTGGCATGCCGCACCGTGGCCGGTTGTCGGTGCTGGCCAATGTGATGATGAAACCCTACCGGGCGATCTTTCACGAATTCCAGGGCGGCAGCTACAAGCCCGAGGATGTCGATGGCTCGGGCGATGTGAAGTATCACCTTGGTGCCTCGTCTGACCGTGAGTTTGACGGCAACAAGGTCCACCTCAGCCTCACCGCCAACCCCAGCCACCTGGAGGCGGTGAATCCGGTGGTCCTTGGCAAGGTCCGCGCCAAGCAGGATCAGCTGGGCGACACCACTGACCGGATCGCCAGCCTGCCGATCCTTCTGCACGGCGACGCGGCCTTTGCGGGCCAAGGTGTGGTCGCGGAATGTCTGCAATTGTCAGGCATCAAGGGCCACCGCACCGGCGGCTGCATCCACATCATCGTCAACAACCAGATCGGCTTTACCACCGCCCCGGCCTTCAGCCGCACCTCGCCCTATCCGACCGACATCGCCCTGATGGTCGAAGCCCCGATCTTTCACGTCAACGGCGACGACCCCGAAGCGGTGGTCCATGCCGCCAAGGTCGCGACGGAATTCCGCCAGAAGTTCCACAAGGACGTGGTCCTGGATATCTTCTGCTACCGCCGCTTTGGTCACAACGAGGGGGATGAACCCATGTTCACCAACCCGGCGATGTACACCCGCATCAAGCGCCAGAAGACCACGCTGCAACTTTACACGGACCGGCTGGTCAAGGACGGGCTGATCCCCGAAGGCGAGATCGAGGATATGAAGGCTGCCTTCCAGGCCCGCCTGAACGAAGAGTTCGAGGCGGGAAAGGCCTTTCTGCCGAACAAGGCGGACTGGCTGGATGGTCGCTGGAAACACATGCAGACCAAGGATCTGAACAACTTCCAGCGCGGCGAAACCTGGATCAAGCCCGAGACCCTCGCCGAAATCGGCACCGCCCTGACCCGGGTGCCGGACGGGTTCGACATGCACAAGACCGTCACCCGCCAGCTTGACGCCAAGCGCGAGATGTTCGCCAAGGGTGAAGGCTTCGACTGGGCCACGGCCGAGGCTTTGGCTTTCGGCTCGCTCCAGACCGAAGGGTTTGCCGTGCGCCTCTCGGGGCAGGATTGCACCCGTGGCACCTTTAGCCAGCGCCACTCTGGCTGGGTCGACCAGACCACCGAAGAACGCCACTACCCGCTGAACCACATCCGCGCCGGCCAGGCGCGGTATGAGGTGATCGACAGCATGCTGTCGGAATACGCCGTCCTCGGCTTTGAGTATGGCTATTCGCTCGCCGAACCGAACACGCTGACCCTGTGGGAGGCTCAGTTCGGCGATTTCGCCAATGGCGCGCAGATCATGATCGACCAGTTCATCAACTCGAGCGAAAGCAAATGGCTGCGGATGTCCGGCCTCGTGATGCTCTTGCCGCACGGGTACGAAGGCCAAGGGCCGGAACATTCCAGCGCCCGGCTGGAACGGTTCCTGCAACTGAGCGCCGAGGACAACTGGATCGTCGCCAACTGCACCACACCGGCGAACTACTTCCACATCCTGCGCCGCCAGCTGCACCGGACCTACCGCAAGCCCCTGGTCCTGATGACGCCGAAATCGCTGCTCCGCCACCCCATGGCGGTGTCAAAGGCGGCGGACTTTACCGACGGCTCCACCTTCCACCGCGTCCTTTGGGATGACGCGCAAAAGGGCATCTCGACCGCCAAGCTGAAGGCCGATGCCCAGATCAGGCGCGTGGTGCTGTGTTCGGGCAAGGTCTACTATGACCTTCTGGCCGAACGCGACGCCCAAGGCCTCGACGATGTCTACCTGCTGCGTGTGGAGCAGCTTTACCCGGTGCCGACCATCTCGCTAAGCCAGGAATTGTCACGCTTCCCGCAGGCCGATGTCGTCTGGTGCCAGGAAGAGCCGAAGAATCAGGGGGCCTGGTCCTTTATCGAGCCCGAGATGGAGGCGATCCTGACCAAGGTTCGCGTCAGACCCACCCGAATGTCCTATGCCGGCCGCAAAGCCAGCGCCTCGCCCGCCACGGGCCTTGCCTCGCGGCACAAGCATGAACAGCAAACCCTCGTCGCCCAGGCCCTTGGCCTCACTGCATAACGGACCGGAGAATTGAGATGACTGACGTAATGGTGCCAGCCCTTGGCGAATCCGTGTCCGAGGCGACCGTGTCGACCTGGTTCAAGAAACCCGGCGATGCGGTTAAACAGGACGAAATGCTGTGCGAGCTTGAGACCGACAAGGTCTCGGTCGAGGTGCCCTCCCCGGTGACGGGGGTGCTTGCCGAGATCATCGCGCCGGAAGGCACGACCGTCGCGGCGAATGCGCGCCTTGCCATCGTGACCGAAGGCGCCACAGCGACGACCTCCGCAAAGACCGAGGCGCCCGCGCCGAAGGATGCGCGGAAGGAGGAGCCCGCCGCAAAATCCACCGAAGACGCGCCATCTGCCAAGAAAGCCATGGCCGAGGCTGGTCTCTCGCCCGACGCCGTGCAAGGCACCGGCCGCGATGGCCGGATCATGAAGGAAGACGTGGCCCGCGCCGTTGCCGCCGCCCCGGCGCCCGCCCCCACCGCCCTGCCCCGCGCGCCCGTTCCGGCGGATGATGCCGCGCGTGAGGAACGGGTCAAGATGACCCGCCTCCGCGCCACCATCGCCCGCCGCCTGAAAGACGCGCAGAACACCGCCGCGATGCTGACCACCTATAACGAGGTCGACATGTCCGGCATCATGGGCCTGCGGAACGAGTACAAGGACGTGTTTGAGAAAAAGCACGGCGTGAAGCTTGGCTTCATGGCCTTCTTCGTCAAAGCCTGCACCCACGCCCTGAAAGAAGTCCCCGAGGTCAACGCCGAGATTGACGGCCAGGACGTGGTCTACAAGAACTACGTCCACATGGGCGTCGCCGTCGGCACCCCCTCCGGCCTCGTCGTCCCGGTGGTGAGGGACGCCGACCAGATGGGCTTTGCCGCGATCGAGAAAAAGATCGCCGAACTGGGCCTCCGCGCCCGCGACGGCAAGCTCAGCATGGCCGAAATGCAGGGCGGCTCCTTCACCATCTCCAACGGCGGCGTCTACGGCAGCCTGATGTCGTCGCCGATCCTGAACCCCCCGCAGTCCGGTATCCTCGGCATGCACAAGATCCAGGACCGCCCGGTCGTGGTGAACGGCCAGATCGTCATCCGCCCGATGATGTATCTTGCGCTGAGCTACGACCACCGGATCGTGGACGGGAAGGGGGCGGTGACGTTCCTGGTCCGGGTGAAAGAGGCGCTGGAGGACCCGCGCCGGCTGTTGATGGATTTGTGAGGATGGAGGAACCATTCGCACTGAAATGGGGACCGATATACTACGTCACACTCGCGGTTTCGCTGATGCTAGGTCTTGGAGTTCTGGCCTTTATTGCTGGCTCGCGTCGCCTAATGGAAATCGCAATCGTCGGCATCGTTGTGCTGGCGCTCGCTGCGACTTGCATTCTTTGCGCGCGTCGACTTTCGCAGAGACTCGCAACCGCTGTTCGTCCGATTAAGTTTGTCTGGGCAGCATCCCTAGGCTTGCTTTCACACGGGCTTCTCTCTCTTGCAATTACTGGCATTACTTTTGCGACGGATGGAAACCTTGACCCTGTCCAGGTCAAGAATTTGATTTTCGCGCTAGTTGAGGCTCCGCTGGGCATCGCGCTAGTAACCGTTTCTGCGCGGATACGGCGCGGCGCAGCAGATTTGGTGAAAAATGGAGTATTGACTTAAACGAGACTCCTGACCCGCGCTAGGTTGCATCACTTGAAGGCGCGCGTAACGCACCCTACGCCTCCCCCACCCCCGGACCCCACATGCCCCACCCCACCCCCACCGCCGCGAAAAGCGCCTCCCCTCCCCCTCGTGGGGAGGGGCTGGGGGTGGGGGGCCACCTGCGCCCGACCTGTGGCGGCCTTCTGCTGGCCCTCACCCTTACCACCCCAGCCCATGCCCAGATCATCCCCACCGGCACCCCCGCCGCTGATATTCTCCTGACCCAAGCCCTCGCCGAACACCGCTTGTTCCTCACCTGCTCTTCCCTCGACGGCTTCACCCACCCGCAAATCGTCAAGAACTGGCAGCGCGACGTTGATGCCGCCACCGCCACCCTGACCGCAAACAACATCCCCCCCGAGGTGGTCGCCGCCTTCACCACCGCCGCGAGGCCGGAAAACCTCCTCCCCGCCCCCGACACGCCCTATGAGGACGTCCGGCAAATCTGCGCGGCCCAGCCTGACTGGCAAACAACCTACGCCCTCCTCCGCTTCACCATCCTGGAACTCAAACTGCCAAGGGTGTTCGAATGACCCCGCTGCCAAAGGCCCCGCAATGACCCCAGAGCTTACCGCCCTCGCCCTCGCCGCCCTCCTCCAGGCTGCGATCTTCGTGCCCTTCTCGGTCCTCGCCAACCTGGACCTTGGCACGCGCTACACCTCTGGTCCCCGCGACCAGCCCCCCCAGCGCGCCCTCTCCCCCCTCGCGGGCCGCCTTCAGCGCGCGATGAACAACCATTTCGAAGGCCTGATCCTCTTCACCATCGCGGTGGTCGTGGTGACCCTTGGCAACCAGTCCACCCCCACCACCGAATACGCCGCCTGGACCTACCTCGCCGCCCGCACCCTCTACGTTCCCGCCTATGCCTTCGGCCTCAGCCCTTGGCGTTCGGCGATCTGGGCGATAGGCTTTACCGCAACCCTGACGATGATCGTGGCCAGCCTGATCTGACCCATTCATCTGTCCCCAAATATCCCACGGGGGTGCGGGGGTGTGAAACCCCCGGCCGCCCGCCGACCAAAGGAACCGACCCATGGCAGATTTCGACACCATCATCATCGGCGCGGGCCCCGGCGGCTATGTCTGCGCCATCCGCGCGGCGCAACTGGGCCAAAGGGTCGCCGTGGTCGAAGGGCGCGAGACGCTGGGCGGCACCTGCCTCAACGTCGGCTGCATCCCGTCAAAGGCGATGCTGCACGCCACCCACATGCTGCACGAAACGCATGAGAACTTTGAGAAGATGGGCCTGATGGGTGCCACGCCAAAGGTCGATTGGGCGAAGATGCAGGCCTACAAGGACGATGTCGTCACCGGCAATACCAAGGGGATCGAGTTCCTGCTGAAGAAGAACAAGATCACCTGGCTGAAGGGCTGGGGCTCGATCCCCGCACCGGGTCAGGTGAAGGTCGGGGATGACACCCACACCGCCAAACACATCGTCATCGCCACCGGATCCGAGGCCTCCACCCTCCCCGGCGTCACGGTGGACGAGGAAACCGTCGTCACCTCCACTGGCGCGCTGACCCTTGGCAAGATCCCGAAAACCATGGTCGTCATCGGCGCGGGCGTCATCGGGCTGGAGCTTGGCTCGGTCTATGCCCGGCTTGGCGCAGAGGTCACCGTGGTCGAATATCTTGACGGCATCACGCCAGGAATGGACGGTGAGGTGGCCAAGACCTTCCAGCGCATCCTGACCAAACAGGGGCTGACCTTCATCCTTGGCGCAGCGGTGCAGGGCGTGACCAAGGCCAAGAAGGGCGCCACGGTCACCTGGACACTGAGGAAGGACGACAGTGAGGGTAGCCTGACGGCTGACACCGTCCTCGTCGCCACGGGGCGCAAGCCCTATACCACCGGCTTGGGGCTGGAGGGGCTGGGGGTCGAGATGGGCCCGCGCGGCACGGTCAAGACCGACGCGCATTTCCAGACCAATATCCCCGGCCTTTACGCCATCGGTGACGCCATTGCCGGCCCGATGCTGGCCCACAAGGCCGAGGATGAGGGCATGGCCCTGGCCGAGATTCTGGCGGGCAAGCATGGCCATGTGAACTATGGCGTGATCCCCGGCGTGATCTACACCACGCCCGAGGTGGCGAATGTCGGCCTGACCGAAGAGCAACTCAAGGCCGAAGGCCGCGCTTACAAGGCCGGGAAATTCCCCTTCATGGGCAATGCGCGGGCCAAGGCGGTGTTTCAGGCCGAGGGCTTCGTGAAAATCCTGGCCGATGCCGTCACCGACCGCATCCTTGGCGCGCATATCATCGGGCCGCAAGCCGGTGACCTGATCCACGAGATTTGCGTTGCGATGGAGTTTGGCGCCAGCGCGCAGGATCTCGCCCTCACCTGCCACGCCCACCCCACCTGGTCCGAGGCGGTGCGCGAAGCCGCGCTGGCCTGCGGCGACGGCGCGATCCACGCCTGAGGGACGGCTCGTCGTGCGACTTCGTCTGCTCCTCGCCAGGTAACCCCCGCGAGGAGTGACGAAGTCATCGACGAGCTTGCCGTCAGTGCGCAGGCTTGATGAAGGTGCCGTTCCGCAGCTCGGCAAAGGCCTGACGCAGCTCCGCTTCTGTGTTCATCACGATCGGCCCGGCCCAGGCCACGGGTTCCTCGATCGGCGCCCCCGAGATCAGCAGGAACCGCACGCCGTCCGGCCCTGCGGTCACCGTCACCTCATCCCCGGCGCCGAACCGCACCAGCGTCCGGTTGCCGCTGAGGTCACGGATATTGACCTCTTGCCCCGCAACTTCCTTTTCCAAAAGCACGCCTTCGGGTCGGGCGGCATCGCGGAAGTTGCCGACCCCGTCGAAGACATAGGCAAAGGCGCGGCGGCGGGTGTCGATCTGGAAGGTCTTGCGCTTGCCCGCAGGGACAAAGACATCCAGATATTGCGGGTCCGCCGCGATGCCTTCGACCGGGCTTTTCACACCCCGGTAGTCGCCGATCACCACGCGGATGCTGGTCCCGTCATCTTCAAACCGTTCCGGCAGTTCCACCCCCGGAATATCCTGATAGCGCGGGTCGGTCATCTTGAGCGCGCGCGGCAGATTGCCCCAAAGCTGGAACCCGTGCATCCGCCCCAGCGCGTCACCTTTCGGCATCTCCTGATGCAGGATGCCGCGCCCGGCGGTCATCAATTGCAATGACCCCGGCCCGAGGATGCCGCGGTTGCCAAGGCTGTCGCCATGCTCCACCGTGCCCGCAAGGACATAGGTGATCGTCTCGATCCCCCGATGCGGATGCCAGGGGAACCCGGCCATGTAATCGCGCGGCCGGTCACCCCGGAAGTCGTCGAAGAGAAGGAACGGGTCTTCGGCCAACGGATCAGCCCCGCCGAACGCACGATGCAGATGGACGCCCGCGCCTTCCAGATGCGGCTGGGCACGGCGGGTCTCGATCACGGGACGGATGGACATGGGGTTGGTTCCTCAGATTGCCTTGGCGGAAAGATGGGGCGGAACTGGCCTGTAGCCAAGGCGCAAATTCGGCGGGCGACTGTGCGCAGCCACACAAGTCAGACCAGCTTCATCGCCCTTGCGAGAAAAGTATGCCCGTTCCCGGCTGGTCTTCCGGAAGCACGATGACGACACTTCCGAAATCATTCCGAAAGTAGAGCCCGGGCATGGACTGACCAAGCACGGTGTTTGCGTCGGTGAGCAGCTTTTTCAAGCAGTCCTTTGTGTCGAGGATCGTTCCAGCTACGTCTCGGCTGGAATTCGTTTCCGCGAACTGTCGCATTGAACTCGCTCGGGTCCATTTGCCAAGTTCAGGTTCAAAACCGACAAGTTTGGCCTCACCGTTCAACGGATGGCTGACGTCAAAGAGCACCACCACAGGTGAAAGCCCACCACCGCAACTGTCGGTGATCTCTGTTTGATACCCGGGTGGAAAGACTTCGGACAGATACTCCTGAGCCGAGCCTTCGACCGTGCAACCGACAAGGACACAAAGGAGCGCAAGAAGTCTTAAGTTTCGGTAAACGCTCACACCCAACCTCTTGATTTCCCACTTGCCGAAAACTCGTCCCCGCGCGTCTACCCCGCCAGATGCCGCAACCCCTGCGTCACATCCGTCCGCACGGCCAGCCGCAACCCCGGTTCATCCCCCGCTTTCAGCGCGGCCAGGATCATCCGGTGGTGCTGCGGCGGCTCCCTCCGCTTCACCCGCGCGTAGACCGTCCGCATCGTCGGCCCCAGTTGCAGCCAGACCGTTTCGCACATCGCCAGCATCGCCGGGGTCTGGGCGCGCAGGTAGAGGGTGCGGTGAAACTCCAGGTTGGTGCGCACATAGCCGACCGCATCCCCCGCCACCGCCGCCGCCCCATTGGCCTGGTTGATCGCCGACAACCGCTCGATCAGCGCGAAATGGGCGCGGGGAAGGGCGCGGGCGGCAATCTCGGGTTCAAGAAGCGCGCGGATCGCGGCCAGTTCCTCGATCCGTTCCGGAGTGAGTTCAGGGGTGGATATGCGGCCAGAGGAGGACAGCGTCAGCGCCCCTTCGGCCACCAGACGCCGCACGGCCTCACGCGCGGGGGTCATTGACACGCCGTAAGCCGCCCCCAGCCCGCGCAGGGTGAAGGATTGGCCGGGGTCCATTTCGCCATGCATGACCTGCTGGCGCAAGCTGCGGTACAGCCGCTCATGCGCGGCGGCGTTGGGGTCAGGCGGGCGGGGCGAGGTCAGCATGGCGCACAGGCAAACACCCCGCCGCCCGGTGGGTCAATCCCTCAAAATCGCAGGCGGTGCAGGCTTTGCCCCTCGGTCCGCAGCCAAAGCCGCTGCGCCCGCCAGCCCGGGCAGATGCGGCTGACCACCGCCCAATAGGCGGGGGAGTGGTTCATCTCGACCAGATGCGCGACCTCATGCGCCGCGACATAGTCGAGCACCGCAGGCGGGGCCATGATCAGCCGCCAGGAATACATCAGCCGCCCATCGGGTGAGCAGGACCCCCAACGCGACCGTGTATCGCGCAAGGCAAGCGTGCCAAAGGGCCGCCCAACCAGCCCCGCATAGCGCGCCGAAGCCTCGGCCAGCCGGTCGCGGGCCAGGACCTTCAGCCAGGCCTGCACCCTCGCCCCGGCGGTCTCAGCCGCCCCGGCGACCAAAAGCTGGTCACCTTCGACCCTTATGCCGCGCCCTAAGGTTTGGGCCAACCGCAAGGCCCGCCCCTCCACCGGGATCACCGACCCGATGGTGACCGGGGCCAGCCCCTGACCCGGCAGCCCGGCAAGGGTCTGGCGCAGCCAACCCTCTTGCGCGTGCAGAAAGGCCAGCGCCTCACCCTCGCGGGCGCGCAGCGGCATGGACAGCGTGACCTTGCCATCCAGCCGCGACACCCGCAGCGAAAACCGCCGCGACCGGGCCAGCCGCTTCAGATGCACCTCGACCGGTGGCGGGCCTGGCAGAACCGGCATGCAAACCCCCTGTTGACCTCCGAGATGATAGGCAACCCGGCCCGACGGCGAAAGGCTTTGACAGTCGACGGCACCTGTGGCAAGCGACGATTTTCCTGTTTTCACCAGCCGAAGGGACCACCATGCCGAAAGCAGAATGGGGCACCAAGCGTATCTGCCCGACGACCGGCAAGCGCTTTTACGACCTGAACCGCAGCCCGATCGTCAGCCCCTATACCGGCGAGGTCGTGGATATCGAATCCGCACGCCGCAAGATGGCGGCCTCGGTCATTGCCCGCGCCGTGCCCGAAAAAGATGATGATGTCCTGGTCGAGGATATCGAAGCCGAAGATGATCTGCTCGAGGCCGCCGTCCCCGACGACGCCGAGCTTGATGATGATCTTCTGGAAGAGGACGCCGACGACAACGTGTCCCTGGACGATCTGGCCGATGTTGCGGGCGACGAGGAAGAAGTCTGACCCCCTGGCGCGGACGGAGGGGCGGACGGAGGGCCGGGCGGTTTTGCGGCGGTAAAAATCCGCTTGCACCGCCTGCGCCGGTCCCCTAAACACCGCCCATCGTGACGGCGACGGCACGGGTTTCTCTCCGGTGGGGTCATAGCTCAGATGGGAGAGCGCTTGAATGGCATTCAAGAGGTCGGGAGTTCGATCCTCCCTGGCTCCACCAAAGAGAGACGTTGAACAAAGGGCAGCTTAGGCTGTCCTTTTTCCTTTCCAGACCGCCCTCGCCGCGCAAAAGTTCTTCGGCAAGAGTTTTGGCCCGCCCGTGTCGCTTGACTTATCCCCGGCCAAGGCCCATGTGCCCCGTGTCGAGACGCCGTGCCGCGTGAGCACCAAAGGCCCCGACACCAAGGTTCCCAATTTCACGCAGGGGTGCCGCTTGTGGCACGGTCATGGGGCGTTGGTCCCAGGGCGAGGGTCGCAGGCCCTTTTGCCGTAGGGACCCATCCCATGACCACGTTCGCCGATCTCGGCCTGTCGCCGACCATCCTCAAGGCGCTGGAAAAGACCAATCTCAAACTGCCGACGCCGATTCAGGCGCAGGCCATTCCCCATATCATGGCGGGCCGCGACCTGATGGGGTTGGCGCAGACCGGCACTGGCAAGACCGCCGCGTTCGGTCTGCCGCTCCTCCACCGCATCCTTGACCTTGGCCATCCGCCGGGGCCAAAGAACGTGCGCGCGCTGATCCTGGCGCCGACGCGCGAGCTGATCGCCCAGATCAAGGACAACCTTGAGGTCTTCACCAAGGGCACCGCTGTCAAGGTGACCATGGTGGTGGGCGGGGCGTCCCTGTTCAAGCAAGCGCAGGCCCTGTCCAAGGGGACCGACGTTCTGGTGGCAACGCCGGGCCGCTTGATCGACCTTCTGGAACGAGGCGATGTTTCGTTGGAGAAATGCGCCTATCTGGTGCTGGACGAGGCGGATCACATGCTTGACATGGGCTTCATCCACTCCTTGCGGAAGATCGCCAAGCACATCCCGCAAAAGCGCCAGACGCTGCTCTTCAGCGCGACCATGCCCAAGGATATCTCGGAAATCGCCGACACCTATCTGCGCGACCCGATCAAGGTTCAGGTCGCCCCCCCGGGCAAACCGATCGAGCGGATCGTGCAGGGCGTCCATTACATCCCGAACGGCGACAAGGCGCGTCTGTTGGAGGAGTATCTGAAAAAGCACCCGGGTGAGCAGGCCCTCGTCTTTGGCCGGACCAAGCACGGGTCGGAAAAGCTCTCGAAGCTTCTGGAAACCTGGGGCTTCAAGGTCGGTTCGATCCACGGCAACAAAAGCCAGAACCAGCGCGACCGCACCTTGGGTGAGTTTCGGGCTGGCGCGCTCGACGTGCTGGTGGCGACCGATGTCGCCGCGCGCGGGATCGATATTCCGACGGTCCGCCACGTCTATAACTTCGACATGCCGAACGTGCCGGAAAACTATGTCCACCGCATCGGCCGCACCGCGCGGGCGGGGGCGGAAGGCACCGCCGTCGCGTTCTGTGCCCCGGCCGAGATGGGTGAGCTTCTGGCCGTTGAAAAGCTCTTGAAAAAGCCGATCCCGGTTCTGGGTGGTGCACCCTGGTCGGCCGAGATGGTCGCCGCAGCGCCAAAGCCGGGCCAGAACCGTGGCCAGCGTCCGGGGGCCGGGCGCGGTGGGCAAAAGTCCGGCGCGCAACCCCCAGCCAAGCCGCAGGGGCAACGGCCCCGCAGTGGCGGGGCAAAACCGCAGGGCGGCAGCTTTGCGCCGCGCCGTCCCGAGGGCGCGGGTGGGGCAAAGCGCCGTCCGGGCTGACCCGCGTTAACCGAAAAGCAAAACGCTTCGGCCATGGGTGCGAGCAAGTTGTTTCTGGACAGTTGACGAGTGCTCCGGGTTCGCCTGCACGGCAGATTGTGCGACGGGCCCGGCCTTTTGCGCGCCGGTCAGCCATACCTCCTTGAGCACTTCGTGCACGCGTCGGCCCCCGTCCAGCGAGGAGTGCACAAAGTGCTCGACGAGCGGTTCCAAAAAGACTGCACGCGATGTAAACTGTTGCGGCATGGCAAAGCTTTACTTCCATTACTCTACCATGAACGCGGGCAAATCGACCGCGCTCCTGCAGGCATCGCACAACTACCGCGAGGGGGGGATGCAGACCTATCTGGTCACCGCGCAGTTCGACAATCGCGCGGGCGAGGGGCGGATCGCCAGCCGCATCGGCATTGGCGAGGCCGCCGATACCTTTGCCCCGGACGAGGATCTATATGCCAAGCTGCAAGCCCGCTTTGCGCAAGGCCGCGTCGCTTGCGTGTTCATCGACGAGGCGCAGTTTCTGACCAAGGCCCAGGTCTGGCAACTGGCCCGCGCGGTGGATGATCTGGGCGTGCCGGTCATGGCCTATGGGCTGCGGGTGGATTTCCAGGGCAATCTCTTTCCTGGATCAGCCGCTTTGCTGGCTTGGGCGGATGAAATGCGCGAGGTGCGCACGATCTGCCACTGCGGCAAGAAGGCGACCATGGTGGTGCGCAAGGGGCCGGACGGTCGGGCCCTGCGCGACGGCGATCAGGTGGTGATCGGCGGGAACGAGACCTATGTCAGCCTCTGCCGCCGTCACTGGCGCGAGGCGGTTGGCGACTGACCCGCGCCCGGGCGCGCGATAAGAACTCCGGCCAGAACGATCAGCGCCATGCCGATCCAGGCGGACCAGACCAGGGTTTCACCCCAGATCACCCATGTCCAGAACGCCGAGGCGGGCAGAAAGGCGTATTCAAACACCGACACCCGCGCGACCTCGGCAAGCTGGTAGGCACGGATCATCGCGCCCACGCCAAGGAGCGACCCGACGGCCTGCATCAAGGTCCACCACAGAAAGGCCTCGGTCGGCCAGACCGGTCCCTGGACCAGGAAGGCCTCGGCCCCGGATGCGCCCGCCACTGGCACCAGCACCAGAACCACCATGCCCAGCACCCCATACACCCCCAGCATGGCGAAAAAGCCTGCAAGCAGTGTGCCGGCAGTTTCGTCTGCGCACCAGGCGCGGGTGGCAATGTTGCCCATGCCGTAGAACGCACCGGCGGCAATCGGCAGGGCGGCGGCCAGGCTTGCGCCGGCAAAGGCCTCGGGGCCAAGCACGATGATCGCGCCCGCGAAACCCAAGGCTACCGCGAGCGCCTGCACGCCGCCAATCGGCTGGCCATAGACCAGGCGCTGGATCAACAGCACAAAGATCGGCGCGGTAAAGATACCAGCGGCGACCTGGGCCACCGGCAGAAAGCCGAGCGCGCCGAAATAGACCAGGATCGAGGTGGCATGGATCGCCGACCGCCCCAGCACCGCCCGCCAGCGCAGGGGTCGAAGCCGCAGGCCGACGAGCACGGCACCCAGCCCCAAAAGGGCCAAAGCCATGGCGCTGCGGGTGGCGTGGAACTGCCAGAGGCCAGCATCAGCAGCGATGGCGCGCACGAAGTTGTCGACCAGCCCAACCACCGAGGCATAGACGAGCACGCCGCCCGCGGCTGCCAGGGTTCGGTTTTCTGCTTTGGTCATGCTGGCCTCCCGGTCGGGGATCCGCCCCGCCCTTTCCCGCGTCAGGTGACGCGGTCTGACGGTGCGGGGCTAGCCCAAAGGCGACGTGGCGCAGGGGGATCCGGTCACCGGGGGCGATTGTGCCGCCGGTCGGGCCGGTCTAGACTTGGGCGCGATGACCGCGCTCAAGAAATATCAACGGCTGGAGTGTTATGGGCTGTGGCGCGAAACGCCGCAGGACCAACGGCGTGAAGTCCTGGTCCGTTTCGGGGCTGCGACGCTGATCCTGAGCGATCCCAAAAGCGGTGCCGCCCTAAGCCACTGGTCCCTGCCCGCGATCGAACGGGTCAATCGGGGTGCCGTGCCACCGGTGTTTGCGCCGGGTCTCACCTCGGGCGAAAGCCTGGAGCTTGAGGACCCCGAGATGCTGGCCGCCCTTGACACCCTGCGTGCCGCACAGAAGGCCGCCAGAACGGGGCCGGGACGTTTGCGGGCGCTCCTCGTCACCGGCCCGACCTTGGCGGTGCTGGCGGTGGCGGTCTGGTGGGTGCCCTCGGCCCTGGTCTTGCATGCCGCCTCTGTCATGCCGGCAGCGTTGCGGGCCGAAATCGGGCAGCGCGCGCTTGACGACATGTCCAGGCTGACCGGCGCACCTTGCGATGACCAGCTTGGTCTGATGGCGCTTGCGGCCCTGTCCGAACGGGTGTTCGGCCCGATCGACACGCCGATCCTTTACGTCATGCCCGAAGGGGTGACTGCGCCGCTGCACCTGCCGGGCGATGTGATCGTGCTGCCGCGCCGTCTGATCGAGGCTGAGACCGGCCCCGAGGCCGCAGCCGGGGCGGCGCTGGTCGAACGGCTGCGCGCCCGGACCCGCGACCCGATCCTTCCGCTGCTGGAGCACGCCGGTCTGGTCGCAACATTCCAGCTGCTGACCACGGCAAATCTGCCGGACGAGGCCTTGCAAGGCTATGGCGAGGCGCGGCTTCTGGCCGATCCCGTGGCCCTGGACGATGCGACGCTGGCTGCGGCGTTCAAGGCGGCACAGATTCCCGCAACACCCTATGCCCTGTCCACCACCCCGGAATGGATCAGCCTTGCCGCAGCCGATCCGTTCAAGGGCCTGGCACCGTCCAGCCTGATCCCGGACGAGGATTGGGTTGCCTTGCAGGGCCTGTGCGGAGGATGACGTCGACGGGATTCACAGGTCGAACTGGATGGCGTCGGGAAAGCCCGCGCCGCGCAATTCGCGCGTGGCACGGGCCGCATCCTCGGCAGTGGCAAAGGGTCCGGCAAAGATGGTGACCGGGCCATCCGCGCCCGCCATGCGCCCCTGCGCCACCGGATAATTGAGTGCCTTCAACCGCGCCAGCGCACGTTCGGCATTCTCCGGCACGGCAAAGCTGCCAACCGCGACCAGATGCCCGGACGCCAGTTTCGCGGTTTCGGGCTTTGCAGGTTCGGGTGTTGCAAGGTCGGGCGTTGTGGGGGGCGGGGATGCAGCGTCATCTGCCGCCTCGGGATCGGGAAGCACGGCACCCGCACCCGCCTCGCCCACGATCGGCACGCGCTTGCCCGAGGGCGGATTGCCGCACAATGGCACACCGTCACGGGTGACCCGCGGGATCCATTCGGCACGGGCGTCGGTCCCGGCGCGCAGGAACATGCAGCCCCGGCTGTCGACATATTGCTGACCCCGATAGTCACGCGGCGGCAGTTCCGCCGGGGTCAGCGGCTCACGCGCTGCGACCGGCGCGCAGAAAAGCGCCGCCAGCAGACCAAGCGCCGGTCCGACCTGAAGCAGTGACGTGCTGCGCAGCGACATTCTGCAGTCCCTACTTGGTGCCAAACATCCGGTCGCCCGCATCGCCAAGCCCGGGCACGATGTAGCCGTGATCGTTCAGGTGGCTGTCCACCGCCGCCGTGACGATCGGCACATCGGGATGGGCCGCCTTCATCCGGGCGATGCCCTCGGGCGCAGCCAAAAGGCACAAAAACCGGATCTGCTGTGCCCCGGCCTGTTTCAACAAGGCCACGGCGGCGGCGCTGGAATTGCCGGTGGCCAGCATCGGATCGACGACGATCGATACCCGGTCTTCAAGCTGGTCGGGAAGCTTGCAATAATACTGCACCGGTTGCAGCGTTTCGGGGTCGCGGTACAGGCCCACGAACCCGACCCGCGCCGCCGGGATCAGTTCCAGTATCCCGTCCAAAAGCCCGTTGCCGGCCCGCAGGATGCTGATCAGCGCCAGTTTCTTGCCCTCGATCACCGGGGCGTCCATCGGTTCCAATGGGGTCTCGATCCGCTTGGTCGTCATCGGCAGCTCGCGCGTGACCTCATAGGCCAAGAGCAGACTGATCTCGCGCAGAAGCTTGCGGAAACTGGCGGTCGAGGTGTCCTTTTCACGCATCAGGGTCAGCTTGTGCTGCACCAGGGGATGCGAAACGATGGTCAGGTGATCCGGCATTTGGCCTCCAGCAGCAGCGTGCGCAAAGTCTGGTATCGGCGTCAGTCCAGCCCGCGTCAAGCGACTGGTGGCTGGCCTGACCCGCTTGCGATCATTTCCGCGTCGGGCCGGGGCCGTCGGCGAACCTTGCGATCAAAGGAAACTCTGCCCCGGCCCGGGCGCGTGAACCCCCAGATGGGCAGCCACACTTGCCCCCACATCCACGAAGCCGCACAGACCCAGTTCGTGCAACCCCAGACCCCAGCCCAGAACCGGCACCCGTTCGCGGGTGTGGTCGGTGCCGCGCCAGGTCGGGTCATTGCCATGGTCAGCGGTAAAGATCGCAAGGTCCCCCGGCCCAAGCCTGGCCAGAAACCGCGGCAGGGCGGCGTCGAACCACTCCAGCGCGCGGGCATAACCGGCCACGTCGCGGGGGTGGCCGTAAAGGCTGTCGAACTCCACGAAATTCGCAAAGGTAAGCGAGCCCGCCTCGGCCTCATGCCCAAGCTGGACCAGATGCTCAAAAAGCTCGGCGTCACTGTGACCCTTGTGCAAGCTGCCGATCCCCCGCATGGAAAAGATATCGCCGATCTTGCCCACGGCATGGGTGGCGCGGCCCGCCCCAGCCACCCAATCCAGCAGCGTCGGCGAAGGCGGCGCGATGGCATAGTCGCGCCGGTTCGCGGTGCGCCGGAAATCGTCGCAGGTCCCGGTAAAGGGCCGCGCGATGACCCGCCCGACCTTTTGCGCATGGAGGTAGGGCGCAAGGTCGGCACACAGCTTTAGCAACCGCTCTAGCCCAAAGGCCTCTTCATGCGCGGCAATCTGAAAGACGCTGTCGGCGCTGGTATAGCAGATCGGCCAGCCGGTCCGCAGATGGTCGGCGCAATGGGCCGCGATGATCGGCACGCCCGAGGCATGGCAATTGCCCAGGATACCGTCGGTACCCGCCAGACGGCACACCTCGGCCACCAGATCTGCAGGAAAGGCGGGCTGGGTGTCGGGAAAGTAGGTCCAGTCCCAGGGCACCGGCACCCCGGCCAATTCCCAATGGCCGGACGGGGTATCCTTGCCACGGCTGACCTCGGTCGCAGCACCCCACAGCCCCTCAGGGGTCGCCTGAAACCCCGGCATCGTGGCACCCGAGGCGAGCCGCACCGCCGCCCCCAGCCCCAGCCGGTCCAGGTTCGGCAACCGCAAGGGACCCGAGCGCCCAACCTCGGCCCGCCCCTCGGCGCAGGCCTGGGCGATATGGGCCAGGGTATTGGCGCCCGCATCGCCAAACGCGGCGGCATCGGGCGCGCCCCCGCAACCGACGGAGTCCATCACGATCAGAAAGGCGCGCGCCATGTCAGGCGATCCTTTGCTGAACCAAAAGCGGCTCTTCGGGCGGGGCCTCGCCGATCTGATAGGCCGCCTGCACCGCCCGGACGGCCGCATCCGCCGCATCCTCGGTGGCGGCATGCACCATCGCGAGCGGCACGCCCGCCCCGGCTTCCTCACCGATCCCGGCCAGGTCCGACAGGCCGACGCCGGGGTTGACCCGATCCCCCTCGCGCAAGCGCCCGCCGCCCAGATGCACCACGGCAAGGCCCAGCGCCTCACCGTCGATCCGCACCACATAGCCATCCGCCAGCCCCGGCACCTCACGCATCACTGGCGCGGACGGCAGCCGGTCCGGCCAACGGTCAACGAAATCGGCCGGCCCGCCCTGGGCTGCGACCATGTGGCCAAAGATCTCGGCGGCGGCACCAGATTCCAGCGCCTGGGCAATCCGCCCCTCGCCATCGGCGGCGTCATGCGCCAAGCCGGCCAGTGCCAGCGCCTCACCACCCAAAGCCAGGGTCAGGTCCCAAAGGGCGGTGTTGACCGAGGTGCCGGTCAGCGTCTCCATCACCTCGATCACCTCCAGCGCGTTGCCTGCTGCGGTGGCCAGGGGTTGCGACATGTCGGTGACGAGGGCCGTGGTCATGCAGCCCGCGCCTTGCGCCGCCTTGACCAGCGCATGGGCCAGCGCCTCGGCCCGATCTGGCGTTTTCATGAAGGCACCCGAGCCGCATTTCACGTCAAGCACCAACCCCTCCAACCCCGCCGCCAGCTTTTTCGACAGGATCGAGGCGGTGATCAGATCGATCGATTCCACGGTGCCCGACACATCGCGGATCGCGTAAAGGCGGCGGTCGGCGGGGGCGAGGTCGGCACTGGCGGCCACAATCGCGCATTTGACCTGGGCCATCTGGCGGCGCAAAGCCTCTTCGCCCAGACCGGTGCGAAATCCGGGGATCGCTTCCAGCTTGTCCAGCGTGCCTCCGGTATGACCGAGCCCCCGGCCCGAGATCATCGGAACATAGGCCCCACAGGCCGCCAGCGCGGGTGCCAGCAAGAGCGAGGTGCAATCGCCGATCCCGCCGGTGGAATGTTTGTCAACCACCGGGCCGGGAAGGTCCCAGGCCAGGACGCGGCCAGAGTCGCGCATGCCCTTGGTCAGGGCGATCCGACCCGCCTCACCCAGACCTTTCAGCAAGACCGCCATGGCGAAGGCCCCGGCCTGCGCATCCGTCACCGCCCCCGAGGCAAGCCCAGCGGCAAACCAGCCCAGATCCGCATCCGAAGGCTGCCCGCCGTCGCGGACCTGGGCGATGATCGCGCGGGCGTCGGTCATGCGCGGTCCATATGGGCCGCCGCGAACATGCCCGGCAGCAGGTCGGCCACGGTGGTCACGCGCGACTTGCCATCGGTGGTGCAAAGGGTGACCTTGACCGCCGGATCGGCAAATTCGGCAATCTTCTGGCGGCAGCCACCGCAGGGCGGCACCGGGTCGGGACTGTCAGCGATGACCAGAAGCTCGTCGATGCGGGTGTCACCGGCGGCAATCATCGCGGCAATCGCCCCGGCCTCGGCGCAGGTGCCTTCGGGATAGGCCACGTTTTCCACGTTGCAACCGACATGCACCGCGCCAGAGGTCGCGCGAAGCGCCGCCCCCACCTTGAAGTTGGAATAGGGCGCATAGGCGCGATCCCGAACATCCGTTGCAGCCTTGAGCAGCATCGCGGCCCCCTCTTTTGACCATTTGGTCAGAGTGTGGTCCGAAGCCTGACTTTGCGCAAGCGGGTCGCTCGTCGAGCACTGCGTGCACTCCTCGCCGCGCTCACGACGCGTGCACGAAGTGCTCAAGGAGTGGATCCTTGGTCAGAGCACCCGCGTCGGCGGATTGCCGGGCAGGGTCACCTCCAGCAGCTCCAGATCCGGGGTGGCATCGGCGTAGCGCGTGGCCAGCCCCGGCGGGATCACAAAGGCATCGCCGGGGGCAAGGCGGAAGGGATCCTTGCCTTCCCCCTCCAGCGTCATGCCGCCCTGCATCACGAAGGTGAACAGGATATCGCCGTCATGCACGGTCCAGGGTGCAGACTGGGTCGCGGGACCGACGGGCCGCGCAACCATGACCGATGCAACCCCCTTGGTCGCCGCGTGAATGGTGGTATCCCGCGCCTCGAACCCGGGAATCCGAAACGGGTGAAAGCGGCCCTTCCTGCCGATGTCATGCACGAATCGCTGCCCGTCCCATTCCCGGTCGGGGCGCAGGTGCGGGGTGGGCAAGGTCATCTCGTGGTCAATCTCGGTCACATGTTCGGCCGGGACGCCGATTTCCACCACCTGCACGCCTTCGGAATGGAGGACCTTGTGCCGGATGCCCGGCGGCTGGATGAAGCAATCCCCCGCCTCGATGCGCAGGACCCCGCCTTGGTCTTCGTAAAGCACATCCACCCAGCCCGCGACGCAGAAGATCAGCTGGAACCCGACCTTGTGGAAATGCACCATATCCGGCACCGGCCCGTCCGGCACGCGGATGTGGCTGGCGATCATGGCACCACCCAGCCGGGTCGGGATCAGATCGCGGTATTCCATCCCGGCCCGCCCGATGACCCAGGGGGCCTGATCGGCCAGGCGGCGAACGACAAAGGCATGTTCGGTGACTGGCAGCACCAGGGGCGGGTTCAATTCGTCAATCTCGACCTTCGTGCCGTTCGGGGCGGTCAGGCTGCGCTGGCCGGCAAAGGCCTGCGGGTCATCGGTCAGGATGCGCAGGGTGCCGGGGGCCTCAGCCGCGCCCTTTTGCAGGCGCAGGCGCAGGCCGTGACCCGACAGCACCGCCACCTCGGGGTTGTCAGCGGGATAGATCATGTCCAGCCGCATCCCCAGCGTCTTGGTGAAGAACGGCAGGTCGTCGCGCAATTCCTGCGTTGGCAGCCGGATTTCGGCCCTAAATTCCGTCATGGCTTTCCCCGTGTTATCGCGCCATGGTGGTCGCGGCGGGGCGGAAATGCAAGCTGGTCGGCGACAGTGTCGCGGGGCGTCAGGAGTTGGGGCGTCAGGATTGGTTTAACGTTAAACTATCTTCGGGGAAGCGGATGGACGAGGCACGGCACGAAAACGCACGGCAGGCGGCGCTGGATTATCACGAATTCCCCAAACCCGGAAAGCTGGAGATCAGGGCCACCAAACCCCTCGCCAATGGTCGTGACCTGGCCCGCGCCTACAGCCCGGGCGTCGCCGAGGCCTGCCTTGAAATCAAGGCCGATCCCACCACCGCCAGCCGCTACACCAGTAAGGCCAATCTGGTCGCAGTGATCTCGAACGGCACCGCCGTTCTGGGCCTAGGCAATATCGGGGCGCTGGCATCGAAACCGGTGATGGAGGGCAAGGCCGTCCTTTTCAAGAAATTCGCCAATATCGACTGTTTCGACATCGAGGTGAACGAGCCCGACCCGGTCAAGCTGGCCGAGATTGTCTGCGCCCTGGAACCCACCTTCGGCGCGGTGAACCTGGAGGATATCAAGGCCCCCGACTGTTTCATCGTGGAACAGCTGTGCCGCGAGCGGATGAAGATCCCGGTCTTTCACGACGACCAGCACGGCACCGCGATCGTGGTGGGGGCGGCGGCGACCAATGCGCTGATCGTGGCGGGCAAAAGGTTTCAGGATATCCGCATCGTCTCGACCGGCGGCGGGGCGGCAGGCATCGCCTGTCTTGAGATGCTGGTGAAACTGGGCGTCCGGCGCGAGAATATCTGGCTTTGTGATCTTGAGGGTCTGGTCTACCACGGTCGTACTGCGCAGATGACCCCGCAAAAGGCCGCCTTCGCCCAAGGCACCACCCCCGCCACCCTGGCCGAGGTGATCCAAGGCGCAGACCTCTTCCTTGGGCTTTCGGGTCCGGGCGTGCTGACCCCCGCCATGGTGCAAGCGATGGCCCCCAGCCCGATCATCTTTGCCCTGGCCAACCCCACGCCCGAGATTCTGCCTGACGAGGTCCGCAAGGTCGCCCCGACCGCGATCATCGCCACCGGTCGCAGCGATTTTCCCAATCAGGTCAACAACGTCCTTTGTTTCCCCTTCATCTTTCGTGGCGCGCTGGATGTGGGGGCGACCACGATCAACGATGCGATGGAACTGGCCTGCATCGACGGCATTGCCGCCCTGGCCCGCGCCACCACCAGCGCCGAGGCCGCCGCCGCCTACCGCAGCGAGACCCTGTCCTTCGGGGCCGATTACCTGATCCCGAAACCCTTTGACCCCCGGCTGATCGGCGTGGTGGCCAGCGCCGTGGCCAAGGCTGCGATGGAAACCGGCGTGGCCACCCGGCCGATCGCTGATCTGGAGGCTTACAAACACCAGCTGGACGGGTCAGTCTTCAAATCAGCCCTGATCATGCGCCCGGTGTTCGAGGCGTCGAAACTTACCAGCCGCCGCATCGTCCTGGCAGAGGGCGAGGATGAGCGCGTGCTGCGCGCTGCCAACGCCATGCTGGAGGAAACCAACGACCAACCCATCCTGATCGGCCGCCCCGAGGTGGTCACCGCGCGCTGCGAACGCGCCGGCCTGCCGATTCGTCCGGGCAAGGATTTCCACCTGGTGAACCCGGAAAACGACCATCGCTACCGCGACTATTGGGGCACCTACCACGAATTGATGGCCCGGCGCGGCGTGACCCCCGACATCGCCCGCGCGGTGATGCGCACCAACTCCACCGCCATCGCCGCGATCATGGTGCATCGGGAAGAGGCCGACAGCATGATCTGCGGCACGTTCGGGCAGTTCAACTGGCACCTTGGTTATGTCCGCCAGATCCTGGCGCGGGACGGGTTGCACCCGGTGGCGGCCCTAAGCCTGATGATCCTTGAGGATGGCCCCCTCTTCATCGCCGACACCCATGTTCATTCCGAACCGACGCCCGAACAGATCATGCACACCGTGATCGGCGCGGCCCGCCATGTGCGCCGCTTTGGGGTGACACCAAAGATTGCGCTGTGTACGCAAAGCCAGTTCGGCAATATCGACAACGCCAGCGCCCGGCGGATGCGCGACGCGCTGGAAATGCTCGACGCGCGCGAGCCGGACTTTGCCTATGAGGGCGAGATGAACATTGATGCCGCCCTTGATCAGTCGATCCGCGACCGCCTGCTGCCGGGGTCACGCTATGACGGGGCAGCGAATGTGCTGGTCTTTGCGTCGAGCGAGGTCGCCTCGGGCGTGCGCAATATCCTCAAGGTCAAGGCGGGGGGGCTGGAGGTCGGGCCGATCCTGATGGGCATGGGCAACAAGGCGCATGTGGTGACGCCCGCGATCACCGCGCGGGGGCTTCTTAACATGTCGGCCATCGCGGGCACGCCGGTCGCGCATTACGGCTGACGCCTCCTCGTGCGACTGCGTCTTCTCGTCGGGGACCCCCAGCGAGGAGGGGCGCCGTCTTCGACGAGCGGCGGTGCCGGATTTGCAAACCCAGGTTCGAAAGCGCGGCGGGGGTGCCGTGCGCCTTCGCTTTGCAAACTCTGCGCCTTGCGGAACGCACATTCTGCAAATTCCAGGCCGCTTGTTTCCGGTAACAGCATTGCAACACGCCCCGTCCCTGCCGTAACACGGAGCACCAAGGGGCGTCGGCGGGGGGATATCGGGATGGGCTATGCGCAGGTCTATGGCCAGTGGCAACAGGACCCCGAGGGGTTCTGGATGGGTGCCGCCAAGGGCATCGACTGGGTGACCAGGCCCACCAAGGCGCTGGATGACACCCGCGCGCCCCTCTACGCCTGGTACACGGACGCCACCGTCAACACTTGCTGGAACGCCGTGGACCGGCACGTCATCGCCGGTAGGGGCAAACAGCCGGCGATCATCCACGACAGCCCGGTCACCGGCACCAAACATGTCATCACCTATGCCGAATTGCAGTCGCGGGTCGCCCGCTTGGCCGGGGCGCTGCGCGCCAAGGGCATCACGCAGGGCGACCGCGTCATCATCTACATGCCCATGGTCCCCGAAGCGGTTGAGGCAATGCTGGCCTGCGCTCGGCTTGGCGCGATCCATTCGGTCGTGTTCGGCGGGTTTGCGGCCCATGAACTTGCGGTGCGGATCGATGACTGCACCCCCAAGGCGATCATTGCGGCAAGTTGCGGGATCGAGCCCTCAAGGGTTGTCCATTACAAACCCCTTCTCGACGCTGCCATCGACCTGGCCCGTCACAAGCCCGATTTCTGCGTGATCTTCCAGCGCGAGCAAGAGGTTGCCCGCCTGACCCCCGGTCGCGATGTCGCCTGGCACGAGTTTCAATATGGCGTGGTGCCAGCCGACTGCGTGGCCGTGCCGGGCCACCACCCGGCCTATATCCTTTACACCTCGGGCACCACGGGCGCGCCGAAGGGCGTGGTGCGACCCACCGCCGGGCATCTGGTGGCGCTGAACTGGACCATGCGGGCGATTTACGATTGCGGCCCCGGCGACGTGTTCTGGGCGGCCAGCGATGTCGGTTGGGTCGTGGGGCACAGTTATATCTGCTATGGCCCGCTGATCGCCGGCTGCACCACCGTGGTCTATGAAGGCAAGCCCGTCGGCACCCCCGACGCCGCCGCCTTTTGGCGGGTGATCGGCGAGCACAAGGTCAAGGCCTTCTTCACCGCCCCGACCGCCCTGCGTGCCATTAAGCGTGAGGACCCCAAGGGCAGGCTGGTGCCCGCCCTGCCCGGCTTGCGGGCGGTTTATCTGGCGGGTGAACGGGCCGACCCCGACACGATCCACTGGGCGCAAGCCCACCTCAAGGTGCCGGTGATCGACCATTGGTGGCAGACCGAAACCGGCTATGCCATCGCCGCCAACCCCCTGGGGATCGAGGCCCTGCCGGTCAAGATCGGCTCGCCTTCGGTGGCGATGCCCGGCTTCGACGTTCAGGTGCTGGACGAGGGCGGCCATCCGGTCTCGCCCGGGACGCTGGGGGCCATCGCGATCCGGCTGCCCCTGCCGCCCGGCACCCTGCCGACCCTGTGGAACGCCGAGGAGCGGTTCATCAAATCCTACCTCAGCCATTTCCCGGGCTACTACGAGACGGGCGATGCCGGCTATGTCGATCAGGACGGCTATATCTACGTCATGGCCCGCACCGATGATGTGATCAACGTGGCCGGGCATCGGCTGTCCACCGGCGCGATGGAAGAGGTGCTGGCGGCCCACAAGGATGTCGCCGAATGTGCAGTGATCGGGGTGGCGGATGATCTGAAGGGCCAGTCGCCCCTTGGGCTTTTGTGCCTGAACAAAGGGTCGGGCCGGGCGCATGACGATGTGGTGCGCGAATGTGTGGCCCTGGTGCGCGACAAGATCGGGCCGGTTGCAGATTTCAAGCGCGCCGTGGTGGTGGACCGGCTGCCCAAAACGCGGTCGGGCAAGATCTTGCGCGCAACCATGGTCAAGATCGCCGACAGCCAGGCCTGGAAAATGCCCGCCACGATCGACGATCCGGCGATCCTGGATGAGATCACGACCGCGCTTCGGACGCTTGGGCTTGCGCAGCGGACAAGCCTGCTTTGACCCGATCCGGGGCCAAATCCTGGGCCAAATCCTGGGCTGGACTTGGCGGACAGACTGCGCCACCCTTGCATCATGCATGTCTTTGCCCCCAACCGCCCGGCGCCCCATGGTCGTCGTTGAACCGCCGGCTCTGACCCCGGACAGCCGGACCCTGGCCCTGCGGGACTTGCGCGCGGCGATCACCGCCGTCAGGGACCATGTGGACCCAGGGTCGGTCGCGGCGCTTGACGCGCTTGCCGCACTTGTCGTCGGCTTGGACACCCCCCTGACCCCCGGTCCCGTCGCCAATGCCTCGGAAGGCTTGCAGCGGCTTTTGGCTCTTGCCGGCCCGGACACCGCACCGATGCTGCTGCGACAACTGGTGCAGGATTTCACCCAGTGCCGGGACGACCTTGCCCAGGCCGTCGCCGCGCCTGACTGGCAGGCCGGGCGCAACGGGAGTCACGTTCTGATGTCCCTGGCCGGGTCGGTTGGGGCGGTGGCCTTGCAGGCTCTGGCCGAAGCCTTCAACCAGGCGGCGCACCGACAGGATGCGCGCGAAGCTGCAAACCTGCTGCCGCCGATCCAGGCCGGAATCTCGGCCCTGATCCGGCTGATCGAGGCGATGCCGCCCGGTGCCGCCAGCCCCCCGGAGGCGGGGCAATGAAACCGGGCGCAATCGCGAATCCGCCGCTTTTGCTGATCGAGGACACCCAGTCGTTGCAACTGGTCTACCGCTCGATCCTGACCTCGGCGGGTCACCGGGTGGCAGTCGCGGCAACGGCCGCCGAAGGTCTGGCACAAGTGCAGTCGCTGAAGCCCGCCGTCGTCTTGCTGGACCTGATCCTGCCGGACCGCGATGGCCTTTTGTTGATGCGCGACATTCTGGCCTTCAAGCCTGACACCAGCATCATCGCACTGACCGCCAATGGCTCGGTCAACCGCGCGGTCGAGGCGATGCGCGCCGGGGCGCATGATTTTCTGGTCAAGCCCTTTGGCGAAGGGCGGTTCCTTGATGCGGTGCAAAATGCTCTGGCGGCAGGTCGCGTCTTGTCGCCCCCGGACACCGCCAGGACCGCGCCAAAGACCCAGACCGCGCAGGAGGATCAGACCGGTTTCATTGGCACGTCCGAGGCGATGGGTCGGGTCCACAGCATCATTGCCTCGGTGGCACGCTCGATGGCCACGGTCTTCATCACCGGCGAAAGCGGCACGGGAAAAGAGCTTTGCGCCCTTGCCATCCACGCCAATTCCGCCCGCGCCAAAGGCCCGTTCATCGCGCTGAACTGCGGGGCAATTCCGCAGGACCTGCTGGAATCAGAGGTGTTCGGCCATGTGAAAGGCAGCTTTACCGGCGCCATCGCCGACAAGCCGGGGGCGGCGGCGGCGGCTGACGGTGGCACGCTGTTTCTGGACGAAATCTGCGAAATGGCCCCAGCCTTGCAGACCAAGCTCTTGCGGTTTTTGCAAACCTCGACCGTGCAACCGGTGGGGGCAACCCGTCCGCGCAAGGTGAATGTCCGCATCGTCTGCGCCACCAACCGCGACCCGCTGGACGCCGTGCGGCGCGGCGAGTTTCGCGAGGATCTTTATTACCGGCTGTTCGTGGTGCCGATCCACATGCCCTCGCTGCGCGAACGAAGTGAGGACGTGCTCGACATTGCCGAAACCGCGCTTGCCCGGTTCGCACAAGAAGAGGGGCGGCTGTTTCTGGGTCTTGACCCAGAGGTGCGCGATCTGTTGCCGCGCCTGCCCTGGCCAGGCAACGTGCGTCAGCTTTTGAACGTCATCCGCAATGTGGTTGTGTTGAACGAGGGCGGCTGGGTCACGCCGCAGATGCTGCCGCCCGGCCTTGACCTTCCGCGTGAGGCCCCGGCGGCCCTTGTCAGCCAACCTACAGCAGGACCGCAGGCCTTGGGGCTGGACAGTCTGGTCGGGCTGACCCTGGCCGAGGCGGAGCGTCGGCTGATCGAGGCAACGCTGGTGCGACATGGCGGGTCTGTCCCCCGGGCCGCGCGGGTGCTGGATGTGTCGCCATCAACGCTGTACCGCAAGATCGAGGCGTGGAACGCCAAAGCCGACGGTGGCCAGCGCACAGAGGTCAGCAGAGTCAGGTAAACTGTTCTCCGATCAACCGCTCTTCCAGGCCATGGCCGGGGTCAAAGAGCAGCCGATGGGTGATGCTGCGATCGGACACCACCTCGACCGATACCACGTCGCGCACCGATGACCGGCTGTCGGCGTCGGCCATGACCGGGCGCTTTTCCGGCTCCAGCACCTCCAGCCGCACCACCGCGCTCATGGGCAAAAGCGCGCCGCGCCAGCGCCGGGGGCGAAAGGCGGACATCGCGGTCAGTGCCAGCACATCCGACCCGATCGGCAGGATCGGCCCATGCGCCGAATAGTTGTAGGCGGTTGATCCCGCCGGGGACGCCACCAGCGCCCCGTCGCAGACCAGTTCTTCCAGCCGCACCCGGCCATCGATGGCCACGCGCAGCTTGGCCGCCTGCGGGCCCTGACGCAAGAGCGACACCTCATTGATCGCCAGCGCCTGGGTGACCTTGCCGCGCGCGTTGGTCGCCCGCATCGCCAGCGGATTGATCGCGGTTTCTTCCGCGTCGCGCAGCCGGTTGGGCAGGTCATCCTCGGCATAAGCGTTCATCAGAAATCCGATGGTGCCGCAGTTCATCCCATAGACCGGCAATCCGCGTCCCTGAGCGGTGTGCAGCGTTTGCAACATGAACCCGTCGCCCCCCAGCGCCACGATCACCTCGGCCCCGCGTCCATCAGCCTGGCCATAGCGCGCCGTCAGGGCGGCAAGGGCTGCCACCGCCGTCGGGGCCTTGCTGGCTGTGAACTTGATCCGCACGCCCGATCTCCCGATCGTTGAGGGTCTGCTGTGGGCCAGTCTTGGCTGCGGAAGCGCCCGAACTCAAGCCCTGCCATGGCTGGCAGTGGGGACTGCCCGCAACATCATTTCGCCCGGCGGCCTGGTAGCGTCGGTTTCTTGCCTTTCCGATTGGCTCCTCCTGCTCTAGATTAGGGAAAACGTTGCTGAAAGGTCATCCCCCATGAACGCTTCCCACCGCGATACCGGATTTTTCACCGAAAGCCTCGCCACCCGCGACCCCGAGCTGTTCGGCTCCATCACGTCCGAGCTTGGCCGCCAGCGCCACGAAATCGAGCTGATCGCCAGCGAAAACATCGTCAGCCGCGCCGTGATGGAGGCGCAAGGCTCGGTGATGACCAACAAATACGCCGAGGGCTATCCGGGCAAGCGCTACTATGGCGGCTGCCAGTTCGTCGATGTGGCCGAGACGCTGGCCATCGACCGCGCCTGCCAGCTGTTTGGCGTGGCCTATGCCAATGTGCAGCCAAATTCGGGCAGCCAGGCGAACCAGGGGGTGTTCCAGGCGCTGCTGCAGCCCGGCGACACCATCCTGGGCATGTCGCTGGACGCCGGTGGCCACCTGACCCATGGCGCGGCCCCGAACCAGTCGGGCAAGTGGTTCAACGCCATCCAGTACGGGGTGCGCAAGCAGGACCTGACGCTGGACTATGACCAGGTTCAGGCCCTAGCGACCGAACACAAGCCAAAGATGATCATTGCCGGTGGGTCCGCCATTCCGCGGGTGATCGACTTTGCCCGCATGCGCGAGATTGCCGACAGCGTCGGGGCGTTCCTGCTGGTCGACATGGCGCATTTCGCCGGGCTGGTGGCGGCGGGGCTTTACCCCTCGCCCTTCCCCTATGCCCATGCGGCGACCACCACCACCCACAAGACCCTGCGCGGTCCGCGCGGCGGGATGATCCTTACGAATGATGAGGCGCTGGCCAAGAAGTTCAACTCGGCCATCTTCCCGGGTATTCAGGGCGGACCCCTGATGCATGTGATCGCAGGCAAAGCCGTCGCCTTCGGCGAGGCGCTGCGACCCGGCTTCAAGTCCTACCAGGCCCAGGTGGTCAAGAACGCCCAGGCCCTCGCGGATGAGCTGATGAAGGGCGGGCTGGATATCGTCACCGGCGGCACCGACACGCATCTGATGCTGGTCGATCTGCGCCCCAAAGGCGTGAAAGGCAACGCCACCGAAAAGGCGCTGGGCCGGGCGCATATCACCTGCAACAAGAACGGCATCCCGTTTGACACCGAAAAGCCGACGATCACCTCGGGCGTGCGCCTGGGCACCCCGGCGGGAACCACGCGCGGCTTTGCCGAGCCGGAATTCCGCCAGATCGGCCGCTGGATCATCGAAGTGGTCGAAGGGCTGGCCGCGAACGGTGAAGACGGCAACGACGCGGTCGAAGCCAAGGTGAAAGCCGAGGTCGAGGCTTTGTGCGAACGCTTCCCGATCTATCCCGATCTCTAGACCGCCGCTCATCGGTCCCGTGCGGTCCCTCTTCGCGGGGGACTGCGCGGTACCCGAGCCTGCGAAGAGGGACCGCACGGGACCGATGAGCGCGCCGCATAGCACTCCATCGCTGGAACGCCGTCTCGGCGATTGGGCGCGCTCGCGCCTTCCTTATGCTCTGGCCGAAATCGTGATGTTCGTCCTCAAGCAAGGCTGGGCCTGCCTGTTCGGCGGGCTCCTGCTTGCCGCCATCATCGGGACCAAACTTCTTTGGCAGCCGGACTGGCCGCTGCACCGCTACGACGCGTTGTTCCTGTTTGCCATCGCCACCCAGGCGCTGTTCCTCTGGGCGAAGCTAGAAACCTGGGAGGAAGCCCGCGTCATCCTGCTCTTCCACCTGACCGGCACGGCGATGGAATGGTTCAAGGTCGCTGCCGGGTCCTGGACCTACCCCGAGGCGGGCATCTTCTTGGCCTTCGGCGTCCCCCTCTTTTCCGGCTTCATGTATGCCAGCGTCGGCAGCTACATCGCCCGCGTGATCCGCATTTTCGACATGCGCTTTGCGCCTGCCCCCCACTTTGGCCTGACCTTCGTTCTGGCCGTGGCAATCTATGTGAACTTCTTCGCGCATCATTTTCTGCCAGACATCCGACTGCTGCTTTTCGTGGCGACGGTTGCTCTTTACGGGCGCACCCGGGTCTGGTTCCGCATCCATGATCGGCACTGGTGGATGCCCGTGCCCCTGGCGGCCTTGCTGTCAGCAACAGCCCTTTGGCTGGCCGAGGTGGTCGGCACCGCGACCGGCACCTGGGTCTATTCCGGTCAGATGCCGGGGCAGGTCGTCAGCCTGGCCAAGCTTGGATCCTGGTATCTGCTGCTTTTCGTGGCTTTGGTCACGGTTAGCCTGGTCAGCCGCCGGGCCTTTCACCACGCGCCGCTGTCCTGGGCGGACGTTCAGGCTTTGCAAGGCCGGTCCTGACCGGCAAGGTCCGCCTGCCAAACCTTCGCCTTGGCCAGGGTGCCATAGCCCCGCCCAACCCAAGACAACTGCGCTGGCCTCCCACCGGCTGGCGCGGTATCCCTATGCCATGCTGACCCAGATCCATCACCCCGCTGCCATCGTGGCTCAGGCCCCGCCACTTCTTATTGCGCATGGGCTTTACGGCTCGGCCCGGAACTGGGGCGTGATCGCGCGGCGTCTGGCAGACCACCGCAACGTGGTGGTCGTAGACATGCGCAACCACGGCGACAGCCCATGGGCCGAGACGCAATCCTACCCCGATATGGCGGCGGACCTGGCCGAGGTGATCGCCACCCTTGCCGGGCCAGTGGATCTTTTGGGCCATTCGATGGGCGGAAAGGCTGCAATGCAGCTGGCGCTGACCCGGCCCGACCTGATCCGCCGCCTGGTGGTGGCCGACATCGCCCCGGTGGCCTATGACCACGATCAGACCCGGCATGTGCGTGCCATGGCGGGCCTTGACCTGACCCGCCTCACCACCCGCGCCGAGGCGGATGCGGCCCTTGCCGAAACGGTCATGGATGCCGCTCTGCGCGCCTTCTTTCTACAGTCGCTGGACCTGCGTGCAAGGCCGCCGCGCTGGAAGCTGAATCTGGCCGTGCTTGGGGCCGAGATGCCGAAGATCGTCGGCTGGCCGGGAACCAAGGGAAGTTTCGAGCGCCCTGCCCTGTTTCTGACCGGAGCCGAAAGCACCTATGTTCGCCCAGAATACCGCGAGGCGATCCTGACACTCTTTCCCAAGGCGCGATTTGCGAAAATCCCCGGCGCGGGGCACTGGCTGCATGCCGAAAAACCTCGCGAATTCGAAGAAACGGTGCGGGTCTTTCTGGACGCCTGAGCCAGCGTAGGGTGGGCAATACTGCCCACCCTACCTCACGCCAGCGCCAGGACCCGGCAAAGCGCTTCCTGGTCAAGCGCCACCGGATTGCCCTTCATCGACGAGGCCCGCAGCGCCGCTGCCGCCACTGCGCCGTGACGGACCGCGTCGAGGCCAAGCGCCGCCAACCCCGGCAAGCCCGCCCCTTGCGCCCAGGCTTGCACCGCCCTTGGCGCATCGGCGACACGTGTTCCCAGCACCCCGGCCAGGACCGAACAAACCTCGTCCAGCCGCACCCGAGCCAGCCCCGTGGTCGCCGCGCGGTTTTCGGTCAGCACCGGACCCAGCAGCGCCCCACAGATCGCGCCATGCGCGGCCCCGGTCATGCCACCGATCACGCCTGCCAGCCCATGCACCGCCCCAAGCCCCGCATTGGCCAGCGCCAACCCGCCACACAGGCTGACCCAGGCCATCTGATCCCGCGCATTTGGGTCCTCAGCGACCTGCAGGCGCTGCAAAGCCGACAGCCCCATACCGATCGCCGGACGGGCAAGCGCGTCGGTATAGGGGGTGGCCTTCACGGACACATAGGGTTCGATCACCTGCACCACCGCATCCAGCCCCGAGGCAAGCGTCACCGGCCAGGGGCAGCCATCGGTCAGCGCCGGGTCAATGATCGCCAGCCGCGCCACCATCCGGTCATCACGCAAGCTGACCTTGCGGCCTTCAACCGCGATCACCGCGTTTTTTGTCACCTCGGCCCCGGTTCCCGCCGTGGTCGGGATCGCGACAAAGGGCAGTGGCTCGGCGGTCAGGGGCAGGCCGTTGCCGACCCCCTCCAGATGATCGAGGGGGTTGCCGCTGGCCGGTATCAGCGCGGCCAGCGCCTTGCCCAGATCAAGCGCCGCCCCACCGCCCAGGGCCACCACCCAGTCGGGCCGGTGTGCGCGCGCATCGGTCAGCGCGGCGGCAAGATCGGCCAGCGTCGGCTCCCCCCGGCAGCCCAGCGTCAACACTTCCTGACCAAGCGCCCCCACCAGCCAGGCGGCACGGGCCGGATTTGCGCCATGCACCACCAGCCCGCGCGCCCCGAAGGCGCGGATCAGCGCGGGGGCCTTTGCCGCCTCGCCGCGACCAAAAAGGATGCGCGGCGGGGCGGTGATGCTGAAAACCGGGTTCTGCCCAAGCGTTTTCGGCGAAAATTCCTCGCCCCCGCGACCCGTCATAGGCTCATCGTCGCGGCAACGGCCTTGCCCCAGCGAGCATATTTTGCGGCGCGGGTGGCTGCGTCCATCGCAGGCGTAAAGCGGCGGTCGAGCGCCCAGGATTTGGCGAAGTCTTCTGGTCCGCCCGCAACACCGGCCTGCATCGCCGCCAGATAGGCTGCCCCCAGCGCCGTCGTTTCTGTCACCATCGGGCGGTCCACCGGCGCGCCCAGGATGTCGGACAGAAACTGCATCGTCCAGTCGCTCGCGCTCATCCCGCCATCGACGCGCAGCACGCCATCGGCGGCGGCCCCCCAGTCGGCGCGCATCGCCTCCAACAGATCGCGGGTCTGGTAACCGACGCTTTCCAGGGCCGCGCGGGCAAATTCGGCCGGGCCAGAGTTGCGCGCCAACCCATAGACCGCGCCCCGGCAATCGGGCCGCCAATAGGGCGCGCCAAGGCCGGTAAAGGCGGGAACCAGGATCACGCCCTGCGCCTCCTCGGCGGCTTCGGCGAGGGGCTGGGTTTCCTTGGCCTCACGGATCAGCTTTAGCCCGTCGCGCAGCCATTGCACGACTGCGCCTGCAATGAAGATGGAGCCTTCCAGCGCATAGGTCGGCTTGCCCTTCAGTTGATAGGCGATGGTGGTCAGAAGCCGGTTCTTTGACGGCACCATGTCCGCCCCGGTGTTCAAAAGCGCAAAGCAGCCGGTGCCATAGGTTGATTTCATCATGCCAGGGCTGAAACAGGCCTGGCCCACGGTCGCCGCCTGCTGGTCGCCCGCTACCCCAAGAATCGGAATCTCACGGCCAAAGAGGTCGGGGCGGGTCATCCCGTAAGGGGCGGCGCAGTCATGCACCTGCGGCAGAAGGGCCATGGGAATGTCGAGAAGCGCGCAGATGTCGCTGTCCCACGCGCCCTTGGCGATGTTGTAGATCAAGGTGCGCGAGGCATTGGTGGCGTCGGTCGCGTGGACCTTGCCACCGGTCAGGTGCCAGATCAGCCAGCTGTCCACGGTGCCAAAGGCCAACTCGCCCCGCCGCGCGCGGTCGCGGGCGCCCTCCACATGGTCGAGCAGCCACTTGATCTTGGTGCCAGAAAAATACGGGTCCAGAAGCAAACCGGTGCGCGCGGTGATCATGCCCTCATGCCCCGCAGCCTTCAGCGCGGCGCAGGTGTCGGCGGTGCGCCTGTCTTGCCAGACGATGGCGGGGTGGATCGGCTGGCCAGTGGCACGGTCCCAGATCAGGGTCGTCTCACGCTGGTTGGTGATGCCGATGGCGGCGATCCCCTCGGCCCTGACGCCTGCCCGTTCCATCGCGGCGCGGGCGGTCCCGGCGACGGTGGACCACAGGTCAGCCGGGTCATGTTCAACCCAGCCGGGGCGGGGGTAATGCTGCGTGAATTCTTCTTGCGCTGAGGCGACGGGTCGCAGGGCCTGATCGAACAAAATGGCGCGGGACGAGGTGGTGCCCTGATCGATGGCAAGAATATGGGTCATGGTCTTGGCCTTGGGTGCGAAGGGGCCGGGGCAGCCCGTTGCAGCCCCGGCGAGGAAAGGTCAGCCTTGGTCGATGGCCTTCAAGACCGCGACCAGGACGATGCCGTAAAGCGTGTGTCCCGCCAGCGCGACCCAGGTGATCCCGGTAAAGCCCAGAAAGAGCGGCAGCCCGGCGATGGCGGTGATGCCGCCAATGGCAAAGACGAAGATGCCGATGCCGTAGATCGTCGCGGGGATGAACCAATGCGTCCGCCCGACCACCGCGCTCCAGATCGGCGCGAAGATGAACAGCCAGCCAACCGGATAGCCGATCAGGCCGACAAGGTAGAAGTGCATGAAATAGCCCGCGAAATCACCCGAGGGCAGGCCAAGCTGCCCCAGCAGGCTTTTGGCCAGCCCATGCGGCGACAGATTGGCAAAGCCCAGCGCCGGGCTGATCACCTGGCCCCAAAGGTCAAAGGCGATCGTGGCGAAGAACCCGGCCACGAACATCAGCCCCAGGGTGCGGGCGTTCATGGCGGGCAGGGAAAGTTTAGACATGGTACGGTCCTTTTCTGCAAGATGAGAGGGTCAGACTTGGTCTATGTCGCCGATCACGATCATACTCCAAGGCATGGTTATCATGCGCAGATCACATCTTGCCCCCAAGCTTGGGCGCTGGCCTTTCGCCGAGAACGGCGGGCGGGGGCATGCGCCCTCGCCCGCCATCGGTCTTGTTACTGCCAGGACTTGATCAGCTCGTCATAGGCGATCGTCTCACCCTGCGGCTTTTCGTTCTCCAGCTTGGCGACCGGTGCACCGGGGGCGTCAAGCCAGACCTGGGCATCGACAACTTCGCCCATCTTCGGACCGATGTCGCCCTGCACGCCGGACTTTTCGATCCGCTCCAGCACTTTTTCCTGCTCTTCGCAGAGGGCATCAAGCGCTTCCTGCGGGGTTTTGTCCCCCGACATGGCATCGCCGATGTTCTGCCACCACAGCTGCGCCATCTTCGGATAGTCCGGGATGTTGGTGCCGGTGGGCGACCACTGAACGCGGGCGGGCGAGCGGTAGAATTCGATCAGACCACCCAGTTTCGGCGCGCGTTCGGTGAAGCTTTCGTGCTGGATCGTCGATTCGCGGATGAAGGTCAGGCCGACATGGGCCTTCTTCACGTCCACGGTCTTGGAGGTCACGAACTGCGCGTAAAGCCAGGCGGCCTGCGCGCGGTCGACGGGGGTGCTTTCCATCAGTGTCCAGGAACCAGCGTCCTGATAGCCGATCTTTTGGCCTTCCTGCCAATAGACCCCGTGCGGCGAGGGGGCCATGCGCCACTTGGGCGTGCCATCCTCGTTCATCACCGGGGTGCCTTCGACGACGGACGCTGCGGTAAAGGCGGTGTACCAGAACATCTGCTGGGCAATGGCACCCTGGGCAGGAACCGGGCCAGCCTCACCAAAGGTCATGCCGGCGGCTTCGGGCGGCGAGTACTTCTGCAGCCATTCGATCGCCTTCGTCACGGCATAGACCGCCGCCGCGTCGTTGGTCGAACCACCACGGGTCACGCAAGACCCGACCGGACGGGAGTTTTCGTCCACGCGGACGCCCCATTCGTCGACCGGCAGGCCGTTCGGCTCACCCACGTCGCCCATCCCGGCCATCGACATCCACGCATCGGTGTAGCGCCAGCCCAGCGACGGGTCCTTCTTGCCGTAGTCCATGTTGCCATAGACGCCGGTTTCCGGGCCACCCGCATAAGACATATCACGGCCGGTAAAGAACTCGGCGATGTCTTCGTAAGCCGACCAGTTGACCGGAACGCCAAGGTCATAGCCGTAGGCCGCCTTGAAGTCGTCCTTGGTTTTCTGATCGTTGAACCAGTCGTAGCGGAACCAGTACAGGTTCGCGAACTGCTGGTCGGGAAGCTGATAAAGCTTGCCGTCCGGCCCGGTGGTGAACGACAGACCGATGAAATCTTCCAGATCGAGACCTGGGTTGGTCACCGCAGCACCGTCGCCTGCCATCCAGTCGGTCAGGTTGCGGGCCTGCTGATAGCGCCAGTGGGTGCCGATCAGGTCGCTGTCGTTGATATAGGCGTCATAGATGTTCTCGCCGGTCTGCATTTGGGTCTGCAGCTTTTCGACAACGTCGCCTTCGCCGATCAGGTCATGGGTGACCTTGATGCCGGTGATTGCCTCGAACGCCGGGGCAAGGACCTTGGCCTCATATTCATGCGTGCCGATGGTTTCCGACACGACCTTGATTTCCATGCCGGCATAGGGGGCGGCGGCGTCGATGAACCACTGCAGTTCAGCCTCTTGTGCGGCACGGTCCAGCGACGAAAGCTCGCCAATCTCGGCATCAAGGAACGCTTTCGCGGCCTCGATATCCGCCCAGGCCGGGGCGCTAAGGGCCATCAGCGCAAGCGCCATGGCGGTTCCGGTGGTGCGAAGTCTCATGTGATTCCTCCCAGAATTGAGACGTTTTTTGGTCTTTTCCCCGGGCGGAAAACTTCCCGCCCAAGGCCGCAAATGCCCCCGTCAGACCCGGCGAAACACCGCTGCGGCATAGACGAGGGAAAGGATCATCGCACCCCAAAGAAAGTCGGGGCCCGCGAAGAAAAGCCAGCCAAGGTGGATGAACGCCGACCCCAGCAATGAGATGAACAACCGGTCACCGCGCGTGGTTTCAATCCGCAGAACACCGATGCGCGGGGTTTCGGGAAACCGGATTGCACGCAGCGTCATGATGATCAAAAGCCCGGCGATGCACCAGAAAAACAGCGCCACCGGAAAGGTCCAGGCCATCCAGAAACCTGGGATCAGCTGGCCGGTCCATTCGCGGATGCCATCCTCGATGGGCACGGCCCATACGAGGAAGGCCAGCACGCCCAGCATCAGCGTGGCCAAAGCGGCATAGATCATGGTCCAGCGGGCGGCGGTCATGATGGTCCTCGCTTGGATTGGGTCAGGTGCCCCCCACCCCCAACCCCTCCCCACAGGGGGGAGGGGAGGTTCCTGGACCGACCGGCAGGGCACGCGGCCCCCCTCCCCCCTGTGGGGAGGGGTTGGGGGTGGGGGGTGCCGAAGCAGAGGTGGGGGTGCGGCATCATCACACCCTCCCCAGGGCAAAGCCCTTGGCGATGTAGTTGCGGACGAAGTAGATCACGAGCGCGCCCGGCACGATGGTCAGGACTCCGGCTGCGGCCAGTACTCCCCAATCCATGCCGGAGGCTGACACCGTGCGAGTCATCGTGGCGGCGATGGATTTGGCGTTGACGGTGGCGAGGGTGCGGGAAAGCAGAAGCTCCACCCAGGAAAACATGAAGCAGAAGAAGGCCGCCACCCCGATGCCGCTGGCGATCAGCGGGGTGAATATCTTGATGAAGAAATGCCCGAAGGAATAGCCGTCGATATAGGCGGTCTCGTCAATCTCCTTGGGCACGCCGCGCATGAACCCTTCCAGGATCCAGACCGCGAGGGGCACGTTGAACAGGCAATGCGCCAGCGCCACGGCGATATGGGTGTCGAAGAGGCCAACGCTGGAATAAAGCTGAAAGAACGGCAGCGCAAAGACCGCCGGCGGGGCCATCCGGTTGGTCAGAAGCCAGAAGAACAGGTGCTTGTCGCCCATGAAGCTGTAGCGGCTGAAGGCATAGGCAGCAGGCAAGGCCACGGTCAGCGAGATGACCACGTTCATCGTCACGTAGATCAACGAGTTGACATAGCCCATGTACCAGCTGGGATCGGTCAGGATCGTCACATAGTTCTGCAGCGTAAAGGTCTGCGGCCAAAGCGAGAAGGTCGAGGTGATCTCGGTATTGGTCTTCAAGCTCATGTTGATCAGCCAGTAGATCGGGATCAAGAGGAACAGAAGGTATACCGTCATCACGACAGCCGAGGAACGGATACGCATCAGCGGCTCTCCTGCTTATCAAGGTTGGTCATGACCGTGTAAAAGGCCCAGGACACCAAGAGGATCACCAGGAAGTACATCAGGCTGAAGGCCGCCGCCGGACCCAGGTTCATCGAGGTAGCCTCCTTCACCAGGTCGATCGACAGCATGGTGGTCGAGTTTCCAGGCCCGCCGCCGGTCACCACGAAGGGCTCGGTGTAGATCATGAAGCTGTCCATGAACCGCAGCAGCACCGCGATGAGGAGCACGCCCTGCATCTTTGGCAGTTCGATAAAGCGAAACACGCTCCACCTGGTGGCCTGGTCGATGCGGGCGGCCTGGTAATAGGCCTGGGGGATCGACTGGAGCCCCGCATAGGCCAGAAGGGCCACCAGCGAGGTCCAGTGCCAGACATCCATCACCACGACGGTGATCCAGGCATCCAAGGGGTCGCTGGTGTAGTTGTAGTCGATCCCGACCGCCGCAAGGCCGTGGCCCAAGAGGCCAATGTCGACCCGGCCAAAGATCTGCCAGATCGTGCCCACCACGTTGAAGGGGATCAAAAGCGGCAAGGACATCAGCACCAGGCACAGGCTGGCCCAGAACCCCGATTTCGGCATGTTGAGGGCGATGAAGATGCCCAGCGGCACTTCGATGGCCAGGATGATCGCCGAAAACAGGACCTGGCGCTGCAGGCTGTCCCACAGCCGGTCAGACTCCAGCCATTCTTCGAACCAGCCCAGGCCTTCCCAGTAGAAATTGTTCTGCCCGAAGGTGTCGTTGAAGGCGTAGTTGACCACCGTCATCAGCGGCAGGATGGCGGAAAAGGCCACCACCACCAGCACCGGCAGCACCAGGAACCAGGCCCTGTTGTTCTGGGTCTTTTCCATCGCTTAGCCCCCCACCCCGGTCACGCGCCAGTCATCGGCATAGACGTTGATCTTGCCCGGCGCAAAGCTGACCCGCGCATCATCCGCCGGCAGGTCCACGCCTTCGGGCAGGATCGCGGCGAGGGGCTGGCCGCAGAACTCGGCCCGGACGATGCGGTGGCGGCCCACATCCTCGACCCGGCGGATGGTCACCGGCAGGCCCTGGTCCGAGATCACCACATATTCCGGCCGCACGCCGATCTGGGTCCGACCCTTGACCGGCCCATAGCCCGCCCCCAACGGCACCACGGCACCCTGTAGCCGCGCCTCTGACCCGGCGACTTCGGCATCAAATAGGTTCATCCCCGGCGAGCCGATGAAATAGCCGACAAAGGTATGCGCGGGGGTTTCGAACAATTCCTCGGGCGTGCCCATCTGCACGACGCGGCCCTCGTGCATCACCACCACCTTGTCAGCAAAGGTCAGCGCTTCGGTCTGGTCATGCGTCACATAGATCATCGTGTGGCCAAACTCGCGGTGCAGCGACTTGAGCTGGGTCCGAAGCTCCCACTTCATGTGGGGGTCGATGACGGTCAGGGGTTCGTCAAAGAGGATCGCATTCACATCCTCACGGACCATGCCGCGACCAAGGCTGATCTTCTGCTTTGCATCCGCCGTCAGGCCTCGCGCCTTGCGGTCAAGGGTGTCGCCCATCCCGATCATCTGCGCGATCTGGTCCACCCGCCGGGCAATATAGCCTGAGTCCATCCCCCGGTTGCGCAAGGGAAAGGCCAGGTTCTGGCGCACGGTCATCGTGTCGTAAACCACCGGGAACTGGAACACCTGGGCGATGTTGCGGGCCGTGGTTTCGGCATCGGTCACATCGGTATCGCCGAACAGAACCCGGCCCTGACTTGGCCGTACCAGCCCCGAGATGATGTTGAGAAGCGTGGTCTTGCCGCAGCCCGACGCCCCCAGAAGGGCATAGGCTCCGCCATCCTCCCAGACGTGGTTCATGGCCTTAAGCGCAAAATCCGCCTCGCCCTTGGGGTTGGGCAGATAGCTGTGGGCAAGGTTGGACAGGGTGATCCGGGACATTCAGGCCGCCATCGCATAAGGGGCGGGCGCGGCAAGACGGCCCGTATCGTCAAACAGATAGACATGCGCCGGATCGACAAACACCTCAATCTCTGCACCCGGCGTCACCGGATGCACGCCATGGACCAGCCCGACCCAGCGATCCGCGCCATGGGTCAGGTGGACAAAGGTTTCCGAGCCGGTGATCTCGGTAGCGCCTACGGAGCAGCGAAACGCGACCATGTCGCCGCTATGCCGGGAAAGACTGATGTGATTGGCGCGGAACCCGGCGCTGTAGACCCCGTCGGGCAGCGCCGCCCCCGCGCCTTGCGCTGCACCATGCCCGGCCTCGCCAAAGGTCAGGCGCTGGGCGTCCTTGCGGCAGGGCACAAAGTTCATCGGCGGGTCGGAAAACACCCGCGCAGTCTGCGCATCGGCGGGCATGCGGTAGACCTGCGCCGTGGGGCCGAACTGGGTGACACGCCCCTCCCACAGGGTGGCGGTATGGCCGCCGAGGAGAAGCGCCTCTTCGGGTTCGGTGGTGGCATAGACAAAGATCGCGCCAGAAGCCTCAAATATCCGGGGGATTTCCACTCGCAACTCTTCGCGCAGCTTGTAGTCAAGGTTGGCCAGGGGTTCGTCCAGCAGGACCAGCCCCGCGCCTTTGACCAGCGCGCGGGCAAGTGCACAGCGTTGCTGCTGGCCACCCGAAAGCTCTAGCGGTTTACGGGTCAACATGGGGGTCAGGCGCAGCATCTCGGCGGTGGTTCGCACGGCGCGGTCAATCTCGTCGCGCGACTTGCCCATCAGCCGCAGGGGCGAGGCGATGTTTTCATAGACCGTCATGCCGGGGTAGTTGATGAACTGCTGGTAGACCATCGCCACCTTGCGGTCCTGCACCTTGACGCCGGTCACATCGCGACCCTCCCACAGGATGCGGCCGGTGGTCGGCTGATCTAGGCCCGCCATCAGCCGCATCAGGCTGGTCTTGCCAGCAAGGGTCGGGCCCAGCAGCACGTTCATCGTGCCGTTCTGCAGGGTCAGATCGGTCGGCTGGATATGCACCCGTCCCGCCACCGACCGCGACACCCCATGAAGCTCCAACGCCATTCCCTGTCCCCTATTCCGCCGCCGGGCTGATCGCCCGCGACGCGTGCCCGGCCATGAAGTGGTCAAGGCTTTCGATTTCACCTGCCGTCATCCGCAGGCCCAGCTTTGACCGCCGCCAGACCACATCCGCCGCGGTGACCGCGTATTCATGCCTCATCAGCCAAAGCACCTCGGCCTCGGTCAGGGTGCCGCCAAAGTCACGGCCCAGGGCGGCAGCGGTGGTGGCCTGGCCCAAGATGCCAGAGGCCTCGGTGCCATAGGCGCGGATCAGGCGGCCGGCCCAATAGTCGGTCAGGAATGGATGCTCGGCCTTCAGCCGCAAGGTCAGGTCAGCCACGCCATCATGCGGAAAATCGCCGCCGGGCAGCGCCACGCGGGCGGTCCAGGCGGGCTTGGCGGCGGGAAAGAACGGCTGCAGCTTGGCCAGCGCGCTTTCGGCCAGACGCCGGTAGGTGGTGATCTTGCCACCGAACACGTTCAACAGGGGCGCGCCGCCCGTATCAAGGCTAAGCACATAGTCCCGCGTCGCCGCCGTCGCGGATTTCGCGCCATCGTTATAAAGCGGGCGCACGCCGGCATAGGTCCAGACGACATCCTCCCGGGTGACGGGCTTGGCAAAATACTGGCTGGCGAAGGCCAGAAGGTAATCGCGTTCCTCATCCGTGCAATGAACCTCGCCGGGGGCGGCGGTGTGGTCCTTGTCAGTGGTGCCGATCAGGGTAAAGTCCTGCTCATAGGGAATGGCAAAGATGATCCGCCCGTCGGTGCCCTGGAAGAAATAGCTGCGGTCGTGACTGAAAAGCTTTTTCGTAACGATATGGCTGCCGCGCACCAGCCGAACCCCTTCGCTGGAGTTGATGCGGGCAACATTGCGGATCACATCCTCGACCCACGGCCCGCCCGCGTTCAAAAGCGCGCGGGCGTGGTGCAGGCGGCGACCCTCCGGGCCTTCGGTGGTGATGTGCCAGACGCCATCCTGCCGGTCAGCGCCAAGCACCCGGGTCCGGGTCAGGATGCGCGCGCCGCGCCGGGCCGCGTCGCGGGCATTGAGGACGACCAGCCGCGAATCCTCGACCCAGCAATCGGAATATTCAAAGGCGCGGGCAAAGCTGGGCTTCAGGGCTGCCCCCGCCGGATCGCGCGCAAGGTCGATGCTGCGCGCGCCAGGCAAGATCTTGCGCCCCCCCATGGTGTCATACATGAAAAGACCCAGCCGGATCAGCCAGGCCGGACGCCGCCCCTTGGCCCAGGGCATCACCCAGCGCAGAAGGCGTGAGGTCGGCGTGTCGCTTTCGAACCGCATCTCGGGCGACAGGGGCAGCACGAACCGCATCGGCCAGGAAATATGCGGCATCGCGACCAGCAGGGTCTCCCGCTCCTCCAGCGCCTCACGGACCAGGCGGAACTCGAAATACTCCAAATAGCGCAGGCCGCCGTGGAAAAGCTTGGTCGAGGCCGAGGACGTGCCCTGCGCCAGATCACCCTGTTCGGCCAGCGTGACCGACAACCCGCGACCGGCGGCGTCGCGGGCAATGCCGCAACCGTTGATCCCGCCCCCGATGATGAAGAGGTCGGTCAGGACCCCGGTCTGCGTATCTTTCACCTGGGTCCCTCCCCCGGTTGCCATTCTGCGCATTGTAACGATTCCGTCAACGTCTGTTTTTCGCTTTTCTGCGATTTCGCGCAAAACGAACATTTCCGCGCTGCGGCACTGGAACTTTCTGCGCCTGCACCCTGACCATGCCGCGATCGCGCAGAACCGAAGATCCGCATGCCGCAAAAAGGCACTGACAGGCGGGGCGGGGCGTGCCACTCTGGTCCGTATCCAGGTGGGGGGCGGCGGTGGCGCTCAGTTTCCGACAGACCGAGATTTTGGAACTGGCCCGTGCCGAAGGCCGGGTCGCGGTCGAGGATCTGGCCCAACGCTTTGACGTGACCTTGCAGACCATCCGCCGCGATCTGGCCGATCTGGCCGATGCCGGGCATCTGGACCGGGTACATGGCGGTGCCACCCTGCGCACCGGGGTAACAAACATCGGCTATGAGGCGCGGCGGCGGATGAACGACGCCGCCAAGACCGCCATCGCGCGGGCCTGCGCCCAGGCGATCCCCGACAATTGCAGCCTGATCCTGAACCTTGGCACCACGACCGAGGCCGTCGCGCGAGAGCTTCTGGGCCACCGCAACATCACCGTCATCACCAACAACATGAACGTCGCCAACACCCTGGTCGCCAACCCAAGCTGCGAGATCATGGTGGCCGGGGGGGCCTTGCGCCGCACCGATGGCGGGCTGGTGGGAGAGCTGACCACCCAATTCTTTGAGCAATTCAAGGTCGATTGCGCGGTAATCGGCGTCTCGGCCCTCGACCGCGAGGGCGATCTCTTGGACTTTGATCTGGCCGAGGTGCGGGTGTCGAAAACCATCATCCGCCAGGCGCGGCAAACCTTCCTGGTCGCCGACCACTCCAAACTTGACCGCTCGGCCCCGGCCCGCCTCGCCTCGCTGTCCGAGATCACCACCTTCTTCACCGACCGCGCCCTGCCGACCGACCTTGCCGCGAAATGCGAGAGCTGGGGAACCGGCGTGCAGGTGACCGAGGGGTAGGGTGACGCCCATGTCGTTGAAATCAGGTGGCGGCGACGTCGGTCGGAAGCATGGTGTGACCGGCTTTCGCAGCGCTGGGGCCATCAACGCACCTGCTGTCGAAGGCGCTTGATCCCTGGGCTTGGTCGGGCCACTGATGTGCCAAGTGACCTGCCCCCTTGGGACTGTGGGTAAAGGGCTTGGGGAGGATAACCTTTGGTTCAGTGCCAGAATCTTGTCTTCACACCAAGTTCGGCAGTTGCACAGCACATTGCCGCGCTTGGCCGGACGGAAGATGCAGTGTTTTCACCAGACCAGACGCGCCTTGCGATTGCCGGCTTCAACGAAAACAAGGTTCTGGTCATCCAAATCGAGGTCGTCTCCGAAAACGGCATCATGTCCGTTCGATCGGAAGAATGCGTCGAGCTTCTTTGCCCGGACTTTAATCGGCCGCATGGTCTTTCCTGGATCGATGATGACACGCTGGTCGTTGCCAACCGGGGCGAGGATGTCATCCTTGTTTCGGTCCCGGCCGTAAGCAACAAGGGCGGGGCGGTTGTTCTTGAACCAGAGCTTCGGCTTTCCGAAGGATGCGAAGACATAATCGCTTCGCCCGGATCGGTGGATGTGGTCCGCCTTGACGACGAGTATTTCGATCTCCTCGTGTGCAACAATTATCGAAACTATGTTTCGCGCCACATCATCAAAAGAAAAAACGGATTCACAGCGATTGCGGGCGTGCCTCTTTTCAAGCAGGGTCTGAAAGTTCCCGACGGTATTGCCATCAGCCGCAATGGCGAATTGGTGGCCATAAGCAATCATGACTGCAAGCGCGTTGATGTGTTTCCCAATCACCCAGACAGCGCCACCGCAACCTATCCCGTCGCCTCGCTTGAGGTCAGTCACTATCCACATGGCGTTCGGTTCGCCATGGAGGACCGGCTGTTACTTGTTGCCGACGCGGGGGCCCCCATGGTGCATGTGTTCGTCCGGAATGACACCGCCTGGACATCGGCCAAAAGCCCTCACCTGTCCCTTAAAGTCATAGCGGACGAAGTGTTCCGGCGCGGTCAGAGAAATCCGCAGGAAGGTGGGCCGAAGGGGCTGGATATCCTTGCAGATGGAAGCCTGCTTGTGGTCAGTTGTGAAGCGCTGCCGATTGCCTTTTTTGATTTCAGGCCTCTACGCGACCGGCTTGTGAAGCCTGACCTCACAAACCTTCGCCAAGTTCGTTCCAGCGATGCGCGGCTTTTGGACACTGTCATGGCAATTGTCAAAGCGCAGCACGATCAGATTGGCGCGCTGCGGGCCGAGCTTGCAAAGAGCGCCGTGAAGAAAGCCTTGCCCAGGCCAAGCCTGGACCGGCGGATCTGGCGCCTGCTGAAACGTCTGGCGCAGGACGTAAACGGTGGGGGCGGCACGGGCTGAAGATCGCATCGCCCAAATTTGGAATTGCAACGCCAGCTGCGGCTATCTTGCTTGAAATTCAACAGGGGTTTGGTGGACCTTGGGGGATCGAACGCCGGACCTTGCAAATGCGAACGACGCGCTCTCCCAAATGCGCTTCTGCGCCGACCCGGCAGGCCCATGCCGGATCGGGCGGGCAATGTCGAGAAACCAGTCACCCCCAGAGACAGACCACCGCGCCATGCGCCGCCGCCCCGGCCAAAGCCCTTGCAGCGGCATGCGAAATCGACGACGCTTCGGTACCGTCAGCCGCCTTAGGACCGCGCCGTGCCCGTGCCGCCATCCCGTGAAGTCCGCAGCTGATGCGGCGCCTTACCCTGATGATCGGGCTTTTTGCGACCGTGGCGATGGTTGGCCTGACCGCGTTTCCCACGCCGGTCCTCACGCGGGCCGAAGAGGCGGTCTTCGACAGCTATCTGCGGTTCCACCCGCGCCCCTACGATCCTGCCTCACCGGTCCATATCGTCGATATTGACGAGGCGGCTCTTGATATTTACGGCCAATGGCCCTGGCCGCGCAGCTATCTGGCGGAACTTACCGACCGGCTGTTTGCCCATGGCGCGGCGGCGATCGGCTTTGATATCCTGTTCGCCGAACCCGACCGCACCAGCCCAGAGCGGATCATGGAAAGCTGGTCGCGGTTTTCCAAAGGCGCCCTGCCGACGCTTCCCGATCTGGGGTTGGTGCCGCATGACACGCGCTTTGCCTTGGCCATTTCGGGACGCCCTGTCGTGCTGTCGGTGGCGGGTGCGACCAAGGGCGATGTGCCGGTCCCCAAGGCCGGTGTCGCCGTCACGGGCGATGTGCCAGGTGACCTGACGCGCTATCCCTTTGCGATCACCAACCTGCCGGAACTGACCGATGCGGCCTCGGGCCTGGGGACGATCAGTCTTGGGCGCACGGTCGATGGCGTGACCCGCAGCGTCCCGATGGTCAGCGACATCGGGGGCGCGCTGATGCCCGCCCTGTCGGCCGAGTTGTTGCGCGTGGCGCAGGGGGCGGGCGGGCACATCCTCAAAACCAGCCAGGGCTCGGGCGAAGAGGCGGGGGCAGCAAGGCCGCGGTTGCCGTGCAGACCGGCGCGCTGGTTTACCCGGTCGAGAGTTCCGGCCGCTTTCGCGTCTATTTCGCAGGCTACCAGCCAGAGCGGATCACCTCTGTCATCCGCGTGTTAGAGACCGAGGGGATCGACCCCAAGCTTGAGGCGCTGATTTCTGGGCGGATCATCCTGATCGGCTCGTCGGCGCAAGGGCTTTTCGACATCCGCTCTACCCCGCTGGACGATCAGATCGCCGGTGTCACGCTGCACGCCGAGATCATCGAGCAGATCGTGGCCGGTGCCTTCATCAAGCGCCCCGACTGGATGCGCGGACTTGAGCTGCTGATCGTTGCCCTCACCGGCCTTGGCCTGACGCTTCTCAACCGCGCCGAACGCCCGGTTGTCGGTGCCATCGGTGCCATCGGGCTGTCCGGCGCGGCCATCGGCGGTGGCCTTGCCGCCTTTCTGCACCTGGGCATCCTGTTCAATCCGCTGATGCCCGTGCTGACGGCGGTGCTGGTCTATCTGCCAGGCACCACGCTGGGCTATTTCGCCAAGGATCGCGCGCGCCGGGCCATCCGCCGCCAGTTCGCCTGGTTCCTTCCGCCCTCGATCATTGCCCAGATCGAGGCCAATCCCGACGCTGCCCTGACACCTGAGGGGGCAGAGCGCGAGCTGAGCGTCATCTTCGTCGACATGCGCGGCTTTTCCACCGTAACCGAAGGGATGCCGCCTGATCGGGTGGTGGCGCTGGTCAACACCTTCCTGTCGGCGGTCGCGGAAACGCTGGTCGATCACGGTGCCACCATCGACAAGTTCATGGGCGACGCGGTCATGGCCTTCTGGAACGCGCCCATAATGCGCCCGGATCATGCCGTGGCAGCGCTGCTGGCGCTGGACGATCTGAACGACGCGGCAGAGCGCGCGAATGTAGCGTTGACCGCGCAAGGGCTGCCGCGGGTCGATCTGGCCATCGGTCTGAACACCGGGCCCGCCTCGGTCGGGTTGATGGGGTCGCGTGACAGGCTGAACTATACCTGCATCGGCGACAGCGTCACGCTTGCCGCGCGGCTGGAAGGGTTGACCCGCAGCTATGGGGTCAGGAACTGTGTCGGCCCCGAAACGGCAGCGCGGTGCCCCGACAGGCTGCGCGCGGTCGAGCTGGACCTGATTGCCGTCAAGGGGTTTCGCCGCCCAGTCGCGGTCTCAACCGTCTTGGACCGCGCAACGCCAGGTCTGGACGACTTTGCCAGCATCCTGTCCGAGGCGCGCAAGGCTTACGCCAGTCGTGACTGGGCGGTGGCGGAACGGGCCTTTGATCGGCTGGCCGGGATCACGCTTCCGCTGTGCAACCCGCGTCAACTGGCGCAGCTTTATCTTGCCCGGATTGCCGAGTTCCACCGCACCCCTCCGCCCGACGGTTGGGCGGGCGAACATATCGCGACCGCCAAGCGGTAAATCTCAATCCGGGCAATCGTCGCAGGGTTCTTCGGCCGGGAACGACTTGAACAGATCGTCGAACGTAAAGTCGTCATCGAAGATATCTGGGTCGAATTCCTCACCCGTCGTTGACACCGGGCCACGTTCGGACGGGTTGGGAGTGTTCACGCCCGAGCCAAGACCCGTTCCCGTCCCACCTTTCGGCACACCGTCCAGGATCCGCAGGATACCGGCGAGGAACGCCGGGTTCACCAGCCCCTGATAGCCGTCCTCGGTCAGCACTCCGCCCTTGCGGCTGGTGCAGACCTGCCGCCCGCCTGCGGTGATGCAAAGCCGCTCGCCGGCAAGGAAGATGGCGATCGTCTCGCCGTTGAAATGGATCACCAGCGCCGAGGACCCGCGAATCCCGATGGTTGCGGTCGGGGTGACGACCGTGGCGTCCTGAGCTTCGCTAAGCGTACCGCCGATGAACCGCAGCGCACCCTTGGTCAGTTGCAGACCGATCTGCCCGTCGCCGCTGGCAGGATCAAACACAAAGCGGTCCAGCACGATGACGGTGTTGGGCGCAAGGCTAAGGGTGGTCTGATCAAGGAACATAAGCTGCCCCCGCCCCGTGGCCGATGAGGCGATCACCTCATCCTGCACAACCTCCGTTCCCACCTTCAGCGCGCGTGCGCCGCCGCCCGGCGGGGTTCCCGTCATGGTAGGTTCGTTCGTGGCGACCGTGCCGATACTTTGCGCCAAGGCAGGCAGGCCGAAGGCCAGCCCAAGGGCCGCCAGCGTCAATCTTGCAATAAGCTGGTGGGTCATTTCAGAACTCCCATCCCAGCTGGATTGACATGATGGTCTCTTTCTCTTTGAAGGTGAAAAAATCATCTCCGGTCTTGCGATTGATCTGGGTGGCCCGTGTCTCGATAAAGATGTCCTCGGTCACGAAGGCGCTAAGCCAAAGGCCAAAGGCACGCTCCTTCACATCCTCCTCGAAAAACCCGCTGTAATCGACATGCGTCTGCTCGACCTCGCCAAAGCCGCCGACCACCCAGCGGCGGGGCAAGCCTTCAAAGCCGGGATCAAAGGTATGTTGCGCCGCAAGGCGAAAGGAATGGCCATCGCGATCCGTCTCGAACTCTCCCTCCTGCCGGAACACCGCAAGGGTCGCGCGCAGGCGGGTTTCACGCGACGGGCGCCATGTCGCGCCAAGCTCGGCCTCGGTAAAGGTGAAGTCCTCGCCATTCAAATCATCCTCGGTGGCCTCGCCGTAGGACAGGTCGGAATAGACCGTCCAGCTGGCACTGATCGGGTTTTGATACGCAAGGCCCAGTGCCCAGCTGTTGAAATCGCCGAACACCGCTTCATTGTCGTGGAGGGTCTGCAATTCGACGTAGGGTTGCAGCCGGGGGCCATAGGCATCGCCGGTCAGCCGGAATTCCGGACCCGCGCGCAGGCTTGCCGTCAGGCGGTCGTTGACACTGTCATCGCCGGGCTGAAACGACGAAAAGGCCATCTCCAGCAGGAAATCATCGGCATTGGCACCCCCCATGTCGAGCCGCCATTCCAACTTGCCACTGGCGAAAAGGCCCTGTTCGGCGGCCTCATCGGTAAAGGCCTGCCCAAGCGACACGCGCCCTTTGATCCGACTTGGCGCATCGTTTTCGGCAGCTTCTGTCCGGTAACGGACGACCTCGGCAAGGTCTTCTGCGGAAAGCCCGCCCGAGGCCTGCGCCGCCGCCATATGGTATTCCGCAAGGTCGTAATTGCCGAGCGCAAAATAGGCGATCGCCAGTTCCAGCCGTGCCGGGGAATTGGTGGGTTCAAGGTCAACCAGCCGCTCTAGCGTTGCGGCCGCCCCCTCGAAATCGCGCAACTGAACCGACAGCGCCGCGTACTGCCGCATCAATGCACGGTCTGCAGGCGAAGCGAGCATCTGCTGAAACACGGCCTGCCGCTCTGCCTCTGCGGCAGAGGTTTGCGCCAAACCAGGGGTGGCAAGTCCAAGGGCAGCAACAAGGCATGCTGTCCCTATCGCGCGACGTGATCTTGGCCCTCGGCGTGAATGCGGCATCGGGAGTGTCCTTGACCTGGATAATCCCAATGAGGTTAGTCTGCCCCTTCCAATTCCGCAATGTTGCGATCGTGCGACGCCAAGGCCGCTGGCCGCCCCGCGACGACGTCGCACAGATCGTCCAACCTTGGGTGTGGCAGGGCCTATGCTGTGTCGATCTTCTTATCAAAGGTCTTGCAGCCACCTTTTCTGGCCCGCCATCATGGTCAAAAGCCAGGCGACACCGGTCGTGCCAAGACGTTCCCACCTGCTGGACCTGACGGCTATCGGACAAAAGCTGCCCTGGGGTCACGTCACCGGCAAAGCTGCAAGATCGCGCGACCCAAGTGCCCTATCTTTGACCATCCGGTCCAAATCAGGGGGTTTAAGGTCTGGTGGAGCAGAGGGGGATCGAACCCCTGACCTCGTCATTGCGAACGACGCGCTCTCCCAACTGAGCTACTGCCCCGAACCGGTCTGGCCTTTGCCGGATCAGGCGGGAAATGTCAAGAATGGCCCAGAACCGGTTCAGGTCTGGTTGAACGGGTGCCGGCAACGGGTTGAACCTGCGGTCACAGCAGCAGCCAGACCGTCACCCCATGCACCACCGCACCAGCCAGCGTCGCCGTGACCACCGAACGGGTGGCCACAAACAGCGCCAGGACGGCAACCGTGCCGGTGATCACGGGCAAAAGCTGGCCAAGCTCGGGCGAGAGCGCGGGCAGGATGGCCGCGACAAACAGGGTGGCGATGGCGGCGGGTCCGGTGGCGGCCACGAACCGCTCTAGCCAGCCACCGCTGGCCAGCCGGTCGGTCCGCCAGATCACCGGCAGCGCGCGAAAGGCCCAGGTCGCTGCCCCGGCCAACAGCGCAATGGCCAGCAGATCCGGGTTCATCGCCGCACCAGCCCGGTCAGCGCCCCGGCCAGCATGCCCAGAAGGATGCCACCCGTCGGGCTGATCGTCAGCGTCGCAAGAACGGTCACCGCCCCAGCCACGGCAATCACCGGCAGGTGTCGGCGGCTCAGGATGGACAGCAAAAGCGCCAGAAACAATGCAGGCAGCATGAAACCCAGGGCAGCGCTTGTAGCGGGCCACCCCTCCAGCGCCCCGGCCCCGGCCACCGCGCCGACCGCGGTGCCCGACAGCCAGCTTGCATAGGCCCCAAGACCAAGGCCGAACATGTAGGATTGGGAAAACCGCCGCCCCCGTGCCAGGGCCCCCAGCGCCTGACCGAACACCTCATCGGTCAATCCGAAGGCCCAGGCCCAGGCAAGGTGGGTGCCCGCCTCGGGGCTTGCCGCACGCATCAACGCCGGACCGTACAGAACATGCCGCAGGTTCATTGCCACCAGCGTGAAAACCGCAACCAGCACCGGCGCACCCGAGGTGATCAGCGCCAGCGCCAGAAACTGCGACGCCCCGGCATAGATGAAAAGCGACAGGGCAAAGGCCTCGACCGGGGTCAGCCCGGCCTGCGTGGCGGCAATGCCGAAAGAAAAGGCGATGGGAAAATATCCCATCACGATGGGCAGACTGGCGACAAGGCCGTCGCGGAACCGGGGATGCGCGTCCATGGGCGCGAGCAGTAACCTGCCGCCCGGTAAGGGTCAACGCAGATTTCACGGCCTATGCGGCACCCAATGCAAAGCCTGACTTGCGCGAACGGGGCGAAGCCTGTCATTCTGCGGCAAAGTCATCTGGAACGGGAATTGCCCATGCGTCTTGCTTCATGTGCCGCCGTCTTGGCGCTGCTTATCCCTTTTGGTGCCCTGGCCCAAGAGATCCCCGGAACCGCCTTTTCCACCGGCTACTGGACCGGTGCCGCGCAGACCGATGGGCGGGGGGTGTTCACCCACTGCTCGGTCTCGGTCGGGTATGCCAATGGCGAAGTGCTGTGGATGGGGCTTTACACCGACGACACGCTTGCGGTGCTGCTGTCGCACCCCAATGTGCGCTTCCAGCCCGGCCAGACCTTCGACAGCTGGCTGATGCTGGAATACGGCCTGCCGACCCGTGGCGTGTCCGAGGCTTGGGACGAAACCTATGCCGGGATGACACTGGAGGGCATTGATGCCTCGATCGCGTTTCTGACGCAGGGCGTCTGGTTGCGCATGCTGGGAATCGGCATTGACGAAGCCTACGATGTCAGCGGCATCACCGAGGCGCTAGAGCTTGCGCGCGTCTGCCATGCCAAGAATTCGGGCAGCAACCCCTTTGCCGAGGCCAACCCGCAACCGGTTGTCGATTCGGTGCCGGATGCGGTTGTCGATACCGGTGTTGACGCCGTGGTGGATACGGTGGTCGATACGGGCGCGGACGCCACGCCGGACACAGCGCTTGGGACGACTCCACCGATGCCCAAGGTGCCCGACCTGCGGCCAAAGACCGGCACGGTCGATACCGGCGGCGGGCTTGGCACGCGGCCCGGCGGGGCGCTTGGGACCCCTGCCCCAAAACCCGCCCCTTGAGGTCTGGCCCAAAATTTTCGCCGAAGATTTTGGGCTGCCAAACCCTTTCAGCTACTCTGCCGCCAGGTTGTAACTTTCGACCGGCGGGCACGTGCAGATCAGGTTGCGGTCGCCGTGGACGTTGTCGACCCGACCCACCGGCGGCCAGTATTTGTCGACCCGGAAAGCCCCGGGCGGAAAGCAGCCCTGCTCGCGGCTGTACTTGCGGCCCCAATCCTCGGTCACCAGCGCCGCCACGGTATGGGGCGCGTGGCGCAGGGGGGATTCCTCGGCCGTGATCTCGCCCCGTTCCACCGCCGCGATTTCGGCGCGGATCGCCAGCAGGGCTACGATGAAGCGGTCAATCTCGGCCTTGGTTTCGGATTCGGTCGGTTCGACCATCAGGGTGCCAGCCACGGGCCAGCTCATCGTTGGGGCGTGAAAACCGTTGTCGATCAGACGCTTGGCGATGTCATCGACCGTCACCCCCACCTCGGCGAAGGGGCGGGTGTCAAGGATGCACTCATGCGCGACCCGGCCCTTGTTGCCCATGAAGAGGATCGGATAGCTGCCTGCCAGCCGCGCTGCGATGTAATTGGCGTTCAGGATCGCCACCCGTGTTGCCTGCGTGCAGCCAGCGCCCCCCAGCAACAGGCAGTAGGCCCAGCTGATCAGCAGGATACTTGCTGACCCATAGGGTGCGGCGCTGACCGCCCCATCGCCGCCCGTTTCGGGATGGCCCGGCAGATGTGGTGCCAGATGCGCTTTGACCCCGATCGGCCCCATCCCGGGACCGCCGCCGCCATGCGGGATGGCAAAGGTCTTGTGCAGGTTGAGGTGGCTGACATCGCCGCCAATCTCTCCCGGTTTCACCAGACCGACCAGCGCGTTCATGTTCGCCCCGTCGATATAGACCTGCCCGCCATGGTCATGGGTGATCTGGCAGATATCGCGGACGGTTTCTTCAAACACGCCATGGGTGGACGGGTAGGTGATCATCGAGGCCGCCAGCCGGTCGCCGGCCGCGATGGCCTTCTGACGGAAATCCTCCACATCCACATCGCCATTGGGCGCGGACTTCACCACCACCACCTCCATCCCCGCCATCTGGGCGCTGGCCGGGTTGGTGCCATGCGCGCTGGTCGGGATCAGACAGACCGTCCGCTGGCTGTCACCCCTCGCGCGGTGATAGGCAAGAATGGTCAAAAGGCCCGCATATTCGCCCTGCGCGCCCGAGTTCGGCTGCATCGACATGGCGTCATAGCCGGTGATTTCGCACAGCTTGGCGGTCAGATCGGTGATCGCCTCGGCATAGCCCGCCGCCTGATCCTTTGGCACGAAGGGGTGGAGCGATCCGAACTCCGGCCAGGTGATCGGCATCATCTCGGCCGCGGCGTTCAGCTTCATCGTGCAGGACCCCAGCGGTATCATCGCCCGGTCCAGCGCCAAGTCGCGGTCGGACAGGCGGCGCATGTAGCGCATCATTTCGGATTCCGCGCGGTTCATGTGAAAGACCGGATGGGACAGGTAGTCGGTGGTCCGCAGCATTGCCTCGGGGAAGCCCAGCGTGGCGCGGTGTGGCGGCACGCCGTCGATGCCAAAGGCGCACAGGACGCGGACCAGCACCCGTTCATCCGTCGTCTCATCCAGGCTGATCCCCACCCGGTCATTGCCGATCTTGCGGAAGTTGAGGCCTTCGGCCCGCGCTGCCGCCAGGATCCCGGCCTGACCGACGCCAACCTCGACCGTAAGCGTATCGAAGAACGCCTTGGGCGAGACCTTTGCCCCCGCCGCCTTCAAGGCCCGCGCCAGCCGCTGGGTCAGGAAATGCACCCGCTCGGCAATCGCGCGCAGGCCTTCGGGGCCGTGGAAAACGGCATAGAAACTGGCCATCACCGCCAAAAGCGCCTGCGCGGTGCAGACGTTGCTGGTCGCCTTTTCCCGCCGGATATGCTGCTCGCGGGTTTGCAGCGACAGCCGGTAGGCCTTGCCCCCCTGCGCATCGATCGACACGCCGACAATCCGCCCCGGCATCTGCCGCTTGTGGGCGTCACGCACCGCCATGAAGGCCGCATGCGGCCCGCCATAACCCATCGGCACCCCGAACCGTTGCGCGCTGCCCACCGCGATATCCGCCCCCATTGCACCCGGGTCACGCAAAAGACAAAGCGCCAGCAGATCCGTCGCCACCACCGCAATCGCCCCCGAGGCATGCAGCGCGGCAATCTCGGCGGTAAAGTCCCGCACATGGCCGTAACTGCCCGGATACTGGAAAATCGCGCCAAAGACGGCGGAAGGGTCCAGGTTCTCGATCATGTCCTCGATGATCTCGATGCCAAGGGGCAGCGCGCGGGTGCGAATCACGGCGATGGTCTGGGGATGGCAGAACCGGTCGACAAAGAACGCCCGCGCCTTGGACTTGGCCACGCGCTCGGCCATGGTCATGGCTTCCGCCGCCGCCGTCGCCTCGTCCAGAAGGCTCGCGTTCGCCACATCAAGGCCCGTCAGATCGCAGACCATGGTCTGAAAGTTGAGCAAAGCCTCCAGCCGGCCCTGGGCAATTTCGGGCTGATAAGGCGTATAGGCGGTGTACCAGGCCGGGTTTTCCAGGATGTTGCGCTGGATCGCGGGCGGGGTGACGGTGCCGTAATAGCCCTGCCCAATCAGGCTGGTCATCACCCGGTTCTTGCCCGCGACCTCTTTCATCCGGGCCAAAAGCTCATGTTCCGCCATCGGTGCCCAGCTTAAAGGTTTGCCCTGCCGGATCGATGCTGGAACCGTCTCGTCGATCAGCGCGTCGAGGCTTGGCATGCCCAGCACCGCCAGCATCGCCGCCATCTCGGCAGGCGAGGGGCCGATGTGGCGGCGGTTGGCAAAGTCATAGGCGTTGTAGGTGGTGGGGGTAAAGGTCATGGGCTACCTCGGGCGAAGGGCGGACAAATTCCTTCGAAGGAATTTGCAAAACTTTTCGAAAAGTTTTGTCCGGACCTGTGGGACAGGCCGGGCATGGGACGTCAGCCGATCATGTCCTGATATTCGTCCTCGTCCATGAACTGATCCAGCACCGAAAGGTCATCCAGCCTGAGCTTGAAGAACCAGGCGGCACCGGTCGGGTCTTCGTTCACCAGCGCAGGGGCATCGACCAGCTTGGTGTTGACCGCGACGATCTCGCCGTCGACCGGGGCCAGGATGTCGCTTGCGGCCTTGACGCTTTCGATCACGCAGACCTCGTCGCCCTCGGCCACCATGGTTTCGGGTTCCGGCAATTCGACGAACACCACATCGCCCAACTGGGCGGCGGCATGTTCGGTGATGCCGACAACGACAAGGTCACCCTCGACGCGCAGCCACTCATGATCCTTGGTGTATTTCATCGTGTTGCCTCAACGCTTGTAGTTGGTGGGATGGAAAGGAAGTTCGCAGACCGTGACGGGCAAGCGTTTGCCGCGCAGCTCGCCCATAAGAGTCGTGCCGATCGTAGCATGAGCACGGGCGACATAACCCATCGCAATCGGCGTATTGACGGAGGGACCAAAGCCGCCCGAGGTCACCTTCCCAACCGGCGTTCCGTCCGCGGCAAACAACTCTACCCCCTCGCGCATCGGCGCGCGTCCTTCAGGGCGCAAGCCTACGCGCAGTCGCCCCGGGCCTGTCGCCAGTTCCGCCAGGATGCGCGTTGCCCCCGGGAATCCGCCTTCGCGGTCGCCGCCCGCCCGGCGGGACTTCTGGATCGCCCAGGTCAGGTTCGCCTCGACCGGGTTCGTGGTCGTATCGATGTCATGGCCGTAAAGACACAGGCCCGCCTCCAGCCGCAAGCTGTCACGCGCGCCAAGGCCGATGGGGGAAACGCCCGGTTGCATCAGCAAGGCGCGCGCAAACTCTTCGGCGATGCCATTGGGGACAGAGATTTCAAAACCATCTTCTCCGGTATAGCCCGAACGCGAGACCCAAAATTCCGCACCAGACCAATCACCGACCCAAGTGTGGGTCACCCGATGGTGCATAAACCGCATCGCCCTCACCTCGGGCAAAAATACCGCCAAAGCCGCCTCTGCCCCCGGTCCCTGCAGGGCCAGAAGAGCGCGGTCGGTCACCGGCTCCACCGACACCCCCGGCAGCGCGGCGGTCATATGGGCGATGTCTGCTGCCTTGCAGGCCGCATTCACCACCACAAAAAGATGATCCCCCCGGTTTGTGAACATCAGGTCATCCAGAATCCCGCCCTGGTCATTGGTGAACAGACCATAGCGCTGCCGCCCCTCGGCCAGACCAAGCACATCGACCGGCATCAGCGCCTCGAACGCCAGTTTGAGCGCGTCCAACCCAGCCGTCGGACGCAAGATCACCTGCCCCATGTGACTGACATCGAACAGCCCCGCAGCGGACCGCGTGTAGAGATGTTCGGCCATCACGCCAGGAGGGTACTGAACCGGCATCGCATAGCCGGCAAAGGGCACCATCTTGCCGCCCAGCTCCCTGTGCAGATCATGCAGGCCCAGCTTCAGCAGCCCATCGTCAAGGTCGGCCATTGCCGCACCTCCGCCTTTGGCCGGACACATGCCGGCATCGGACGGGCAGGCTGATCCCTGCCCCTCGATGCCCCCTCTGTCCTTGCACCCCCGCCGGAACGGTTCCGTGCGCCTGAGATCATTATCCCTTCGGCGTCCCGATTGATCGGGAACTCTCCAGAGTCTGTCGTCAGAAACGGTCCCTTGCGCCTGAGAGTTTACCGGGGCGGTTGCTCCTTCGGCACCGATCGCCTGCTTGCGGCAAGCCAACGGATTCTCCCGAACCTGACTGCTTCAGGCTAGCGCACTGCGGCTTGGTGCGGCAAGGGGGAAACGCGGTCTTTCACAGGCAGGCTGGCAGGATCAGGCCCGACGTTCGCCGGGGCTTGCGACCGGCTCGACCTCGGGCACGGCAGGGGCTTCGGGGCGCGGCCCGCGTGGAGGGGCAACCGCTGGCGCGGCGATCGCCCGCAGCGCCAGCCAGGCCGCCGCCAGACCGAAGATCACCCCCCCCAGCGCCTGGCCGACCAGCACCCCCTCGGCCCCCCAGATGCCGCCCAGCCACAGCGCCAGCGGGATCGTCCCCAGCGTATGCCGCCCCCAGTTCACCACTGTCGACCAGAACGGCCGGCCCAGGTTGTTGCAGACCGCGTTGCCGACGAAGATCACCCCGTTGAAGAACCAAAGCAGCGCCAGCGGCCCGCAGAACAGATAGACCAGATCGCGCGTCAGCCCCCTGGCCTGGAACGCATCGGCAATCGGTGCGCGCAACAGAAACAAAAGGGCCGAGACAAGCACGATCACCAGCCCGGTAAAGATCAGCCCATCCAGAAACGCGCGGCGCACCCGGTCCATACGCCCGGCACCGAAGTTCTGCCCGATGATCGGCCCGATGGCGCCGGACAATGCAAAGATCACCCCGAAGGCAACCGGGGTCAGCCGCCCGGCAATCGCCATGCCCGCAACCGCCGCTTCGCCATAGGCGCTGGTTGCCCGGGTCACGAACGCCTGCCCGACCGGGGTCGCGATCTGCGTCAGGATCGCTGGCACCGCAATGGCCCAGATCGGCCCCATGTCGGCCACCACCTGCCCCGGAGTCGGGCGGTCAAAGCCGCCATACCTCGCGACGATCGGGCGCAACGCCACGGCGGCGATCACCATCCGTGCCGCCACGCTGCCCAAGGCCGCGCCGGTCAACTCAAGCCCGAAACCAAAGATCAGGACCGGGTCCAGCACCGCCGTCGCCAGCGCCCCCCAAACCGTCGCCATCATCGCCGCCCGCGCGTCGCCGTGGCTGCGCAGGATCGCCCCGCCAATCATCCCCACCATCAGCAACGGCTGCGACGGCACCACGATCTGCAGGAATGACACCGTCAAGTCCGCCGTCCGCCCCGTCGCCCCCAAAAGAACCACCAGCGGTTCCAACACCAGCCAGACCGCGGCAGCAAAGACCGATCCGAACAAGAACCCCAGCACCAGGCCCGTGGTCGCACGGGCTCGCGCTGCCGCCGGATCCCGCGCGCCCAAGGCCCGCGCCACCAGCGCCCCGACCGCAATTGCCATGCCGATGCCGAAACTGGTGGTAAAGAACAGGATCGCCCCGGCAAAGCCAACCGCCGCCGCCAGTTCGGCCTGGCCCAGCATCGCGATGTACAAAAGCGTGATCAGATCGACGACAAACACCGCCATCAATCCGACCGATGAGGTCAGCGCCATCACCGACACATGCCGAAACAGATTGCCCTCGACGAATTTCGCTTGGCCGGTTGCCACTGCCCTGCTCCTCAACCGCTTTCTTCTGTTTCCAAATATCCCACGGGAGGTCCGGAGGGTGTGAAACCCTCCGGCGCGCAGGGCAAGATCAGACCCTGGGCAGCTTTTGCAATAGCGGCATCACATCGGCCATCTCAGGGCCTGCATCCCGACCCGTCAGGGCCCGGCGCAAGGGGCGGAACAGATCCTTGCCCTTGCGGCCCGTCGCGGCCTTGACCGTGGCGGTCCAGTCGCCCCAGGTGGCCGTTGTCCAGGGCTGCGGTGGCAAAAGGGCCAGCGCCTCAGCCACGAAAGTGCGATCCGCCTCGTCTATTGTCGGTTCGGCCCCGTCGCGGAACAGGTGCCACCACCCCTCCAGGTCAGCCAGAACCGTAATATTGCCCTTGGCCACATTCCAGAACGCCTCTGCCATCGGCCCGGGCACGCCCAGCGCCGCGATCCGGTCTGCGACGGCCGCATAGGGCAGCCCTTGCACATGATGCCGGGTGAGGGGAAACAGATCCTCGGCGTCGAACTTGGTTGGCGCAGCCCCGAAAGAGCCGACATCGAACCCGGCCACCAGATCGGCAAGGGACCCCACCAGTTCCACCGGCTTTGATGACCCCAACCGCGCCATCAGAGAAAGGAGCGCCATCGGCTCGACTCCGCGTGCGCGCAGATCGCGCAGCGAAAGCGTGCCCAGCCGCTTGGACAATTCCTCGCCCCCCGGCCCGGTCAGCAGGCTGTGATGCGCGAATGTCGGGGGGGTGCCCCCCAGCGCCTGCATGATTTGGATCTGCGTCGCGGTGTTGGTCACATGGTCGGCGCCGCGCACGATATGGGTCACCCCCATGTCGACGTCATCCACGCTGGAGGCAAAGGTATATAGCACCTGGCCGTCGGCCTTGATCAGCACAGGGTCCGACACCGAGCCCGCGTCGATCGAGATCGGGCCGATGATGCCGTCCTGCCATTCGATCCGTTCGATATCCAGCCGGAACCGCCAATAGCCGACCCGGCCTTCGGCGCGAAAGGCGTCCTTTTCGGCCTCGGTCAACCGCAGCGCCGCGCGGTCATAAACCGGCGGTCGGCCCATGTTGAGAAGCTTCTTGCGCTTGAGGTCCAGTTCCACCGGCGTCTCGAAACATTCGTAAAACCGCCCGGCGGCCTTCAGGGCCTCGGCTGCCTCAGCATAGCGCGCCATCCGCTTGGATTGCTGTTCAACCCGGTCATAGGTCAGCCCCAGCCAGGCCAGATCTTCCTGCAGGCCTGCGATGTATTCCGGCTTGGACCGTTCCTGGTCGGTATCATCCAGCCGCAGGATGAACTGGCCGCCGTTCTGCCGCGCGATCAGATAATTCATCAGCGCCGTGCGCAGATTGCCGACATGGATCCAGCCGGTGGGAGACGGCGCAAAGCGAGTGGTGACGGTCATGTCCGGGCTCCTTCGGGGCTGCGCTGTGTCGCATATGGCCCAAGGATTGTCCAGTTGGCCAACCGGTCGCGCCAGCCAAAAGCAATCAGCCCTTCCCCCCGGCGGACCCCTGACCTATCCTTTGCCCATGTCGAATCCCGCACCAGATTGCATTGCCCCGACGCTCGCCCTGATCGAGCAGCTGGCGCATGACGCGGTATCGGCCCTGCCTGACCCGTTTCGCACCCCGGCAGCCGCCATCGTGCTGCGGGTCGAGGATTTTCCCCAGGATGATCTGGTCGAAGAGCTTGGCCTGTCCGATCCATTCGAATTGACAGGGCTTTACGAAGGCACACCGCTGACCGAAAGGTCCGTCAGCGACCAGCCCAGTCAACTCGACGTGATCTGGCTGTTTCGCCGCCCGATCCTGGAAGAGTGGGCTGACCGCGGCAATGTCACGATCGGCGAGTTGGTCGCGCATGTGGTGACCCACGAATTGGCGCATCACTTCGGCTGGTCTGATGAAGACATCGCCGCCATCGACCCTTGGTGGGAATAGGCTGACGTCAGTCAACCCAAGGTTGATATAATTACATTCTTGTTACCTTAAAGTGGTCGACATTCGGGTCTGCTGCTTTAGTTCCCGTTAATATGTAACGAAGGAGCAAGCCGAATGTTCAGTATTTCTCGTCGCCAGGCGCTTGCCGCCGCCGCCGCCATGCCCCTTGCCTTACCATTCTTGTCTGGCCAGGCAGCAGCACAAGCCCCAATGCTTGGCGCGGGATTTGCGCCATGGAACCGGTTCAAGCTTGGCAGCTTTGAAGTCACCACACTTCTGGTTGGAACCCGCACGATCGAGAAGCCGCAGGAAACCTTTGGTCTGAACGTCTCCGCAGATGACTTTGTCGCCTTCTCTGAAGCCAACTTTATCCCAAGTGACCGGACGCAGGTGTTCTTTACCCCGACCGTGATCAATACCGGGGCCGAATTGGTCCTGTTCGACACCGGTTTGTCCGCAGATGGCACTTTGGCCGCGATGAGCGCAGCCGGCCTCGCCCCCGAAACGGTGGATGTCGTGGTCCTGACCCATATGCATGGTGACCATATCGGCGGGCTGATGGCGGCCGACGGCGTGACGCCGACCTTTGCCAACGCGCGCTATGTCACCGGTGCCGTCGAACACAATCACTGGATGGGCGCGGCGAACGAAAACTTCGACAAGAACGTGCGCCCGCTGAACGACAAGATCACTTTCATCGATGACGGTGCAAGCCCGGCCGCCGGCATCACCGCGATGGCCGCCTTCGGCCATTCGCCCGGTCACATGGCATTTCATGTGGAATCGGATGGCCAGCGCCTGATGCTGACGGTGGACACAGCGAACCACTATGTCTGGTCCTTGCAGAAACCCGACTGGGAAGTGGTGTTTGACGCCGACAAGGCCGCCGCTGCCGCCGCCCGCCGCGCCGTCTTTGGCCATGTCGCTGCCGACCGCATCCCGTTCATCGGCTATCACATGCCCTTCCCGGGCTTGGGCTATGTCGAGGCGGCAGGCGATGGGTTCCGCTATGTGCCCGCCAGCTATCAGATGATGCTGAACGGCTAGGGAAGCCAAATTCCTTCGAAGGAATTTGCAAATCATTTTCGAAAAGATTTGCCCCTGGCCCAATTGCCGGGGGCGGTTTCTTTTCAGATGCTCGCGTCTATGATGGCGGTACCACGCCAGAGGTGCCGCATGCCCCACACCCCGATCCTGACCCTGACGCTGAACCCCGCGCTTGACATGGCGACCGAGGTTTCCGAAATCCTGCCTGGTCACAAACTTCGGTGCTCTGAGCCACATCTAGACCCCGGCGGCGGCGGGCTTAACGTCAGCCGCGCGATCAAGGCGCTGGGCGGCGACAGCCTGGCACTGGTGGCGATCGGCGGGCTTACCGGCGACCGGCTGGCGGGGCTGATCCGGGCCGAAGGCGTGACCTTCCTGTCGATCCTTGGCCCCGGCGAAACCCGTCAGTCCCTGACTGTGAACGAGGCCAGCACCGGCAAGCAGTACCGCTTCATGCTGCCCGGCCCGACCTGGGGCGCGGCCGAGCGGGCGCATGTCTTTACCTTGCTTGCGGCCACCGCCCGGCCAGGTGGCTTTTCAGTGATCTCGGGCAGCCAGCCCCCCGGCGTGCCAGTGGATTTCCCCGCGCAACTCGCCGCCTCGATGCCCGAAAGCCGTGTGGTGCTCGATACCTCGGGTGCCACGCTGGCCGAGGCCGTGCGCCGCCCGATCCCGGAGCTGGAGATTCTGCGCATGGACGGGCCAGAGGGTGAGGATCTGGCCGGTCACCCGCTGCCCAGCCTTTCAGACACCGCCGAATTCGCGCAATCACTTGTGCGCAAGGGCGTGGCGAAAACGGTCATCATCGCCCGAGGTGCCGAGGGCAATGTGCTGGCCGACAAGGACCACAAGCTTTTTGCCCGCGCGGCCAGGGTGCAGGTGAAATCCACCGTCGGCGCGGGCGACAGTTTTGTCGCAGCCTTTGTGCTGGCCCGGTCACGCGGTCAGCCGAACGACAAGGCGCTGGCCTTGGGCTCTGCTGCGGCCTCGGCGGCGGTGATGACCGACGCCACGCGCCTCTGCCGCCCCGAGGACGTGATGCGCCTTTTGCCGGAATGTGCGGTGACAGCAGTCTAAGCCCAAATTTTTCGGCGGAAAATTTTGGGCTCGCGCGGTTTTGCGGTCAAATGGCCCGATCGGGTGCCGTGGTCAGAATGCGATCTCGGCCACCACGGCGCGATGGTCCGACGGCCAAGGCGTAACCACGATATCGCTGCGCGGTCCATCCTCGCCCACGATCGCCGCCTTGGTCACGCTGACGCCCTCTCCCCGCACCAGGACAAAATCGATCCGGTCGGGCTCGTCATCCGTCGCTGCCTCGTCATACCTGGGTGTCCAAGTATAGGCGGGCTTGGCCACCGGGTCGGAATGCACGGCGCGGTAGGCATCGACAAAGCCTTCCGACATCAGCCGCCCCGTGGTGGGCCAAGCCACCGCTACAGGCTTGGCACCGGTCGCCACCACCTCGGCCGTCCAGTCAAGGCCCGAGGGTTCGTTGAAATCGCCAGTCACGAACACCGCTGCCGCCCCTTCGGCTGCCGCCATGTCGGCCATCAGAAGGTCCAGCGCCGGGCCACGCGTTTCGGTGGCCCAGGTCTGCGCCTCGGTCTCGGTGCTGATGAAGGGCGCTGGCCCGTATTCGATGCCGAGCAGCTGGTAGGGCTGATAGGGTTCGTCATCCAGATGGATGTTGAAGAGCCAGACCGTCTTGCCGTTCACATCCAGGGGCACCCCCAGATCATTGGCCGAGGCCGCGCCGATCGGATAGCGCGAGATCACCGCATTGGCCCAAAGCGCCGGGTTTTCCGCCGTCTGGTCATAGACGTACCAGCCCAGCGCCGCCGCAATCGCCGGGGCGACACTGTCCCCAACCGCCACGCAATCGGTAGCGGTGCAGGGGTCAGGCTCGACCTTGGTTTCCTGCAAGCCCACGACATCGGCGCCTGCAGCTCGGATCGCGGCCAGGGTTTCCTCGATCCCCTTAGCTTCGTTCGCGCCACCGCCCCAGATATTGTAGCTCATGACCCGCAGGGTCTCGGCCCCGGCGGGAATGGCAAGAAAACTAAGAATCGCTGCGATACGGATCATGATTGCCCTCTGGTAAACTTTGGCGGCAACCTAGCCCGGGGTCAGTGACCGAAACATGACAGACGGTCAGCTGTCATCCCGCCAGCGGTTCACGATGGGGTAGCGGCGGTCCAACCAGAAGGCCTTTTGCGTCAGTCTGACCCCTGGCGCAGACTGGTGGCGCTTGTATTCGGCCAGATAGAGCAGATGCTCCACCTTTTTCACCACCGCCCGGTCAAAGCCTCTGGCCACGATTTCGGCGACCGAAAGCTCGTTTTCGACCAGCCCTTCCAGAATGGCATCCAGCACTTCATAAGGCGGCAGGCTATCGTCGTCGCGCTGGTTGGCGCGCAACTCGGCTGACGGGGGCTTTTCGATGATTCGGGCCGGGATCACCTCACCCGCCGGGCCCTTCATCCAGGGCCGGTGGTTTGCGTTGCGCCAGCGTGCGGTCAGAAACATCCGGGTCTTGTACATGTCCTTGACCGGGTTGTAGCCGCCGTTCATGTCGCCGTAGATCGTGCAGTAACCCACGGCCATTTCCGACTTGTTGCCGGTGGTCAAAAGCATTGCGCCGAACTTGTTCGACAGCGCCATCAGCATGACGCCGCGCAACCGGCTTTGGATGTTTTCTTCGGTGATCCCCGGTTCGGTCCCGGCGAACAGGGGGCCAAGCGCCTCACCCACCGCCGCCTGCGCCCCGCTAATTGGCACGGTATCCAGCCGACAGCCCAGCGCCTTGGCTGCCGCCGCCGCATCCTCCAGGGAATGGGCGCTGGTGAACTCGCTTGGCAGCATCACGCAATGCACGTTCTGTGGCCCCAAGGCATCGACCGCCATTGCCGCGACGATGGCAGAATCGATCCCGCCCGACAGGCCCAGAACGGCCCGGCTGAACCCGCATTTGCGCATGTAATCGCCCAGGGCCAGCACGCAGGCGCGGTAATCCGCCTCGCCAATCGGCGGGATCTCGGCAATCGCGCCCTGGTCGGCCGCCCATCCCTCTGGCCCGCGCCGGAAGGTCACCATCACCTCGACCTCGTCGAACTGCGGCAGTTGCGCCGCCAGATGCCCGCCGGGGTTCAAGACCATGGAGGAGCCGTCGAACACCTGATCATCCTGCCCACCGACCATGTTGAGGTAGACCAGCGGCAGCCCCGTCTCGACCACCCGCGCCACCATCAGGTTGAGCCGCAGGTTCGGCTTGCCCCGGTGATAGGGGCTGCCATTGGGGATCAGCAAAATCTCTGCCCCCGTTTCGGCCAGCGTTTCGGCCACATCGGGGTGCCAGGCATCCTCGCAAATCGGGGTGCCGATCCGCACCCCACGGATCACATAGGGCCCATGCACATCGGCCGAGGCAAAGACCCGCTTTTCGTCAAACACCGCATCATTCGGCAGGTGGTGCTTCAGGACGCGGGCATGGATGCGCCCGCCCTCGAGCACATAGTATCCGTTGTAAAGCCTGCCCCCCGCGCGGACCGGTCCGCCGATGCCCAATGCCGGCCCATCGGCGCAGTCCTCGGCCAACTGGTCGATCGTGGCGATGGCGGCGGTCACGAAGGCCGGTTTCAGGATCAGGTCCTGGGTCTGGTAGCCGGTGATGAACATCTCGGTCAGGGCAACCATATCGGCCCCGGCGGTCTTGCCCGCCTCCCACGCAGCCTTGGCGCGGGCCGCATTGGCGGCAATGGCCCCGACCGTGGGGTTAAGCTGCGCCAGGTGCAGACGGAACGTGTCGGTCATTGCGATCCCCATGTTTGCCCCCGTTCTAGCAGGTCGCCGGGCAAACGAAAACCGCCGCTCACCAAGGGCTGATCCGGCCCGGCTTGTCAGCCCCCGGTCCCCCGCATACCCTGAGCGCCGGTCTGAAACCTAGGATTCGCCCCCGATGCGCCTGCCTGTTGCCCTTCTGCTTGCCAGCCTTGCGGTCGCTGCCCTGCCAGCCCGGGCCCAGGACGGCGAGGTGATCACCAAGCAATACGCCGATGGCTCGATCTATGAGGGCACGTTCCGCGATGGCCGCCAGCACGGGACCGGGACCTACCGGCTGCCCTCGGGGTTTGAATACACCGGCGACTGGGTCGATGGCGAAATCACCGGCCAAGGCATCGCCCGCTATCCCAACGGGTCGGTCTATGAGGGCAGCTTCCTCAAGGGCCAGCCCGAGGGCAAGGGCAAGATCACCGCCCCCGACGGGCGCAGCTATGACGGCGACTGGGTGGCGGGGCAGATGACCGGGCAAGGCACCGCCACCTATCCCAATGGTGCGGTCTATGTGGGGGCCTTCACCAATGGCGTGCACAATGGCACCGGCACCCTGACCAACCCCTCGGGCTATACCTATGCCGGGGACTGGGTGCTGGGGATCAAGGACGGCACCGGCCGCATCACCTATCCTGACGGGGCCAGCTATGAGGGCCGCCTGGTGCAGGGCCTGCGGGCGGGCAAAGGCAAGCTTACGATGCCCGATGGCCTGATCTACGAGGGCATCTGGGCCGAAGGCCAGATGAACGGCCAGGGCCGCCTGACCCAGCCGAACGGCGATGTCTACGAGGGCCGCTTTGTCAACGGCCAGCGCGACGGCCAGGGTCGGCTGACCCATGCCAACGGCGATGTCTACGAAGGCGGCTGGGTCAAGGACCGCCGCCATGGCACCGGTCGCTTTACCGCTGCGGACGGCTTTACCTACGAAGGCTCCTGGGTTGAGGGCCGGATGGAGGGGACAGGTGCCATCACCTATCCCGATGGCGCGGTCTATGTCGGCGCGATGCTGGCCGACCTGCCGCATGGCGCGGGGGCGATCACCTATCCCGACGGCACGACCTATGAAGGTTCCTGGGACGCCGGTCAGATCTCGGGCCAGGGCAGGTCCAGCTATCCCGACGGGCGGCGCTACGAAGGGGCTTTCCTCAACGCACGCCCGCACGGCACCGGCAAGATGACCGAACCCGACGGCGGCACCTACGAGGGTGACTGGGTCGAGGGCCAGCGCCAGGGTGTGGGCACCGCGACCTATCCCGATGGCAGCATTTACAAGGGCACGTTCCAGGCCGGCCTGCGCCACGGCACCGGAGAGCTGACCATGCCGGACGGGTTTCGTTATGTCGGCCAATGGGCGGCGGGGGTGATGGAGGGGTCCGGCTCGGCCAGCTACCCCTCGGGCGATGTCTACGAAGGCACGTTCAAAAACGACCAGCGCGAGGGGCAAGGCAAGCTGACCTATGCCAGCGGCCAGGTGGCCGAAGGTGTCTGGCAAAACGGCATCCTCACCGCCCCGCCAGTTGCCGCCGAGGCAGACCCGATCGAGCCGCTGCTTGATGCCATAGCCGAGGACCCCGCCGCCGCTCCGACGTCGGACGCCCCCCCCAGCCCCTGACCGGACCCTTCGGCCAGGCCGTCAGCTGCATCCCGCCACCGGAGGCCGCCTCACCGCTTCCCTTGACATCGCGACCGACACCTACCTCTACCCCCTCACCTCCAACCGCCTGACCTCGATAAGCCTCGCCAGCGGCATAGTGCGCGGCTTCACCTACGATGCCGCAGGCAATGTCATTGCCGAGGCGCGGACGGGCGGGGGGGGGACCTACGGCTACACCTACAACGCCGCCGGGCGGATGGAGACGTTCTCGATCAACGGCTTCCTCCAGGCGCAGTACAAATACGACGCGATGGGGCGGCAGGCGATCCGCACCCTCACCTCGCCAACCCCGGTCACGATCCACTCCGTCTTCGACAGCGAGGGCCGGAGGATCGCCGAGTATAACGAGACCTCCGGCACCCTGATCCGCGAATATGTCTGGCACGGGTGGGAGCCGGTCGCGGTGATCGAGGGCGGGGTGGTCTATTTCATCCGCGCCGACCACATCGGCAGGCCCGTGTTTGCGACGAACGCGGCGGGGGTGAAGGTCTGGACCGCCACCTATCACCCCTTCGGCGGCGTCCACACCTCCACCGGAGACCTCCCCACCGCCCGCTTCCCCGGCCAGTGGTTCCAAAGCGAATCCGGCCTCCACCAGAACTGGATGCGCGACTACGACCCGACGACGGGGAGGTATTTGCAGGCCGACCCGCTGGGGCTGGTGGACGGGGCGAGTGTGTATGGGTATGTGACGCAGAACCCGGGGCGATTGGTGGACCCACACGGTCTACAGATCGTTGGCCCACAGTCACTCACTTTGCCTGACTACAATCCATACTCCGATGATCTCAAACAATGCAATGGCGATGACTGCTACGATCAGTGGTTGAACGATCAAGGCAAATGTTACGACAAGCATACAGCGCATGCGATCGCTGACCTACCAGCCTGCCTTAGCCGTGCGAGAGACATCTACAACCATTGCACCTCGGGAGGGGGAGGCCCCCCGCCTTTACCTTGGAGCGCTTATGACGAAGATGTGGAGAAGCCGAAGCCCAAAAAGCCGGCGCGATATGGACAGCCGCCAGCAAAACCTGGAATTACAAGTTCTGTTGGATCGTTTCTAACTGGATTGCTAGTTCTCGGCTTGTCTTTTGTCATGGGATAGGAGGAAACGTACTGCCATGATCCTTGAAAAAACACTTAAGGTACTTAGACGGCTCTCCTCCGTGTCCGATCCAGGTCCTGGAGTAGATGATGCACTGCTAGTTGGAGATATAGAGCTAGTGGTGAGAGTTTTGAATGAAGAGATTAGATCGCTTCGCATTGCTCAGCTCGATCCCAGATTTCTTATTGCGCTTTCAAAGTTTAATCAGACAGTGGGAGATGAGCATCTTGCGCTCTCTCTTTTCAAGAGGGCTGCGACATTTATTGATCAGAATCGCGGCTTCTACTCTGATATCGGTTTCTGTTCTGTGCATCTCTGTCGGGAAAGTAAGTCTGAGGAGTTTTGTGCGGAAGTAAGGAACACTACCCAAAAACTGCTCGATGTTGCCCCTTTTCACGAGGACTTGCGACGGGCTCTTGGTCAAGACTAAGCGCTTAGCAAGCTATCGGCTGCGCTTCAGCGCATTGTTTCTCACCCCTCCGATTTGCCCTGAATAGTTAATGCCACACTCATCGTCCATGCAAGGAGACGGAAGGAATGCCAACGGAAGACCCAAAAAACCAATCTATGTCAGAGCCTTAACTACCAGATCGCGGTAGGTCGGTGGCTTGCCCCGACTCTTCCTGCCGCCAACCTATCGCACCCTCACCTCGCCGACGCCGGTCACGATCCATTCGGTCTTCGACAGCGAGGGCCGCCGGATCGCGGAGTACAACGAGACCTCCGGCGCGCTCATCCGCGAATATGTCTGGAACGGGTGGAAGCCGGTCGCGGTGATCGAGGGGTGAGGCGGACAAGAAAACGCTCCTGTGGAGCGTTTTCCCGCCGAACGCCCGAGCACGCCTGCGAGGGCCGGGAGGGTGGTGTATTTCATCCGCGCCGACCACATCGGCAGGCCCGTGTTTGCGACGAACGCGGCGGGGGTGAAGATCTGGACCGCCATCCCCGGCCCTCGCAAGCGTGCTCGGGCGTTCGGGGGGAAAACAGTCCACTGGACTGTTTCCTGATCCCCCTCACCCCTTCGGCGGCGTCCACACCTCCACCGGAGACCTCCCCACCGCCCGCCTCCCCGGCCAGTGGTTCCAAAGCGGTGAGCCGGATCAGTGATCGCTCCAGTGGAGCGATCACCCGGCGAACGGCCTCCACCAGAACTGGATGCGCGACGACGACCCGAAGACGGGCAGGCACCTCCAGGCCGACCCGGTCAGAGCAATGAAAAAGGCGGGGATTGCCCCCGCCTTTTGCCAGATCAAAGCAGCGGTTTACTGGATGCGCTGGCCGTTCACATAGATCTCAAAGCCCGGCTTGGCCTCGATCTTGGAGGTCAACTCGTCCTCGCCCGCGCCGGGCGACATGAAGGCACCCATCATCATCCGCGCGCCCATCGCGTCTTCCTCGGTGACAAGGCCGGTGCCGATCAGCCCGTCGATCAGCGCGTTGGCACCGGTGACGACCACGTTCGCCTCGCCCAAAGGCATCGGCATGCCAGCGGTGTTGTCGAAGGTGAAGGCCCCTGTTCCGGCCAGTGCTGCCCCGGCGACGGTCAGCGTCATTTCGGTGATGTCCAGAGTTTCCGGCGCAGGCATCGGCGGTTCGGCACCACTTTCTTCGGCGTCGATCATCGCGGCGAGGTCGATCTTGGTCGTGCCCGACACGTCGATCGCAAGGTCGGCCGCGTCGCGCGGCAGCCCGCCTGCCGGGTCGAACATCGCCCAGGTCTCTTCGTTGACGCTGAACTGGCTCAGTTTCATGACCAGGCCGAATTCGCCGGCGGCGTCGTTGGCGATGACGGGTGAGGTCATGCTGACCTCAAGCGGGCCCGAGGTCACGACGACCGGCGCGGGCGACATTGCCGAGGTGACGGTGAGCTCAAAGCCCTCACCCTTGGATTCCACCGCCATCACGTCCTTGTCGAACTGCGCGAAAGCTTCCCCCGCGCCGGCGTCGATGTCGACGGTCATCGCGAAATAGGGGCTGTCCTGCACGATCGTTCCGGTGGTCACGCCCTGCTGGGTGGAGATCCCAAGGCTTAGCCCATCGGTCAGCGCCTGCGCGACAGTAGGGTCTTCACCCGCCATCAGCGAGGCCGGCAGGGTCAGCTCCAGAGTGGCAGCCAGATCTTCGGTCTGGCTTTTGGTCTGCTGCTTCAGCTCCAGGCTGGGGTCATCCAGCGTGGTGTCATAGGCCAGCAGACCAGCCGCGATGTCCAACCCGAAGCTGCGCAGGTCGCCCGGGATGTCCGAATAGGTAGCAGAAACATCGGTCAGCGTGACCGTGCCCTTCGAGACCACGTCAGGCGGGGTGGTGCCGTCGTACGATGTATAGGCGGGGTAGGTCGCGTCATAGACGACGTCAAGCTTTGCCGCTGCGACGTCATAGGCGATGCCGCCGTCTGCCTCGCGCGCGGTCAGGGTCAATCCGTCCTGCACAAGTTTGGCGGTGCCCTTGGTGTCGCCACCCAGATCAAGCTTGATGTCCGCGCCCGGAACGATGGTGACCGACCCGTCAGAGCCTTCGGTCAGCACCATGTCGGAAATCGACACTCCGGTCATTCCGGCGGGTGCGATGGTGACGCCGTTCAGCGTCAGCGCACCGCCATCCTTGCTTTCGGTCGCGGCCGTCACCTCCAGCCCGGCCAGCGCCCCGGCATCCTTCCAGGACTGCCAGACCTGATCGGCGGTCAGCGCCGCCTGCGCCGTGCCCCCCATAAGAAGCACCAAAGCCGGGGCGGCCACGAAATGCTTGACCTTGAACATGCGATTCTCCTTCGCGACAACGTATGGTGCGCACAAAACCCCGAGAGTGTGACAACCACAAGTAACTGTTTCACGACCCTTGCTGCACGGCCCGGCCGTCAAGACCCTGGCCAAGGCCCGAGTCAGGACCCGCGATAGGTGGAATAGCCATATGGCGACAGCAAGAGCGGCACATGGTAATGCTGCGCCGCATCCGTCACACCAAAGCGGACCGGCACGTCGTCCAGAAACAACCGGTCGCCGTCGACCTGGGCCGTGGCGCGCAAATAGGCACCGACGGCAAAGACGACCTCATAGGTGCCTTCGGTAAAAGCTTCGCCCGACAGCAAGGGCGACTCGGTCCTGCCATCCGCGTTGGTCAGCGTGTCGCACACAAGCTGGGGGCCAGCCTTGGAAAGCCGGTAGAGACGAACGGCGATACCCTGCGCCGGCCTGCCCCGCGCGGTGTCCAGCACATGCGTGGAAAGTCGCCCCATTCGGTCCCCCGTTTGCGTCAGGCAACCGCGCCTGCATTCCAGTCTGAACCCTGCATTGCGCAACTAGCAGGTTTCGTGAAATCCTGAAAGCTGATCTGGATGTACCCCCCCAAGGTTCGTGCCTGCCCGAAAGGAGACCTGCTTGACCAGCAATACCCCACGATACCCGCGCGATTTTCGTGGCCAGGGGCCGGATGCGCCCGACGCCCGCTGGCCGGGCGGGGCCAAGGTCGCGGTGTCTTTGGTCCTCAACTACGAAGAGGGCGGCGAGAACTGCCTCTTGCACGGTGATGCCCAGTCCGAGGCGTTCCTGTCCGACATCGCCGGTGCGCAGCCCTGGCCAGGGGAGCGGCACTGGAACATGGAATCCCTTTACGATTACGGCGCGCGGGCCGGGTTCTGGCGACTGCACCGGTTGTTCACCGAACGCGGCTTGCCGGTCACGGTCTACGGTGTGGCATCCGCCCTCGCGCGCAACCCCGAACAGGTCGCCGCGATGACGTCCGCAGGCTGGGACATCGCCAGCCACGGGCTGAAATGGATCGACCATCGCCACATGCCCGAGGCCGAGGAACGCGCCCAGATCGCCGAGGCGATCCGCCTGCATGCCGAGGTTGTCGGTTCTCCCCCGCGCGGCTGGTACACCGGGCGCACATCGGTCAACACCCTGCGGCTGACGGCGGAAACCGGCGCCTTCGACTGGGTGTCCGACGCCTATGACGACGACCTGCCTTATTGGCGTGAAGTAGGCGATCGCGACCAGTTGGTTATCCCCTACACGCTTGAGGCTAACGACATGCGCTTTGCCACAGCGCCTGGCTATATCACAGGCGAACAGTTCTTCACCTACCTGCGCGACAGCTTCGACACCCTCTATGCCGAGGGCGCGGCAGGGCGGGCCAAGATGTTCTCCATCGGCCTGCATTGCCGCCTGATCGGCAGGCCGGGCAAGATTGCCGGGCTGATCCGCTTTCTGGACCACGCTCAAAACCGCGGCGATGTCTGGTTCGCCACCCGAACCCAGATTGCCGCGCATTGGGCTGCCACCCACCCGCATCGCCGCATCGAACGCCCCAGCCAAATGACCCGCGCGCGGTTTGTCGAACGCTTTGGCGGTATCTTCGAACATTCCCCCTGGATCGCCGACCGCGCCTTTGACCTGGAACTTGGCCCCGCCCATGACAGCGCCTTGGGCCTGCACAACGCGCTGGCCCGCATGTTCCGCAGCGCGTCACCCGCCGAACGCCTTGGGGTCCTGACCGCCCATCCCGATCTTGCCGGCAAGCTGGCCGCCGCCAAGCGCCTGACGCCCGAAAGCACCGCCGAACAGGCCAGCGCCGCCCTCGATGCGCTGACCGACGATGAGCGAAGCCGCTTTCAGCGGCTGAACGAAGAGTATACCGCCAAGCACGGCTTTCCCTTTATCATCGCCGTGCGCGACCATACCAAGGCCAGCATCCTGCAGGCCTTCCAGACCCGGCTGCAGAACAATACCGAACAGGAATTCATAACGGCCTCTGCCCAGGTCGAACGCATCGCCGAAGTGCGGCTGAAAGATCAATTGCCATGACCCGCTACTATTCGCCCAAGGGTGGCTTGCCCGCGCAGACCAGCCTCATGACCGCCCGCGCGGTCTTTACCCCGGCCTATTGCCTGATCCCGAAGGGCTGCTTTTCCGACATCGTCACCAGCGCCCTGCCCGGCTGGACCGGCACCCGGCTTTGGCTGATCGCGCGGCCCCTGTCGGGCTTTGCCGAAACCTTCAGCCAATATGTGATGGAGGTGGCCCCCGGCGGCGGCTCGGACGCGCCCGACGCCGAGGCTGGGGCCGAACACTGGCTTTTCTTCACCGATGGCCTTGCCACCGTCACCATCGCCGGGGTGGGGTATGAGATGGAGGCAGGCTCTTACGCCTATATCCCCCCCGCCACGCGCTGGACGCTTCTGGCCCAAGGCGGCACGCCCGCCCGGTTTCACTGGCTGAGGAAGCTTTACGAACCCGCCCCCGGCCTTGCCCCTCCCGCACCCATCATCATAAACGAGGCCGATGTCCCGGTCCGCAGGATGCCCGACACTGGCGACACATGGGGCACCACCCGCTTTGTCGACCCCGGCGACCTTGCGCATGATGCCCATGTCAACATCGTGACCTTCATGCCCGGCGGCCGGATCCCGTTTGAAGAAACCCATGTGATGGAACACGGGCTTTACGTGCTGGAGGGGCGGGCGGCCTACAAGCTCAACCAGGACTGGGTCGAGGTCGAGGCTGGCGATTTCATGTGGCTGCGCGCCTTTTGCCCGCAAGCCTGCATCGCCGCCGGGCCCGGCCCCTTCCGCTATCTTCTCTACAAGGACGTGAACCGCCATGCGCCGCTGCGCGGCCCCGGGGCCTTTGGCCCGCCGCGCTAAGCCTCAGGCGGCGGGTACAAAGATCCGGAGCCGGTGTCCGTCCGGATCGGCCGCCGTGAAGTTCAAGCCGAAATCCATCGGCATCGGCGGGTTCAGCATCGGCACGCCCTTGTCCACCCAATCGGCATAGCGCGCCTGCAAGGCCCCGGCATCCGGCTCGGTGAACGCAAGCTCTGACGCGCCCGGCCCACCCGTCGGCGCTGGCGCCACGCCGCCCTTGATCCAGAGGCCCAGCATCGCTCCCCCCGGCAAGGCGAGCATGGCAAAGCCGGGGCTCTCCTCCAGCACCGGCAAGGCCAGAAGGTCGGCGTAGAACTGCGCGCTTTGCCGCACGTTCGCGACGTAGAGAATCGTGAAAGTCATGTCCTTGGCTCCTGCCTCGGCCCGGAATGGGCCGGTACGCAAGGTCTAGGCCGGGACGCTGTCAGGTTCTGTCAGCAGTCGGCACCCGCTCGGTCCGCTTCCACTCCTGCAACATCTGGTGCCTGCGGCGCGGATAGCGGTTCTCGCTCACTTCCATCCGGATGATCCGGTCGGCGCGGAAGGCCCGGTAATCTTGCCGAAGCTCGCACCAGGCGACAACCACCCGCACCTCCTCGAAGAACGCGAGCGCAAAGGGCCAGATCACCCGCTCGGTCTCTCGGCCCGTCTTGTCGGCATAGGCGATGGCGACCTTCCGCTCAGCTCGGATCGCGCGGCGCAGGTCCGGCAGGCGCGCTTCGGCCCCCTGCACCAGCTTGCCGGGCGGCAGCAACAGCCCCGAACCCTCTGCCATCGCTGCCATATCCTGCGGCAGGACCGCGGCGATCTTGCCCAGCGCATCCCGCGCAGCCAGCGCCAGCATCCCGTCGGTCCGGTCGATCACCCAGCGCAGGCCAAAGGCCAGCGCCTCGATCTCATCCTCGGAAAACATCAGCGGCGGCAACAGGAATCCCGGCCGCAGCACATAGCCCACTCCCGCCTCGCCCTCGATCGGTGCGCCTTCCGCCCGCAGCGTCTCGATATCGCGATAAAGCGTGCGGGGAGAGACCTGCAGCTCTTCAGCCAGCCTCGCCGCCGTGACCGGAAACCGGTGCCGTCGCAGTAGCTGTACAAGCTCCAGAAGGCGCCGGGATCGCGACAGGGTAAGGTTCCTTTTCGGAAGGTGGGCCACACTGGGCGATGACAGCCGGGTCAAGTCAAGCTAAGTCTGGCGAACAAAGGCAGGACCCATGCGCCAGATCATCGCCGAGCCACTGACCGCCGCCGCCTTCGCCGCCTTCGGGGATGTGCTGGAAGCCACTGGCGCGTTCCGCCTGATCAATGACGGGTTTTGCCACCGCCACCACGACCTTGCCCGGCTTGACTTTGGCGATGGTCGCGCGGGCCTCTCCATCTTCAAGGCTCAGCCGCGTGTGCTGCCCTACAGTTTCGATCTGATCGAGCGTCATCCTGATGGCTCTCAGGCCTTCATCCCGATGACCGAACACCCGTTCCTCGTCATTGTTGCGCCCGATCTTGAGCACCCCCCAAGCGCATTCCTTACAAATGGCGCGCAAGCGATAAACCTACACCGTGGCACCTGGCACGGCGTCCTGACCCCGCTCCATGCCCCCGGCCTTTTCGCAGTTCTCGACCGGATTGGTCCGACCCCGAACCTTGAAGAGCGTCGCTACGCCGAACCATGGACTGTCCTTGCTGCCCTAGACTCGAGGGCTGGCTGACAGACGGCAGCAACCCGGCTTGGGCTTTCGCGGCTCGGCCATGACGCAGTCCATTCCACTCACGCCATCCTGAGGGCCACATCCAGCATGCGGTTCGAAAACCCCCATTCATTGTCATACCAGCCAAACACCCGCAGCATCCCGCCGGCGGTCAGTTTGGTCTGCGGACAGGCCATAATCACGCTTTCGGGCCGCGCGCGCAGGTCAGACGACACCAATGGCTGGTCGGTCGCGCCGATCACCCCGCCGGCGGCACGCAAGACCGCGTTGACCTCGGCCACGGAAGGCTGCGCGACTGTCATCAGGTGAAAATCCACGCAAGACACGCTGGCAACCGGCACCCGCACCGCTTGCGCCACGATCCGCCCGGCGATCTCGGGCAGGACGGCGTCCAGCAGCCGCGCGGCCGAGGTGGTCGTCGGGACCATCGACAAGGCAGCCGCCCGGCTGCGCGGATAATCCGCCGCCGGCGCATCGACCGTTGGTTGGCTGCCGGTGTAACAATGTACGGTGGTCATCGACCCGGTGACGATGCCCCAGTTTTCATGGATCAACCTGGCCAGGGGGGCCAGCGCGTTGGTCGTGCAACTGGCGTTCGACACGATTTGCTGGTCGCGCAACAGCTGGTCGTTTGCTCCAAGTACGACGGTCAGCTCTGCCGCCTCAGAAGGACCCGACACCAGCACCCGCCGCGCCCCCGCCGTCAGGCCGCGCCCGGCCATCGCCAAGCCATCGGCCCGCCCGGTACATTCCAGCACGACGTCGACACCGGTCAGATTCAGGGTCGAGATATCTGTCGCGCGGTGCAGCGGCAGCACTTTGCCGTTTACCGCCAAGGTCGCCTCGGACTGGGCACCACCGTTCAAAGCGACCGACCCGCGCCAGGGACCGAACGTGCTGTCATACTCAAACAGATAGGCGCACATCTCAGGGGCTGCGATGTCGTTCAGCCCGACAATCTCCAACCCGGCCCACTGCTCGGAAGCCAGCGCCCAGGCCCGCAGCACCGATCGCCCGATCCGGCCAAAGCCGTTGATGAACACCCGCATGCACTGCTCCCCCTATCGCTGGTTGGCAGTCTAAGTACGAGCTTTGCGCCGCATCAACAGCTGTTTGATCAAAACTTGTGCCCGGCACAATTCCCGGCATCGTGGCAGGCACCAAATTTCTTCAACAAGAAATTTGCAAATTCCTTTCTCAAGGAATTTGGCGCTCTGCCCCTTGCAGCGGTCTAGGCAGCCTTGGCATGCAGATGCGCCACGAGGCCCGGATCAAGCCTCAGGGCCGCTGCAAGCGCCGCAAGATATGCGACCGCCGATGCCGAGGCTTCATCGACCACCAGAAGCGACGCTGCATAAAGTTCGGCCGCTTCCTGTTCGGTCCGGGCAAGGGCTGCGACGCGCGCGGCATCCGGCGGGGTGTCCAGTTCGGCGGTGATCAGCGCATCGACGGCCGCTCCAAACCCAAGCGTGGCCAGATGCGCGATGATCCGGGCCCGGTCGTCGTCGGTGACGTGACCGTCGGCTTTGGCGGCAGCGATCATCGCTTGCAGAATGCGGGTGGCCAGATCGTCGGCTGCCTCTGGGTCGTCTGGCAGAAAATCGCCCTTTGCAGCAACCTCGGGGTCAAAGGGCGCGCCGGTTTTCTTGCCGGCTTTCCAGTCCTCATAGGCCTGATAGGCCAGCCCGCCGATCAGTGCCGCGCCGCCGATCTTGACCCCGGTGCCAAGCAACCTGCGACCGCCCTGGGTCAGCAGTACCCCCAGAAGGCCGCCGGCAATCGCCCCCTTGCCCAGCGTGGACTGGGTGTTCCAGACCTCTTTCGCCTTGTCTGTCAGGCCTTTGGCACCCTGGCCGCTGGCCACTTGACCCAGGCTTCCCACCAGGCTGTCCAAAATCGATTTTGCGTTCAACATGGTGACCCCCTGATTTACCCATCAGATATGGGCACACCAGGGTCACAGCGCAATGACCCCACCGGACGCAAGGCGATCAGCCGCCCCAGCCGCCGCCGCCGGGGGTTCGCATCTCGAACACGGCCTTGGCGGGCAGGTCGCGTTCGGCGTTGCCGGGCAGGGTTTCGATCCGGCCATCGGGCCAGTGAACCAGATTTTCACCCAGCGCCCCCGGCCCGCCACCCGCCGCGCCAAAGGGGGGCACAACCCGACTGCCACAGAGCGTGGTAACGGTCACCGGTTCCAGGAACCGCAAGCGCCGGACTGCGCCATTGCCCCCCTGCCAGCGCCCCAACCCGCCCGAGCCTTGACGCACCCCGAACTCTTCCAGCCGTACCGGAAAGCGCTTTTCCAGTACTTCCGGGTCGGTCATCCGGGTGTTGGTCATGTGGCTTTGTACCGCGTCGCACCCGGCAAAGCCCGGGCCCGCGCCCGTCCCGCCTGCGATGGTTTCATAGTTCTGGAACCGGTCATTGCCCCAGATGAAATTGTTCATCGTGCCTTGCGAGGCCGCCAGCACCCCCAAGGCCCCATAAAGCGCGTTGCAGGCCGACTGGCTGACCTCGGTGTTGCCGGCAATCACCGCAGCCCCGGCGCGCGGGTTCAGAAGGCTGCCTTCGGGGGCGATGATGGTCAGGGGGGCCAGGCACCCCTCGTTCAACGGGATCGGCGCGCCAACCAGCGTGCGGAACACATAAAGCACCACCGCCCGGGTCACCGCCAGGGGGGCGTTGTAGTTGCCAGGGTGCTGCGGGCTGGTGCCGGTAAAGTCGATGGTCGCGGCGCGGGCCACCTTGTCCACCGTCAGCTTGACCCGGATCACGGCACCAATGTCCATCGCCAGCGTGAAATCACCGTCCTGCAAGTGGTCGATCACGGCGCGCACGCTGGCTTCGGCGTTGGCTTGGACATGGCCCATATAGGCCGCGACCACCGCCACCCCCTGCGCGGCGACGAGGCGCAGCAGCTCCTGCCGGCCGGTTTCATTGGCGGCCACTTGCGCCTTGAGGTCGGCAAGGTTCTGGTCGGGCGACCGGCAGGGCCAGCGCCCAGAGGTCAACAGCGCCCGCACCTCGGCCTCGCGCAGGTGACCCGCATCCAACAGCGGAAAGAGGTCGATCACCGCGCCTTCCTCGGCGATTGTGGTGCTGTCGGGTGGGCCGGACCCCGGCGTGCGCCCGCCAATATCGGCGTGATGCCCGCGCGAGCCAAGCCAGAACGCCGGACGCCCCGCCACAAAGACCGGGGTGATCACGGTCACGTCGGGCAGATGCGTGCCGCCGTTCCAGGGCGCGTTCAGCATCCAGGCGTCACCATCCCGCGCGGTGGTCCCCACGGCGGCGATCACCACCTTGACCGCGTGCGACATCGAGCCCAGATGCACCGGCACATGCGGGGCATTGGCCACCAGATCCCCCGCCGCGTCAAAGATCGCACAGGAAAAATCAAGCCGCTCCTTGATGTTGACCGACCAGGCGGTGTTGGCCAGCGTGGCCCCCATCTGATCGGCAATCGACATGAAGCGGTTGTTGAACACCTCAAGCAGGACCGGATCGGCACGGGTGCCCGCCGCCGCGCTGCGCCCCAGCGCGGTGTGCCTGGTCAGGATCAGGTTGCCTTGGCCGTCGACCCGAGCCTCCCATCCCGCTTCAAGGATAACGGTCCCTGTCGCCTCGGCGATCATCGCCGGCCCGATGATCCGGGTGGCGGTGCCGCAATCCTTGCGCTGATAGAGCGGAACCTCTTGCCACTGCCCGCCGGCCCAAACCGGGACCGTTGCCACCGGTGCTGCGGCCATGATCCCGGCTGGCGTGTCGGGCAAACCGGAGCCACCGCCTTCGGCCTCGACTGCCAGCATGTCGAACAGCATCGCCCGATCTGGCGCGGCAAAGCCGTAACGCCGCTGATGGGCGGCGGCAAAGGCAAGGCGCATGTCGGCCTCGTCGCCAAACGGCACCGGCAGGGACTGGTGCGCCCCTTCATAGCGCAGATAGGCGGTGCAGGTCACCCGGGGGGCGGCAATGCCCTGGGCGGCCAATTCCGCCGTCACCTCGGCCGTCATGGCGCGGGTCCGTGCGGCAACAGCGGCATGGGCCGAAAGCGGCGCGTCGATCTGCCCTTCGCGCAAGGCCCGCAGATCAGCCAGACCCATCCCAAAGGCTGACAGCACCCCGGCCTGACGGTGGATGAAGACCGACTGCATGCCAAGCGCATCGGCCACGGCGCAGGCATGTTGCCCGCCTGCGCCGCCAAAGCACTGCAGGGTGTAACCGGTCACGTCATGCCCGCGCTCGACGCTGATCTTCTTGATCGCGTTGGCCATGTTGTCGATGGCGATGCGCAGGAATCCTTCCGCCAAAGCTTCGACACCGGGCTGTTGGCCGGTGGCATCCGCGACCTGTTGCGCCAGCGCATCGAACAGCCCGCGCACCACCCCAACATCAAGGGGCAAGCTCCCGTCCGGACCAAAGAGCGCCGGAAAATGCGCCGGGCTAAGCCGACCCAGCAGCACGTTGCAGTCGGTGATCGTCAGCGGACCGCCGCGCCGATAGCTTGCTGGCCCCGGATTAGCCCCGGCACTTTGCGGTCCGACCTGCAGCCGGCCGTCGCGAAAGCTGCAGATCGACCCGCCGCCCGCCGCAACCGTGTGAATATCCATCATCGGCGCGCGCATGCGGACACCCGCGACTTCGGTCTCGAACGAGCGTTCATAAACTCCGGCATAGTGGCTGACATCGGTCGAGGTGCCGCCCATGTCAAAGCCGATCAACCGATCGAAGCCGGCGGCCTTGCCGGTTTCAACCATGCCGACGATGCCGCCAGCCGGGCCGGACAGGACCGCATCCTTGCCCTGAAACCGCGCGGCTGCGGTCAGCCCGCCATTCGACTGCATGAAGTAAAGCCGCTGCCGGCCCCCACCGGAGGCCGGGTCAAGGCCCAGGGCCTGTTCGACCTGGCCCACATAGCGCCGCAGGATCGGCGACAGATAGGCGTCGACAACGGTCGTGTCGCCGCGCTGCACCAGCTTGGCCAGCCGCGACACCTGATGCGACAGCGACACCTGGGCCAGCCCCGCTGCCCGCGCCATCGCCCCGACCCGTGCCTCATGCGCCGGGTTCACATGGGCGTGCAGAAACGCCACCGCCACAGAAGCTATGCCCGCCGAGGTGACCTGATCCAGGATCCTGGCCACCGCGCTTTCGTCAAGGGGCAGCACCTCCTCTCCGTCGGCATCCAGACGACCGGGACTTTCGAACACCTGTTCATAGACCAAAGCGACACGCCGCACGTTCAGGGCAAACAGCGACGGCCTTGCCTGGGTGCCGATGCGCAACAGGTCGCGAAAGCCCTGGGTGATCAGCAGCGCCACCCGGTCCCCCTTGCGCTCTAGCAGCGCGTTGGTGGCGACAGTGGTGCCCATCTTAATGGCGCGGATCGCTTCCTGTGGCAGGGCCGCACCGGGACCCAGACCCAGGCAATCGCGAATCCCCTGCACGGCAGCGTCGGAATAGCGGTCGGGAGCTTCGGACAAGAGCTTGACCGTCATCAGGCCGCCATCGGGGCGGCGCGCGACCACATCGGTGAAGGTTCCACCCCGGTCTATCCAGAATTCCCACCCGGTCATCTGACCACTCCCCGACTTGGTCCCCCCTTGGTGATCCCTCGGCGCGCAGGATGCAAGCTGTGGCCTCCATCATGCCGCTGTCACCTTTCTGGGCTACCGGGTCGAGGCTGGCCACCGACCTGGCCCCGATCTTTTTCAAATGGATGCTTTGACATGCCCAACCTTCCCCTGCTGGGTGCCGCCCTTGACCATGCAAGCCTGGCCCAGCACCGCGACTGGCTGTTGGCCGCCCCGCGCGATCTGGAACTGCAGGCCTTTGTCGAGCCAGAGGTGCTTGACGGCGACTGGTCTGGGCTCGCGGCGGAAACGGCAAAGATTTTGGACGGCCACCAGGGGCGGCGCGGCATTCATGGGCCGTTCTGGGGCTTTACCATTGCCTCTTACGACCCTGAGGTACGCCGTATCGTGACCCGGCGGATGGGGCAGGCGCTGGACGTCTGCGCCGCCGTCAAGGGCACCCACATCGTGATCCATTCGCCCTTCACCACCTGGGGCTACAACCACCGCGGCCTTTACCCCAGGGACACCGCCCGCATGATCGAGGCGGCGCGCGATACGCTCGCCCCGGTTCTGGCACGGGCTGCCGACATGGGCGTGACCTTCGTCCTGGAAAACATCGAGGACGTGGAGCCCGCCGACCGCGCCGGGCTGTGCGAGGCTTTGGGCTGGCAGGCGCTGGCGCTGTCGGTCGATACCGGCCACGCGCACTATGCGCATGGGTCCACCGGCGGCCCGCCGGTCGATTTCTACATCCGGGCGGCGGGGGCACGGCTGGCCCATGTGCACCTGCAGGACGCCGACGGTTTTGCCGACCGGCATTGGCAGATCGGACATGGCACAATCCTGTGGCCCTCGGTCTTTCAGGCGATCGCCGAGACCGGCGCCAATCCCCGCCTGATTCTTGAGTTGCGCGACAAGGCGGGGGTCATCCCCTCGGCCCGCTATCTGGCCGATCTGGGTCTGGCAGAGTGACGCTGCCGCAATGAATATGGCGCTGTCGGTGCTGACCTTTGGCCGCCCGTGCCTGAAACCGGGCAGCGGGGTCCGGGCTCAGTCCTCTGCCACGGCAAGCTGGGCCAGAACCGCGCCCCTGCCCCGCCACCGCAGGTACATGGGCACCACCAGCGCAAGGCCGGCCAAGATCAACAGCCCTGCCGACAAAGGGGTTGCGACCAGGGTGGTCCAGTCCCCTTGGGCGATCGACAGGGCACGGCGCAACTGTTGTTCGGCCATCGGGCCAAGGATCAGCCCCACGACGACAGGGGCGATCGGATAGCCGTAAAGCCGCATAAGATATCCCAGCACGCCAAACAGCAGCAGCATCGACAGTTCGACCGGTGACGGATTCAGGCCGATGGTGCCCAGGGTGGCAAACAGCAGGATGCCGGCGTAAAGCCAGGGTCTGGGAATGGTCAAAAGCTTTACCCAAAGCCGGATCAGCGGCAGGTTCAACACCAAGAGCATGCAATTGGCGATGAGAAGGCTGGCAATCAGACCCCAGACCAGCTCAGGCTCTGTCGCAAACAGCAGCGGCCCGGGCTGCAGGCCGAACTGCTGGAACCCGGCCAGCATGATCGCCGCCGTGGCCGTGGTCGGCAACCCAAGCGTCAAAAGGGGCACCAGCGTCCCCGCAGCGGCAGCGTTGTTGGCGGCTTCGGGGCCGGCAACGCCTTCGATGGCGCCATGGCCGAATTCCTCGGGATATTTCGTCATCCGCTTTTCGGCACCATAGGACAGAAAGCTGGCGATGTCCGCGCCTCCTGCCGGCATCGCGCCAATGGGAAAGCCGATGGCCGTGCCGCGCAGCCAGGGTTTCCAGGACCGTGCCCAGTCGGCCCGGGTCATCGCGACAGAACCCTTTATGCCATGCACCTTTTCGGCACCGGCCTCTCCTTGGGCGGCCACGAACAATGCCTCGCCGACCGCGAACATGGCCACGGCCAGGGTCGTCACCTCGATCCCGTCCAAAAGCTGGGGCACCCCGAATGACAGCCGCGCCTGACCGGTCAGCCCGTCGATCCCCACCAGCCCCAGGCCAAGGCCGACGAACAGTGCGGTCAGCCCCTTCATCGTGCTGTCCCCGAAGGCAGCCGAGACGGTGACGAACGCCAGCACCATCAGCGCAAAGTATTCTCGCGGGCCAAAGACCAGCGCCAGCTTCACGATATGCGGTGCCAGAAAGGCAAGCGCCAGCGTGGCCAGCAGCCCCGCGACAAACGACCCGATGGCCGCGGTCGCCAGCGCAGGCCCCCCCCGACCGGCACGCGCCATCTTGTTGCCTTCCAGCGCGGTCACGATGCTTGCGCTTTCGCCGGGCGTGTTCAACAGGATCGAGGTGGTCGAGCCGCCATACATACCGCCATAGTAGATGCCGGCGAACATGATCAGCGATCCGGCCGGGTCCAGCCCGTAGGTCACCGGCAAAAGCAGGGCTACCGTCAAGGCCGGCCCGATACCCGGCAGCACGCCAACGGCAGTGCCAAGGGTGACCCCGATCAGAGCGTAAAGCAGGATCATCGGGTCAAGCGCGGTGGACAGACCCTGCAGCAAGAGCTCGAACGTGCTCATCCTTCAGCCCCCGAAAATCAAGGTTTCCGGCAGGCCGGCCGGAAGGTTCAGCTTCAGAAGCTGGTCGAAGATACCGTAGACTGCAAAGGCAAAGCCGATGCCGACCGGCACGCTGAGGGCGAAGTTGCGCTTGCCGAAGGCCGCTGCCGTGCAGGCGAAAAGCAGGCCGGTGGCAATTGAAAAGCCCAAGGGGTGCAGCAGTACCAGTTGCAGCGCAAGGCCCGCGGTGATGAACAGGATCGGCACCGGCTGCTGGCGTGGCATGGCGGGTCCAGACTGGCGCAGGCCGCTCCAGGCATGGGCGAGCGCCAGGCACCACAGGCAGGCCCCGACAAAAATCGGCACGTCGCCCGATCCGATCCCGGCATAGCCCCCCTTGTCGGGAATGGCGAAGCCCTGCCAGATCAGCAAGCTGCCCATCGCCAAAAGAACGCCTGCGATGGTGAACGCCGCCCCGTTGGGGCGGCGTCCGGTTGCGGGGTCAAGTCCGCTCATTGCACCAGACCGATGTCCTTGAGAACGGCGGTCGTGGCTTCGATTTCCTTGGCAAGCTGGGCGTCGAACTCTGCGCCGGCAAGGTAAGTGTTGGCCCAGCCGTTGGCCTCAAGAACCGCGGCCCAGCCCGCCGAAGTGGCCAGCTTTTCGATGTCGGCGGCCACGGCGGCCTTTTGATCGTCCGACAGGCCCGGGGCGGCCGCAACCATGCGCCAGTTCTGCACGTTCACATCATAGCCCGATTCCATCAGCGTCGGCGCATCGGTACCAGGCCACTTTTCGGCGGTCGAGACCGCCAGCATCCGCATCGTGCCCGCCTCGACCTGCGGCAGGAATTCCCCCACGCCCGAGATACCCACGGTCACCTGATTGCCCAGGATCGCGGCCAAAGCCTCACCGCCCCCGGAAAAGGCGACATAGTTGATCTTGGTCGGGTCGATGCCCGCCGCCTTTGCCAGAAGGCCGACGGTGATGTGGTCCACCCCGCCTGCCGAACCGCCAGCCCAGGACACCGAGCCCGGATCAGCCTTCATCATCTCGACCAGATCGCCAATGGTCTCAATCGGCGAGGACGCCGACACCGCGATGCCCACGGCTTCGCCAGTCAGGCGGGCAATCGGGGTCACATCGGCAAGGCTGACCGGAGATTGGTTGGTCAGGATGGCACCAACCATCACATAGCCGCCCACGATCAACTGGCTGGCGTCACCCGAGGCGGTGGATGCGAATTGGGCGAGGCCGACGGTGCCACCCGCGCCCGGCACGTTCTGGACCTGAACCGAGGTCGAGATGCCTTCGGCCTGCAGGACTTCCTGCATCGCGCGCGCGGTGCTGTCCCAGCCGCCACCCGGGGCTGCCGGGGCCATGATCGTGTAGTCCTCGGCAAAAGCCGGCAGTGCCAGTGCAGCCGCAAAGGCCACGCCCAAAAGCGAGTGTTTCATTCTGATTCTCCTCCCAAAGCACGGTTTCCGTGCAATTATCTCAAGGTGACGCCTCCTCGCGCCGGCCTTGGGCCAAAGCACAGCATGACAAGCTGTCAGGAAGCTGACACTCTACTGCCCTGCCAGCGCCTGCGTCCAAAGCCGCAAGAGGCGCGTGCGTTTGGCCTGGTCGAGATAGACCAAAAGGCCCGGGCTGACCGGGACCGGGCGGAGTTGATCGCCCAAGGCCGCCTGCATCGCCGCCCGGCTGCCCGCGCCCGACACCTCCAGGCTGACCGAGGGCAGACGCAACCGGTCCGACAGCAGGGTCTGGCCCTCGGCGCTCATCAGAAAATCGAGAAAGGCCTGCCCCAGGTCGGGCGCGGCTGCCGCGCGCGGCACCAGCGCGACCCGGGAAATCACCACCGTATAGTCACGCAGCAGGACCAGCCCCAGATCGGGTGCCAGTCGCGCCTGATCGGCGGCGTAGGATCCAAGGATGTTGTAACCCAGGACCAGCCTGCCATCCGCCACCCGATCGATGATGTCCTGCGACGTGGGATAGGTCTGCAACCCCGCCCGTCCCATCGCCCGCAGGACCGACCAGATATCGGGAAAATGCTCGGCGTCGCGGGCCAAAAACAGATAGCCGACCGCCGACTTTTGCACGTCATAGGTGCCGATTCGGCCCGTAAGGCTGGCCGGGGCGTGGTTCAGCCATTGCAGCAGTTCCAGCCGCGACTGCGGCGGGCCCTGCGGGAAACTGGGGATGTGATAGACCAGCACCGCCGGCTCGAAGGTCAGTGCAAAGGCGGTGTCCTGCCACTTGGCCCAGGCTGGCCAATCGCGGGCTTCCCTGGCAGCGACGACCTGACCGTAACCGTCATTGGCCAGCTTCAGTTGCAAGTCCATCGCCGAGGAAAACAGAAAGTCTGCCGATGTCTGCCCGGCGTCGGTTTCCTGAATGACCCGGGCGGCAATCTCACTGGCCAGCATGTCCTCATAGCGGATCGAGACATCGGGATTGCCCTCCTGAAACGCGGTGATCAGCGGCAAGGCAAGGTGATTGTCCAGCGTCGAATAGATCACCAGTTCCCGCCCGCCTGCACCCGGTGCCGGGTAAAGGGCGGTTTCCGCCGGGGCATGCCCGGCACCCCAACCCAGCAGGACAGCAATGACAACCGCGCGGCGCATCCTGGAACGCTGCCCCAAACACGGAAGGTTCACAACCGTTCCCGCAGCGCCTAACCTGCGTCAGGGGGGAAAACATGCGCCTGCTTTTGGTCGAGGATGATCTGCCACTGGCCGAGGCGTTGATGACGCTTCTGGTCTCGTCAGGCTATGCGGTCGATTGCGTGCATGACGGCGAGGCCGCGATGGACCTGGTCGCGGTCGAGCCGTTTGACCTGATGATCCTTGATCTGAACCTGCCGGAACGCGATGGGCTTTCCGTCCTTCGCGCGATGCGGGCGGCGGGAAACCGGGCGGCCGTGATGATCGTGACCGCGCGCGGAGCAGCCGAAGATCGGGTGCGTGGGCTTGACCTTGGGGCCGATGACTATATCGCCAAACCTTTCGACATCCGCGAGTTTGAAGCCCGCGTGCGGTCGCTCTTGCGTCGCCAGGCGGGTTTGCGATCCTCGACCGTCACGTTGGGTGCCTTGTCGCTGGACCTGACCAACCGCCAGTTTTCCGCGAACGGTCAGGCGATCGACATGCCGCCACGGGAACGCGCGATCTTGGAACTGATGGTGATGCGGGCCGGAAAAGTCGTGACGAAAGAGGCGATTGTCCAGTCGGTGACCTCGCTGGAAGACATCCTTTCAGACAACGCCATCGAACAATATATCTCGCGCCTGCGCCGCCGGTTGCAGCCCCTTGGCCTGGAACTGCGCACGGTGCGCGGCATTGGCTATCTTTTGGAACGGCCGGGCGAGCCGCCATGACCACCTATTCGCTGCGTCGCAGGCTTTTGCTGTGGCTTCTTCTGGCCACCGCCGTGCTGGGGCTGATCGCGCTGTTTGATACCTGGCGCGAGGCCCTGCGCACGGCGCAAAGCGTGTCGGACCGCGTTCTGTTCGGCTCGGCCCTGGCCATCGCCGAGCGGGTCAGTCTGGACGAGACCGGCAGCCTGGAGGTCGACATCCCCTATTCCTCACTAGAAATGCTGACCTCGACGGCGCAGGACAAGGTGTTCTACCGCGTTGATGGTCCGGTCGGGACCTTCCTGACCGGGTATCCCGATCTGGCCGTGATCGGGGCTTCGGCGGGCGGGGTAAGCTTTGCCGATGGCGTCCATGACGGCATCCCCATCCGAAGCGCCACCCTTGCGCGCGAAATTTCCACCGGCGCAACCTCTATCCCCTTTGCGGTGACCGTGGCGGAATCTACCCGAGCGCGCTCGGCCCTGGCGCGGGCGATCCTGATCCGGTCGGCCCTGCGGCTGGCGCTTTTGGTGTCCGGCGTGGCGGTTCTGGTCTGGGTCGCGGTCACATTGGCCTTGCGCCCGCTGGAGCGGCTTGGCGAAGCCATCTCGGATCGGTCGCCGGATGATCTGCACCCGGTCTCGACCAGCACCCCGCAAGAGGTAAAACCCCTGGTTCTTGCGATCAACCAGTTCATGGAACGGTTGAAAACCGCGCTGGACGGGCTGCGCAACTTTACCGGCAATGCCAGCCACCAGCTGCGCACCGCCCTGTCTGTCGTGCGCACGCAACTGGCCCTGATCGACCGCAGCCCCGGCAAGACCGAAACCGCTGCGGCCAGCGACAAGGCAAAGGCGGCTCTCGAGAGGGCCGAGCGTGTCTTGTCCCATCTTCTGGTCCTGGCACGTGTCGATGCCAGTGCCAGTGCGGCGGTACTGGCACCGGTGGACGTCGCTGCGGTGGCCAAAGAGGTGACCGCTGAAATGGTCCCCGAAGCCATCAGCCGCAACATCGATCTTGGCTATGAAGGGTGCGGTCACGCTGTCGTCGTGGCTGACGCGGTCTTGCTGGCAGAGGCGCTGCGAAATTTCGTGACCAACGCGATCACCTATGCGGGCAGCGGCGCGGTCGTCACGGTCCGGGTGGAAAGAAACGCCGACCGCATTGTCCTGGCAGTCGAGGACAACGGACCGGGCCTGTCGGACGCGCAGATGCTTGGCGCCGCCGAACTGGGTCGCGGGGCACCCAGACCCTCGCCACAACTTGCCAAAGGCGAGAGCAACGGGATGGGTCTGGGTCTGGCCGTGGCCGTCGAGATCGCGAAACTGTTCAAATCCACATTGCGGCTGGAGCGGCCCAGTTCCGGAACCGGCTTGCTGGCATCGATTGCTTTTGAAGATCCAGCCAAGTGACAGGCCCAACCAGGCACCATCGCCAAGCCCGCATCGCCAAGCCCGGGCCACACCGCAGCAGACACGGCGGTGCGGATCGCATTGGAAAATAACAACGGCTTGATTTTATTGGCGGACCCGGAGCGATTCGAACGCCCGACCCTCAGATTCGTAGTCTGATGCTCTATCCAGCTGAGCTACGGGTCCACAAGCAGGGGCCGTGTAGCCCCCAGCGCCGGGCAATGCAAGGGGCAAATCAAGGCTCAAGCCCGGCGGTTTCCTTGGGCAGGTGGATCGCAAAGACGGTGCCCTCGGCGTCGCTGCGTTCCAGTTCCAGCTTGCCACCATGGCCACGCACCAGCTCGGCAGCGATGGCAAGGCCAAGCCCGGTCCCACCCTTGCGCGCGCCCCCCTGAAACGCGGCGAACAGATGCTCACGGGCGCGGGGCGGCAGGCCCGGGCCGGTGTCGCCGACGCGGATCCACCAGGCGGCCTCGTCCTCGCCAGCCGAGATTTCGATCGTGCCGGGCTGGCCGGTCGCGGCAATGGCCTGATGCGCGTTGCGCACCAGGTTCGACAACACGCGGTAAAGCTGTTCCAGATCGGCGCGGACCGTCAGGCTGGGGGCAATGTCGATCAGGCAGGTGATCTGGGTGTCGCTGTCCAGCCCCTCGCCCTCGGCCACCTCGCCAGCCAATTGCGCCAGATTCAGGCGGCGCAGTTGTGGCGGCGGTTCTTCAGCCTTTCCGAAGGCCAGGGTCGCTTCGCACAGCGACACCGCCCGGCTGATCGAACCGACCAGCTTGGGTGCCGACCGCGCCACCACCGGATCAACGCTGCCTTCGATGCGGTCGGCAAAAAGTTGCGCCGTGGTCAGGATGTTGCGCAGGTCGTGGCTGATCTTGGCAACCGCGCTGCCAAGCTGCGCCAGCCGTTCCTTCTGCCGCAGAAACGAGGTCAGCTGCGTCTGCATCGAAAAAAGCGCCTCTTCGGCGACGCGCAGTTCGGATATGTCGGCGGTCGGCACGATCAGCCTGCGGGCATCCTCGGGCGCTTCGGCATAGGTCTGCATGTGCTGGACCACCCGGCGGATCGGCACGACCAGCAGACGCTGGACCGCCAAGAAGAGCAACACCGCCGCAAAGACCGAGATCAGCGCCGACAAAACCAGAATCCGCAACCCATAGTCGACCATCGCCGCGCGCAACGGCCTGGTCTCCATCGTCACTTCGATCAGCGTCCCGGCCTCTTGCACCGGCGCGCCAATGACCCGGATGATCCGGTTCTGCGGATCAAAGAGCACGGTAAAGGCGTCGCGGATCAGCTCGATCGGGCCGGCCAGGCGCAAATCGAAGCTGGCGCTGATTTCGGCCGGCACGGGCGAGGACAGCACCAGTTGGCGCACATCGTCGCGGCGCAGGACAACGTTGAACACCTCGGCATTGGCCAAAAGCTCGGCCTCCAGCTCGGGCATGATCATGTCTTCGGTGGCCAGTTGGGTCAGCGCGGCGATCTGCGCCTGCTTGAGCCGGGTCAAAAGAAAGTCGGCCCGGAACCGCGCGATGGACGGCACGAAGATCAGAACCTCGGCCAGCATGACAAAGACCACCGTCAGCATCAGGAACCGGCCAGAGAGCGTGTTCAACAGGCCCTGACGTCTCACCTTGCGCGACCTTTCCTTGGTTGCCGGTTCAGGGGATCAGGCGCTGCACCAGCCGCACCAGCCGCTTTACCCCAGGACTAGCAAAGAGCTTTGGGGAAAAATAGGCACCCGCAACACGTTTCGACACTTCGCCATAGGTGGGATAGGGCGCGACCATGCCCGCGATGGCCGACATTTTCAGCCGGGCCGACAGGGCCAGGGCCCAAAGGCCGATCAGTTCCCCCGCGCCCGGCCCCACGATCGAGGCGCCGACCGGGCGGCCCTTGACCACCATGACCTTGGCAATGCCGGTTGCCCTGGCATCGGTCACGGCGCGGTCATTGTGGGCAAAGTCAGCCCGCACCACGGTCAGGTGGGTGCCATGCCGGACGCGCGCCTCGGCCTCGGTCAGGCCAACCTGGGCCAGTTCCGGATCGGTATAGGTGACCCGGGGGATCGCGCGTGGATCGGCCTTGGCAGGCAGGCCAAGCACCGCCTGACGGATGATGAACCCGGCATGCCAGCCCGCCACATGGGTAAACTGCAGCCCCCCAGCCGCATCGCCGACCGCATAAACCCGGCGATTGGTGCTGCGCAAGCTTGCGTTAACCGTCACGCCCTTTGCGGTAAAGGCCACCCCCGCCGCAGCAAGGTTCAGACCCTCCAGCGCCACTTTCCGACCGACAGCCAGCAGAAGATGCGTGCCGCTGATTGTGCGACCGTCGCCCAACGCCACCTCGATCGCCCCTGCCCGGCCAGATAGCCGCACCACGGGCTGCCCTTCGATCAGCGTGACACCCTCGGCCTGCAGGGCGGCAGAGACAATGGCGGCAAGCTCTGGGTCCTCGCGGCCAAGCACCCGCGCGCTTTCAAGGAGGGTAACCTCGCAGCCCAGCCGCCGGTGCGCCTGCGCCATCTCGACCCCGATCGGCCCGCCCCCGACCACAATCAGATGGTCCGGCCTTTCCCGCAACGCAAACACCGTTTCATTGGTAAGATAGGGGATGGTCTCTACCCCGGGCACAGGCGGGATGAACGGGCGTGAGCCGGTGGCAATCACAAAGCGGCGGGCACGGATCAAATGCCCGCCTGCCTCAACCTCACGAGGGCTGGTAAAGCGGGCAAAGGCGCGGATGACGGTGCAGCCAAGTCCCTCGAACCTTTCCTGGCTGTCGACCGGGGCGATCTGGGCGATGACAGCGGCGATATGGTCCTTGACCGCGGCAAAGTCGATTTCGGGTGGCACCGGGGCGACACCCCGAAACCCCTTGCGCTGCGTCTGGGCGACCCTTGCGGCCGCCACCAGGGCCTTGGACGGAACGCAGCCGGCGTTAAGGCAATCGCCCCCCATCTCGGCCGCTTCGATCAACACGACGCTCGCGCCCATCTGCACCGCACCCGCCGCGACCGAAAGCCCGCCGGACCCCGCCCCGATCACGCAGATATCCGTGTCGATCCGCGTCATCTCAGGATGCTTTTCTGGCCAGGCGCAACACCATCGGCAGCGCCGCAAGTGCCGCCAGCCCCAGCAGGGGCAAAAGCACCGGCGGCGTCAGGATGATTCCCAGATCCGGCACGCCGCCCGCGGCAAAGACCGTTCCCAACCCCGAACCGACCGAGGTGAACACCAAAGCCCCGGGAATGATGCCAAGATAGGTCGTCACCGCAAAGCGACGCAGGCTGACGCCGACAAAAGCCGGGACCAGATTGGCCAGAACGAACGGCACCGCAGGCACCAGCCGCATCAGGAACAGGACCGACCATTCGTTCTCGCGCAGGCTGGCCTGCAATCGCGCCGCCGCGCCTCCCGACGTCGCAATCCGGTCAGAGACCGCCGCGCCAAACCCCAGCCTCACTGCCAGAAAGACCGCAATCGCCCCGGTGCCTGCTGCAAGCACATTGAAGACCACGCCGGGAAACAGCCCGAACAGAAAGCCGCCGGTCAGGCTTGCCACGGTCCCGCCCGGCAAGCTCAGGGCAACGATGACGATATAGGCCAGCATGAAGGCCAGCGCCGCCCAGACATAATGCGCATCCCGAAACGCCAGCAGCGCGTCACGGTTTTGCGCCAGCGCGGCAAAGCTGAGGTGATCACGCAGCAAGACCGCCCCCAGGAGAGCAGCGGCCAGCACCAGAAACACCGGCAGTTTGGTCAACCAGCGGGCCGTCGCTTCAGGAGGCGTTTCGGGTGATCTGGGCGTCATGTCGGGTCCCTTCTGCATCGCCGGATCATGCCGCAGCCACAGCTGCATTGACAGTGCAATTGCGGCAGTTTGGTTCCCTGGCCGTGGGCCAGCTTGCATTGAAAATGCGCCGCGCGCTGCCCGGCGCGAAATCTTGTGACAAAAGCACGACGCCCGCGTTGACTTGACCGCTGGCCGCGCATAAAAGGCGGACTTCGGAAAGACCAGCGCCCGAATCCATCCGTGGTTCGGGGCGCCCTTATGGAGACCGCGATGAAGCGCACCTTTCAACCGTCGAACCTGGTTCGCAAGCGCCGCCACGGGTTTCGGGCGCGCATGGCCACCAAGAATGGCCGCCTTGTGCTTGCTGCCCGTCGGGCCAAGGGCCGTCACAAACTTACCGCCTGATCCAGCGGCCCTGGTTTCGGCGCAGATCTGCACGATGCCGATCTGCGCGATCTGGAGGGTGCCATGACACCGCAGCCCGAGGCAAAGCTCGCCGACAGCATGTTCATGCTGCGCAAGCGGAGCGAGTTTCTCAAGGCTGCCGCGTCGCGCAGGCAAAGTGCGCATGGATTTCTTTTGCAGGGCCGCCATCGTGGCGATGGTGAAACTGAGGTCCGGGTCGGATTTACGGCATCAAAAAAAATCGGTAACGCTGTGCTGCGCAATCGGGCAAAGCGCAGACTTCGGGCATTGGCGCGTGAAGTGCTGACCGGAGTGGCCTTGCACGGATGGGACTACGTTCTGGTCGCCCGCCCCGAAGTGACCGTAACCCGCCCCTACGCCGCGTTGCGGGTCGATCTGATCACCGCAGTGCAAAGCTTGCACCGGGGGGGGAAACGGTGACGCCGCTTGCCTGGGGGCTATCCCTGCCGATCCGGGCCTACCGGCTGTTCCTGTCGCCCTGGCTTGGCAATGGCTGCCGCTTCCAACCCACATGCTCGGCTTATGCGCTTGAGGCGCTGGCGCGGCACGGCGGCCTGAAAGGGGGCTACCTGACGGTGCATCGCCTGTGCCGATGCCATCCCTGGGGCAGCCAAGGCTATGACCCGGTACCAGGGGCAGACGCAGATCACGACGCCAAGCACCGGGCCAAGCACCGGACGGGCGGCTAGAACCGGAATTTGAAAAATTCCGGACCGGAGCCTTGCAGGCTCCGTGACGATTTCTGTTCAGAAATCGGCTGTTAGACCAGTGTCGCGATGATGGACCGCAGGTTTTCGATCCCTTCGCCTTTTTCCGAGCTTGTCACCACGATTTGCGGATACGCCGCCGGGTGCTTTGACAAGGCCCCACTGACCTGGGCCAGAACCGCCTCACGCTCGTCGCGGTGAATCTTGTCGACTTTGGTCAGAACCGCCTGAAACGTCACGGCAGACCGGTCAAGCAGGGTCAGAATCTCGGCATCCACCGCCTTTACGCCATGACGGGCATCAATCAGCACGAAAGCCCGGCGCAGGGTCTGCCGCCCGGCAAGATACTGGCGCAACAAAGCCTGCCATTTTGCCACCACTGCGACCGGGGCCTCGGCGTAACCGTAGCCGGGCAGGTCAACCAGATAGCGGCTGTCGCCCAGGGCGAAATAATTGATCTCTTGGGTCCGCCCAGGGGTGTTTGACGCCCGCGCCAGAGTTTTTCGCCCAGTCAAAGCATTGATAAGGCTGGACTTCCCAACGTTCGAGCGGCCAGCAAAGCAGACCTCAAGCCGGTCGGCAGCGGGCAGGCCGGACATCGCCACCACGCCTTTCACAAAGGTCACCGGCCCCGCAAACATCAATCGACCGGTTTCGCGCGCGCCCTCGTCCGGGTCTGGCGCCAGAGTAAAGGCCAGCGTCACAAGAGCCTCCAGTCATCACCAGCACTGACACGTCCCGCCTCGACCACAACGGCATAGACACCGAAGTCCTGGTGCCCGTAGGCCGCTTGCAACCCGCCCAGCGTATCGGCGTCCCTGCGTCCGGTTTCGGGATCGACCGCGGTTGCCAGACAGCGGGTGATCCGCTCTTCGATCCTCAGCACGGCAGAGCCTATAGCGAGATGACGACCGATCCAGGCGAATTCGGCAAAGGGGTCTGCCCCGTCCAGCCAAAGGTTGCCGCGCCAGCGGTCCATCGACAGGTCCCGCCCCATTCGCGCCGAAAGATCGCGCAACGAGGCGGTGGTCTGAACCGATATTGACGGGAAATCGCTGTCTGTCATGCCGCGGTCGGCGGTGACGATTCTGACCGGCTGCGCGCGCCCGGGCGGGTTTAGCGGGGCTACCCAATCAAGAAAGCGCGGCAAATCGGCCGGATCGTCGGGGGCAAAAGCCAGCTCGCCCAGGTCTGGATGGCGCAAGGTGACCCGGGACGTCGCCTCATCCAGTCGTGCCGTGATGGCCATCAGGCCCGGAGCCTTGGCCCCACGGGCAAAATTCGCGCAAGGGTTCCAGCCCGGTCCAAGCCGGGCGGCATCATGGGCCACCGCCCAGCGCCGGTCATGGGGCAGACAGGCACCCACCGAAAGCGCAACGGACGCGAGAGCCTCGCGTCCGTGTCCCTTGATCGGATGGCGGAAGATATGCGCCAGATTGCCGGTCATGTCTTGCCCTTGCCGCTGGGTGGTTTGGCGTTGCGGTTCGCCGGCGGCTTGGTCTGGCCCTGGCTTGGCGCCTTGACTGCAAGGCCCGCTGATGCCGACGAAACCGTGGGTTTCTTGAACCCCGACCTGATGTTGCCGAAAAGGTCGGGTTTGTGGCCATGGCTGCGCATGATCACGTATTGCTGGCAGAAGGTGATGGTGTTGTTGGTGATCCAGTAGACGATGAGGCCGCTGGAAAAGCTGGACATCATGAACATGAAAATCCACGGCATCCAGCCGAACACCGAGGCCTGGACCGGGTCGGCGGGTGCGGGGTTCAGCTTCATCTGCAGCCACATCGTCAGGCCAAGCACGATCGGCAAAAGGCCGATGAACACCATATGCAGCGTGGTTCCCATCGCCGGGGCATCCCAGGGCAGCACGCCGAACAGGTTGAACAACGACGAGGTGTCCGGCGCGGAAAGATCGCGCAGCCAGCCAAAGAACGGCGCATGACGCAACTCGATCGTGACGAAGATCACCTTGTAAAGCGCGAAGAAGATCGGAACCTGGATCAGAACCGGCAGGCAACCGGCCGCCGGATTGACCTTTTTGTCCTTGTAAAGCTGCATCATTTCGCGCTGCAGGCGCTGCTTGTCTTCACCCGCGCGCTCTTTCAGCGCCTCCATCTCGGGCTGAAGCTCTTTCATCCGCGCCATCGAGACGTAGGATTTGTAGGCCAGGGGCAGCACGATCAGTTTCAGCACAAAGGTCAGCGCGATGATCGCCCAGCCCATGTTGCCGATCTGCGCGTTCAGCCAGTGCAGCACGGCAAAGATCGGCTTGGTCAGGAAATAGAACCAACCCCAGTCGATGCTGTCCAGAAATCCGGGAATCCCGCCTTCGCGCTCGTATGCGCGGATCGTGGCCCATTCCTTGGCCCCGGCGAAGACCTTCATCGTCGAAACGGTCGTCTCGCCAGCGGCCAGACTGATCGCGGGAGAGCGGACCTCGGCCTGATAGATCCCGGCGTCGGGGACATATTTTAGCACCGACTTGAAGGCCTTGCCCTGTTCGGGGATCAGCGCCGTCATCCAGTAGTGGTCGGTGAACCCGACCCAGCCATCCACTTGCGAGGCTGTCACCGCAGCGGGCAGACCTTCGTCCGGGTCAACCTCAAGCTCGGCAAGGTCGCCGTACTCGGTTTCGACCAGTTCACCATCGTTGCGCTGAATCGCGCCTTGGTGGACGACAAAGTTGTTTTGCATCTTTGGCAGTCCGTGCCGGGCGATGATGCCATAGGGCTGCAGGGTCACGGCGGTGGCACCGGTGTTTTCCACCCGGTCGGTGACCGTGAACATATAATCGGCGTCAACCGAGATTTCACGCAGGAAAACCAGACCCTTGCCGTTGTCCCAGCGCAGGGACAGCGGCGCATCCGGTGCCAGAACCTTACCGGCGACGGATTGCCATTCTGTGACCGCATCGGGCACATCGCCGGCGGCCAGACCGGTTCCGGGCAACCAGCCGAAGACCGAATAATAGGCCAGTTCCTCGCCCACCGGATTCAAGAGCCGAACCGTCCCTGCCTCAGGGTCAAGCGTGTCGCGATAGGTTTTCAGCGACAGATCGTCGATCCGCCCGCCCAAAAGCGACAGCGATCCGGCCAGCTTCGGCGTGTCGATCACCAGACGCGGCGCCTCTGGCACGGCGGGGGCCTCGACGATCGTGCTGTCCGGGGCGGGGTCGGCTGAAGGAACCACAGGGTCGGCGGCCGTTTCGGCCAAGGGCGCGTCAGGCGGAAGGCTTGGCTCTGGCGGCGGGAACAGGACGAACCAGGTGATCATCACAACAGCGCTGAGCACCATGGCCAGGATCAGGTTCTTGTTGTTCTCTTGTTCCATGGGGCAACCACCTTGACGACCAACTTCGACCAGCGGAGGTTCAACGCCAGCCCCGGCCAAAGGTCAAGCTGTTTTGCCCGTTTGGCCTCTGGGCGACGCATCAATTCCCCGACACAGGCCTCCGCCGGGCACCACAGGAACGGCAAGGCGCGCGTCCCTGGGCAGGGCAGACCGTTAAGGTTTGGCAACGGGTCCTGCCAGCAGATGCCGCATGCGAACGTGGCAAGGCTGGCGGCGCGAACAGGGGCTGCGCGGTGGATCGCCGCAGCAAGGCCCGCCCGGACGGGTCTTTATCTGGCGCGCACGCCGATGCGCAGCGCCAGGGACATCTTCTTGCGGTACTGTACCACCCAAGGGGCCACGGCAGCAAAGGGCATCGGCCGGGCGATCCCGTAGCCCTGCACATGACCGCAGCCAAGCTGCGCCAGCATGGCATGCTCGCCTTGGGTTTCCACGCCTTCGGCCAGGCAATCAAGCCCGAGGCGTTCCGCAAGCGACAGGATCGCGGTCGTCAGGGCCTGCTGATCGCGGTCGGTGTCGATATTGCGGATGAAGCTGCGATCGATCTTGAGCCGCTGCAAGGCAAAGCGCCGGATCGTGGCAATAGAGGTGTTGCCGGTGCCAAAGTCATCCAGATCGACCCCGCAGCCCAGATCGGCGATCCGCGACAGATTGCGGGCGACAATATCATCGGCCCCGCCGGCGATCACCGATTCCAGCACTTCGACGGCCAGACGGGACGATGAAAGGCTGCGGGCATCCAGCGCCCAGACCAGACGGTCGGGCAAGTCCGGGTCGGCAAGCTCTGCCGGATCAAGATTGACCGCCACGCGGGGCACCCGCAGCCCGGCCCGATCCCAGGCGACCAGCGCATCCAGCGCCTGCTTCAGCATTTCGCGCCCCAAAAGCGCGATCAGCCCGGTGCCATCCAGGGCGGGCAGGAATTGGCCAGGCATCAGCGTGCCATGGTCCGGGTGTTGCCAGCGGGCAAGCACCTCTAGCCCCGAGATTTCACCGCTGTCGGTCGACAGTTGCGGCTGGAAATGTGCGACGATCCTGCCGGTCTCAACGGCATCGGGAAAGGCGGCGCGCAGCGCATCGCGGTGGGCCCGGGCCTGCGCAAGATCAGCGGTATAGGCGCGAATGGCCCCGGGGCCGTGCCGACGCGCCTCATCCAAGGCCAGTTGCGCGGCCTCCAGCAGGCTGCGGCCACTGCGGTCGGGCACCTGATCGGCCAGACAAAACCCGATGCAGCAGGTCACCTGCGCCACCCCGTCGGCCAGATCCATCGGTTGCTGCACCACAATCTGCAAGCGCCCGGCGATCCGAACCATTCCGGCCAGATCAAGGCGCTGCGACGGCGACAGAACGACTGCCAGACTGCCGTCTTCGAGGGCAAAGAGCACATCCCCTGGACGCAACGCGCCGCGGGTCCGACCGATCGAAGCTGCCAGGATTTCGGACTGGCGCGTCCGACCGACCCGGTTGCACAATCGAAAGGGGTCATCAAATTGCACAACGAAGCACCCTGACTGTCCGCCAGAGCGGTCACCGTCCTGCATCAGCGCGTCAAGACGCGCGATCACCTGATCCGAGATGGGCACCGCCGCGACATCCGGCCAAAGTCGCCGCGCCACCAGCAGCACAGGCGGCAGGCTGACGGCAAAGGCCAGCAAAAGCCCTTGCCCACCGATCCACAATAGGGGAACCGCAAGCGCGGGCAGGAAAACCAAAAGTTCGGGCCGTCGCACGAACGCGGTCAGTCGCGCAAAATCCATCGCCATTCCCATCCCCGCGCTGACGGGCATGCTGCCCGAAACCTGCGTCCAGCTTAGGTCGATGTTCCTGATCAGTTCCTTAACGCGCAGCCAAGAGTTGCAAAGAATTTTCGCTTTTCGCCCCAGGGTCGCCCATGCCGTCAGCGATGGCCGCGCCAAGCCCGGCGAAATCGAACAGCGCGGGATCGGCCAGATGCGAGGGCCGCACGTTCATCAGCGCGCGTGCCATCACCTGGCGACGTCCGGGGGTGCGGATTTCCCAGGCGTCCAGCAGCGCCTTGATCTGCGCACGCTGCAACCCCTCTTGGCTGCCGCACAGATCACACGGGATGATCGGATAGGCCATCGCATCAGCGAATTGCGCGCAATCAGCCTCGGCAACCAGCGCCAGCGGGCGGGCAACGAAAAGATCGCCCTCCTCGTTCAACAGGCGCGGCGGCATGGTTGCCAGCCGCCCGCCGTGAAACAGGTTCAAAAAGAACGTCTCCAACAGATCGTCGCGGTGGTGGCCAAGGACGACGGTCGAGCATCCCTCCTCGCGCGCGATCCGGTAGAGGTTGCCGCGCCGCAACCGGGAACAGAGACTGCACATCGTGCCCCCTGGCTTGATCTTGTCGGTCACCACCGAATAGGTGTCCTGATACTCGATCCGGTGCGGCACGCCCATGCGGGTCAGAAACTCTGGCAGCACCGTGGCGGGAAAGCCGGGCTGGCCCTGGTCAAGATTGCAGGCCAAAAGGTCGACCGGCAAAAGCCCGCGCCATTTCAATTCGGTCAGGATCGCCAGCAGGGTATAGCTGTCCTTGCCGCCCGACAGGCACACCAGCCAGCGGTCACCCGACCAGGCCATGCCGTAGGTGTCAATCGCCTCACGCACATTCAGGACCAGCCGCTTGCGCAGCTTGCGAAACGCGGCCGTTCGCGGTGCCCCGGCAAACAGCGGGTGAATGTCGTCGCTGGCATCGTCAAGCATGGGACCCCCCGGCGTTGCGCTGCTGGACTTATGCCAGACCCGACAGCCATGCGCAAAGACTGGCGTGCGCAAGTCATCCACCTGGGCGGCCGCCGCGTATAAACCGCAAACGCCCAGAAGATCCCATGCGCAAACTTGCCCTTCTTGCCCTGCTCATTGTGGCCGGATGCACCGGCAAACCGTCGTTCAAGGACCCGGTCCTGAGCGACCGCGCGCTGCGGCTGGAAGAGTTCTTTGACGGCGACATAGTCGCCCAGGGCCAGTTTCAGGACGTGTTCGGCACCGTGCGCCGCCGCTTTGTGGTCACCGTCAAGGGCGACTGGGACGGGCAGCGCCTGCGGCTGGTCGAAGATTTCACCTACGACGATGGCGTGACCGAACAGCGGGTCTGGACGCTGACCAAGACCGGACCCGACACCTGGACCGGCACCGCGCCTGGCGTGATCGGGCAGGCGACGGGCAGTGTCGATGGCGACCGCTTCAATTGGCGCTACACGATAGACCTGCCGGTGCCGACCAAAGATGACCCGGCCAAGACCATCCGGGTCAGTTTTGATGACTGGATGTGGCTGGTGTCCGAGGACCGGTTGATCAACCGCGCCTACATGAAGCGGTTCGGCCTCGATGTCGGCGATGTCACGATCAGCTTTGAAAAGCTGAACTGACCCGCCGCTCTTCGAGGCATTTCATGCTCTCATCGCTGGAGCCATTGCTGCGAAGAATGCCCGCAAGGGCTTGATGAGCGGCACCCGTTTCAGACATGCTGGGCGCCGTTCACCTCGATCTCGGCGCCCGAGATGTAGCTGGACTGGTCCGAACACAGAAACCAGATCACGTCGGCCACCTCCCTTGGCTGGCCAAGGCGTTGCAGCGGCAGCTTTTCCACGATCTTGTCGGTGCCGGGCGACAGGATCGCGGTTTCCACCTCTCCCGGGGCAATCGCGTTCACCCGCACGCCGTAGGGGCCGAAATCATGCGCCATCTCGCGCGTGAGGGCCGCCAGCGCCGCCTTGGACGTGGCATAGGCCGCCCCGGCAAAGGGATGCACCCGCCCCCCGGCAATCGAGGTCACGTTGACGATCGCCCCCTTGGTCGCGGTCAATTCATCTTTCAGCCCGCGTGCCAGGATCACCGGGGCAAAGAAGTTCACATGAAACACATGGCCCCAGGTGCGCAAATCGGTGGTCATCGTGTCCAGCCGCGCCCCCCCCGGCCCCTTGGGGCTGATCCCGGCATTGTTGACCAGCGCATGGATGCGGCCGCCAACTTTGGCCTTGATGGTTTCGATCGCCTGCACGGTCTTGTTGGGGTCAGCCAGATCAAGCTCGATATGGTTGTCCTCGCCACCCGGCCAGGGGCAGCGGGGGTCAAAGGGTTGGCGTGAGCAGGTCAGGACCCGCCACCCCTCAGCCCCGAAGCGCTTGACGGTGGCATGGCCGATGCCGCGGCTGGCCCCGGTCAGGACAAGGGTTTTCTGTTCGGACATTGGCGGGCTCCTTTTGGCCAAATCCTACTCTTCCAGTCAGGAAAGACAAGCGGACAGCCCGCTTGGCAGGCCGGTCCAAAAGCCCTATGGGGGACTGGTTCCGGAGGCCGCCATGAAACAGCAGACCCTGACCATGCAAGACGCGCTCAACACCGCCAAGATGCTGTCCGAGGCGCTGCCCTACCTGCAACGCTTTACCGGTGCGGTAGTTGTGGTGAAGTTCGGCGGCAACGCGATGGGTGACGACGCTGCGATGGCGGAATTTGCCCGCGACATCGTGCTGATGCGGCAGGTGGGCGTGAACCCGGTCGTGGTGCATGGCGGCGGCCCGATGATCAACGAGATGCTGACCAAGCTGGGCATCAAGTCGGAATTCGTGCGCGGCAAAAGGGTGACCGACAAGGCCACGGTCGAGGTGGTAGAGATGATTCTCTCTGGCCTGGTGAACAAGCGGATCGTGCAGGCGATCATGGATGCCGGGGGTCGCGCGGTGGGCATTTCCGGCAAGGATGACGATCTGATGGTCTGTGTGGCGGACGACCCGGACCTCGGGTTTGTCGGACGCCCGGTGGAAATGAACGTGCAGGTCCTGCGCGATCTTTATGCAGCCGGGATCATCCCGGTGGTGGCCCCGGTCGCGACCGGCATGAAGGACAACGAGACGTTCAACGTCAACGGCGACACGGCGGCGGGGGCGATTGCCGGGGCCTTGCAGGCGGACCGTCTGCTGCTGCTGACCGATGTGCCCGGCGTGAAGAATGCCGAAGGTCAGGTCATGACCCAGATCACCCCCGAGGAGATCAGCCAGATGACCGCAGATGGCGTGATCTCGGGCGGGATGATCCCCAAGACTGAAACAGCCCTTCTGGCGATCGAACAGGGGACGCGGGCCGTGACCATTCTTGACGGTCGCATCCCGAACGCCTGCTTGTTGGAGCTGTTCACCGACCATGGGGCGGGAAGCCAGATCCGCTCCACCGCGCCACGGGTCAAGCCGCGCGGCCGGGGCTGAGGCCAGGCGCAAAATCCTTCGAAGGATTTTGCAAATCTTTTCCAAAAGATTTGCCACGCTGGCATCCCGCAGCGGTGCCGGTTAGGCTTCAAGGAATGACACTAGGGCCGCTGACATGGAAAACGAGACTGCCATCCGCCTTGCCGTTTTTCTGGTAGTCCTGGCCGTTCTGGCCAGCCTGGAACGGCTGGTCCCACGGCGCAGCCTGGTTCAGCCGCGTCCGCGCCGCTGGCTGACCAACCTTGGGCTTGTGGTGATCGACACGCTGATCGTCCGGCTGCTGGGCCTGATCCTCCCGGTTCTTGCCGTGGCGGCAGCGGTCGATGCAGGCCACCTTGGCATCGGACTTTTCAACTGGCTTGACTGGCCGCGCTGGGTCGAACTGGCCCTGGCGGTCGTGATCCTTGACCTGGCCATCTGGCTGCAGCACCTGATCACCCACAAGGTGCCGCTGTTCTGGCGGTTCCACCGGGTGCATCATGCCGACCGCGATTTCGACGTGACCACCGCCTTGCGCTTTCACCCGGCAGAGATTGCGGCCTCGGCGATGTTCAAGGTCGGGCTGGTCTATTTTCTTGGCCCGTCGGCCATGGCGGTGGTGCTTTTCGAGGTGCTCCTGAATGCCACCGCCATGTTCAACCACGCCAATCTGGCGCTGCCCTTGTGGCTTGACCGGGCGTTGCGGCTGGTTCTGGTGACCCCCGACATGCACCGCGTCCACCATTCGGCCCGCCGGGACGAGCATGACAGCAACTACGGCTTTTCATTGTCGGTCTGGGACCGCATCTTTGGCACCTACAAGGCCCAGCCAGCGGCGGGGCATGACGGCATGGTGGTGGGGCTGGAATGGCAGGACGACAAACCGACACGGCTCGCTTGGGCGCTATGGCTCCCCTTCCGGCGCTAGGGCGCGGCTCAGGCCGGGATATGCCCGGTGCCTCCCCTCCCCCTTGTGGGGAGGGGACGGGGGTGGGGGGCATGCGGATAAACTCCGGCGCGCCGGGATGACCGGACAAGCCCCCCCACCCTCTCCCTCCCCCACGCGGGGGGAGGGAAGTGCCCGTGATCCCGCTTGGGAGTCTGATGATGCTGCACTGCTTGCAAAGCGACTTGCCGCAGAACGGCTGGAGGCTTTGGGCGGGTTTGAAGTGACCGGGGATGAGGATGGCCTGCCCAAAGGCACCCGGACGCTCCTCCTCCTTGGTCCAGCCGAGCCGGGTTTCTGGCCGCATCTCCAATCCCAACCCGAATGGGATGGCGCGCCCGACCCGGTAGACCGCTGGTCGCGCCGGGTGATCGGGCGGCTGGCCTGTGATCTGGGGGCGAAGGCGCTCTTTCCCTTTGGCGGGCCACCGTACCATCCGTTCTACGCCTGGGCCCTGCGCACGGGGCAGGTCTGGGACAGCCCGGTGCGCCTTCTGGTCCATGCGCGGCAGGGGTTGATGGTCAGCTTTCGCGGCGCGCTTGCGCTGAAAGGGGTGGTCGCGCTGCCACCCCCCGCCCCTCGCCCCTGTGATATCTGCCCAGCCCCCTGCCTGACCGCCTGTCCGGTCGGTGCGCTGACCGGGGCGGGTTATGATGTCCCCGCCTGCCACGCATTCCTGGACCAGCCCGAGGGGAAGGCCTGCATGTCCGGTGGCTGCCTTGTGCGCCGCGCTTGCCCCGTGTCGGCTGCCTATGCAAGACTGCCCGAACAGTCGGCCTATCACATGAGGCAGTTCCACACATGAAGCGGTTGATCCTGACGCGGCACACGAAATCCTCCTGGGACGATCCGCAGATGCCCGACCATGACCGCCCCTTGAACGAACGCGGCAAGGCGGCGGCGGCGGATCTTGGCCAATGGCTCGCCAGCCGCGCCTTCGTGCCAGAGGAGGTGTTGTGTTCCGACAGCCTGCGGACCCGGAAAACCTTCTCCGGCATCGCCCCCGCCCTGCCGGGTGCCCCGGTGCTGGAGCTGAAACCCGCGCTTTACCACGCCGGGCCCGATGTGATGCTGGCCGTCCTGCGCCACGCAAAGGCGGACACGGTAATGATGATCGGCCACAACCCCGGCATCGCCGAATTCGCCGCCCGCCTTGTGGCCCACCCCCCAGCGAACCCGGAGTTCGCCCGCTATCCGACCGGGGCCACGCTGGTGGCCGAGTTCGACGTGACCGACTGGGCATCGGTCAGTTTCGGAACCGGGGTGGTGGTGGATTTCGTGATCCCGAGGGAAGTGGCGGTTTGAAGTCGGGGCGGCAAGCGCTTGGGTCGGGTGCTCGTGTAGGGTGGGCAATACTGCCCACCCTACCTTGACCGCTGCCACCCCTGCGCCGCCAGAAGCAACCCCACCCCCAGAACCACCACCGCCATCCCGACCTTCTGCCGCCCCGTAACCGGCTGCCGAAACACCCAGGCGGAGACGGCGAGGGCCATCAGCACCTCGACCAGCGCCAGTGTCCGCACATTCGCGGCGGTGGTCAGGGAAAAGCCGATGAACCAGAACTGCGAGGCGAAGGCGCCGAGGAAGCCTGCCAGCAACGAGGTGCGCCAGACGCCGAAGGAGGCGGTCAGGGGGGTGCGGTCGAAGAGGGCGAGCCAGAGGAGGAGGAGGCCGCTTTGGATGGCAAGGCTCAGGACAAGGACCGTGCTGGCACGGATCAGGAAGCCGCCCTCGGGCAGGGCAAGGATGCCGCCGCGAAAGCCGATGGCGGCGAGGCCGAACATCAGGCCCGCGAGCAACCCTGTCGCGGCGGGGCCGAGGTCCGACAGCATCAGTCGCGTCACCTCGGGCTTCGTCGACAGGATCACCACCCCGGCTGTGGCGATCATGATGGCCACAAGGACCGGCAGAGTCAGCGGGTCGCCGATCACGGCGGCGGCGATCAGGGCGACCAGCACAGGCTCGGTCTTGATCCAGGCGGTGGTGACGGCGAAGGACCGCGACTTCATCGTGATCAGCATCAGCGCGGTCGCGGCGATCTGCACCACGGCCCCAAGGGCGGTGAAGCCGAGGCTGGTGCGGGTCAGCGACGGTACCCCCTCACCCGTGAACTGCGTGACGAGCCAGAGAAACAGCATGGCAAACGGCAGGCCGAATACAAAGCGGACCTGAGTTGCCCCGAGCGTGCCGATCCGGGCGGTCAGGCCGGATTGCGCCGCATTCCGCGCCGTCTGGGCCGTGGCGGCGATCAGCGTGGCCGCGACCCAGAGACCCGCCACTTAACCGCCCCGGACGGTGTCGATCATCAGTTGCACATGGTCGGGGTTGGCATCGGGCGTGATGCCGTGGCCAAGGTTGAAGATATGGGGGCCTTTCGCAAACGCGCGGACCACATGCTGGGTGGCGGCGACCAGCGCCTGCCCGCCCGTCACCATATGCTCCGGCGCAAGGTTGCCTTGCACGCAGCCGTCGATCTGCACATTCGCCGCCGCCCATTCCGGGCTGACGGAGTTGTCGAGCGCGACGCAATCGGCCCCAGTGCGATGGGCAAAGCCGATGTAGCCCTGCCCCGCCTCACGTGGGAAGGCGATGATCGGGACACCGGGATGCCGGGCCTTGAGGGCGGCGATGATGGCTGCCGTGGGAGCCTCGGCAAAATCGCGGAAGTCTTGACCCTTCAGCGACCCGGCCCAGCTGTCGAACAGCTTTACCACCTCGGCCCCCGCCGTGATTTGGGCGGAAAGATATTCCACCGTCGCAAGCGTGATCCGGTCGATCAGCGCCTGAAACGTCGCGCGGTCGGTGTCTTTCAGCTTGTGGGCAGCGGCCTGATCCTTTGACCCCTTCCCCGCGACCATGTAGGTGGCCACAGTCCAGGGCGCCCCGGCAAAGCCGATCAGGGTGGTCTCCGCAGGAAGTTCGCGCGCAAGGATGCGGACGGTTTCATAGACCGGCGCAAGAGTGTCGTGAATCGCCTCCACCGGTTTCAGGTTCGCGACCTGGCCGGGGGTGTCGGTGGTTTCCATCCGGGGCCCCTCACCCGTCTCGAACCACAGCTTCGGGCCCAGCGCCTGCGGCAACAGCAGGATATCGGCAAACAGGATCGCCGCGTCGAAACCGTAGCGGCGGATCGGCTGCAAGGTGACCTCGGCCGCAAGTTCCGGGTTGTAGCAAAGCTTCAGGAAATCCCCGGCCTTGGCACGGGTTTCGCGGTATTCCGGCAAGTAGCGGCCCGCCTGCCGCATCATCCAGATCGGCGGGGTTGGCAGCACTTCGCCCTTCAGCGCGCGCAGGATGGTCTTGGTCATGATCAGCCCTTTGTCATTTGCCCATGCGTCGGCTGCGGGGGGGTGCTTGTCAAGAGTTGTCAGCCGCGCGTGACAGCGCTAAGCCTTGGCATATGCGCGATGATCTGCCCACCCCCGCCCGCCCCTTGAAGATCGGCACCCGAGGCTCGCCCCTGGCGCTTTGGCAGGCGCATGAGGTGCGGCGCTGCCTGATGGCGGCGCATGACCTGCCTGAAGCCGCGTTCGAGATCGTGGTGATCAAGGTCACCGGCGACCAGATTCAGGACAAGGCGCTGCGCGAGATCGGCGGCAAGGGTCTTTTCACCCGCGAGATCGAAGAGGCGCTCCTCGACGGCGGGATCGACATTGCGGTCCACTCGATGAAGGACATGCCGACGGTCCAGCCAGAGGGGCTGGTGCTGGACTGCTACCTCAAGCGGGAAGACGTCCGCGACGCCTTTGTGTCGCCAGGGGTGGCGTCGCTGGCGGCACTGCCGCAGGGCGCTGTGGTGGGGTCGTCGTCCTTGCGCAGGCGGGCGCAACTGGCGCTGCGCCGCCCGGACCTGCGGCTGGTCGAGTTTCGCGGTAACGTGCAGACGAGGATGAAGAAGCTGGAGGAGGGGGTGGCCCATGCTACCTTCCTCGCGATGGCTGGCCTGAACCGGCTTGGCATGACGGCCATGGCGCGCGGTCCGATAGGGGTGGACGAGATGCTGCCCGCAGTGGCCCAAGGGGCCATCGGGATTGAGCGGCGGCTGGCAGACGGGCGGGCGGCATGGATGCTCGCGGCCATCCACGACGGCCCCACCGGCCTGCGATTGGCCGCCGAGCGCAGCTTTCTGGCCCGGCTGGACGGGTCTTGCGAAACCCCGATCGCGGGCCTTGCCGTGATCGAGGGCGACCGGCTGTGGCTGCGCGGGGAATTGCTGCGCCCGGATGGATCCGCTGCGGTCGCGGGGGATCTGCGCGGCCCTCTGGCCGAAGGGCCGGATCTTGGTCTTGCGCTGGCCGACGAGCTTTTGGGTCGGGCCGGACCGGGCTTTTTTACCTGACCGACAAACCTCCTCGTGCGACTTCGTCTTCTCGTCGGTAGGACCCGGCGAGGAGTGACGAAGTCATCGACGAGCTGCCGTCGTCTAGTCTTGCGCGCGCAGCGTCTGGGCAGGCCGCGCGGCAAGGGGCCGCAGGGCAAAGACCAACCCCGCCAGAAGCGTGGCGAAGACCCCGCCGAGGATGATGCCAAAGGCCGAGACCGGCTCGAACCGGTAATCTGACTCCATCACAAAGACCATCACCGCCCAACCCGCGATGCCCCCGGCGACCACAGCCACAGCACCCGCCGCCGCCCCGGTCATGGCTGATCGCAGCGCGAAGCTGACCAGGATCCTGCCGCGCGTGGCACCAAGGGTCTTCAGGATCGCGGCCTCATAGATGCGCGCCGGTTCGCCCGCTGCCGCAGCCCCGATCAGTACCATGAAACCGGTCAGAAGCGTGCCCCCCGCTGCCCAGGCCGTGGCGGTGGCGATGGCCGACAGTGCCTCGGCCACGCGGTCCACCGCCTCACGGATGCGGATGGCGGTGATGTTGGGCCAGGTCTGGCTGACCCCGCGCAGGATCGCAGCCTCAGCTTCGGGCGGGCCGTAGACGGTGGCGATATGGCTGTGCGGGGCACCCGCCAGCGCCGAGGGGTTCATCGCCATGATGAACCCCATCCCTGCATCCGAGAAATCAACCTCGCGGAACGAGGTCACCGTGCCGATGATGTCGCGGCCAAGGATGTTCACCGTCAGCCGGTCGCCCAAGGCCAGGCCCATCTCGGCGGCCTCTTCGGCGGCAAAGCTGATCTGCGGCTCGCCCGCGTAGTCGGCGGGCCAGTAGCTGCCGGCGGTGATGCGGGTCGTCTCGCCGGGGGTGGCCGAATAGGTCACCCCCCGGTCGCCGTTAAGCACCCAGTGATCGCCCGCAACCTCACGCGCGGGGCGGTCGTTGATCTGGGTGATGATGCCGCGCAGCATGGGGGCGCTTTCCACCTCGGTCACTGCAGGGTTGTTCGTGACACTGGTGAGAAAACCGTCGATCTGGTCGGGTTGGATGTCGAGGAAAAAGAACGCCGGTGCGCGGGTGGGCAGGTCGGTGGCGATGGCGGCGCGCAGGTTCCAGTCGATCTGGCCCACCGCCGCCAGCACCGAAAGGCCCAGCCCCAGCGACAGGATCACCGGCCCCGCCTCGGACCTTGGCGCACCGATGGCGGCAAGGGCAGCCCGCAGCGCCGGACGTCCCCGCAGGGCACGGCTGCGCCCGCCCGCCCGCGCGGCATGGCGCAGGCCAAAGGCAGCCAGCGACAGCACCGCCAGCGCCGCAAGGATCCCGCCCGCCGCCCCCAGCGCCAGTTCCGGGATGCCCGAGGCCCAGGTGGCGCTGCCAATCAGGGTAACGGCAAGGCCTGCCAAAGCGATGAGGTAGCGCGGACGCGGCCAGCCGCGGGTCCCCGCACCCCCCCGGTACAGGGCGGCGGGACGGATGCTTTCGGTCCGGGCCAGCGGCAGAAGGGTGAAGATCAGCGCCGACAACGCGCCATAAAACGCAGCCTCGGCCAGTGCCGCCGGGGCCAGTTGGATAGTGGCGGGAAAGGGCAGCGAGGCCTCGATCAGCGGGGCGGCCACGAGCGGCACCACCGCCCCAAGGATCAGCCCCAGCACGATACCCAAACCCGACAAGAGCGACACCTGCCAAAGATAGACCCGAAAGATCAGCCCACCAGAGGCGCCAAGCGTCTTGAGCGTGGCAATCGTCGCGGTCTTGCCCTCCAGATAGCTGCGGATTGCGGCCGAGATGCCAACGCCCCCGACCGCCAGCCCCGCCAGCCCAACCAGCACCAGAAAGCTGCCGATCCGCTCGACGAACACTTCGATCCCCGGGGCGGCGTTGCGACTGTCGGTCCAGCGCATGCCCTTGTCGCGAAAGGCGGCCTCGGCTTCAGCCTCAAGCTGGGCAAGGTCCGTGCCCGGGGCCAGGGTCATCCGGTAGCGGGTCTCAAAAAGCGTCCCCGGAGCCAAAAGCCCGGAATTGGCCAAAGCCTTGGTCCGAACCACGATGCGCGGCCCCAGCGAAAACCCGGTCGAGGCGCTGTCGGGTTCGTCGGTCAAGGCAGCCGTCAGGCGAAACTCCTGCGTGCCAAGCCGGAAAGTATCGCCAAGGGAGAGGTCAAGCCGCCCGATCAGCACCGGGTCCATGATCGCGCCGGGCAGGCCATCTGCATCGCCAAGCGCCGTGGCCAGCGGGATCGGCGGGTCCAGCCTTGCGGTACCGGTCAGGGGCCAGGCCCCGTCCACCCCCTTGACCTGGGTCAAGGCCTGATCGCCGTCGATCACCGCCATCGACCGGAAGTCGTACACCTCTGATACCCGCGTGGCCTTGCCATCGATCCAGGCGCGCTCTTCGGCATCGGCGGCGCGGTAGGTGAACCGCATCTCGGCGTCGCCGCCCAGGATCACCGATCCCTGATCGGTCAGCCCCTGCTGGATGCCGCTGCGCAGGGTGCCGACCCCAGCAATCGCCGCCACCCCCAGCGCCAGACAGGCCAGAAACACGCGAAAGCCGCGCAGGCCGCCGCGCAGTTCCCGGCGGGCGATGACAAACGCCAGAGACGCGCGCGGGCTCATTCGGCGGCGGCCTTGCTCTCCGGGGCAAGCTGGCCATCGGCAAGCCGGATCACCCGGTCGCAGCGCGCGGCAAGTTCCGGCGCATGGGTCACCAGGACCAGCGTCGCGCCATGACGGTCGCGCAATCCGAACAGAAGGTCCATGATCGCCTGACCGTTCGCCCCGTCAAGATTGCCGGTCGGCTCGTCGGCCAAAAGGATGGCGGGGCGCGGCGCGGCGGCACGGGCCAGAGCGACGCGCTGCTGCTCTCCGCCCGACAACTGCGCGGGGTAATGGTCGATGCGCGGGCCAAGACCGACCCCCTCAAGTTCGGCCCGGGCGCGCGGGAAGGCGTCGCGCTGGCCGGAAAGCTCTAGCGGCAAGGCGACATTTTCCAGCGCGGTCATGGTGGGAATCAGGTGGAAGCTTTGAAAGACAACCCCCATATTCCCCCTGCGAAAAGCGGCGAGCGTATCTTCGTCCATCGTGGTAAGGTTCTGGCCCAAGGCACGGACATCGCCGGTGGTGGCACGCTCAAGCCCGCCCATCAACATGAGGAGCGATGATTTGCCCGACCCGGATGGACCGACCAGCCCCACCGTTTCGCCCCGTTGGACAGACAGGGTAACCCCCTTTAGCACCGCCACTGGCCCGGCATTGCCCGCCAGGGTCAGCCACACATCGGTCAACGCAAGGATCGGGTCGGGCATCGGATCGGTCCTCTTGGCCACTTGTGTATGGGGATATGGCACGATCCGGCGGCTGAGCAATGGGGTTGCACTGTCGCTGCTGCTTGCTGGAGGGGCTTTGGCCGAAAAGGTGACGGTGGTGGCGTTGGGCGACAGCCTGACCGCGGGCTACGGCCTGGCCGATCAGGCAGATGGGCTGGTGCCACAACTGGAACGCTGGCTGGTGGCCCGCGGGGCCGAGGTCGAGGTGCAGAACGCAGGTGTTTCCGGGGATACCATCGCCGGGGGACTGTCGCGGCTGGACTGGGCCCTGGGGCCCGAGGCGGATGCGCTTATCGTCACCTTGGGCGGCAATGACCTGTTGCGCGGCATTGACCCCGCGTCCAGCCGGGCCAGCCTGGAAGGCATCCTGAAAGGTGCCAAGGCCCGGGGACTGCCGGTGTTGCTTGTCGCGATGCAGGCGCCGGGCAATTACGGGCCGGACTACAAGGCGGCGTTTGACGCGATGTATGGCGAACTGGCTGCCGAATACGACGCGATCTTGATGCCGGATTTCTTTGCCGGACTGCGCGCTGCGGGTGCGGATGCAGCCGATCCGGCGACGCTTGCCGCCTATGTCCAGCCCGACGGCATCCACCCCAGCGCCGAGGGCGTGCGCCTGATCGTCGAAGGGCTGGGGCCAAAGGTCGAAGAGTTGCTAACGCAGGTTGGGGGGTAGACAGGACAAAATCCTTCGAAGGATTTTGCAAAACTTTTCGAAAAGTTTTGCGCCTGCCCCGCGTCGCCCGCTGTCCTAGTGCCCCAGGATCTGGCTAAGAAACAGCTTCGTCCGGTCCGACTTCGGATTGCTGAAGAACTCTTTCGGTTCGTTCTGTTCGACGATCTGCCCCTGATCCATGAAAATCACCCGGTTCGCGACCGCCTGGGCAAAGCCCATCTCATGCGTGACGCAGATCATTGTCATGCCGTCCTGGGCAAGCTGGATCATTGTGTCGAGGACCTCCTTGATCATCTCGGGGTCCAGGGCGCTGGTCGGCTCGTCAAAGAGCATGATGCGCGGCTTCATGCACAAGCTGCGCGCGATGGCGACGCGCTGTTGCTGGCCGCCCGAAAGCTGGCCGGGATACTTCAGCGCCTGTTCGGGGATCTTCACCTTTTCCAGGAAATACATCGCTGTCTCTTCCGCCTCGCGCTTGGGCACCTTGCGGACCCAGATCGGCGCGAGGGTGAGGTTTTCGAGGATCGTCAGATGCGGGAAAAGGTTGAAGTGCTGAAACACCATCCCGACCTCTGACCGGACCTTGTCGATGTTCTTGATGTCGCTGGTCAGCTCGATCCCGTCGACCACGATCTGGCCCTGCTGGTGTTCCTCCAGCCGGTTGATGCAACGGATCAGCGTCGATTTTCCCGACCCGGAGGGTCCGCAGATGACGATCCGCTCGCCTTGGCGCACGGTCATGTCGATGTCGCGCAGCACATGGAACGTGCCATACCACTTGTTCATGGCCTGGATCTGGATCGCGACCTCGTCCGAGACCTGCATTTTGGAAGCTTCAGCCATTCTATGTCCTTACCGATGGTCGGTCTTGAGCTTCTGTTCCAGGTACATCGAGTACCGGGACATCCCGAAGCAGAAAATAAAGAAGATTGCGCCCACAAAGATGTAGGGCTCCCAGTAGATGCCCTTCCAGGCAAGGTCGGCGCGGACGGCGCCGGTCACGCCGCGCAAGGGATCGAGGAGGGCGACAAAGCTGACCAGCGTGGTGTCCTTGAACAGCCCGATAAACGTCGAGACAATCGCCGGTATCGAGATTTTCAGCGCCTGCGGCAGGATGATCAGCCGCTGCGCCCGCCAGTAGTCCAGCCCCAGCGCATCCGCCGCCTCGTATTGACCGCGCGGCAGGGCAGCAAGGCCGCCCCGGATCACTTCGGCAAGGTAAGCGGCGGCAAAGAAGGTCACCAGAATGATCACCCGCAGCACCGCGTCAAAGTTGGTCCCCGAGGGCAGGAAATACCCAAGCAGCAGCGATGCGGTGAACAAAAGGGTGATGAGCGGCACCCCGCGCACGAGCTCGATGAACCCGACGCAGATCATCTTGACCACGGGCAGGTCGGTTTGCCGCCCCAGCGCCAAAAGGATGCCCAGAGGCAAGGAAAACGCAATCGCGGTGACGCCGATGACCAGGCACAGCAGGAAGCCGCCGAACTCATCAGAACCGATCGCCGGTATTCCCCACCCAAGCTGGCCGTCAAGCCAGCCGGAAACCTGCGGCAACAGCGGCAGGGTGTCACGCCAACCGGGGGCAAGGGTCACCGGCCCGGCTGTAAACACGCCCAGGGCGCCATCAAGAAGGTGCAAAATCGGCTCGAACGGGTCGAAGAAGATGACCAAAAACGCCGCCACCGCGACCAGAGCGGCCAAAAGCAGACTGCCCCGCGCCGCAATGACCGAGAAGGCGATGAACACCAGCGCAAAGCCCAGAAGGACGACAACCGGGTGCCAGATCGACCCGCCCCAAAGCAGAAAGAACACCACACCGGGAAAGAGGCCGGTGAACCAAAGCATCCACGCCGGCCGGATCAGCGCCGCGACCGTAAGCGCGGCCAGAATCACCACCGCCGCGACATAGGCCATCGCCGGGGCCGAGGCGAGCGGTAGACAAAGGGCAAGATAGACCGCCACCGCGGCAAGGATCGCAAGCAGGCTGCGCTTTTGCCCGGCAAACAGCAGCGGGGCGATAGCGGCGCACAACAGACCAAAGGCGAAGGTCGGACGCCAATACGCCTCGGCTGGATAAAGCCCAAAGATGAACTGGTGCCAGCGTTCGCGGATCATCGCCCAGCAGGCACCGGTCGCCCCTTCACCCGCCGAAGCGGTGACGATGTCACGACATTCCTGCAAGGAATTCGCCTTCCACACCCCATTGGCCAGCCAGGGCACCGCGCCGCGCAGCAGCGTGTAGATGGCAAACAACGCCGCAAGCGTCAGGATCGTGTTGAACGGCCCGGCAAACAGGTTTTCGCGCAGCCATTTCACCACCCCCCGTTCGGTCGCGGGGGGCAGGCTGGGCGGGGTTATCTCGGTTCGGAAAAATGCGTCTGACATCTTAACGCTCCTTCAGTTGGACAGAGCGGTTGTAGACATTCATCAGCGCCGAAATGATCAGGCTGATCGTCAGGTAGGTCAGCATCATCAAGAGCATCGCCTCAACCTCGCGGCCGGTCTGGTTCAGCGTGACGCCGCCCAGCGTGCCGCGCAGGTCGGCGTAACTTGCCGCAATGCCCAGCGAGGTGTTCTTGGTCAGGTTCAGGAACTGGCTGATCATCGGCGGGATGATCACCCGCAGGGCCTGGGGCAGGACCACCAGGCTCATCGTGCGGTTGGGGCGCAGGCCCAGGGCATAGGCGGCCTCGGTTTGGCCACGACTGACCGACAGGATGCCGGCGCGGACAATCTCGGCGATGAAGGCACCGGTGTACAGCGACAGCGCCACCAGCATCGCGATGAAGGGGTTCTGCACCAGGACCCCGCCTTCAAAGTTGAACCGGGTCGGCGGCTGCGGCAGGTCAAGGTGAAAGCCCAGGGACCACAGCAAAAGGCCCAGCGGCACGAACAGGACCAGCAGGCTTTGCCACCAGGTCACCGGGCGGATACCGGTCGCCTCTTGCACCCGACGGGCCCGGGTGTTGAGCGTGACATGCGCGGCAAGGCTGCCGGCGATGACCAAAAGGATGGCCAACGTGGTCATCCAGCCCGCCTCGAACCCGCGATCAAACAGAAAGCCGGGAATATAGGTGCCCCGATTGGTGATGGCGACGCTGCCGAACCACATCGAGGCTTCGGGCAGGGTGCCGGCCGCGATCATCGCATCCGTTACCTTGAAGGCGTTCGGGGCGGGCGTCATTTCGTACAGCGGCACGAAGATCAACAGAATCCACAACAAGAGCGGGATGTTGCGGAAAATCTCGACATAGATCGTCATCAACAGCGCGACCAGCCAGTTTTTCGACAGGCGCAGCACGCCGACGATCACACCGATCAGGGTGGCAAAGATGCAGCCAAAGACCGCGAGGACCAGCGTGTTCAACAGCCCGACCAGCGCCGCGCGGAAATGCGTGCTGTCGTTGGTAAAGGGAATGAAGGTTTGCCCGATGTCGTATCCTGCACGGGTCCACAGGAAATCAAAGCTAAGCGGGCGGCCTTTGGCTTCCAGGTTGGTTTGCAGATTGCTGCCCAGCCACCAGAAAACGGCCACGACCAGCGCCAGCACGAACAACTGGATCGAGATCGCACGATACCGGGTATCGTAGATCAGCATCGAAAGCCGGAAGCCGTCTCTCGGCGCGGCAGTGACCATCGTCATGGCGTTCCCCTGTTGCCTGCAGACTGCCCCGGAGTGCCGGAAGCTGCGGGGTCTATAATCGCCCCGTACCTGTCAGGATATTCTGTGAAAAAGGTCGGGGGCGCCGATCTGGCGCCCCCGGTTATGTGATCAACGGAAGGGCGGTGCGTACTGCAGCCCGCCTTGGGTCCACAGCGCGTTCAGGCCGCGGGCCAGGTTGATCGAGGTGCCTTCGCCGATGTTGCGGGCAAAGATCTCGCCATAGTTGCCGACAGCGGCAATGGCGTTCTTGAAGGCGGCGTTATCAAGGCCAAGCTTGGCCCCCATGTCGCCCGAAGCGCCCAGAAGACGCTTCACTTCCTCGTCCGTGGTCGAGGCCAGGACTTCTTCGACGTTGGCAGCAGTCACGCCCTTTTCTTCGGCGATCAACAGCGCATAGTAGGTCCAGCGGACGACATCGCCCCAGTTGCTGTCCCCATGACGCACGACCGGGCCCAGCGGCTCTTTCGAGATGATTTCCGGGAGGATGACGTGATTTTCGGCATCCGCCAGGGTGGCGCGGCTGGCGGCAAGGCCCGAAGCGTCGGTGGTATAGGCGTCGCACGCACCGGCGATGTACTGGGCTTGCGCTTCGTTGTCGTCAGCCACGTTGACGGGCTGGTAGCTGATGTTGTTTTGCTTGAAGAAGTCAGCCAGGTTCAACTCGGTCGTGGTGCCGGTCTGGATGCAGATGGTCGCGCCATCCAATTCCTTGGCGGAGGAAACGCCGAGGTCCTTCTTCACCATGAAGCCCTGGCCGTCGTAGTAGTTCACGGCCACGAAATCGAGCGCAAGCTCGGTATCGCGCGACATGGTCCAGGTCGAGTTGCGCGACAGAAGGTCGACTTCGCCCGACTGCAGCGCGGTGAAACGGGTCTCACCGGTCAGCGGCACGAACTTCACTTTGGTGGCATCGCCCAGCACCGCAGCCGCAACAGCGCGACACAGGTCAACGTCAAAGCCGGTCCAGTTGTTGGCAGCGTCGGGGGCACCAAAGCCGGTCAGACCGGTGCTGGAGCCGCAAAGAAGTTCGCCGCGCGCCTTCACGTCGTCCAGCGTGGCGGCAAAGCTCGCGCCAGCCACGATCATGCTGGCCGCGAGCGCGCCGATGAATACGGATTTCTTCATTCTTACCTCTTCCTGAGTAAGCGACTTTTCGAAAAGCCGCGATTTTTGGTGCCCCACGGCAAGCCCGCGACGGCGCAACTGATGGGGATGTTACCCTCCCAGTGCCTCCAGTTTCATCGGAAGCGGTTTGAAAGGTCAAGCGGGTCTGGGGCTGGACCGATAAATCGCCTGATTACAGACGGTTAGGTAAGGTTTTTAGGCGATTTGCGGCACTTTGCGTAAGGTTTGGGCAAACTTGTTACCCACACAATGCAAAGAATCGGTCCGCAGTCAAAAAAGCCTGCCGCTTTAGGGCTGCCACGGCCGCGGCCTCCTCGTCGGCGCCCCATTGGTCGGCCTGCCAGTCTTCGTCCAGCCGGCTTAGGCCCCAGGCTTCTGGCGCGGTGATCCGGCCTGCGCTGACGGCAAGGCCCAACAGCAACGAGCCCGACAGGGCAACCAGGTCGTGAAACGCGGCCAGATGAAACGGGCCAAGCGCCCCGACCCGGGCTGCAAGTGCTGCAAGGCTGTCTTGGGGTTGCGCCACCGGCATGATCCCAAAGGTCTGCACCAGGGGCGCGTCAAGGTCACGGACTGCCCACTCCAGCAGCGGGTCCCAGGCCTGGGCCTGCCGCAGGATCAGCGCTTGGGGACCTGTCGCACGGTAGCACAGCAGATCGGAACCGCCATAAGCTGAAATCTGGGCTGCAACCGTTTGAAGGTGCGGGGTCACGGTGTCGATGGCGGAATTGGCGGTGCGGGTAAAGGGCATGGTGGCGGGGTCCACCACATCGCCCTGCGCCTGCCATTCGGCGGCGATCTCTTGGGCGAGATCTTCGGTGGGAAGGATCAGCGGCACCTTCAACGGGGTGCGCACCGGCCTTGCGTCCAGCATCACCGCATGGCCTCCGGCCTCGGCCCGGACGGTGGCGTCGGTCCAGAAACGGCGGGCGGCCCAGGCGCTCATCTGGCCGGCGCCTCCCGGATTGCGGCGAAGGGGTCGGCGGGCACGTCGGTTTCCTTCCAGTCCATCAGCTTCCAGGTGCGGGCCATGTGGTCGGGCAAGGGGGCGGTGAAGGTCAAAAGCTTCTTGGTGATCGGATGTTCGATCATCAGGCTGCGCGCGTGCAGATGCAGCTTCTTCGACAAGTCGCCCCCCGCGCCTGCGCCCCAGCCGTCACCAAGGTTTTCGGTGTCATTGCCGCCATATTTGCCATCGCCAAGGATCGGATGCCCGACCTCGGCCATATGGGCGCGCAATTGGTGGGTGCGGCCGGTGACCGGTTCCAGCGCCATCCAGGAAAGCCGCGCGCCAAGGAACCACAGGGTGAAATAATCGGTCTGGGCGCGCTTGGCCTCGGGGTGGTCGGCGACTTTGGCGGGATGGATGCAGACCATCTTTTCCCCCTCACCGCCCCGCCCCCGGCCCGGCGCCTTCATCAACGCGAACTTGATCGACCCCTGGCGCGGATGCGGCACGCCCGCGACAATCGCCCAATAGATCTTCCGCGCGGCGCGGTGGCGCAAAGCCTCGCTTAATGCACGGGCGATCCGGTCGGTGCGCGCCAGCATCAGGATGCCCGAGGTGTCCTTGTCCAGACGATGCACGAGTTTCGGCTTTTCCTTGAACCCGAACTTCAGCGCCTCGGCCAGACCATCGACATGCCGATCCCCCTGGCCCGAGCCGCCCTGGCTGGGCAGCCCGGCAGGCTTGTTGAGCACGATGATATGTTCGTCTTTCCACAAGACCGCCGCCTGGATCATCTTTTCATCGGCCGCCGAGATCCCCGCTGGACGCAAACCCGCAGGTGCGGCTTCGGACGGCAAGGGCGGAACGCGGATGACCATGCCCGGTGCGACCCGGTCCGAGGCTTTGGCCCGGCCCTTGTCGACCCGAATCTGGCCAGTGCGGCACAGCTTTTCCACCGCCCCCTGCGTCATCTGCGGAAACCGGCGGCGCAGCCACTTGTCCAGCCGCTGCTCGCCCTCATCCTCGGTCACGGGCAAAAGCTGAACAGTCATGCGAACCCTTTCGCGAATGCCGCACCCAAGGCCACGGCGGCCAGAGAGAGGGTGACAGACCCCAGCACATAAGCAACCGCCTGCAGGGCCTGACCAGCCGTGACCAACTTCAAGGCATCCAGCGAAAAAGCCGAAAAGGTGGTGAAACCGCCAAGAAGACCGGTCAGCAGGAAAAGCTGCCAACCGTCGCGTCCTGCCAAAAGCACAAAACCCACGCCGATGACGAAGCATCCCACGACATTGACCACCGCCGTCCCAAGGGGCGCACCGATCGCGGCGACCGTCAGATACCGAAGCACAGAGCCAAGGGCGCCGCCAAGGGCTACAAAGGGAAGGGTCTGGGACATGCGCGGTCTTTGCGGCGGACGGGGGCGATTGTCAATGCGTGGTCCTCTTTCAGCGGGCCGCGCCAAATTCCTTCAAAGGAATTTGCAAATCTTTTCGAAAAGATTTGGTCTTAGCCTCCCTGCCGTTTGGCGCGTAGCTTGGCAAAGTAATCAAGGCGTTTCTTCAACTCACGCTCGAACCCGCGCTCCAAGGGCAGGTACATCACGGGGCGCCTCATGCCTTCGGGAAAATAGTCCTGCCCGGAAAAGCCGTCTTCGGCGTCGTGGTCATAGGCATAACCCGTGCCATAGCCGATATCCTTCATCAGCTTGGTGGGCGCGTTCAGGATGTGCTTCGGGGGCGGGTGGCTGCCGGTGTCACGCGCCGCCGCCCGCGCGGCCTTGTAGGCAACATAGACTGCGTTCGACTTCGGGGCGAGCGCGAGATAAACCACCGCCTGCGCTAGCGCCAACTCCCCCTCGGGACTGCCAAGCCGTTCATAGGTATGCCAGCTTTGCAGACAGACCTCTTGCGCCTGGGGGTCGGCAAGACCGATATCTTCCACCGCCATGCGGGTAATGCGGCGGGCCAGAAACCGAGGGTCCTCGCCGCCTTCCAGCATCCGGGCGAACCAGTAAAGGGCGGCATCGGGGTCAGAGCCGCGCACCGATTTGTGCAAGGCGCTGATCAGGTTGTAATGTTCCTCACCCGACTTGTCGTACTTGGCCGCCCGGCGCATCAGCCGGGTCGCCAGCGCGTCGCGGTCAAGGGGCAAGTCGGTCTTCCAGGCAGCGACCTGCTCGATCAGGTTCAGAAGCGCGCGGCCATCGCCATCGGCCATTTCCAAAAGCGCCTCGCGCGCCTCGGCTTTCAAAGGTAGCGCCCGGCCAAGGTCCTGTTCGGCCCGCTGCGCCAAACGTTCCAGATCGGCCAGCCCCAGCCGCTCCAGCACGATGACCTGCGCGCGCGACAGAAGGGCGGCGTTCAGCTCGAAACTGGGGTTTTCCGTGGTGGCCCCGACCAGAAGGATGGTGCCATCCTCCATATAGGGCAGGAAACCGTCCTGCTGCGCCTTGTTGAAGCGGTGGATTTCATCGACGAACAAAAGCGTGCCCTGCCCGTTCTGCCGCCGGATCTTTGCCGCCTCGAACACCTTGCGCAGGTCCGGAACGCCGGTGAAGATCGCACTGATCTGGACATAGGCACGCGCGCTTGCATCCGCGAGAAGGCGGGCGATGGTGGTCTTGCCCACCCCCGGCGGGCCCCAAAGGATCAGCGACGACAACGACCCCGCCGCAAGCATCGCGCCAAGGGGGCCTTCGGGCGACAGAACCTTTTCCTGCCCGATCACCTCGGCCAGGGTCTTCGGCCGCAGACGATCGGCCAAGGGGCGCGGCCCTTGCGGCTGGGAAACGGGTGTGTCGAAAAGATCGGCCATGTTGCCAGTCTAGGGCGGGCTGGGGCCAAGCAAAAGCCGGAAGACCTCGGGTAGGCGAATAGAAAAACGCCCGCCAGAGGGGCGGGCGTTTACCGGCAAATTTGAAAAGCCTCAGCCTTCGGCAGCTTCGGTGCGGGCGTGGTCGGCGGCACCTTTGGCGGTCGGATCGCGGTCAACAAACTCGATGATCGCCATCGGGGCCATGTCGCCATAGCGGAAACCGGCCTTCAGGATGCGGATATAGCCGCCCTGACGGTCCTTGTAGCGGGGGCCGAGGATGGCGAACAAACGCTCGGTGTGGATGTCCTGCTTGAGCTGGGCATGGGCCTGACGGCGAGCATGCAGATCGCCGCGCTTGGCCAGCGTGATCAGCTTTTCCACGATCGGGCGCAGTTCCTTGGCCTTGGGCAAGGTGGTCTTGATCTGTTCGTGTTCGATCAGGCTGCCGGCCATGTTGGCGAACATCGCCTTACGGTGTTCATGGGTCCGGTTCAGCTTGCGGTAGCCGCTTGAGTGACGCATTTCAGTCTCCTAACGTCATGTTTTGCTTTGTCCGGCAGGGCCTACGTGTGGACCTGCTCACCTTGGGGTTTCTGCAACCCGTGTTTTCCCCGGCAGTCCGGGCATTTGGTAAGCCGGGGCAGGCCCCGGCCTACGGTTCTTAAAACTGATCTTCGAAGCGTTTGGCCAGATCTTCGATATTCTCCGGCGGCCAGTCCTCGACATCCATGCCAAGGTGCAGGCCCATGCCCGACAGCACTTCCTTGATTTCGTTCAAGGACTTGCGGCCGAAGTTCGGGGTGCGCAGCATCTCGGCTTCGGTCTTCTGGATCAGATCGCCGATATAGACGATGTTGTCGTTCTTCAGGCAGTTGGCCGAGCGGACCGAAAGTTCCAGCTCGTCAACCTTCTTGAGCAAGAGCGGGTTGAACTCCAGCCCGCTGTCAACTTCGCCCAGCTTGGCCGATTCCGGCTCGTCGAAGTTCACGAAGATCGACAGCTGGTCCTGCAGGATACGCGCGGCATAGGCCACGGCGTCGTCCGGCGTCAGGCTGCCATCGGTTTCGATCTTCATCGTCAGCCGGTCATAGTCGAGCACCTGGCCCTCGCGGGTCGGGTGAACCTCGTAGCTGACCTTCTTGACCGGCGAATAGATCGCGTCGATCGGGATCAGACCGATCGGCGCATCCTCTGGGCGGTTCTTGTCCGCCGCGACATAGCCCTTGCCGGTCGAAACCGTCAGCTCCATGAACACATCGGCACCATCATCAAGGTGGCAGATCACATGGTCGCGGTTCAGAATCTCGATCCCGCTTGATTCCGAAATGTCACCTGCGGTCACCACGCCCGGGCCCTTGGCCGAGATCGACAGCCGCTTCGGTCCCTCGACATCCATCTTAAGGCTGACGCCCTTGAGGTTCAGCACGATGTCGGTCACGTCTTCGCGCACACCGGCGACGCTGGAAAATTCGTGCAGGACGTTGTCGATCTGCACCGAGGTGATCGCGCCGCCTTGCAGGCTGCTCATCAGCACCCGGCGCAAGGCGTTGCCGAGGGTAAGGCCAAAGCCCCGCTCCAAGGGTTCGGCGATAACCGTCGCGGTCCGGGCGGCATCCGGCCCCGGCTTCACGACCAGCTGCGTCGGTTTGATGAGTTCTTGCCAGTTCTTATGGATCATGCTGAAGCCCCTATTCTTGTCCGCTACCGATGTCCGAAGCAGCGAGACGCCCGAGGATCGTAAACAACGAAAGCCGGGCCGCGGGGAGAACGCCCCCCGCAGCCCGGCCATGGAAAATTCGTCAGACGCGGCGGCGCTTTGGCGGACGGCAACCGTTGTGGGCCAAGGGCGTCACATCACGGATCGAGGTGATGTTAAGGCCAACGGCCGCAAGCGCGCGGAGAGCCGATTCACGGCCCGAGCCGGGACCCTGCACTTCAACCTCAACGGTCTTCATGCCGTGTTCCTGGGCCTTGCGGGCTGCATCCTCGGCCGCCATCTGGGCGGCGTAGGGCGTGGACTTCCGGCTTCCCTTGAAGCCCATGGTGCCCGAAGACGACCAGGAAATCGCATTGCCCTGCACGTCCGAAATCAGGACCTTGGTGTTGTTGAAGCTTGAGTTCACATGAACCACGCCAGCGGCGATGTTCTTGCGCTCTTTTTTCTTCGTGCGGGCGGCTTTGGTATCGCGTGCCATGTTCCGGCCCCCTTATTTCTTCTTGCCGGCAATGGCCTTTGCGGGGCCTTTGCGGGTACGGGCGTTGGTATGGGTGCGCTGGCCACGGACCGGCAGGCCCTTGCGGTGACGCAGGCCACGGTAGCAGCCAAGGTCCATCAGACGCTTGATGTTCATCGTGACTTCGCGGCGGAGGTCACCCTCGACGGTCAGGTGCGCGTCAATGTATTCGCGGATTGCCAGCACTTCGCTGTCATTCAGCTGATTCACCCGGCGGGCACGGTCGATCTTGAGCGCTTCGCAGATCTGTTCGGCGGTGTGTGAACCGATCCCTGTGATGTAGGTGAGCGCGATCGGAACCCGTTTCGCGGTCGGAATGTTGACGCCAGCAATACGTGCCAAACGTGTCGTCCTTCTAGGTTGCGGTTCCGTAATGCCAGAACCTTTTTTCACAACTCCATCAGGGGCCTTACCCCGATGGTCCGAACTCCCAATAGGGGAGGCCCGCATGGTGATTCCACCGCGGGACGCTGTGCATTAGGGGCTATTCCGGGGGCCGTCAAGGTCGCGTCGGCGGGTTTTTTAGTCTTTGTCAAGAACCGCTGCGATGGCGTCGGCAACGACCCCCACCTCGGCCAGACCGTCAACGGCGGACAACAGCCCCTTGGCGTAATAATAGCCGATCAGCGGCGAGGTCTTCTTGTAATATTCCATCAGACGGACCTTCAGCGTTTCGGCATTGTCATCCGGCCGCCGCTTCAGATTGGTGGACCCGCAAGCGTCGCAGACCCCAGCGACTTTGGTCGGATGGGTCTGGTCATGATAGACCGCGCCGCAGTTACCGCAGGTGAAGCGGCCGCTGACCCGGTCGACCAGCACCGCGTCATCGACCTGCATTTCAATCACGGAATCCAGGGTCTGGCCCATGCGGGCCAGAAGGTTGCCCAAGGCATCTGCCTGTGTCAGCGTTCGCGGAAACCCGTCGAAGATGAAGCCATCGCCAGCCTGGGCCATCTTTGCCTCGATCAGGCCGATGACAATTGCATCGGTCACCAGCTCGCCGCGGGCCATGATGCCCTCAACCTGGCGGCCAAGGTCGGTGCCCTTGGCAATCGCCTCTTTCAGCATGTCACCGGTGGAAAGCTGCACCATGCCGCGGGCCTCTTCCAGCCGCTTGGCCTGGGTGCCCTTACCCGCCCCCGGGGGCCCGAGAAGGATAAGGTTTGCCATCCCGTCAGCGCCGCGCCGGAGCTTTGGGCGCGCCGGGTTTCTTGCGCCCGCGCAACTGCGACTTTTCGATCAGGGATTCATACTGATGCGCCACCAGATGCGACTGGACCTGCTGGATCGTGTCCATCGTTACCGAAACGATGATCAGAACCGAGGTGCCGCCAAAGTAGAACGGGATCCCTGCCTGCGACACCAGAATCTCGGGCAGAAGACAGACCGCCGCAAGATAGGCGGAACCGATGACAAGGACGCGGGTCACGACATATTCCAGGTAGTCTTCGGTCTTTTTGCCCGGACGGATGCCGGGGATCGACGCGCTTTGGTTCTTCAGGTTTTCGGCAACGTCATCCACCTTGAACGAGACGTTGAACGTGTAGAAATAGCTGAAGAACACGATCATTACCGTCAGGAACGCCAGGTAAAGCGGCTGGCCATGCCCGAAGTTAGCCGCCATCCAGGACAGCACCGGGTTGGTGCCCGACCCCGAAAATGTGCTGATCGTGGTCGGCAACAAGAGGATGCTTGACGCAAAGATCGCCGGAATGACGCCGGCCGGGTTTACCTTGATCGGCAGATGCGACGACCCACCCTCATAGACCTTCATTCCGACTTGGCGGCGCGGGTAAAGGATGCTGATCTTGCGCAGCGCGCGTTCCATGAACACGACAAAGGTGATCACGCCGACCACCATCGCGATCACGCCCAGCACCACCGGTGTCGACAAAGCCCCCGACCGCCCCTGGGCAAAGAACTGCGCGATTGCGGCCGGAATCTCGGCGACGATGCCGACAAAGATGATCAGCGAGATGCCGTTGCCGATCCCGCGCGAGGTGATCTGTTCGCCCAGCCACATCAGGAACATCGTGCCGCCGACCAGCGTGATCACGCAGGAGGCGACGAAGAAGAATCCCGGATTGTGCGCAAGGTCACCGCCCTGGATCGACATGGCGATGCCGTAACCTTGCAGGACCGCCAGCGCGACGGTCCCGTAGCGGGTGTATTGGTTAAGCTTCTTGCGGCCCTGCTCACCCTCTTTTTTCAGCTGCATCCAGGGGCCGTACATGGTGCCCATCAGCTGCACGATGATCGAGGCGCTGATGTAAGGCATGATCCCCAGCGCAAAGATCCCCATGCGGCTAAGGGCGCCGCCGGTGAACAGGTTCAGCATGCCGCCCACGCCCTGGCTGACTGCAGCCATCGAGTCGCGGAGCGCCTGGCCGTCGATTCCCGGCACCGGGATATAGGTGCCCAGCCGGTAGACGATCAGAAGGCCGATGGTGAACAAGATGCGTTGGCGCAGGTCTGTCGCCTTGCCCAGCGTGCTCCAGCTGAGGTTAGCGGCCATTTGCTCGGCGGCAGATGCCATGTCAGGTCTCTTTCTGGCCAAGCGCCGCCGTACCGTTTTCCGGTCGGCGGCGCGGGAAAACTGCAATGGATGTAAGCGACCTTAACGCCGCTCACAATCCCCAATCGGCCCCCAATCGGGCCACTACTTGGCTTTGCGCTGCGGCTTGCCATAGGGTTCGGGCTGCGGCAGCAGGTTCAGCGCTCCGCCAGCTGCGGCAACGGCCTCTACTGCGGCGGCCGAGGCACCGGTGACGATCAGGGTGATCTTGGAGGTGACAGCACCCTTGTTCAGCACCCGGATCCCGTCCAGCTTGGTCGAGGTAAGGCCCGCCGCAACCAGTGCATCTTCGGTAATCTCAACCGAAGCGTCCAGCTTGCCGGCCGCAATGAATTTCTCGATCAGGCCAAGGTTCACCACGGCGAACTGCTTCTGGTTCGGCTTGTTGAAGCCGCGCTTGGGCAGACGCCGGTAAAGCGGCATCTGGCCGCCCTCGTAGCCGCCGATGGCGACGCCCGAGCGGGACTTCTGACCCTTGATACCACGCCCAGCGGTCTTGCCCTTGCCCGAACCGGGGCCACGGGCCACACGCTTTTGCTTCTTGGCCGCGCCAGGATTGTCGGCGAGTTCATTCAGTTTCATGTCGCATTCTCCTTTGCCGGAACTGCCCTTGCTGCGACGGCAGGGGCAAACACGGCGTTTCTTGTTGATTCTGTGACACAGGGTGCCACCGTGGGGGCGTTACATGAGAGGGGGCGGGATGGCAAGAGTGAGACGTAGATCTACCGCGAGCGGGAAATTCGTCGACCTGTTAGTTGTTGACTTACCGTTAGTGCTCTACTAACCCGCACAGATGAAGCCGGTCGTCATTCATCCCGCAGCCCGAAAGTCGTTGCGCCGTATGCCGATGAGCACTGCCAACCGGATTCTTGAAAAGATCGCCGCCTATGCTGCGGATCCGCAATCGCTCGCGAACAATGTGACAGCGCTGCGCGGCCGGACGGGCATACGACTTCGCGTTGGGGATTGGCGCGTCATCATGGAGGATGGCGAGGTTCTGGACGTTCTGCAAGTAGGGCCAAGGGGCGGTGTCTACGAATGAGGAGACAGAGATGAACATGATCACGATTCCGCAAGAGGTCTACAATCGCCTGATCGCCGACAGCGAGATGCTCGCGGACCTTGCCGCCTATGACGCGGCCAAGATCGAAGGCGGTGAGGGCATGCCGCTGGAGGTCTTCCAGCGGATCATCGACGGCGAGAACCCGGTGAAGGTGATCCGCGAATGGCGGGGGTTGACCCAAGCCGAGCTGGCCCGGCGGGCAGGCCTCCACCGGGTGCAGTTGCACGACATCGAGACGGGAAAGTCTCGCGGGTCGGTCGATACGCTGAAGGCGGTTGCGGTGGCGCTGGAGGTGGGGATGGATGATGTGGTGTGAGGGGGGGGCCAACCCAAGGATTGCTGAGAATAGAAACGTACGAACATCGGTTAGGAAAGAGGCTTGCCCGATGGACAACGCACCTGAGGCTTTGTGCATTTTGTGAGCGGCCAGTCCATACGATGCCAACAGAATGCGTTGGCAGAATACAGTATAAGTTGCCAACGAACGGGATCACCTTGGTCAGTGAGTCTCACTTCTCCCAAGAGTTCTGCGATGAACCCGTTCGCTGTCGTCCGCTCGATTTGATACTTGGCGGGATCATGTTTATTCGCCCATGTTATTGTTACCGAGCTTCCATCCAGCGAAAAGCTGAACTCTTGGGGGTTGAGCTGGCAAGTGCTCTCACCGTCCTCCCATCCCCATGCGCCGCTTTCTAATAGCGCAATCACATCAGCAGGCTGTGCTTTGGCTGCGACCGAAAAAACCTGACACATGGCCGCAAGCACTAATATGTTGAGCCTGCATTTCATTTGCCTTTGCCCCGCATCCTTCACCAACACAATCTATACGTCGCACACTTTAATTTGGAAAGATGGGGCGGCAGTCAAAACCAAATCGCCCCCGCGTTTCCGCGAGGGCGAATTGCAATGGAGAGTCGGGGTGAACCCCGACCTACAAGGCGGCGGGTTAGCCGCGTTCTTCGATGATTTCGACCAGATGGCTGATCTTGTTGACCATGCCGCGGACGGAGGGGGTATCTTCCAGCTCGCGGGTGCGGTTCATCTTGTTCAGGCCGAGGCCCTTGAGGGTCGCGGTCTGTTTGGCCGGGCGGCGGGCGGCGGAGGCTACCTGCTTGACGACGATGGTTTTCCCGGTCGGGACTTTCTTATCGGTCATGATCAGGCCTCCAGAGCTTCGGGAGCCACTTCGGCTTCCGGCTTGCGCAGGATCTCGGCGACCTTCTTGCCACGGCGCGAGGCGACCAGACGGGGCGAGGTTTCGTGCTTCAGCCCGTCGATGGTGGCACGGATCATGTTGTAGGGGTTGGTCGAACCGATCGACTTGGCCACCACATCCTGGATCCCCAGCATCTCGAACACGGCGCGCATCGGGCCGCCGGCGATGATGCCGGTACCAGCGACAGCAGTCCGCATCACGACTTTCCCTGCGCCATGGCGGCCTTCCATGTCGTGGTGCAGCGTGCGGCTGTCCTTCAGCGGCACGCGGATCAGGCTGCGCTTGGCCTGTTCGGTGGCCTTGCGGATCGCCTCGGGCACCTCTTTCGCTTTGCCCTTGCCGAAACCGACGCGACCACGCTGGTCACCGACGACGACCAAAGCCGCAAAGCCGAAGCGCTTGCCACCCTTGACGGTTTTGGACACGCGGTTGATCGCGACCAGACGGTCGGCGAATTCCGGGTTTTCCTCGGGCCGGTTGTCGCGGCGGTCATTGCCCCCGCGATTGTCCCGGCGCTGTTCACGTTCTGCCATGCGGCATTCCTTCACTGGTGGCGCGATCCGCGCCGTTGTTGGCCAATCCTGGTGGGCGCAAGAGCAACCCCCGGATCATCGGGGCGGCACGAATGCAGCCCGCTTTTAGAACTTCAGCCCACCCTCACGGGCAGCATCGGCCAAAGCTTTGACCTTGCCGTGGAACAGGAAACCGCCACGGTCGAAATAGCATTCTTCGACCCCGGCCTTCTTGGCACGCTCGGCAATCGCGGCACCGACCTTGGTCGAGGCTTCGATGTTGTTCTTGCCAACCACGCCCAGATCCTTTTCCAAGGACGACGCCGCAGCAATCGTCACACCCTTGACGTCGTCGATCAGCTGGACGCTGATGTTCTTTGACGACCGGTGCACCGACAGCCGCAAACGACCATGCGACGTCGCCTTTATCTTGTTCCGGACGCGCATGCGGCGCTTGAGGAACAGCTCTCTTTTCTTGTTTGCCATTTTATTTCTTCTTGCCTTCCTTGCGGAACACGAACTCACCCTTGTAGCGGATGCCCTTGCCCTTGTAGGGCTCGGGTGCGCGCCATTCGCGGATGTTCGCGGCGACCTGACCAACCTGCTGCTGGTCGATGCCTTCGATGATGATTTCGGTCTGCTTCGGGACGCTGATGGTCACGCCCTTTGGCACGTCGAAGTTCACTTCGTGGCTGTAGCCCAGCGACAGCTTCAGCACGTTTCCGGCCATGGCGGCGCGATAGCCGACGCCCTGGATTTCCATTTCCTGCTTGAAGCCTTCCGAGACGCCGGTCACCAGATTGGCGACCATCGACCGGGTCATGCCCCACTGCTGGCGCGCGCGCTTGGAAAGCCCACGCGGGGTCACCTTGACGGCGTCCCCCTCGATGGTCAGCGTCACATCGTCGCCTGCGGTGAAGCTGCGGGTGCCTTTCGGACCCTTCACTTCGACGGTCTGACCGCTGATCGAGGCAGAGGTGCCTTTGACGAGCGTGACGGGTTTCTTGCCGATACGAGACATTTCACCCCTCCCTTAGAATACGGTGCAAAGCACTTCGCCGCCAACATTGGCAGCGCGTGCATTTGCATCCGACATGACACCTTTCGGTGTCGAGACGATCGAGACACCCAGGCCGTTGCGGACCGAGGGGATCTCTTTGACGCCCATATACACCCGACGGCCGGGCTTGGACACGCGCTTCAACTCGCGGATCACCGGCTCACCCTCATAATACTTGAGGCTGATGGTGATCTCGCCCTGGCCGTTCGAGGTGTCGGCCTTTTCCCAGCCGCGGATGTAACCTTCCGAGGCAAGAACGTCGAGCACGCGGGCCCGCAGGGTCGAGGCAGGCGTCATTACCGTGGATTTGCCGCGCATCTGTGCGTTGCGGATCCGGGTAAGCATGTCGCCGATAGGATCGTTCATCATCATTTCACAATCCCTCCCTTACCAGCTGGACTTGACCATGCCGGGGATCTGGCCAAACGAGGCGAGGTCCCGCAGCATGATGCGGCTGAGTTTGAGTTTGCGGTAATACGCATGCGGACGGCCGGTCAGCTGGCAGCGGTTGTGCAAACGCACCGCCGACGAGTTGCGCGGCATTTCCGCCAGTTTCAGCGTCGCCTTGAAGCGATCCTCTACCGGTTTCGCCTGATCGTTGATCACCGCTTTCAGCGCGGCCCGCTTGGAAGCGTGCTGCTTCACCAGCTTGGCGCGCTTCACTTCGCGGTTCACCATGGATTTTTTTGCCATATCTATGTTCCTCGCGTTACGACGTGAAGGGCATGTTGAAATGCTTCAACAGCGCCTTGGCTTCTGCGTCGGTCTTCGCGTTGGTGCAGATGATGATGTCCATCCCCAGAACTTCGTCGACCTTGTCGAAGTTGATCTCTGGAAACACGATGTGCTCTTTCAGGCCCATGGCAAAGTTGCCGTGGCCGTCAAAGCTGTTGCCCTTCACACCCCGAAAGTCGCGGACGCGCGGCAGGGCCACGTTCACCAGACGGTCGAGGAATTCGTACATCTTGTCGCCGCGCAGGGTGACCTTACAGCCCAGCGGCATTTCCTCACGGACGCGGAAGCCGGCGATCGACTTCTTGGCCTTGGTGATGACGGCCTTTTGCCCGGCGATCTGCGACAGTTCCTCGGCGGCCTGCTTGACCTTCTTGGTGTCCTTGACCGCCTCGCCGACGCCCATGTTCAGGACGATCTTGTCCAGACGCGGGATCATCATGTCGTTCTTGTAGGCAAACTCTTCCTTCATCGCGGCGCGGATGGTGCCGTGATAGACCGCCTTCAGGCGCGGTGTGTATGTTGCTTGATCCAGCATCAGATCACCTCCCCGGTGGTCTTGGCGTAGCGCACCTTCTTGTCGCCTTCCATGCGAAAGCCGACGCGGGTCGCCTTGCCGTTCTTGTCCACGATGGCGAGGTTCGACAGGTCGATCGGCATTGCCTTCGGCACGCGGCCACCCTGGCTGTTCGCCGATTGCTTGGTGTGGCGGATGGCGATGTTGAGCCCGTCGACAACGGCCTTGTTCGCATCCGGCATGACGGCGGAAATCGCGCCAGTCTTGCCCTTGTCCTTGCCGGTAAGCACGACGACCGTGTCACCCTTCTTGAGTTTGGCAGCCATCAGAGCACCTCCGGAGCCAGCGAGATGATCTTCATGAAGTTCTTGGCACGCAGCTCGCGCACGACCGGCCCGAAGATACGGGTGCCGACCGGTTCGCCCTGGTTGTTCAGGATGACGGCGGCATTGCGGTCGAAACGGATGGTGGTGCCGTCTTCACGGCGAACTTCCTTGGCGGTGCGAACGACGACAGCCTTGCGGACGTCCCCCTTCTTCACGCGGCCTTTCGGAATCGCTTCCTTGACCGACACCACGATGATGTCGCCGACGGAAGCATAACGGCGGTGCGAGCCGCCAAGAACCTTGATGCACTGAACCCGGCGCGCGCCAGAGTTGTCAGCTACATCCAGATTGGTCTGCATCTGGATCAATTTAAGTCTCCCGACCTACAGGGCACGCCCTGGGGTTTCGTTGAGACGGTGAGGTCAAGCCGAAGCTTCGACCACCACCGTCCAGCGTTTCGTCTTTGAGATCGGCGCACATTCTTCGATACGCACGGTGTCGCCGACCTTGAACTTGTTCTCCGCATCGTGAGCGCGGTATTTCTTCGACTTACGAACGGTTTTCTGCAGCAGCGGGTGCTTGAAGCGGCGTTCGACGGAAACGGTGATCGTCTGCTCGTTCTTGTCCGAGGTGACGGTGCCCGTCAGGATACGTTTTGGCATGGCGGTTCCCCTTACTTCGCAGCGTCTGTGGCTTTTTGAACCAGCACCGTCTTGATGCGGGCAACGTCACGACGGACGGCACGCATGCGGGCGGTGTTCTCAAGCTGGTTCGTCGCCTGCTGGAAACGCAGGTTGAACGCTTCCTTCTTGAGCTGAACCAGGCTGTCGCGCAGCTGGTCCGGCGTTTTCGACTTCAATTCTTCGGCTTTCATGCCGCTTCCTTTTCCACAATCGCCAGACGGCCCCTGCATGAGGGTCACCGAGGACCTGGCGGATCAATGACAAACCAACGAATCCGGGAGCCCCGGAATCGCTGGATGGCGTCGTATAGGGGGGAAGGGCGTGGGGAGCAAGGGGGAAGTTGGGTCGAACGTCAAACTTGGCTACCGCAGATGTTGTGCCAACCCCATTGGAATTTTTGCGCCTCGAGTCTTTACCCAATCGCCGAAATCCGAAGCGCCAGTGTCCCGCCCCCTCATGAACAAGGGAAAACTATGCATTGAAATCGCTCGCCGAAGCAACTGCTCCGCCCTGTCATCGTCCTCTAAGAGTTGGCCCAAGAATGTGTGGATGAATGCAAGCGACTGATCCTGTGGTATTCGGCCCGCGCGCTGATAGCTCGCCATATCAGCAAACCCAAACACATAGCCTAGAGCAAGCTCATCATCATTGAGCAGTTTTGCGAGGTCAGTGCTTGATTTATTGCTCAGCAAAAGCTGTTGGATGATAAAATGGGAAGAGAGGGTAGACTCCGTTGGTCCATCATCTTCGCTGATCATTTCCTTCGTGGATGAATCTTCGTCGCTTTGCTTTATATACGCCTTTAGCGACGAGAGAAATTCGTCGATACTCGCTTGTTCGGGGAAGCGCCTCAGCAGTATCAAACCGCCCTTCAAGGCAGACCCTGCCAAGTGACGTGACAAAAACTTCACGGGGTCAGCATCAAGCCGGCTGTCACTCTTTGCGGCATCATACATCGCCATGTACAACGCGAAATTTGCATTAACTTCCGTTAGCGCTGCCTTGTAGAGTTTGCGATCAACGCCCGTTTCGTCGGCCAAGCGGTTCATGAACCTCAAGCTTTTAATAAAGTTGATCCAAAACTTGAGCATTGGCATTCCTCCGCGCTCGTCGCCTTCGCGTCCTCATGGCGCATCCTACCCCAACTTCTCCGCAATCCACATCTTGATCAGCGACTGCCGCGTGACGCCCAGCCGCCCGGCCTCCTTGTCGAGGTCGCGCACCATCCAGGCCGGAAAGTCCACGTTCACACGCCGACCCAGCCTTGCCAATATGTCAGTATCTGCTATAATCTGCCATATGGAGGGCCAGCGATGCCGAACATTCACCTGACCAAGCAGATGGAAGAGTATGTTGACGGACAGATCAAGTCCGGCGCGTTTTCCAACGTCTCCGAAGTCATCCGGGCCGGTCTGCGCATGATGATGGAAGACGATGGCGCAAGGGCGTTCTATCGTCTGAAGGCAGAGATCGAGAAAGGAATCGCCGAAGCCCAGGCTGGGGACCATGAGGTCTTTGACCCCGTTGCCTTCGAGCCGCGTGCCTTCCGGACGTGAGCCTTCGCGTCCGCCTGACCCGCATTGCGCGACAAGACCTTGCCGAGGCACGCATCTACACCGAAAGCACCTGGGGCGAGGCGCAATGGCTGCGCTACTTCACCGCCATCGCCCAGGCGCTGGACCGTATCGCTGAAAACCCGGACTGCGGCCAGCAACGCGACCGGATTGGCGTGGGCGTCAGGTCCCTTCCGGTTGGCAAGCATCTGATCTTCTTCGCACCCTTCGAAGGCTACGAGGAAGTCGTCGTCCTTCGGATCGTTCACCAGAGCCGAAATCTGGCGGGCCTGCGGTTCCTCGACGACCTCGAGAGCTAGGCCCACCCATAGTTGAAGCTGACCGAGATCCGCTCTTCCTCGGACATGTTCATCGGGACTTCGTGGCGCAGCCAGCTTTCCCACAGAAGAACCTCGCCCACGGCGGGCTTCACATAGACAAACCGCTGCAGCTCTTGCGGCGCGGATTTCAAGGGGACGGGAGCCAGCATCATCATCGGGAGGCGCGGGTCCTCCAGCTTTAGCGCGCTCGTCCCCTCCGGCATCGCGACATAGGTGGTGCCCGAGATCACCGAATGTGGGTGGATGTGGCTGGCGTGGGTGCCGCCTTCGGGAAGGATGTTGATCCAGAGTGAATTGCACTTCAGCTTCTTGTCGCCAAGGTCGAAGCCGAGGTCCTTGCAGAAGGCCGCGACGTGCTTGTCCAGCGCCTTTTCCAGTTCGCCGAAGATCGGCATCCGCCAGGGCAGGTCATCCAAGGAGGCATAGGAGGTGTAGCCGGGATAGCCGTTCGCCTCGCACCACTCCTGCCCGGCTTCGTCATCCTCGGCCACCATGTCGCAAGTCTTGTGAAGTTCGGCGTAGTCCACCTTTTTCTTGGCCAGGTCATTGAGACCGGCGCGGTAAAGGCGGGTGACGAAGAGAGTGGTGATTTTGGGCATGATCAGAGTCTTTCAGGCTTGGTTAGGGTGTGGATCACTTGTCGATGACCAGTTTAACTTGCGCTCCATTCGGGAGATCGTGGATCTGGCGGCCCAGATCGCCCGAAACGGCAACTAGTTGTTCGTGGGCGATGTGCCGGATGTTCCCAACCTCATAGCCCCCCCCGAGAACCGCGGGAATGACCAATTGGAATACCGCCTCCGGGCCGGGCATGCCCAGTTCAGCGGCGGCGGCGGTGACGAGGCTGGACATCGACCAGTCGGCGTCAAACTCCGGCGAACGCCTCAGCGCGATCAGGTCATCCCGGCTGGCGGCGATGATTTCGGCAGAAAGCTCCTCCGGACAGATGCGCCAGAAACGCCCCTCCCGGTCCTCCACGATCAGGTTGCCAAAGGGATTGAGCGCCTCGATCCGGACGGCGGTCAGGTCGGCCCATGACCAATGAGTATTAATTACTTCGACCAAGCCCATGATCTGCTCCACAGTGCCACTCAAGACTGAAAAAGCCCCCGCCGTTTCCAGCAGGGGCCATTATCGTAGGGTGCGCTACAGCGCACCAATCCTTACCAGTCTTCCTTCGCCACCACCCGCGTGGTGACCGGAAGTTTCATCGCGCCCAGACGCAGGGCCTCACGCGCGATTTCGTCGCTGACGCCGTCGATCTCGAACATGATCCGGCCGGGTTTGACCTTGGCCGCCCAGTAGTCGGTGGAGCCTTTGCCCTTACCCATACGAACTTCGACGGGCTTGGCCGACACTGGAACATCCGGGAAAATCCGGATCCAGACCCGGCCTTGACGCTTCATGTGGCGGGTGATCGCGCGGCGGGCCGCTTCGATCTGGCGGGCGGTGACGCGCTCCGGCTCGGTCGCTTTCAGGGCGAAGGAGCCGAAGTTCAAGAGGAACCCACCCTTGGCTTCGCCATGGATGCGACCCTTGTGCATCTTGCGGAATTTGGTGCGCTTTGGTTGCAGCATCTTATGTCACTCCTTACGCGCGTTCACGGTCGCGGCGCGGGGGGCGCGGTGCAGCGCCCTCCTGAGCCTCGGCGTGGCGGCGGTCATGCGCTTGCGGATCATGCTCAAGGATTTCGCCTTTGAAGATCCAGACCTTGACCCCGATGATCCCGTATGGGGTCGTGGCTTCGGACAGGGCATAGTCGATATCGGCGCGCAGGGTATGCAAAGGCACGCGGCCTTCGCGGTACCATTCGGTCCGGGCGATTTCGGCGCCGCCAAGACGGCCGGCGACGTTGACCCGGATGCCCAGCGCACCGATGCGCATCGCGTTCTGCACGCCCCGCTTCATCGCGCGGCGGAAAGAGACGCGGCGTTCCATCTGCTGGGCAATGCTCTCGGCCACCAGTTGGGCGTCAAGTTCCGGCTTGCGGATTTCGACGATGTTGAGGTGCAGTTCGGACTTGGTGAACACGGTCAGCTTCTTGCGAAGCGTCTCGATATCCGCGCCCTTCTTGCCGATGATGACGCCCGGACGCGCGGTGTGAATGGTCACACGGCACTTCTTGTGCGGACGCTCGATGATGACCTTCGAGATCCCGGCCTGCTTGAGATCCTTGTGGATGAACTCGCGCATGCGCAAGTCTTCCAGAAGGAGGTTGCCATAGTCTTTCGACTCCGCGAACCAGCGGCTGTCCCAGGTGCGGTTGACCTGAAGGCGCATGCCGATCGGATTGACCTTCTGACCCATTATGCAGACTCCCCGGTTTGACGGACCTTGATGGTGATTTCAGAGAACGGCTTCATGATCTTGCCGAAGCGACCACGGGCCCGCGGACGGCCCCGCTTCATCACCAGGTTCTTGCCGACCCAGGCTTCCGCCACGATCAGGCTGTCCACGTCGAGGTTGTGGTTGTTTTCCGCATTGGCAATCGCCGACTGCAGGCACTTCTTCACGTCACCCGCGATGCGGCGCTTGGAGAAGGTGAGGTCGGCAAGCGCCTTGTCCACCTTCTTGCCGCGGATCAGACCGGCGACGAGGTTCAGTTTCTGCGGCGAGGTGCGAAGCATGCGCAGGATCGCCATCGCTTCGTTGTCAGCCGCGCGGCGCGGATTGTTGTCCTTACCCATGGCTTACTTCCTCTTCGCTTTCTTGTCGGCGGCGTGACCGTAATAGGTCCGCGTCGGCGAGTATTCACCGAACTTCTGGCCGATCATATCCTCGGTCACGTTGACCGGGATGTGCTTCTTGCCGTTGTAGACCGCGAAGGTCAGGCCAACGAACTGCGGCAGGATGGTGGACCGGCGCGACCAGATCTTGATCACTTCGGACTTGCCACCGGCCTTGGCCTTTTCGGCCTTCTTCAGGACGTAACCGTCGACGAACGGGCCCTTCCAAATGGAACGTGCCATGGATTAGCGCCCTTTCTTCTTGGCGTGACGCGAGCGGACGATGAGGGTGTCCGAAGCCTTGGGCTTGCGCGTCTTGTTGCCCTTGGTGCCTTTGCCCCATGGGGTAACGGGGTGACGGCCACCGGAGGTGCGGCCTTCGCCGCCGCCATGCGGGTGGTCGATCGGGTTCATCGCAACACCGCGCACCGTCGGGCGGATGCCCTTGTGACGCATGCGGCCTGCTTTACCGAAGTTCTGGTTGGAGTTGTCGGGGTTCGACACGGCACCGATGGTGGCCATGCATTCCTGACGCACCAGACGCAATTCGCCCGACGACAGCCGGATTTGCGCGTAGGAGCCATCACGACCGACGAACTGGGCATAGGTCCCCGCCGCACGGGCGAGCTGGCCACCCTTGCCTGGCTTCAGCTCCACGTTATGGACGATGGTACCGATCGGCATGCCAGAAAACGGCATCGCGTTGCCCGGCTTCACGTCGGTCTTCGCGCCAGCGATGACGCTGTCACCAACACCAAGGCGCTGCGGCGCGAGGATATAGGCCAGTTCACCATCGGCATATTTGACGAGGGCGATAAAGGCGGTGCGGTTCGGGTCATATTCGATCCGCTCGACGACCGCCGGGATATCATATTTGCGACGCTTGAAATCGACCACCCGGTACAGACGCTTCGCGCCCCCGCCCTGGTGCCACATTGTGATACGTCCGGTGTTGTTCCGGCCACCGGTACGGTTCAAACCCTCAGTAAGGGCTTTGACCGGACGGCCTTTCCACAGCTCCGAACGGTCGATCAGAACCAACCCACGTTGGCCAGGCGTCGTCGGCTTATACGACTTGAGTGCCATGTTTCTCTGTCTTCCGTTTGCATGCAGGGGCGCTGGCGAATAGATCGGGCGACCGCTGCGGTGAAGGGCTCCGAAGATCCCCGATTTTGGTGCCCGTTCCTTCTGCGGCTGCATCGGGAACGAACAAACCAAGAGCCCCGGACGAATCCGGGGCCTCTGGTGTGGCGGGGGATTAGCAGACGGGGGTGGGGGTGGCAATGGGGGGAAGTGGTTTTCCGAGCATGTACACGGTAGTAGATTCTCCGTAGATAAGTCGTAGGTTCTACTGAGGTCAACTTGAGGCAATAATGTATCGTCGCCCGGCTGTTTTCGTCTTGTGGTTCTGGTTGCTGGTTGCGCTGGCAACGTCGACAAATGCCGAGGAAAGATGCATACCAGCTGCTTTCTTTTCCTGTCGCGTGACTGCGTATGAGGGCTTTACCGACAAAACCCTTCGGTTTGACTCAACTGAGTACGGGTCAGGTGCATTTTACCTCGCACCTGATGGCCGGGCGTTCCTCTGGATAGTCGGTGAATTTCAAGTCAAATCTGGCTTTTGGATGGTTGAAACGATCATTGAAACCCGGCCATCCGCGACTTCGTCTGAGCCGACCACTCGATCCTTTGACTTATTCATGATGCAGTTCTCGCGTCCCCGATCAAGGTCTGAACTCTTCCTTGGAAACGGTGGGCAGATTGGTTTCCTCATTGAGGACTTGGACACTAAGCTTGGCGTCCGTGAGAAGGTTGATCACGACGTTCTACAGCTGGGCAGTGGAACCGTCCCCTGCCGAATCTGTCGACCTGGCAGGAGTATTTCAGAGTTACTGGAAGAAAGGAGCCAATGAGGCTTGCATTGCGCTGAGCGTTCTAGGGATGTTTTGCACCACTAAATGACAAAAGCTCCCGCCTACCGGCAGGGGCTCTCTCATTTCACTCAGGCCGAAGCTCAAAGACCAGTGGACACGTCGATCGTCTGACCGTCTTCCAGCATGACATAAGCCTTCTTCTTGTCCGAACGCTTGTCGAATACCAATCCTTGGTATACCCTGCCTCAAGGAGGTGCCCCATGCCCCGAAACACATCTGTCGCGCTTGGCGATCACTTTGTGGACTTCATCGACGGCCAGGTTCAGTCCGGCCGCTACAGCTCGGCCAGCGATGTCGTGCGGGCGGGGCTTCGGCTGTTGGAGGAACACGAAGTCAAGGTCCGGGCCCTGCGCGATGCCTTGGTGGCGGGAGAACGCTCCGGCCCGCCCCAGCCGCTGGATTTTGAGGGCCTCAAGGCCGCAAAACGCGCTGGGTTCCGTCGGAAAGACGCATGACCCTGACTTTCGCGCCAGCCGCAGTCGCGGATATTGGCGCGATCTGGGACTTCACCGCCGAAACCTGGGGCGTCGTTCAGGCGGACCGCTATGTTGATGACATCCGCAGTGCCTGTCTCGCCTTGACGGATGGAAAAAGGGCGGGCCGCAGGGTCGATGTGCTGGATGGCTATCTGAAATACCCGGTTGGGCGGCACCTGATCTTCTTTCGCCAGGTCGTGACAGGGATCGTCGTCATCCGGGTGCTGCACCAAAGCATGGATGTCGAACGGCATCTGTAACGCCGCTGGAAAAAGCAAAAGCCCCCGCGCGCCGCGCAGGGGCTCTCTCATTCCGTAGGTCGGGGTTCACCCCGACTCGCCGTCAAAGACCAGTCGACACGTCGATCGTCTGACCGTCTTCCAGCATGACATAGGCCTTCTTCTTGTCCGAACGCTCGCCTGCGCGACCGCGGAACTTTTTGGCTTTGCCTTTGGTGATGGTCGTGTTGACGGCCTTCACCTTGACACCAAAGATCGCCTCGACGGCTTCCTTGATCTCGGGCTTGGTGGACGACATCGCGACTTGAAACACCACCGCACCCGCCTCGGAGGCCATGGTGGCCTTTTCGGTGATGACCGGCTTGCGGATCACGTCATAATGCTCGGGCTTGATGGCCACGGCGCTTTTGGGGGATTTGCTCATTTCAAACGCGCCTCCAACGCTTCGATACCGGCCTTGGTGATGACCAGCGTATCACGCTTCAGGATGTCATAGACGTTCGCGCCCATGGTCGGCAGGATATCCATGCCGTCCAGGTTGCGGGCGGCCAGCGCAAAGTTGCCGTCGACCGTGGCCCCGTCGATGATGAGAACGCGCTTCCAGCCCAGTTCCGCCTTCATCTTGGCAAGGTTGGCGGTCTTGGCCTCAGTCAGGGTCGCCGCATCCAGGATCACCAGATCGCCCGATTTGAACTTGGCGCTCAGCGCATGGCGCAGGCCAAGGGCGCGGAATTTCTTCGGCAGATCATGCGCATGGCTGCGCGGGATCGGGCCTTTGACAACGCCACCGTGCCGGAAGATCGGCGCCTTCTTGGAGCCGTGGCGTGCGCCGCCGGTACCCTTCTGGCGATAGATCTTCTTGGTCGAATAGCTCACCTCAGCCCGGGTCAGCACCGAGTGGGTGCCAGCCTGGGTGCGGGCGCGCTGCCAGCGGACCACGCGGTGCAGGATATCGGCGCGCGGCTCAAGACCGAACAGCGCCTCATCCAGGTCAACCGAACCGGCCTTTTTGCCGTCAAGTTTGATCACATCGAGTTTCATGCTTCACCCCCTTCGGCGGCGACTTCAGCAGCCGGAGCTTGCGCGGTGCGGATCGCAGCCGGACGCGGAGCATCCTTGGCGGCGGGCTTTTTCACCGCATCCTTGACGGTGACCCAGCCACCTTTTGACCCCGGGACTGCGCCCTTGATCATGATCAGACCACGGTCAACATCGGTGCGAACGACCTGCAGGTTCTGCGTGGTCACCCGGACCGAGCCAAGATGGCCAGCCATCTTCTTGCCCTTGAACACCTTGCCGGGGTCCTGGCACTGACCGGTGGACCCGTGCGAGCGGTGCGACACCGACACACCATGACTGGCCCGCAGACCGCCAAAATTGTGCCGCTTCATCGCACCAGCAAAACCCTTGCCGATCGAGGTGCCCGCGACGTCCACGAACTGACCTTCAAGGTAGTGGTCGGCGGTGATTTCCGCGCCCACTTCGATCAGGCAATCCGGGGTCACGCGAAACTCTGCGATCTTCCGCTTCGGGGCCACGTTTGCACGGGCGAAGTGACCGCGCTGTGCGGCAGTGGTCCGCTTGGCCTTGGCCACACCAGCACCAAGCTGCACGGCGGTGTAGCCGTCCTTGTCATTGGTGCGTTGGGCGACGACCTGAAGGCTGTCAAGCTGCAGGACCGTCACCGGAACCTGCTTGCCATCGGCCATGAACAGCCGGGTCATGCCCAGCTTCTTTGCAATAACGCCAGAGCGCATGGTTTCCGCTCCTTACACTTTGATTTCGACGTCGACGCCAGCGGCCAGGTCGAGCTTCATGAGCGCGTCCACGGTCTGCGGGGTCGGATCGATGATGTCGAGAAGACGCTTGTGCGTGCGGATTTCCCACTGGTCGCGCGACTTCTTGTCGATGTGCGGACCACGCAGAACGGTGAATTTCTCGATCTTGTTCGGCAGCGGGATCGGCCCGCGCACTTGTGCCCCGGTCCGTTTGGCCGTGTTCACGATTTCCAGCGTGCTGGCGTCCAGCACGCGGTAATCAAAGGCCTTGAGCCGGATGCGGATGGTTTGACCTTGCATCTCTTTTTTCCTTTTAGAACATCGGCCTGGGGTCACCCACCCGAGAGGTTCTGTTTCGTTAGGTAGGGTGGGGAATACTCCCCACCCTAGGTTGGTCTTCAGGCGATGATCTTCGACACCACGCCGGCACCGACGGTGCGGCCGCCTTCGCGGATGGCGAAGCGGAGTTTTTCTTCCATCGCGATCGGGGCGATCAGCTCGACCTCGAACTTCAGGTTGTCGCCCGGCATCACCATCTCGGTGCCCTCGGGCAGCTTCACCGTCCCGGTCACGTCCGTCGTGCGGAAGTAGAACTGCGGCCGGTAGTTGGCGAAGAACGGCGTGTGGCGGCCGCCTTCTTCCTTGGTCAGGATATAGGCCTCGGCCTCGAACTTGGTGTGCGGGTTCACCGACTTTGGCTTGCACAGCACCTGGCCACGTTCCACGCCCTCACGGTCGATACCGCGGAGGAGGATACCGACGTTGTCGCCAGCTTCCCCACGGTCGAGGAGTTTGCGGAACATCTCCACCCCGGTGCAGATCGACTTCTTGGTGTCGCGGATGCCAACGATTTCAACTTCGTCGCCGACGTTGATCACGCCACGCTCGATCCGGCCGGTCACAACCGTGCCGCGGCCCGAGATCGAGAACACGTCTTCGATCGGCAGCAGGAACGGCTGGTCCACGGCGCGGGCCGGGGTCGGGATGTATTCGTCCACCGCCTTCATCAGCGCGCGGATGCTGTCCTCGCCAATGTCCTTCCGCTCACCGATCATGGCCTGGTGCGCGCTGCCCATCACGATCGGAATGTCGTCGCCGGGGTATTCGTAGGACGACAGAAGCTCACGCACTTCCATCTCGACCAGTTCCAGCAGTTCGGCGTCATCCACGAGGTCGATCTTGTTCAGATAGACGACCATGTAGGGAATGCCGACCTGACGGCCGAGGAGGATATGCTCGCGCGTTTGCGGCATCGGGCCGTCCGAGGCGGCACAGACCAGGATCGCGCCGTCCATCTGGGCGGCACCGGTGATCATGTTCTTCACATAGTCGGCGTGGCCGGGGCAGTCGACGTGGGCGTAGTGACGGTTCTCCGTCTCATATTCCACATGCGCGGTCGAGATCGTGATCCCACGAGCCCGCTCTTCCGGCGCGCCGTCGATCTGGTCATAGGCGCGGAATTCGCCAAAATACTTCGTGATCGCCGCCGTCAGCGTCGTCTTGCCATGGTCAACGTGACCAATGGTCCCGATGTTCACATGCGGCTTGTTACGTTCAAACTTTGCCTTCGCCATGATGGCCTCCTTAATGTGGTGGTGCGCTGGTGACGCACCCTACGGGGTGTAGGGTGGGCTATCCGCCCACCACGGTCATGCGTATTTCTTCTGGATTTCCTGGCTCAGGTTTTCCGGAACCGTGTCGTAGTGGTCAAACTCCATCGAGAACACGGCACGGCCCGAGGTCATCGAGCGCAGCTGGTTGATGTAGCCGAACATGTTCGCCAATGGAACCATCGCGGCGATGACGTTCGCGTTGCCGCGGCTGTCCTGGCCGTTGATCATGCCCCGACGCGAGGTCAGGTCGCCGATGACGCCGCCGGTATATTCTTCCGGGGTGACGACTTCGACTTTCATGATCGGTTCCAGAAGCTTCGCGCCGGCCTTCTTCAGACCTTCGCGCATCGCAGCCCGCGAGGCGATTTCGAACGCCAGCACCGAGGAGTCCACGTCATGGAACGCGCCGTCGATCAGCGAGACCTTGAAGTCGATGACCGGGAAGCCAGCCAGCGGACCGCTATCCATCACCGACTTGATGCCCTTTTCGACGCCGGGGATATATTCCTTCGGCACCGCACCACCCACGATCTTCGATTCGAACGAATAGCCTTCGCCCGGTTCCGTCGGCGAGATGATCAGCTTCACGCGCGCGAACTGGCCGGTACCACCGGTCTGCTTCTTGTGCGTGTAGTCAATCTCATGCTCACGGCTGATCGTTTCGCGGTAGGCCACCTGCGGGGCACCGATATTCGCCTCGACCTTGAATTCGCGACGCATGCGGTCGACGAGGATATCAAGGTGAAGTTCGCCCATGCCCTTCATGATGGTCTGACCGCTCTCGATATCGGTCTCCACCCGGAAGGACGGGTCTTCGGCAGCCAGACGGGCCAGCGCGATGCCCATCTTTTCCTGGTCGGCCTTGGTCTTGGGTTCAACGGCAATCTCGATCACCGGGACCGGGAAGGTCATGGTTTCCAGAACAACCGGTGCCGCCGGATCACACAGGGTGTCACCGGTGGTGGTTTCCTTCAGACCGCCAAGCGCGATGATGTCACCCGCAAAGGCTTCAGAGATTTCTTCACGCTCGATGGCGTGCATCATCATCATCCGGCCTACGCGCTCTTTGCGCTGCTTGGTCGCGTTCAGCATCGCGTCACCCTTGCCCAACTTGCCCGAATAGATCCGGGTGAAGGTGAGGGAGCCGACGAAGGGGTCGTTCATGATCTTGAAGGCAAGGCCCGAGAAGGGCTGTGCGTCATCGGCCGACCGCGCAATGTTGCGGGTTTCCGTCTCGTCGCCCGGTGCGAAGCCTTCGTAGGGCGGCACGTCCAGCGGCGAGGGCAGATAGTCGATGACGGCGTTCAACAGGGGCTGCACGCCCTTGTTCTTGAAGGCCGAACCCGCAAAGACCGGGATGAAGTCGATAGCCAGCGTTGCCTTGCGGATCAGCGCACGCAGGGTCTCTGGATCAGGCTCCTTGCCCTCAAGATAGGCTTCCATCGCGGCGTCGTCCTGACCCACGGCGGTTTCCACCAGGTTCATCCGCCATTCATCAGCTTCAGCACGCAGGCTGTCGCGGATCGGCTGACGGGTCCAGGACGCGCCCAGATCTTCGCCCTCATAGACCCATTCTTCCATGGTCACGAGGTCGATGATGCCTTCCAGCTTGTCTTCCGCGCCGATCGGCAGAGCCACCGGCACAGCGTTCGCACCGGTGCGGTCCTTGATCATGCGCACGCATTTGAAGTAGTCCGCGCCGGTCTTGTCCATCTTGTTGACGAACACGATCCGCGGCACCTTGTAGCGGTCCGCCTGACGCCACACGGTTTCAGTCTGCGGCTCGACACCGGCGTTGCCGTCCAGCAGCACCACAGCCCCGTCAAGCACCGCGAGTGAGCGTTCGACTTCGATGGTAAAGTCGACGTGGCCGGGGGTGTCGATGATGTTGAAGCGGTACTTGGTGGCCTTGTCGCCAAGACCGGCATTGGAGTCGATCTGGCGGTTCCAGAACGTGGTCGTGGCAGCCGAAGTGATGGTGATGCCGCGCTCTTGTTCCTGTTCCATCCAGTCCATGGTGGCTGCGCCATCATGGACTTCGCCGATTTTGTGCGACTTCCCGGTGTAATACAGGATCCGTTCGGACGTGGTGGTCTTGCCCGCGTCGATATGGGCAATGATCCCGAAGTTGCGGTAGCGTTCCAGCGGATAGTCGCGTGCCATGATGCCCTCTTACCAGCGGTAGTGGCTGAACGCTTTGTTCGCGTCAGCCATCTTGTGAGTGTCTTCACGCTTTTTCACGGCCGTGCCGCGATTTTGGACAGCATCGGCCAGTTCGGCGGCCAGACGCTCTTCCATGGTGTTTTCGTTGCGCTTCCTGGCGGCAATGATCAGCCAGCGGATCGCCAAGGCCTCACGACGTTCGATGCGAACTTCGACAGGGACCTGGTAGGTGGCACCGCCGACGCGGCGCGAGCGCACCTCGACCGAGGGCTTCACGTTTTCCAGCGCCTCGTGAAACGCTTCGACGGCCGGGCGCTTCAGGCGGGTCTGGACGCGGTCAAGCGCGCCATAGACGATGCCTTCCGCGATCGACTTTTTGCCGTCGAGCATCAGGTTGTTCATGAATTTCGTGACGACCCGATCGCCAAATTTGGCATCGGGCAGGATTTCGCGCTTTTCGGCGGCGTGACGACGGGACATGCTTTATCTCCTCACTTCGGACGCTTGGCGCCGTATTTCGAACGACGCTGACGACGTTCCTTCACGCCCTGGGTGTCCAGAACGCCGCGGAGGATGTGGTAGCGCACACCAGGAAGGTCTTTGATACGACCACCACGGATCAGCACGACCGAGTGTTCCTGCAGGTTGTGCTTTTCACCGGGGATGTAGCAGATCACCTCAAAGCTGTTGGTCAGACGCACCTTGGCGACTTTCCGCATGGCCGAGTTCGGCTTTTTCGGGGTGGTGGTGTAGACGCGGGTGCAAACCCCACGCTTTTGCGGGCAAGATTCCAGGTGCTGCGACTTGGACTTGCGGACATTCGGCTCTCGCGGTTTGCGGATGAGCTGTTGGATCGTCGGCATTCACTTTCCTCGTTTCGATACTCGCCCTCAGGGACTGAGGACGCCACTTCTCGACCTGTGCCCTGCGCCCATCGCAAAACACAAACACCGCACCCACCCCCGATGCGCGGGGATGACGCGGTGGACCTACAGAGGATCGGGGCAAAAAGCCCGGATCATGACCACAACTAGCGCTCTGATCGCGCATTCTGGCTGGTGCCATAACGCGGGATGGGCGGCGTATAGGGGGAATCGCCGGGGGTGTCAACACGCGCTCTTTTCAGTCGAAATGCGCCGCCAGACGCCTTAACCGGCGCTCGCGCCACAGGGTGAAAAGACCGGCTGCAACCACGATCGCCGCCCCAAGCAGGGTCCAGCCATCGGGCAGATCGCCAAACACCACCAGGCCCAGGCCGATGGCCCAAAGCAGCGAGGTATAGCGGAACGGGGCCACCAGCCCGATGTCGCCATGCCGCATGGCCATCACCGCTGCCAGATAGCCGACGGTCAGGAACAGACCCGCCGCCAACACCTGCGCCGCCTCGGGGCGTGAAACCGGCTCGATCCCTGCAATCGCTGCCCCGATCCAGCCCATCGCGGTGACACCGACCGCAGCCCCCAGCGCCACGAGTGTCGAGGGCACCTGCCCCTGGATCGGCCGAACCGCCAGATCGCGCACCACGACACACACCACCGACGCCACCCCCAACAATGCCGAGCGGTCAAACCCTTCGGTTCCCGGGCGGATGATGAAAAGAACGCCGACCAGTCCCACGGCGATGGCCGTCAGCCGCCGCCAGCCGATCCGGTCGCGATAAACCAGCGCCGCGCCCAGGGTGATCAGCAGCGGCAAGGCCTGCAGGATGGCAGACAGATTCGCCAGCGCCATGCGTTGCAGCGCCTCCAGGAACAAAAGCGTCGCGGCGACATCGGCCAGCGATCGGATCAGGATCAGCCAGCCATCACGCCGCGACAGTCGCGCCCGCCATGCCCCGCCCAGAATGACCAGCACGACCAGTCCGGCGACGGCAATCGTCCCCCGCAGGCCGATGGTCTGATAGAGCGGCAAGCTTGCCGTCACCGACTTCATGAAGGTGTCGTTGATGGTAAAGGCAGCCATCGCGACGCACATCCACAACACACCCCGCAGGTTTTCGGAAACAGGCACGATGGCATCCTTTGCTTTGGGCTTTACTGACAGGGCACCGTCGCGCGGTCCAGCGGTTAGAGCGCCCGCAATTCTGCCGCTGTGAACGGAAAGTGCCTGGCAATCAGCGGTGCCCCTGCGTCCCAGTCCGTCGGATCGATCAGACCGGTTGCATGGGGGCCACTGTCGTTGTCAGGGTGAATGGTGCGGATAAAGGCGGGCACCGTCGCGTCACAGTAGGTGTTGTAGAACTGGGTGACCAGGCGATGGTTGCGGCGAAAGATATTGTCGCTGCTGCGCGCAGGCGCGGTCATGGCCAGCCCCTGCGCCCCGGGCACCTTTTCGGTGACCTGAAACAGCGCGTTGCCGTCAGGTCCAAGGTGCAGGAAAAAGCCACGATGGCAGCCGGTCACCAGCGGGGTCTTCACCCCCGCCGCAGGCAGCAGGGCGGCGACCGTCCGGCGCATCCGGGCAACATGCTGGATGTCCAGCGCATCATCATCGTCCAGCCGAAAGCCGGTGACATGGGTGGCCGTGTCAGGTGTGGCAAATCCGAACGCGCGCCGCATCGCCATGAAATGCGGCAGAGAGGGCAAGGCGATCACCCGTGCGCCCTTCAGCGGGGCGACCAGATCCTGCAGGCGGTCACGACACGGGCCGGGGAAGGTTTCGCCCACCAGAAAGATCATCCGGAAATCCTGATCCGACTGCGCCAGAAGCGACGGAAGGGCAAGGCGCTCGAACAGCCGAAACCTCCGGCCCAGCCGGTCCGGGTCGTAAAGCCGCGCCTCGACTGCGTCCACCGGCGCATCCTTGGTCGCAAACCCGCCAAGTGAGGGATAGGAAAACCGCGTCAACCCGATGATCTGGTTGCGCAACCTCTCAGCCATGGTCCGGGTGGCCTTTCTGGCTGGATGGCCCGGGTCGGGGCACCCGCGTCATGGCAAGCAGCCCCCCAAGATGTCGGGGGGCTGCTTGATTGCGGCACGCGCAGGTCAATCGCGGCTGTCGACCTCGTCAACAAGGCCGTGGGCCATGTTGGCGTCAACCGCCGTCTCGACCGGTGCGGCAAGCGCGGCGGCCTGCTGCGCCTCGCTCCGCCGGGCTTCGATCACGGTCTGATCGCGTTCGCCGGCGATGGTCTTGACGCGGCTGGTGGCCCCGCCGGTGCCGGCCGGGATCAACCGGCCGACGATGACGTTTTCCTTCAGGCCCACCAGTTTGTCGCGTTTGCCCTGCACCGAAGCCTCGGTGAGAACCCGTGTGGTTTCCTGGAACGACGCAGCACTGATGAACGACCGGGTCTGCAGGCTGGCCTTGGTGATCCCCAGAAGGATAGCCTCGGCGCTGGCTTCGCGCAGGCCGCGATTGCGGGCCTTCACGTTTTCTTCCTCAAGCTCCTGCTTGTCGACATGCTCGCCCTTCAAGAGCGTGGTGTCGCCGCTGTCGAGGATCTCCTGCTTTTGCAGCATCTGGCGGACGATCACCTCGATATGCTTGTCGTTGATCTTCACGCCTTGCAGACGGTACACGTCCTGCACTTCGTCGATCATGTAGTTCGCCAAAGCCTCAACCCCGAGGATCCGCAGGATGTCATGCGGCGCTGGGTTGCCATCCATGATATAGTCGCCCTTCTGCACGAAGTCGCCTTCCTGCACCGGGATGTGTTTGCCCTTGGGGATCATGTACTCTTGGGCTTGCAGCGTCTCATCCACCGGTTCCACGGTGATGCGGCGCTTGTTCTTGTAGTCCTTGCCAAAGCGGACATAACCATCGGCTTCCGCGATGATCGCGTGATCCTTCGGACGCCGGGCCTCAAAAAGTTCCGCCACGCGGGGCAGACCCCCGGTGATGTCCTTCGTCTTGGCCCCTTCGCGCGGGATACGGGCCACCACGTCGCCGGGCCGCAATTCCTGGCCGTCTTCGACGGAAAGGATCGCGTCCACCGACATGGAGTAGCTGATCGGCGCGCCCTGGTCGTTGCGGACTGGATCGCCCGTGGCGGGGTCCATCACGATGATTTCCGGCTTGAGATCGCCACCCTTCGGCACCGAACGCCAGTCCGACACGACCCGCTGGGTCATGCCCGTCGCTTCGTCCGTGTCTTCGCGGATCGAGATGCCCGCGACCAGATCCTTGAAGCGCGCAACTCCGGCCTTTTCCGCGATGACCGGCAAGGTGAAGGGGTCCCATTCAAACAGCTTGGTGCCCCGCTTGACCGTCTCGCCATCCTTGACGTGCAGTTTCGCACCATAGGTCAGCTTGTGGGCCGCGCGTTCCTGCCCCACGTCGTCGATGATCGCGATGGACATGCTGCGGCCCACGACGATCTGCTCGCCGTTGACGTTTTGCAGGATGTTGGCATTGCGGAACTCGATCTTGCCTTCCTGGCTGGCTTCGAGGAAGGACTGCTGGCCGCCTTGCGCCACGCCGCCGATGTGGAAGGTCCGCATCGTCAGCTGGGTGCCGGGTTCACCGATCGACTGGGCGGCGATGATGCCGACCGCTTCACCGATGTTGACCAGCGTGCCGCGGGCAAGGTCGCGCCCGTAACACAGCGCGCAAACGCCTTCTTCGGCCTCACAGGTCAGCGGGCTGCGGATGCGGATGGTGGCCACGCCCGAGGTGTTGATGATGTCGGCACGACGCTCATCAATCAGCTCGCCCTTGGAAACCAGCAACTCATCGGTGCCCGGGAACATCACGTCATCCGCCGCAACCCGGCCCAGCACACGCTCGCCCATCGGAACGATGATCTCACCATCGTTCACGGCCGCCGAAGCGGTGATGGCGTTTTCGGTCCCACAGTCGTGGCTGCGCACGATGCAGTCCTGTGCGACGTCCACCAGACGGCGGGTCAGGTACCCCGAGTTTGCGGTCTTGAGTGCCGTATCCGACAGACCCTTCCGCGCGCCGTGGGTCGAGTTGAAGTATTCAAGAACGGTCAGACCTTCCTTGAAGTTCGAGATGATCGGCGTCTCGATGATCTCACCCGACGGCTTGGCCATCAGGCCGCGCATCCCGCCCAGCTGCTTCATCTGGATGACCGAGCCCCGCGCACCGGAGTGTGCCATCATGTAGACCGAGTTCGGCTCCTTTTCGGCACCACTGGCGTCGTGATGCACCGCCGAGATGGTGGCCATCATCGCCTCGGTGACCTTGTCGTTGCACTTGGTCCAGGCGTCGACGACCTTGTTGTACTTTTCGCCCTGGGTGATCAGGCCGTCCATGTACTGAAGTTCAAAGCCGGTGACCTGTTCCTTGGTCTCATTGACGATGGTCCATTTTGTGTCGGGCACCACCATGTCGTCCTTGCCGAAGGAGATACCGGCACGGAACGCCTCTTTGAAGCCAAGGGTCATGATCTGGTCGCAGAAGATCACCGATTCCTTCTGGCCGCAGTAGCGGTAGACGGTGTCGATGACGGTCTGCACGTCGCGCTTGCGCAAGAGACGGTTGACCAGTTCGAACGGCGCCTTGGCGTTCAGCGGCAGAAGGTTGCCCAGACGCAGACGGCCCGGCGTGGTGTCGAACCGTTTCCAGACGATGTTGCCGGTGGCATCGACCTGACGCAGCCGCGCCTTGACCTTGGCGTGCAGGTGCACCGCGCCCGAAGCCAGGGCATGTTCCACCTCGTCCATATCAGCAAAGGCCATGCCCTCGCCGGTCATGCCGGTGCGTTCCATGGTCACATAGTACAGCCCCAGCACCATGTCCTGCGACGGCACGATGATCGGGTTGCCGTTGGCTGGCGACAACACGTTGTTCGTCGACATCATCAGCACGCGGGCCTCAAGCTGGGCCTCAAGGCTAAGGGGAACGTGAACCGCCATCTGGTCGCCGTCAAAGTCGGCGTTGAAGGCGGAACAGACCAGCGGGTGCAGCTGGATCGCCTTGCCTTCGATCAGGATCGGCTCAAACGCCTGGATGCCCAGACGGTGCAAGGTCGGCGCGCGGTTCAGAAGAACCGGATGTTCGCGGATGACCTCATCCAAGATATCCCAGACCTCGGGACGCTCTTTCTCGACCAGCTTTTTCGCCTGTTTCACGGTGCTGGAAAGGCCCTTGGCCTCCAGCCGCGAGTAGATGAACGGCTTGAAAAGCTCCAACGCCATCTTCTTCGGCAAGCCGCACTGGTGCAGCTTCAGCTCTGGCCCGGTCACGATGACCGAACGACCCGAGAAGTCGACCCGCTTGCCCAGAAGGTTCTGACGGAAGCGGCCCTGCTTGCCCTTGAGCATATCGGACAGCGATTTCAGCGGGCGTTTGTTGGTGCCCGTGATCACCCGACCGCGACGGCCGTTGTCGAAAAGCGCGTCCACGGCTTCTTGCAGCATCCGCTTTTCGTTCCGCACGATGATATCGGGCGCGCGAAGCTCGATCAGGCGCTTCAGGCGGTTGTTGCGGTTGATCACGCGGCGGTACAGGTCGTTGAGGTCGGAGGTGGCAAACCGGCCACCGTCCAAGGGGACCAGCGGGCGCAGTTCCGGCGGGATCACCGGAAGAACTGTCAGCACCATCCACTCCGGGCGGTTGCCAGAATCAAGAAAGCTTTCCACGATCTTCAACCGCTTGATGATCTTCTTCGGCTTAAGCTCGCCCGTGGCTTCTTTCAGATCGTCGCGCAACTGGTCTGCAGTCGCCTGCAGATCGATGGCAGCCAGCATCTCGCGGATCGCTTCGGCACCGATATTGGCGGTGAAGGCGTCGGCGCCGTACTGGTCCTGCGCGTCAAGGAATTCTTCCTCGGCCATCAGCTGGCCGTAGGTCAGGTCCGTGAGACCCGGCTCGATCACGACGTAGTTTTCAAAGTAGAGAATCCGCTCCAGATCCCGCAGCGTCATGTCGAGCATCAGGCCGATCCGGCTGGGCAGCGACTTCAGGAACCAGATATGCGCAACCGGGGCGGCCAGTTCGATGTGGCCCATCCGCTCGCGCCGCACCTTTTGCAGCGTGACTTCAACACCGCATTTCTCGCAGACAACGCCGCGATACTTCATGCGCTTGTATTTGCCGCAAAGGCATTCGTAATCCTTGATCGGGCCAAAGATCCGGGCGCAGAACAGGCCGTCACGTTCCGGCTTGAAGGTCCGGTAGTTGATGGTTTCCGGCTTCTTGATCTCGCCAAAGGACCACGACAGGATCCGCTCTGGCGAGGCCAGGCTGATCTTGATTTCATCAAAGGTCTTGACGGGTGCCACCGGGGCGAACGGGTTGGTCGAGAGTTCCTGGTTCATTTCATCTTCCCAAATAAAGGGCTGCGGTCAGAGGGTTAAGGCCAAATTCCTTCGAAGGAATTTGCAAAAATCTTCGAAGATTTTTGGTCCTCACTCCTCCTCCGCATCCAGGAGTTCCATGTTGAGGCCGAGGCCGCGCACTTCCTTGACAAGAACGTTGAACGATTCCGGCACGCCGGCCTCGAAGTTGTCCTCGCCCTTGACGATCGACTCGTAGACCTTGGTCCGGCCTGCCACGTCGTCCGACTTCACCGTCAGCATTTCCTGCAGGGTGTAGGCGGCACCATAGGCTTCCAGGGCCCAGACCTCCATCTCGCCAAGACGCTGGCCACCGAACTGCGCCTTACCACCCAGCGGCTGCTGGGTCACAAGCGAGTACGGACCGGTCGAACGCGCGTGCAGCTTGTCATCGACAAGGTGATGGAGCTTGAGCATGTATTTCACGCCCACCGTCACCTTGCGCTGGAACTGCTCACCCGAGCGGCCGTCAAAGACCACCGACTGGCCCGAGGTGTCAAAGCCCGCGCGGGTCAGCGCGTCGTTCACATCGGATTCCTTCGCGCCGTCAAAGACGGGGGTCGCGATCGGCACGCCTTTGGTCACGTTGCCGGCCAGTTCAAGGAAATCTTCCTCGCTCCGGTCGGCAAAGGCTTCTTCATAGGTCTCATCGCCATAGGCCAGACGCACCGCGTCGCGCACCGGGGTCATGTCGCCGGACCGGCGATATTCCTTCAGCGCTTCGTCGATGTTCATGCCCAGACCACGCGCGGCCCAGCCCATGTGCGTCTCAAGGATCTGACCCACGTTCATCCGGCTTGGCACGCCGAGCGGGTTCAGCACCAGGTCAACCGGGGTGCCATCGGCGAGGAAAGGCATATCCTCGATCGGGACGACCTTGGAGATGACGCCCTTGTTGCCGTGCCGACCAGCCATCTTGTCGCCCGGCTGCAGCTTGCGCTTCACCGCGACGAAAACCTTGACCATCTTCATGACGCCGGGTGGCAGATCGTCGCCGCGACGGACCTTTTCCACCTTGTCGTCAAAGCGGTTGTCCAAGGCGCGCTTCTGCGCCTCATACTGGTCATGCAGCGCCTCGACATCCTTGGCGTCGTTTTCTTCGCCAAGCGCCAACTGCCACCACTGGCCGCGCGACATCGTGCCCAGAAGTTCGGCGTCGATGGTGGACCCCGCCTTGATGCCCTTTGGCCCCTTGACGGCGGTCTTGCCCGTGATCAGCGCCTTCAGACGCGCGTAGATGTTGCGCTCTAGGATCGCGAGTTCGTCGTCGCGGTCCCGGGCCAGGCGTTCAACCTCTTCCCGTTCGATCTGCAAGGCGCGTTCGTCCTTGTCGACGCCGTGCCGGTTGAACACCCGCACTTCGACGATGGTGCCAAACGCCCCCGGCGGCAGACGCAAGCTGGTGTCGCGCACGTCCGACGCCTTTTCCCCAAAGATCGCGCGGAGAAGCTTTTCTTCCGGCGTCATCGGCGATTCACCCTTGGGGGTGATCTTGCCAACCAGAATGTCGCCCGGCTGCACTTCGGCACCGATATAGACGATCCCGGCTTCATCCAGATTGCGCAGGGCTTCCTCGCCCACGTTCGGGATGTCGCGGGTGATCTCTTCCGGCCCAAGCTTGGTATCACGGGCCGCCACTTCGTATTCCTCGATGTGGATACTCGTGAACACGTCGTCGCGCAGGATACGCTCGGAGATCAGGATCGAGTCTTCGTAGTTGTAGCCATTCCATGGCATGAAGGCCACGACCACGTTCCGGCCCAGGGCCAACTCGCCAAGGTCGGTGCAGGGGCCGTCGGCCACCACCTCGCCGCGCAGCACCGTGTCGCCGACCTTTACCAGCGGGCGCTGGTTGATGCAGGACGACTGGTTCGACCGCTTGAACTTGCGCAACCGGTAGATGTCGACGCCGGGTTCACCCGGTTCCAGCATCTCGGTGGCGCGCACGACGATACGGGCAGCATCGACCTGGTCGATGATCCCGGCGCGCCGGGCCATGATCGCGGCACCAGAGTCGCGGGCAACCACCGCCTCAATCCCGGTGCCCACGAAGGGGGCGTCGGATTGGAGCAGTGGCACCGCCTGACGCTGCATGTTCGACCCCATCAGGGCGCGGTTGGCGTCGTCATTTTCCAGGAACGGGATCAGCGATGCCGCGACTGACACCAGCTGTTTTGGGCTGACGTCGATCAGGTCCACCGCATCCGGCGGGTTCAGCATGAATTCCCCGGCCTTCCGGCTGGAAATCAGGTCATCGGTAAAGCGACCCTCACTGTCTTGGCTCGCGTTGGCCTGGGCCACCGTGTGGCGCATTTCCTCGGTCGCCGACATATAGGTGACCTCATCCGTCACCTTGCCGTCGATCACCTTGCGGTACGGCGTCTCGATGAAGCCGTATTTGTTCACCCGGGCGAATGTGGCCAGGGAGTTGATCAGGCCGATGTTCTGGCCTTCCGGCGTCTCGATCGGGCACATCCGGCCGTAGTGGGTCGGGTGGACGTCGCGAACCTCAAAGCCTGCACGTTCACGGGTCAGACCGCCCGGCCCAAGCGCCGAAAGACGGCGCTTGTGGGTGACTTCGGACAAGGGGTTGGTCTGGTCCATGAACTGCGACAGCTGCGAAGAGCCGAAGAATTCCCGCACCGCCGCCGCCGCCGGTTTCGCGTTGATCAGATCCTGCGGCATGATCGTGTCGATTTCCACCGAGGACATCCGTTCCTTGATCGCACGTTCCATCCGCAGAAGGCCGACACGGTACTGGTTCTCCATCAGCTCGCCGACCGAGCGGACCCGGCGGTTGCCGAGGTGGTCGATATCGTCGATCTCGCCCTTGCCGTCGCGAAGCTCGGTCAGGGCCTTGATGCAGGAAATGATGTCGTCACGGTCCAGCGTGCGCTGGGTGTCGGGCTTGCCGATATCCAGCCGCATGTTCATCTTGACGCGGCCGACCGCCGACAGGTCATAGCGGTCCTTGTCGAAGAACAGCGTGTCGAAAAGCTGGCTTGCAGCCTCGACCGTCGGCGGTTCACCGGGGCGCATCACGCGGTAGATGTCCATAAGCGCGGTGTCCCGGCCCATGTTCTTGTCAACCGCCATGGTGTTGCGGATGTAGGGACCGACGTTGACGTTGTCGATGTCCAGCACGGGAATCTCGGTGATGCCCTGGTCGATCAGCAGCTTCAGGCTGCCGCCCTTGGCCTCGCCGTCGCGACCGTATTCCATGGTCAGCTCATCACCGGCTTCGGCCCAGATTTCACCGGTTTCCTCGTTGATGATGTCGCGGGCACAGAACCTGCCGATGATCTGGTCAAAGGGCAGCAACAGCTCTGTCACCTTGCCGGATTTGATCAGGTCGTTTGCCATGCGCGGCGTCATCTTGTCGCCGGCCTTGCAGATCACCTCACCGGTGGCGGCATCGACGATGTCGAACTGCGGGCGGGTGCCACGGATACGCTCGGGGAAGAACTTGGTGACCCAGCCCTTGTTCTTGACGTGGGTGTACATCACGGTTTGGTAATAGGCATCCATGATGCCTTCCTGATCCATGCCAAGGGCATAAAGCAGCGTCGTCACCGGCAGTTTCCGGCGACGGTCGATGCGGGCAAAGACCACATCCTTGGCGTCAAACTCAAAGTCCAGCCAAGAGCCGCGATAGGGAATGATCCGGCAGGCGAAAAGCAACTTGCCCGAGGAATGGGTCTTGCCCTTGTCATGGTCAAAGAACACACCGGGCGACCGGTGCATTTGGCTGACGATCACCCGTTCGGTGCCGTTCACGACAAAGGTGCCGTTATGCGTCATCAGGGGCATGTCGCCCATGTAGACGTCCTGTTCCTTGATGTCCTTGACCGACCGGGCCCCGGTGGTTTCGTCAACATCAAACACGATCAGGCGCAGCGTCACCTTCAAGGGTGCGGCATAGGTCATGTCGCGGGCCTGACATTCATCCACGTCGTACTTGGGCTTTTCCAGCTCGTACTTGACGAACTCCAGAACGCTGGTCTCGTTGAAATCCTTGATCGGGAACACCGACTGGAAGGTGCCCTGGATGCCTTCGCCGTCCAGCGGCTTGTCGCTGTCACCCGAGCGAAGGAAAAGATCATACGAGGATTTCTGAACCTCGATCAGGTTCGGCATCTCCAGCACTTCGCGGATTTTGCCGAAATAGCGGCGGATGCGTTTCTGGCCGACATAAGCTTGCGCCATGTTCGTGGTCACCTTTCAAGTTTCGCTGGCACCCCACCCGTCGGGCCACGGGGGGCGCACCGCTTGCGAAGAGACCGAAGGGTTCCATTCGTGCCACCCGTCCCGAAGGGCGGCTCCCGAACCCGTCGCGTCTGGAGAGAGGCTTTTCCCGAAAGCCCCTTTCAAGACGCGCATGGCTGGGACCGAAAACTTCGGCCCCAGCCATGCTTTTCCTTGCGGGGTTGCCCCCGTGCAGAATTACTTCAGCTCGGCCTTGGCGCCAGCTTCTTCGAACTTCTTCTTCAAAGCTTCTGCATCGGCCTTTGAGACGCCTTCCTTGATCTTGCCACCGGCTTCGGTCAGGTCTTTCGCTTCCTTCAGGCCCAGACCGGTGATTTCGCGCACGACCTTGATCACGTTGATCTTGTTCGCGCCGGCTTCAACCAGGACCACGTCGAATTCGGTCTGCTCTTCTGCCGGAGCTGCGGCAGCAGCCGGACCAGCCGCCATCATTACCGCGCCGCCAGCGGCGGGCTCGATGCCGTACTTGTCTTTCAGAATGGTCTTCAGTTCCTGCGCCTGCAGGAGGGTCAGACCAACGATCTCTTCAGCGAGTTTGTTCAGATCAGCCATTTTTTCATTTCCGTTTGCTAAGATGGGTTCCAACAGCGCGGGGTTAACCACGCGGGACTAGGATCAGGCCGCGGCCTTCTCCTCGATGGTTGACAGGATGCTTGCGATGTTCGCCGCCGGCGCGCCAATGGCCCCTGCGATGCCCGAGCCCGGAGCCCCGATGCACGACACGATCTGAGCGATAAGCTCTTCACGCGACGGCATGGCAGCCACGGCCTTGACACCAGCCTGGTCCAGAACCACGTCGCCCATTGCCCCGCCGATGATGACGAAATTTTCGTTCGTCTTGGCGTAGGCCTCGCAGACCTTGGCCGCAGCCACAGGGTCTTCCGAGAAGGACATCATGGTCATGCCCGTGAGGAGGTCACCCATCTTTGCAGCGGGCTTCCCTTCAAGGGCGATCTTGGCGAGCGTATTCTTGGCAACGCGAACGGACCCACCCACTTCACGCATTTTCGCGCGCAGGTCCTGCATCTGTGCAACCGTCATTCCCGCGTAGTGGGCAACCACCACGACGCCAGAGCTTGCGAAGATCTGGCCGAGTTCATCGACCACTTTCTCTTTTTGGGCTCTATCCACGAGTACACTCCAAGTTTGGGGGTTTCCCCCCGGCTCATATGTGCCCCCCGGGAAGGGGGGCGTTCGGGTCCGTAGTCAGGTTCCCGAAACCAAGATCACCACGAGGGGTGCCCCAAATCTCGATCCCCATCTCGGGCAGGACATTAAGGCGTTTGCGCGCCACCCACCGTCTCGGACAGAACCGGGCCTAAGGCGGCCCGGGTAACATCCCGGTTTCCCAGGAATTCCGTAGGTCGGGGCCTGCCCCGACTCTTAGCCTTGCGTCGCCGACGAGATATCGACCGACACGCCCGGCCCCATGGTCGAAGACAGCGAAACCTTCTTCACATAGGTGCCCTTAGCGCCCGCCGGACGCGCCTTGCTGACGGCATCCACAAAGGCACGCACATTCTCGGCCAGCTTGTCGTCGGTGAAGCTGACCTTGCCGATCCCAGCATGGATCACCCCGGCCTTTTCGACCTTGAACTGGACTTCGCCGCCCTTGGCAGCCTCGACCGCCGTTTTCACATCCATCGTCACCGTGCCGACCTTAGGGTTCGGCATCAGGTTGCGCGGCCCGAGGATCTTGCCCAGACGGCCGACCAGCGGCATCATGTCCGGCGTTGCGATGCAACGGTCAAACTCGATCTTGCCGGACTGGATGGTTTCCATCAGGTCTTCGGCCCCGACGATATCGGCGCCAGCAGCCTTTGCCTCATCCGCCTTGGCGCCGCGCGCGAACACTGCGACGCGCACCGTCTTGCCGGTGCCGTTCGGCAGTTGCACCACACCGCGCACCATCTGGTCGGCGTGGCGCGGGTCAACCCCAAGGTTCATCGCGATTTCCAGCGTCTCGTCGAACTTGGCCGAGGCCGCGCCCTTGATCAGCTTCACGGCCTCTTCGACCGAGATATTCATCTTGCCCACGAAGGCTTCGTTCGCCTTGGCGACGCGCTTTGCAATCTTTGTCATCGCTTCAGCCCTTCACTTCGATGCCGCAGGATTTCGCCGACCCAAGGATGACCTGCATCGCCGCTTCGACGGAATTGGCGTTCAGGTCCTTCATCTTGGTTTCCGCGATCTTGCGCAGTTGCGCCGCAGTGATCGAGCCTGCAACCTCACGACCCGGCTTGGCCGAGCCCTTGGTCCGGTTCCGCTTGCCAACCGACGGCAGACCAGCGGCCTGCTTGATCAGGAACGCAGCCGGAGCCGTCTTGAACTCAAGGCTGAACGACTTGTCCTGGTAGTAGGTGATGATGACCGGCGTCGGGGTGCCCGGCGCGACATCTGCGGTCTTGGCGTTGAATTCCTTGACGAACGCCATGATGTTCAGGCCGCGCTGACCCAGGGCCGGACCAACCGGCGGCGACGGGTTTGCCTGCTGGGCCTTCACTTGCAGCTTGAGGCTGCCTATAATCTTCTTGGCCATCTGGCCTCTCCTTTGTCACGGCAGCCGCCCGGAATTGGGGACTGCGTTTAGTGGTTCGGTCCGTCACCCCATCAGGGGCGCTCGCCTCCCACGCGGCACTCAGCTCCCTTTCGAGACCTGAGTGAATTCCAGTTCCACGGGCGTCGCCCGGCCAAAGATCGACACGGTGACCTTCAGGCGGTTGTGCGCCTCATCGACATCTTCGACCATGCCCGAAAAGCCTTCGAACGGGCCGTCGGTCACTTGCACCGTTTCGCCGATGTCGAAACGGATCAGGTTGCGCGGCGCTTCGATCCCCTCTTCGACCCGGTTCAGGATCGCGTTCACCTCGGCGTCGCGCATCGGCATCGGCCGACCCTGCGGGCCCAGAAAGCCGGTGACGCGGTTGATCGAGGAAATCAGGTGATAGCCCCGGTTCGTCATCTCCATGTGCACAAGCACATAGCCCGGCATGAAGCGACGCTCGGAGGTCACCTTCTTGCCGCGCCGCATTTCGATCACGTCCTCGGTCGGGACCAGAACTTCGTCGATCTCTTCCTCAAGACCGGCATCGGCGACGGCAGTCTTGATCTGCTCGGCAATCTTCTTCTCGAAGTTCGAGAGTACGCTTACCGAATACCAGCGCTTCGCCATCGTCACGTTCATCCCTACTGCCCAGGGCCTTTGCGGCCCCGCATCCTTTGCTTTCGGAACAAAAAACAGCGCGCACCCCGAATCGATGCGCGCCTTTGTCCCTTTGGTTGTCGCGGGACATATCGCGTGCCCGCCGCCACCGCAAGACCCGACGTCAACCCGGCTGCCGGTCAGGTCCCGACGATCGCCAGCAAGGCCGACCGTATGCCAAGATCAACCAACGAGAAAAACGCCGCGGCAAGCGCCGACAGGACAAAGACCATCAGCGTGGTCAGCAAAACCTCACGCCGGGTCGGCCAGACGATCTTGAACGCTTCGGCGCGGGCCTGCTGCAGAAACTGGAAGGGGTTCGTCATGGCCATTGCCGATCGCTCTCGATACCAGAAGTTTTGCATAGATACGGTGCATGACCAGGGGGTTCAAGTCCCGAAGACATTCTGGCCGCCCATGGCCCCGGCAAAACATGTCGGGCAGCACCGTCATGTGGCAGGGGCAGCAGGGATCGAACCCGCGACCTACGGTTTTGGAGACCGTCGCTCTACCAGCTGAGCTATACCCCTACACGGCGCACGGGTTACGGCAGGTGACGCGCAAGGTCAAGCAGCAAGACACATCAGGATTTTCGCACGAACTGGCAGAGAATGACGATCTGCTGGCCGTTCACCCGGCCTTCGATCTGGTCGGCATTGTCGCGCACCAGACGGATGCCGCGCACCGCGGTCCCGCGCTTGGCAACCATGGAACTGCCCTTGACCGGGAGATCCTTGATCAGCGTGACGGTGTCGCCGGGGGCCAACAGAACGCCGTTGCTGTCGCGATGTTCAACGCCCGAAAGGACGGGGTGCACGGCACTGGCGCGGGCCAGAACCTCGGGGTCAAGATAGACGGTTTCCAGAAGATCGGCGGCCCAGGCCTCGCCGGGCATGGCCTGAAGCAAACGCCAGGCGGCAATCTGGGTGGCGGCATCTTCCGACCAGATGGCGTCCCCAAGGCAACGCCAGCGCGGGCCGGGCGTGATGTCGCCTCCAAGCGCGGCGGCGCAGGTCGGGCACAGTTCCGCCACATCGTCGCCCGGGGCAAGCGTGACCGGGGTAGCATCAGTGGCGGCGCAAAGAACACAGACAGACATGGTGAGCCCTTCAATGAAAAAAGGCGCGCGTGGGGCCGCGCGCCTTTCTGGACGTTCGGTTTGGTCGCGTTACGCGATGATTTTCGACACGACGCCTGCACCGACGGTGCGGCCGCCTTCGCGGATGGCGAAGCGGAGTTTTTCTTCCATCGCGATCGGGGCGATCAGCTCGACCTCGAACTTCAGGTTGTCGCCCGGCATCACCATCTCGGTGCCCTCGGGCAGCTTCACCGTCCCGGTCACGTCCGTCGTGCGGAAGTAGAACTGCGGCCGGTAGTTGGCGAAGAACGGCGTGTGGCGGCCGCCTTCTTCCTTGGTCAGGATATAGGCCTCGGCCTCGAACTTGGTGTGCGGGTTCACCGACTTTGGCTTGCACAGCACCTGGCCACGTTCCACGCCCTCACGGTCGATACCGCGGAGGAGGATACCGACGTTGTCGCCAGCTTCCCCACGGTCGAGGAGTTTGCGGAACATCTCCACCCCGGTGCAGATCGACTTCTTGGTGTCGCGGATGCCAACGATTTCAACTTCGTCGCCGACGTTGATCACGCCACGCTCGATCCGGCCGGTCACAACCGTGCCGCGGCCCGAGATCGAGAACACGTCTTCGATCGGCAGCAGGAACGGCTGGTCCACGGCGCGGGCCGGGGTCGGGATGTATTCGTCCACCGCCTTCATCAGCGCGCGGATGCTGTCCTCGCCAATGTCCTTCCGCTCACCGATCATGGCCTGGTGCGCGCTGCCCATCACGATCGGAATGTCGTCGCCGGGGTATTCGTAGGACGACAGAAGCTCACGCACTTCCATCTCGACCAGTTCCAGCAGTTCGGCGTCATCCACGAGGTCGATCTTGTTCAGATAGACGACCATGTAGGGAATGCCGACCTGACGGCCGAGGAGGATATGCTCGCGCGTTTGCGGCATCGGGCCGTCCGAGGCGGCACAGACCAGGATCGCGCCGTCCATCTGGGCGGCACCGGTGATCATGTTCTTCACATAGTCGGCGTGGCCGGGGCAGTCGACGTGGGCGTAGTGACGGTTCTCCGTCTCATATTCCACATGCGCGGTCGAGATCGTGATCCCACGAGCCCGCTCTTCCGGCGCGCCGTCGATCTGGTCATAGGCGCGGAATTCGCCAAAATACTTCGTGATCGCCGCCGTCAGCGTCGTCTTGCCATGGTCAACGTGACCAATGGTCCCGATGTTCACATGCGGCTTGTTACGTTCAAACTTTGCCTTCGCCATTTTCGATGTCCGCCCTTCATCCGATAGCACCAGATGCGGGCCCACACGCCCGCTGTTTTCACGGGCGGCGGCTTAGCCCGGCGGGTCGGGAAATTCAAGCCTGATCGTCAGGGCGGGCTGGCGCGTCCGCCTGGGCAAAAGCAGGCTTGATCTTGCGCGCTTTTCCATGCGTTGCTGCGCCCGTCCCCTCAGGAGCTTTGCCGTCATGCGCGCACCCCTTGCCTGTCTGCTGGTCCTGGCCGCCCTGCCAGTGTCGGCCGAAACCGCCCCCCTGCCGACCGTCACCGTCGATCTGACCTTTTCCGACCAGGCGCTAGCCGCGTTGGCTGACACGGATGGTGTTGTCGTCCGCGCCTACTGGATGGGCGAACCTGCGCCCGGGGCCACCCTGACCGACCCCGAACTTGGCACCGTGTTTTTGATGACCGAGGATCTTCAGTTTGCCGCCCCGCCAGCCAGGGTGATCCTTGGTGCCAGCCTCGCCTCTGCCCCGTTGACCGAGGTGATCGAGCCGAAGCTGAACCTGAACGTGGGGTCAGCGGGTTGGGGCGGTGAGACCAACCTGCTGGATTGTGGCTTCCTTGACGACGTGATTTCGGTGCTGGCAGCAACACCGCAGACCGTTCACTGCAAACTTTTGGGGGAATGAGGCCGTCAAGAGCGGGCCCTGCTGCAGGAGCGACGCTGGACCTTTTGACACCCCAGGGGTCAGCGCGAATAGGCGACTAATTTTGTCATCAAATAGTTGACTTTTGTCCTGGCGCGGAAAAAGGTGCCGATATCCGACAAAAGGAGTCAACTATGAGCGACCACACCATCATCCGTCTTTGGACCGGACTTGCCCTGGCGGCGTCTGCAACCACAGGGTCAACCCAAACCATTGGCCTGCAACAGGCATCCCCCCTGCCCGCGCCGAATGTCATCCTGGCGCAAGCGGATGGCGAAGCGGGCGAGGCCGGGATGGTGGAAGACCAGACGCCGGAAATGGCCTATGCCCTGCGCCTGGCGCTGGTGGATGTGCATCTCCATGCGGCAGTCGAGGTCTACCGCGCCGGAATGCCGATCGAGGCGTATGGCCTTGCCGCCCATCCCGAGGCCGAGGTTATGGAAGAACTGCGGGCCGACCTTGCCTCACGGGGAATTGCCGACTTTTCATCTGACCTCGACGCGCTGATGGAGGCCGTAGCCGCAGAACGGCCGATCGCAGAGATCGAGGCCGCCTACCGGACAGTTGCCGATGCCATCACCGCCGCCTATGGCAACACGCCCGCGAAAGCGCGGCTGGACGCGGCCTATCTTTTCGCACGGCAAGCAGCCCTTGAATATGCCGAGATCACGGCGGGTGGCACGGTAAGCGCACCCGACACCTATATCGAGACGTACAGCATGATCATCATCGCACGCGGGCTTTTGCAGCCGCTGCTGACAGGGGCTGACCCGGTCGCAGCCGAGGCGGCGGCGCAAGGCATTCTGGAACTGGAGGTCGCGGATCAGGCCTATTCCGTTCCAGACACCCCGCCCGAGGCCCGCGACCCTGAGATCCTGTTCGGCGTCGCGGCGCGGGTGCAGCTTGCGGGGTACCGGGTGAAATGACCCTGGCCATCGCAGGTATCCTGACCGGGGCCGAGGTTGCGGCGATCCGGGATGCGGCAGCGGATTTGCCCTTTGGCGATGGGCGCGCCACCGCCGGTGCGCGCGCCCGCGAGGTCAAGGCCAACGATCAGGCGCTACCTTCGACGGGCCGCGACGCCATCCTGGACAAGGCCCGCGCGGCAATTCAGGCGCATCCGGTTTTCCGGGCGGCGGCGCGGCCGCGTCATCTGACGCCGCTTCTTCTGTCGCGCTACCGGGTGGGCCAGACCTATGGGCTGCATGTCGATGATGCGCTGATGGGGGGCTTGCGCACCGACCTTTCCTTTACGCTGTTCCTGTCGGACCCTGACACCTATGACGGAGGGGCGCTGGCGATCGAAGACCGCCTGGGCCCCCGCGAGGTCCGGTTGGCTGCTGGGGACATGATCCTTTACCCCTCCACCACGCTGCACCGGGTAACTCCGGTCACGCGCGGAGAGCGGCTGGCCATCGTCGGCTGGGTGGAAAGTTGGATGCGCGGGGCGGCGGAACGCGAGGTGATGTTCGATCTGGACCAGATCGCCGCAGGCCTGCCCCCAGACGCGCCGCGAGAGCTTGCTGACCTTCTGGCCAAGGTGAAAAGCAATCTGACGCGGCTTTGGGCCGGGGCCTGACGCTTCAGGTAAACCGGTTGTCCCTTGGAAACCCGCGCGGGGCCATCTTGCCAGCGCTTGCGCGGGGTCCCTGCCATTCGGCAAGATCGGTCTCGGTCCGCGTGCGCCCGGCGGGGTCTTTCCATGCCAGCCCTTCGGCGAGCGTGAAGGTGATCGCGTCCGACAGCCCGCCGTCCTTGTACTTTTGCAAGCGCACCCCCTTGCCGCGCGCCATTTCCGGCAACTCGGCAAGGGGGAACACCAGAAGCTTGCGGTTGTCGCCCACCACCGCGATGCTGTCGCCCACAACCCGCGTGCAGACCGCCGTCCGGGTGCCCTCGCGCAGGGTCAGGACCTGTTTGCCAGCCTTGGTTTGGGCCACCAGCTCCTCGGCAGGGACCACGAAGCCATCGCCAGCGCTGGAGGCCAGAAGCAACTTTTCCCCCGGCCGGTAGACCCTTAAATCGGTGATCCCAGTATCATTGGCCAGGTCCACCATCAGCCGCACCGGCTCGCCCATGCCGCGCCCGCCGGGCAGGTTTGCGCCCAGAAAGGTAAAGAACCGCCCGTTGTCGGCTATCAGCAAGATCTTGTCCGTCGTCTCGGCATGCAAGGCAAATCGGGGGCCGTCGCCATCCTTGAACTTCTGGTCCACGTCAAGATCGACATGGCCCTTCAATGCCCGGATCCAGCCCATCTTGGAACAGATCACCGTGATCGGTTCCTTATCAATCATCGCCTCATAGGGGATGTCGGGGGTATCGGTGGCATCGGCAAACTGGCTGCGGCGCGCACCCAGGGGCGTCGCCTTGCCGTAAAGCTTGCGGACCGCCTCCAACTCTTTGCCGATCCGGGTCCACTGGCGGCGGTCGCTGTCCAGAAGGGCTGCAAGGCCTTCGCGTTCCTTTAAGAGGGTTGCGCGTTCGGCATTCAGCTCCATCTCCTCCAGTCGCCGCAAGCTGCGCAGCCGCATGTTCAGGATCGCTTCGGCCTGGTTGTCGGTCAGCACCCCCTGCCCGGGCGCGGGCGGGCGGTAGTCCTTTTCCGAGGTCGCGCGGGCGTAGGGCTGCGGCCAGGTTTCGGCCAGCAGGGCTGCCTTTGGGTCATCGTCATAGCGGATGATGTCGATGACCCGGTCAAGGTTCAGATAGGCGATCAAAAGCCCGCCAAGCACCTCAAGCCGCGCATCGATCTTTTCCATCCGGTGGAGGGATCGGCGGCGCAACACCTCGCGCCGGTGGTCAAGAAAGGCCCGCAGCACCTCTTTCAGCGAGCATACCTTGGGCACCTTGCCGTCGATCAGCACGTTCATGTTGAGCGAAAACCGCACCTCAAGGTCCGAAGTCCGGAACAGGCTGCCCATCAGCACCTCGGGGTCCACCGTGCGCACGCGCGGCTCTAGAACCAGGCGGATATCGTCAGCCGATTCGTCGCGCACATCGGCCAAGAGCGGGACCTTCTTCAGCTGGATGATCTCGGCCAGCTTTTCGATCAGCTTGGATTTCTGCACCTGAAACGGAATTTCGGTAACAACGATCTGCCATGTGCCGCGGCCCAGATCCTCCACCTGCCATTTCGCGCGCAGGCGGAACGCGCCACGACCGGTGCGGTAGGCCTCCAGAATACTGTCGCGGGGTTCGACGATCACCCCGCCGGTCGGGAAATCGGGGCCGGGGATCAGGGCGACCAAGGCCTCATCCGACAGGTTCGGGTCGGCCAGCAGCGCCTGACAGCCGTCGATCAGCTCATCCAGATTATGCGGCGGGATGTTGGTGGCCATCCCCACCGCGATGCCAGAGGAGCCATTGGCCAGCAGGTTCGGAAAGGCGGCGGGCAGAACAACCGGCTCTTCCAGCCGCCCGTCATAGTTGGGGCGGAAATCGACGGCGGTCTCATCAATGCCTTCCATCAAGGCCTCGGCCGCGGCAGTCACCCGCGCCTCGGTATAGCGGCTGGCAGCCGGGTTATCGCCGTCGATGTTGCCGAAATTGCCCTGCCCGTCCACCAACGGGTAGCGCATGTTGAAATCCTGGGCGAGCCGCGCCATCGCGTCATAGATCGCCATGTCGCCATGCGGGTGAAAATCCCCCATGGTGTCGCCGGCGATCTTCGCTGATTTGAGGAAGCCCCCCGTCGGCGTGAGCCGCAGCCGCCGCATCGCCCAGAGGATTCGGCGGTGGACCGGCTTCAGCCCGTCGCGCGCATCCGGCAGCGCGCGGTGCATAATGGTGGACAGCGCATAGGTCAGATACCGCTCACCGATGGCGCGGGACAACGGCTCTGACAGGGTCACGCCGGTCGGCCCTTCGGACTTGGGCTCTTCGGACTTGGGCCCCCCGATCTTGGGAGATTCATCATCATCGGTCATGGATGTTGTGTAAGCTGCCAAGCGGCGGCGGTCCAGATGGCTTGCGCAGACACCGGGCACAAAGCCCGGATGCGTCTTGACGCGCACGAAAAGGACTCAACCCCATTGGCAAGCCTGTGGTAAGGCAACAGCACCCAAACGTCGGACAACACGATGCTGCGACTGACCCTGCTTTTGTGCGGCACCATGCTGCTTGCGCTGATCATCTTTGGTGAGGATCGCGGCCAGTTGCGTCCGGGGTTGGCCGAAGCCGCCCGTCAAGCCGCCCAAGAGGCCGAACGCGCCGCCCTCGCCCCGCCCGAGCCGCCGCTGCCCGAGCCGCCACCGCCGGTTCTGGCCACCGCACCGGACTTGTTCGAACCGCCGCCAGAGGTGGCCGCCGCCGAGCCCCCGCCCTATGTCGAGCCCGAACGCGAGCCTGTGGCCGCCCTGGAAGAACCGGTGTTTTCGCTGGCCAATCTGGGCAACGAACCGGTCCCGGGCGAAAATGGCGCGCCGCCGGTCGCCGACGAACCCCTGGTGCCCGCTCCCGATCTTGCAGCCGAGGTCCCGGCGGACCCACCGACTGACCCGGAATCGCAACCAGCGACCGGCACCGTCTGGACCGTGGCCGCCAATTCGGTGAATCTGCGCGCCACCCCCTCGACTGACGCGGACATCCTGACCAAACTTGGCCAGGGTGAAGCGGTGGTTCTGGTCGCCACTGTCGACGACGAATGGGCGCAGATCATCGTGCAAAACGATGGGCTGGTCGGCTATGTCGCCATGAGCTATCTGTCGCCCGCCGCGCAATAGGCGGCGACCACTACGGACCGCGTGATGCCCCCTCGTTCCATTCTGATCACCGGCTGCTCTTCCGGCATCGGCCTTGACGCGGCACGGGGCCTGCGGGCGCGGGGCTGGCGGGTGTTCGCGACCTGCCGGCAAGCGAACGATTGCGACCGATTGCAGGGCGAGGGGCTGGAAAGCTTTGTGCTGGATTACGCCGATGAGGCCAGCATCGCCGCCGCCGTCGCCGAGGTTTCGGCGCGCACCGGCGGCACGCTGGACGCAGTTTTCAACAACGGCGCCTATGCGTGCCCAGGCGCGGTCGAGGATCTGCCACGCGATGCCCTGCGCGCCATCTTCGAGGTCAATCTTTTCGGCTATCACGACCTTGCCCGGCGGGTGATCCCGATGATGCGGGCTCAGGGCCAGGGGCGGATCATCAACTGCTCCTCTGTCCTCGGCCTTGTCGGCATGACCTGGCGCGGAGCCTATGTCGCGACCAAATTCGCGATGGAGGGGTTGACGGATGTCTTGCGCATCGAAATGCGCGGCACCGGGATCGAGGTCATCCTGATCGAACCGGGACCGATTGCCACCAGGATTCGCGAAAACGCCATCCCGCATTTCGAACGCTGGATCGACTGGCAGGCCTCACCCCGGGCGGACCAGTACCGGGGGCTTCTGGCGCGGCTGTACGAACCTGCGACGAAAAAAGATGCGTTCGAGCTGCAACCCAAAGCGGTGACCGCCAAGCTGATCCACGCGCTTGAGGCAAGACGCCCCAAGGCCCGCTACTTCGTCACCACGCCAACCTATCTGATGAACGTTGCCCGCCGCATCCTGCCCACACGGGCGCTGGATTGGCTGATCGCCCGGGCTTGATGCAGCAGGCGCCCAAGAATTTTCGCCGAAAACTCCTGGGCCTTGCACTGGCAGCGCGAATTTCCTTCGCATCCAAAGATTTCGCCCCTAAGTGACCTCAAAAGGAGACGCCAATGCTGTCAGACCCGATTTTCCTCTTCGCCGCCGCCGCCTGCCTTGTCGTGCTGGGCATCCTTCTGTTCGGGATCGCCAGTTTCGCCAAGGGAGGTGAGTTCAACAAGCGCAACGCCAACAAGATCATGCGCTGGCGGCTGGGCGTGCAATTCGTGGCCGTGATCGCGATCGTGGCCTTCGCCTGGCTGCGCTCGGGGGGGAACTGATGGTCGTTCTGTCGAAAATCTACACCAAGACCGGCGACGCCGGGGAAACCGCGCTGGGCAACGGCGCGCGGGTCGCAAAACACTCGCTGCGGGTCAGCGCCTATGGCACGGTGGACGAGACCAACGCCACGGTCGGCCTCGCGCGGCTGCATGCAACGGGTGACCTTGACGCGGCGCTCAAGCGGATCTCGAACGACCTCTTTGACCTTGGGGCCGATCTGTGTACCCCTGACCGACATCTGGACCCGACGCTGTCCTACACTCCGTTGAGCATGATCGAAAACCAGGTCAACCGGCTTGAGGCCGAGATCGACGCGATGAACGACCGCCTCACGCCCTTGCGCAGCTTCATCCTGCCGGGGGGGTCGGTGCTGGCGGCACAACTGCACCTGTGCCGCACCATCTGCCGTCGCGCCGAACGCCTGGTGGTCGAGACCGCCACGATGGAAGACGTGAACCCCGAGGCAGTCCGCTACCTGAACCGGCTTTCTGACTGGTTCTTTGTCGCCGGCCGCATCGCCAACAACGATGGCAAGGATGATGTCCTTTGGGTGCCGGGCCTGACGCGCTGATCGCCCTCGCCGATCACAACGCAGTCCAAACGCGGCGTCGTGACGCTGAAACCGGTCGCATTTGCTCTGTTCCGGGGGCTTGGCCTGCGATACTAAGCCCCATTGGCTTTTTACGCCTCAAGGGGCGGGAATGAGGAGCATCTGGTCATGAAGGTTCTGGTCCCGGTCAAGCGGGTGATCGACTATAACGTGAAGGTCCGCGTCAAGGCGGACGGGTCCGGCGTCGATCTGGCGAATGTGAAGATGTCGATGAACCCCTTTGACGAGATTGCCGTCGAAGAGGCGATCCGTCTGCGCGAAAAGGGCATCGCGACCGAAGTGGTCGTGGTCTCTATTGGGGTGAAACAGGCCCAGGAAACGCTGCGCAACGCGCTGGCCATGGGCGCCGACCGCGCCATCCTGATTGAGGCGGCCACGGACGTCCATGTCGACATCGAACCCCTCGCCGTGGCCAAGCTGCTGGCAGCGGTGGTCAAAGAAGAGGCGCCGGGCCTCGTCCTTTGCGGCAAGCAGGCCATCGACAACGATATGAACGCAACCGGCCAGATGCTGTCGGCCCTGCTGGGCTGGTCGCAGGCCACCTTTGCCAGCGAAGTGGCGATCGAGGGCGACAGCGCCCGCGTGACACGTGAGGTGGACGGCGGTCTGCAGACAATCACCGTCAAACTGCCGACGATCATCACGGTTGACCTGCGGCTGAACGATCCGCGTTATGCCAGCCTGCCCAACATCATGAAAGCCAAGGCCAAGCCACTGGCGATGAAGACGCCCGCCGATTACGGCGTGGACGTGTCGCCCCGGCTTGCCGTGCTCAAGACGGTGGAACCGGCCGGGCGCAAGGCGGGGGTCAAGGTCGGCTCGGTCGCCGAACTGATCGCGAAACTCAAAGACGAAGCAGGGGTGATCTGATGGCCGTACTTCTTCTTGCCGATGTGAATGACGGGCAACTGCAGACTGATCAAGTCGCAAAGACCCTGACTGCGGTGCAGGCGCTTGGCCCGGTCACCGTTCTGGTGGCCGGTCAGGGCGGCGAGGCTGCCGCTGCCGAGGCGGCAACGCTGACCGGGGTGTCCAAGGTGCTCTTCGCCGGGGATCACGCCTATTGCCATGGGCTTTCCGAACCAACCGCCGCGCTGGTCGTGTCGCTTGCTGCAGGGTATGAGCATATCGTTGCCCCCTCGGGTGCGTTGTCGAAATCGGTGCTGCCCCGGGTTGCCGCCCTTCTGGACGTGATGGTGATTTCCGAGGTGCTGGCGGTGCACGACGCCGCGACCTTCGACCGCCCGATCTATGCCGGCAACGCGGTGCAGACCGTGAAATCCTCGGATGCGAAAAAGGTGATGACCATTCGGACCGCGACCTTCGACGCCGCGGCCAAGGGCGGCGCAGCCCCGGTCGAGGCGCTGGCGACCGCTGCCGATGGCAGCCTGTCGGCCTGGGTCGAGGACAAGGTGGCCTCAAGCGACCGGCCCGAACTGACCTCGGCCGGGATCGTGGTGTCGGGCGGGCGCGGCGTGGGCAGCCAGGCCGATTTCGCGATGATCGAAAAGCTGGCCGACAAGCTGAACGCCGCTGTTGGTGCCAGCCGTGCCGCCGTGGACAGCGGCTATGCGCCGAACGACTGGCAGGTGGGCCAGACCGGCAAGGTTGTCGCACCCGACCTGTATGTGGCGGTCGGCATCAGTGGCGCGATCCAGCACCTCGCCGGCATGAAAGACAGCAAGATCATCGTCGCGATCAACAAGGATGAAGAGGCCCCGATCTTCCAGGTTGCCGATTATGGCCTGGTGGCCGATCTGTTCACCGCCGTGCCGGAGCTGATCGAGAAATTGTAGGGTGGGGAGTATTCCCCACCCTACCTTACGCCTGCGCGCCCCCCTGCTTGCGCCACTCGGCACCAGCAGGCATAAGCGAAACAAAGCAGGAGGCGGCGAAATGGACATCAGGCAGGTGGGCGTGGTCGGCGCAGGCCAGATGGGCAACGGCATCGCGCATGTCTTTGCTCTGGCCGGGTATCAGGTTCTGATCACTGACATTTCTGAAGACAGTCTGACAAAGGCCGTCGCGGTGATCGAACGCAACATTGACCGCCAGGTGTCGCGCGGCAAGGTGATGCCCGCCGACAAGCGCGCGGCAATGGAGCGGATCAAGACCACGCTCAAGCTTTCCGACCTTGGCCAATGCGACCTGATCATTGAGGCCGCGACGGAACGCGAGACTGTAAAGCAGGCGATCTTCGAGGACCTTCTGCCGCATCTGAAGCCGACCACAATCCTGACCTCCAACACCTCGTCAATCTCCATCACCCGGCTGGCCAGCCGCACCGACCGGCCGGAAAAGTTCATGGGGTTCCACTTCATGAACCCGGTGCCAGTGATGCAGCTGGTGGAATTGATCCGGGGTATCGCCACTGATCAGGAGACGTGGGACACGTTGCATGCGGTCGTCCGCAAGCTGGGTAAGACGGCGGCGAGTGCCGAGGATTTCCCCGCCTTCATCGTCAACCGCATCCTGATGCCGATGATCAACGAGGCGGTCTATACGCTGTATGAGGGCGTGGGGTCGGTCAAATCCATCGACGAATCGCTGAAACTGGGCGCGAACCACCCGATGGGGCCGCTGGAACTGGCGGATTTCATCGGGCTGGATACCTGCCTCGCGATCATGAACGTGCTTCACGACGGGCTGGCGGATACCAAGTACCGGCCCTGCCCGCTGCTGACGAAGTATGTCGAGGCCGGGTGGCTGGGGCGGAAAACGCAGCGGGGGTTTTATGACTATCGGGGCGAGGTGCCTGTGCCGACGCGGTGACGATAGGATCTTATATGGGCCTAGCTGAGAAATCTCTTCCGCTCGATCTTCTAAGCAAGGCCTCACTTCGGGGAAATGAGTATGCTTGGCCTGTTGATGACATTCCGGCTGTAATCGAAGCAACGAAGGCGGCTGGCATGGTCAGCATTGGCGGCCAGTTGCAGTTTCGATTCCCCGATGGCGCAACCTGCGAATGCTATTGGGTAGCGGTGGATACATCAAAAACAGTTTCAGCTGACCTTCCGAAGACTGAACTCGTGGCCCAATCAGCGGCAGCAGCAGTTTCTGCTTTCGACACCCTCAAAACTCGCTATGACTTCCTTGCGGAAGGTCGATCAAATTTCTCAAAGCATTTCAAAGAGTTTGAAGCCAGCGGTGGAAATCCAAGTGAAGTGGTCTGCTTTGTTTGGTATGTGAGGGCTTAGAAACGCGTTGCTATCTGAGAGTGCCGTGTTGAAGCCCTCCTCGCTTGAAAGCTTCAATTGGCTGGACGGCGTATGCTCGTCGTTGACTTCGTCACTCCTCGCGAGTCGTCTCCGACAAGGAGACGAAGTTGAACGAGGAGGCCCTACTTCCCCAATGCCAGCGTCTGCTCGCGCAACCACGCCAGGAACCCCCTCGGGTTGCCGTCCCATTTCTTCAGCTCCTCCGCCGGGATCGGGTGGCCGATCACCGGGCGTTGCTGTTTGAAGAGGCAGCGCTTGATTTCGTGCAAGAGCAGGCCCTGCCGGATCGTGTCGGAAACCTTGTTCGCGATCAGGAACGCGCGAGAGTTCTGGCCCGCGAAATAGATCGGCAGGATCGTCGCCCCGGAGGATTTGACGATCTTGTGGGTAAAGACGTTCCACTCCGCCTCCACCGCCGGGCCCCACCAGCCCTCGCTCATCGCGACCTTGCCGGCGGGGAACAGGATGATGACCCCCCCTGCCTTCAGATGGTCCATCGTGTCCTTGCGCATCTGAAGGCCCAACTCACGCGAGTTGTCCTCATGCGGGAAGGGCACGGGGATCATGAATTCCTCGACCTCGGGGATGCCGGTCAGCAGGCTGCGGGTCAGGATCTTGAAATCCGACCGGACGCGATTGACCAATTCGGCCATCAGCATCCCGTCCACCAGACCCGACGGATGGTTCGCCACCACGACCAGGGGGCCGGTGGCGGGGATGCGGGCGATCTCCTCCGGCGGTGTATCGATTCGGATGCCCATGTGGCGGATCGCCTTGGGCCAGAACGGCGCGCCGTGCGGGGCACCCGATTTCTCAAAGCTGCGGATCAGGCGGAGAAGCTGGACCTTGGCGGTCAGCCATTCGATCAGCCGGATGGCAAAGGCCTTGAACGGGTTCTTGAACGTCCCGGCATAGCTGAGCCGGTGCATTTCATAGCGGCCTTCACGCGGCGCCCGCTTGGGCACCCCGTCAAGCGGCTTCACCGTCTTTGCAATATGTGCCTGTTCCGTCACGAAGCGACTGCCTTCATCCGCGTTCAGCCTCAGTACTCTTCCCCGAAGCGGGCTGCAACCAATGCCTCCAGCGCGTCGGCAAGCTTCCCCGCTTCTGCCCCGGATAACTGAACCTCAATAGTGGTTCCGCGTGATGCTGCCAACATCAAAAGCCCCATGATGCTGTCGCCCGACACCGACAGACCGTCCTTTGAGACCTGAGCCCGGGCATCATGCGCCTCGACCACCTCGACAAAACGGGCGCTGGCGCGCGCGTGCAGGCCCTTTTCGTTGATGATCTGCAGCTTGCGGGTTTCCAACATCAGGCCAAAGAGCCAAGGTCAAGCGCGTCGATGTACTTGCGTCCGGCGTCAAGTGCGGCGGCAACCGCCTCGGGTACCGCAAGATCGCGCGACTTGGCCAGCTTGATCAGCATCGGCAGGTTGGCCCCGTAAAGGATTCGCCGGCCCGAGGTGGCACAGGCCGGCAGGGACAGGTTCGCGGGGGAACCGCCGAACATGTCGGTGACCAGCACCACCCCATGGCCGGTGTCTACCCCATCGGCCGCGACGCAGATTTCCTGCTGCTTGGCGTCGCGGTCGTGGTCATCCTCGATCGAGATGGCGCGCACCCCGTCCTGCTTGCCCACGACATGCTCCACCGCCGAGAGATACTCTCGCGCCAGACCGCCATGCGCCACGATCACGATGCCGATCACGCGAGTGTCACCTTCGTTGCTTCGGGCTGGCCATCAGCGGCCTCGCGTTCCAGTTCCCGATGACGTTATGACACCGGCCAGCCGGCTTGTGCAAGCGCGGAACCGACCCGTTCGGCCACCATCACCGACCGATGTTGCCCACCGGTACAGCCAAAGCCGATCGCCAGATGCGCCTTGCCCTCGGCTACATGCGCCGGAAGGAGAAACAAGAGGAGGTCCTGCAACTTCTGGAAGAACTCGGCAAAGCGCGGATCGGCGCTGACAAAGGCGTCCACTTCGGGCGCACGACCGTCCAGGTTGCGCAATTCGGCCAACCAGTGCGGATTGGCGAGGAATCGACAATCAAAGATCATGTCCACCCCGCGCGGCACCCCGCGCTTGTAGCTGAACGACTGCACCGACACCGACAACCGCCCTGCGGTCCCGGTGTCAAAGCGGGCGGCGACTTCGGCCTTCAGATCATGCTGGGTCAATTCGGTGGTGTCGATCAGATGGTCGGCCCGCACCCGGATCGGCGCCAGCAGATCGATCTCGCGCTCGACCCCTTCTGCCGGGGTTTCGGCTGGGGCCAGGGGATGGCGGCGGCGGGTTTCGGAAAACCGTCGGATCAGCACCCCTGGCGAGCAGTCAAGATACAACACCTCAAGCAGCACCCTGGGATCGCGGGTCAGGCTGTCGATCAATTCGATCAGTGCGGTGGCATTGAAATCACGGTTGCGGACATCCAGGCCCAGCGCAACCGGACGCACCAGAGGCGCACCGTCTATCAGCCGGGGGACCAGGCTGAGGGGAATGTTGTCGATCCCCTCATAGCCCATATCCTCGAGCACGCGGATTGCGGTTGTCCGCCCCGCGCCCGATGGCCCGGTGACAAGAACAAGGTGGTGATCGGGATCGGTTTCAACCGGCATCTGAGGTTCCGCATGGCGTCATGCCCGCCGTCCATAGCGTAGGTAGTGCAGGATCGCGGCAGGAAAATGATCAATCTGCGCCCGCAACACCAGATCGACCGTACATCCCAGCATCGTGATCTTTCGGGGCGGCGGCAACCGCTGGTCTTCGCATTGGCCAAGATCGACGACCAAAGCTACCTGCGCGAAGCTGACGCTTGGCGCGGCCAGCAAGCCCAGGCCCCGCGCCTCGATCATCCCGGCAAGCGCCTCGGGGCAGCGGGCGACCAGACCGCCCGCCTCGACAGTCAGGATGGTCTGGTCATCCGCCACAAGCTGCGCACCAAGCGCGATCAACTGCAGCGCAAGGCCCGATTTTCCAGACCCCGAAGGACCAAGAATCAACAGCCCACGCCCTTTGGCCGCGACACAACTGGCATGGATCAAGGGGCTGGGCGCGGTCACACGGGCAGGCCAACCACAAAGCGCGCGCCCAAGGGGGGCGAGGTGGGATCAGCGGCGGTCGGGCGGATGTTCTCGGCCCAGATGACCCCGCCATGCGCCTCGACGATCTGCTTGGAGATGGCAAGACCCAGGCCGGAATGCTTGCCGAACTCGGCCTGCGGGCGTTCGGAATAGAACCGCTTGAACACCTTGGCCAGGGCCTGTTCGGGGATGCCCGGGCCAGTGTCCTCGACCACCACCAGCACCCGGTTGTCGCGCCGCCGCGCCCAGACGCGGACGGCATCTCCCTCGTCGCAGAACGAGATCGCGTTGGTGACAAGGTTCACGAACACCTGCGCCAGCCGCGCCTCCAACCCGTGGATAGAGATCGGGTCGCCGGGCAGGTCGATGATGAAATCCACACCCTTGTCGCCAGCCTGCTGGCTTAGGTACTGGCACAGGTTCGACAGCGTTTTCAGAAGATTGAACTCTTCTTCCTCTTCCTTCACCAACTCGCTGTCCAGCCGCGAGGCGTTGGAGATGTCGCTGACCAGCCGGTCCAGCCGCCGCACATCCTGTTCGATCACGTCCAACAGTTTTTCGCGCTGTTCATCCTTTTTCACAAAGCGCATCGAGCCGACGGCCGAGCGCAAGGACGCCAACGGGTTCTTGATTTCATGCGCGACATCGGCGGCGAATTGTTCATTGCCGTCGATGCGGTCGTAAAGCGCCGAGACCATGCTGCGCAGGGCAACCGACAGCCGGCCGATTTCATCGGGCCGCGCGGCAAGGTCGGGGATCCGGACCCGGTTCTGCGCCACCCGGCGCGTGTCGCGGTCACGCCCGGATTCAGCGGCCGCCGCCAGGTCGGACAGCGGGTTCGAGATGGTCGAGGCCAGCATCAGGCTAAGCCCGACCGACAGCACCAGGGCCACGATGAATATCTGCAGGATCTGTTCGCGTTCATAGCGGACAAGGCGGTCGATTTCGGCCGAATGCGAGGTCAGCACAACCGTGCCCACGCTTTCGCCCATCACGGTAATCGGGGCGGCGACCGAAAACAAAAGCCGCCCCTCGTTGTCGCTGACACTCTCGGTGACCGTCTTGCCGCCCCGCGCCGCTTCGAACACCTCGGTCGCTTGTTGCGCGGCATCGATGGTTTCCGTCCGGACCGTCTGCCCTTGCCGCAAAAGAAAGGTGATCCCGCGCCAGACACTTTCCAGAAAGTCGGTAAAGAACGTCGGCTGCCCGGGATTGGTCAGCAGGGTTTCGGTGCCCTGACCAACCTTTGAAGCGATGATCCTGCCGCCGGGATCAAGGATGAACAATTCGATCTGCGGATCGATCGACAGCGTTCCCAGCGGCTGGCGAAAGTCAAAGCTTTGCAGCGAGGTCCCAAGCAGCGCCTGATAGACATCGGCAATCAGTTCGGCCTGTCGCGCCATGCCCTGCTGGCGCTGCAACACCAGGCTGTCGCGAAACGGGTTCATCGACAGCACGCCCACCACCACCAAAACCAGCGCCATCAGGTTGAAGACGATGATCTTGCGGGCCAGGGGCGACCGGTTCAGCCCCCCCATCGCATTGCCGCCGCGACCTTCCTTCAGCCGCTCGACCGTTTCATCCGGCGAGACCCAGTCTTCGCCCAGAAGCACATCGCCAGACCGCTTGGGCCTGGGGTCTTCCTGTCCGATCCGGGGCAGTGAATTCATGACCTCAGACCGTCACTCTTCGTTGTAGCGGTAGCCGATCCGGTAAAGCGTCTCGATCGCGGTAAAGTCGTCATCGACCGACCGCATCTTCTTGCGCAGCCGCTTGATATGGCTGTCGATGGTCCGGTCATCGACATAGACCTGATCATCATAGGCCACATCCATCAACTGATCGCGCGATTTCACAAAGCCGGGGCGTTGCGCCAGCGCCTGCAAGAGCAGGAACTCAGTGACGGTAAGCGACACCTCCATCCCCTTCCAGGTGACCGAATGGCGCAAGGGGTCCATCCGCAGGGCCCCGCGCTCCATCATCCGGGTCTCTTCGGTGGCCGCCGCCTCACCGCTGTTGACCGCCTCTTGCCGGCGCAACAGGGCACGGATGCGTTCGACCAGCAGGCGCTGGCTGAACGGCTTTTTCACATAGTCGTCGGCCCCCATGCGCAGGCCCAGAACCTCGTCGATCTCGTCGTCCTTCGAGGTCAGGAAGATCACCGGGATCGCGGTTTTCTGCCGCATCCTTTGCAACAAGTCCATCCCGTCCATTCGGGGCATCTTGATGTCCAGAACCGCCATGTCGGGCATGCGGCGATTGAACGCCTCTAGCGCGGACTGGCCGTCGTTGTAGGTTTCCACCTCAAAGCCCTCAGCCTCCAGCGTCATGGCAACCGAGGTCAGGATATTCCGGTCGTCGTCCACAAGGGCGATGCGGGACATGGTCAACCCTCTTCTGTTCCAGGCGCCACCCGGTGTGCTACCTGGTTACGTCTTGCCCCATAGTCGGCTTTGCGCGGCATCAAAGCAACAATAATCCGAATCATCGTCCTTTATCCTTGGCACGGGCGTTCACGGGGCCACCGGCCCGGCCTGCGCCAGAGTACAGCGGCCTGGCGGACCGAATTGGTGGCGCTAACCTGGGAATGATTGCGCTAACTGTCGGAAATCACAGTGTTCTGTTACCAAAGCATCATGCTATAGCCGTCGCAGGCCCGTCCCAACAGATGGACGCAGCGCCACCAACGGAGCAGAGACATGGCACAGGGACAGGTAAACCCCCATCACCGGCTGGAACAGCACGGCATCCTGGGGGTGGCCCAGGCCCATTACAATTATTCCGAAGCGGCGCTGCTTGAGGCCGCGCTTGTCCGCGGCGAAGGGCACCTGGGCCAGGGTGGGGCGTTCTTGTGTACGACCGGGCAGTTCACCGGCCGATCGCCCAAGGACAAGTTCGTCGTGCGCACTGCGGCGACGGAAGCCACGATCTGGTGGGACAACACCTCGGCCATGTCACCCGACGCCTATGCACGGCTCAAGGCGGATATGCTGGCGCATGTGCAGGGTCGCGACCTTTTTGTGCAGGACCTTTACGCTGGTGCCGACCCATTGCACCGTCTGAACGTGCGGATCGTCACCGAATTGGCCTGGCACGGCCTGTTCATCCGCCATCTCTTGCGCCGCCCCCCGCGTGACGCGCTTGACACTTTCCTGCCCGAGTGGACCATCATCAACTGCCCGTCGTTCAAGGCCGACCCCGCGCGTCACGGCACCCGGACCGAAACCGCCATCGTGCTGAATTTTGACGACCGGACCGTGCTGATCGCCAACACCGGCTATGCGGGGGAAAACAAGAAGGCGGTGTTCACCGTCCTCAACTATCTTTTGCCGGACAAGGGCGTGATGCCGATGCATTGCAGCGCCAACCATGCGCCCGGCAATCCGGTGGATGCCGCCGTGTTCTTTGGGCTTTCGGGCACCGGCAAGACCACGCTTTCGGCGGCGCCAGACCGCACGCTGATTGGCGATGACGAACATGGCTGGTCCGACCGTGGGGTGTTCAACTTTGAAGGCGGCTGTTACGCCAAGACCATCGACCTGTCGCCCGAGGCCGAGCCCGAGATCTATGCCACCACCCACCGCTTTGCGACGGTGGTGGAAAACATGGTCTACGACCCCGAGACGCTTGAGATCGACTTTGCCAACCGCAGCCTCACCGAAAACACCCGCTGCGCCTATCCGCTTGAGGCGATTTCCAACGCAAGCGCCACCGGCCTCGGCGGCCATCCGCGCCATGTGGTGATGCTGACCTGCGATGCCTTCGGCGTGCTGCCCCCGATTGCACGGCTGACCCCGGCGCAGGCAATGTATCATTTCCTGTCGGGGTTCACCGCCAAGGCCGCAGGGACAGAGCGCGGGGTGACCGAACCCACGCCGACCTTCTCGACCTGCTTCGGCGCGCCCTTCATGCCCCGCCGCCCCGAGGTTTACGGGAAGCTGTTGCAGGCCAAGATCGCCCGGCACGGGGCGTCCTGCTGGCTGGTCAACACTGGCTGGACGGGTGGGGCCTATGGCACCGGGCCGCGCATGCCGATCCGCGCGACTCGGGCGCTTTTGGCGGCGGCGCTGGACGGCACCCTGGGCGCAGGGGCCTTCCGCAAGGACCCGGTGTTCGGGTTCGAGGTTCCGGTCGCCGTGCCGGGGGTAGAGGCTGCCTTGCTTGACCCGCGCGGCACCTGGGCCGATCCGGCCGCCTACGAGGCACAGGCCGCGCGGCTGGTGGCCATGTTCCAGGCGAACTTTGCGCAGTATTTGCCCTTCATCGATGCCGATGTCCGGGCAGCCGTGATCGGCTAGACTGCGGGCGGCCAGGCTGCAGGCAGCGACGGATGGTTGACGCCCGACCGCAAAGCCCGGATCATCCTGGCGTCGGGCATCAAGGGGCAGCCATCATGCGGAACTGGCGGCAAGCGATCGTGGCGGCGCTGATCCTTGGGTCGGCCTTGGCACGGGCGGCCCTTGCGCAGGCCGAGCCGCCCTTTGCCGCTCCTGGCATCGTGCTGGAAAACATCGGCATCTACTGCCGCCCCGAAATCAACGGTACCGAGGCTGCTCCAGACACCGCCCTTGGCTATATCAATCTGATGGAGACGCCCCCGAACTTTGCCTATCGTCAGACCGAGGTGCCGGCCCGGCTGGGTATTTCCTTTGGGGTCCAGCTGGTGGCGGACCGCGACATGGCCAATGTGCGCGTCCTGACATGGAAGCCCGGTGCCACGAGTCCCGAAAGCTGGACCACCGACATCATCGCCGGTGAGCACAAGATGCGCGGGTTTGTGTTCGAATATGCCGACGAGCTGATCCTGGGCCCCTGGCAGATGGAGGCGTATGATGGCGACCTGTTGTTGTACCGCGTGACGTTTCAGGTGCTGCCCGGCACAGAGCTGCCAAGCGTCACCTCGGACTGCACTTTGGTGTCATGATGCGGCTTGGCGCCCTTGGGTTATGGACAGCTCTGCTGGCTGGCACCGCGTTTGCGGAACCCGCGCCACCGATGTCGGACCCGATGGTGGCCAGCCTGCAGATCGGCGTGTTCTGCGCCTTGCAGACCATGGACCAGATGCCCGCGCCGGGAACGCTTTCGGGCTGGATCCATGTCGTGGACCACGACGTCGCCTTTCATTGGCCGGGCCGTCAGGTGGTGCCCGCAGCCCTTGGCATTGCCTTCGGTGTCAAGGCGCAGCTTGCCACCGGCAAGGACGCCCCGTTCGCCCAGATGCGGGTGTACAAGCCCGACCTTGCCATTCCCGAAATCTGGGACACCGGCTTTACCGACCTTGCCCCCTCGCTGGCCTTCTTTCGCTTCGACGCCCCGGCCGAAATGAGCCCCGGCATCTGGCGATTCGAGGCATGGGCCGGGGACACCCAGCTTTACACGGTAGAATTTGAGGTGGTCCCCGCCGAGTCCCTGCCCGAAATCGCACAGGCTTGCGACGCGGTGTCATGATGGCCGCGACACTTTCGGTCTCTTGACGCGCTCCGTGTGAAATCTAATTGCTCTGCGACCGCGAAGGCGCTAGACCTTTGCGACCGCAGAAACCCGCAGGGATCAAGGGGGCGACCATGCCGCATGATGGACAGACCGTGACCGAAACCGTCGTGCTGCCCGGTCTGTTGGACCTTACTGCTGCCATCCTGCCCGAGCTTGACGGGGCTCTGGCCACCGCGCTTGAAACCTTGCGCGCCCGGGTCACCGTCGCGGGCCGTTTGTCCGCCCCGGCGCTGGAGGTGCATCAGGACCAGGCCCATGCCGTGGCCTGGCTTGCCACCTATGTCGAGGGTTTGCGCCAGTTGCGCGCCTGGGCCGGGCGGGTGGACGCGGCTGGTGGCTTTACCGCGATAGAGGCGCTGATCCTGCAGATCGGCTTTGGCGAATACCTGTGCCAGATCGCCGGTGGCATCCCGATGAGCCAGCTTGAAGCCGCCCGCCTGGGCGACATGGGGGTGACCTGGGTGCCGTCAGACGCCGCGACCCGGCTGATGGCCCATGGCAACACCCCCGCCGCGCGCGCCGATCTGGTGGCGCTGATGCAGGACAACCAGGGCCGCGCCACCTTTGGCGCGCCGGGCCTGGATGACGAGCTGGAAATGATTCGCGACCAGTTCCACCGCTATGCCGAAGAAAAGGTGATTCCGGTCGCGCAAGCCTGGCACCTTGACGACCAGCTTATCCCGATGGAGGTGATCGACGAGCTGGCCGAAATGGGCGTGTTCGGCCTGACCATCCCCGAGGAATACGGCGGCTTTGGCCTGTCCAAGGCGGCGATGGCGGTGGTGAGCGAGGAGCTTTCGCGCGGCTATATCGGCGTCGGCAGCCTTGGTACCCGCAGCGAGATTGCCGCTGAACTGATCCTGTGTGGCGGGACTGATGCGCAAAAGGCGAAATGGCTGCCCGGCCTCGCCTCGGGCGCGATCCTGCCAACTGCCGTGTTTACCGAACCGAACACCGGGTCCGACCTTGGGGCCTTGCGCACCCGTGCGCGCAAGGAGGGCGACGACTGGATCATCTCTGGTAACAAGACCTGGATCACCCATGCCGCGCGGACCCATGTGATGACCGTCCTGGCCCGCAGCGTCGAGGGCACGACCGACTACAAGGGTCTGTCGATGTTTCTGGCCGAAAAGACCCCCGGCACGGATGAGACGCCCTTTGTCGACAAGGGTCTGTCCGGTGGTGAGATCGAGGTCCTGGGCTACCGGGGCATGAAGGAATACACCGTCAACTTCGACGATTTCGCGGTAAAGGGCGAAAACCTCCTCGGCGGGGTCGAAGGTCAGGGTTTCAAGCAGTTGATGCAGACGTTTGAGTCCGCCCGCATCCAGACCGCCGCCCGCGCCGTGGGCGTGGCGCAATCGGCGCTGGAGACGGGGATGCAATACGCCCTGGACCGCAAGCAGTTCGGCAAAGCCTTGATCGCGTTTCCACGCGTGGCGGGCAAGCTGGCCATGATGGCGGTGGAAATCATGATCGCGCGGCAGCTGACCTATTTCAGCGCGTGGCAAAAGGACCATGACCGCCGCTGTGATCTTGAGGCGGGGATGGCCAAGTTGCTCGGCGCGCGGGTCGCCTGGGCTGCCGCCGACAATGCGCTGCAAATCCACGGCGGCAACGGCTTTGCGCTGGAATACCGGATCAGCCGCATCCTGTGTGACGCGCGCATCCTGAACATCTTCGAAGGGGCTGCCGAGATTCAGGCCCAGGTGATCGCGCGCCGCCTTCTGGACTGAAACTTCTTTGCCGGCCTTGACGGGCTGCCTTTGACGCCCCACCTTATGTTGACAGTGTAAAGACCAGGGGCACCCAATGGCTGAGACAATCCTCTTGACCGGTGTATCCGGTTTTATCGCCAAGCACATTGCGCTGAAGGTGTTGAACGCCGGCTACGACGTGCGCGGCACCGTCCGGCGGCTTGACCGGGGGGATGAGGTGCGCACAGCCCTTGCCCCGCATTTGACCAAAGGGGCCGGGACGATCCACTTCGTGCAGGCCGACCTTGAGGCCGATGCAGGCTGGGACGCGGCGATGCAGGGGGTGGCGGCGGTGGTCCACACCGCCTCGCCTTTTCCAATCGCACAGCCCAAGGATGCTGCCGTCCTGATCCGCCCGGCGGTCGAAGGCACCACGCGCGTTCTGACCGCTGCCGCCAAGGCCGGGGTGACGCGGGTGGTCCTGACCTCCTCTGTCGTGGCGGTCTTCGACCAGAAACACGATGACCGGTTGCAGGACGAAGCCGACTGGTGCGACCTGAACCTGCCCACAACCTCGGCCTATGCAAAATCGAAAACCCTTGCTGAACGCGCGGCGTGGGAGCTTGCGAAGACCAAGGGGCTGGCGCTGACGGTGATCAACCCCGGTCTGGTGCTTGGGCCCCCGCTTGACGAACACTACGGCTCGTCCCTGGGGCTGGTCGAGCGGATCATGAAGGGCAAGGACCCGGTCGTGCCCGACATGCGGTTTGCTGCGGTCGACGTGCGCGACGTGGCCGAAATGCACCTTAGGGCACTCAAACGCTCAGAGACCAAAGGCAAGCGCTACCTTGCGGTGGCCGGCCAATTGGGAATGGTCGAAATGGGCCGCGCCCTGAAGGCTGCCTATCCGACCCGCAAGATTCCAACCATGCAGGCCCCGCTGTTCCTGCTGAAAATCCTCGCCCTGTTCGATGCGCAGTTGCGGACAATCCTCCCGAGCCTCGGAAAGGATGTCCGCGTGTCCAATGTCCGCGCGGTGCGGGACATGGGGATGACGTTCACCGCGCCCAAGGCTGCGCTTCTCGCCTCGGCCGACTGGCTGGAGAAGCACGGCAAGGTCTGGAAATAGCCTCAGCCTTGACCGTTTGACGGCCGCTCGATCCCAAGGCGCGGATGCAGGCGACCAGCGACCACCCAGGCCGACACCAGGCCAACCCCCGCCGCAATGAAGATGCCCGGCAGGGGGGCCACCCACAAGACCAGCCAGGCCGCCCCCGGGGTCAGGATGCTCGAGACATCGCGAAAGCTGGAATAGACCGCCGACATCTCGGTCCGCTCGCTTGGTTTGACCGACATCAGGAACGGCAAGCCACCCACCACATCCAGCATCACCAGCATCACCGAGGCTGCCATGACCAGCCCGACCGTGACCCAGGGCAAAAAGGCCAGCAGCCCCGCCGCCAGAAACAGCCCACCGCAGATGCCAAAGGCCACCCGCACCGACCGGCGCACCGAAAGCCGCCGCGCCAGCCGGTTCAGCGCCGGGGCGGCGAACAGAAGCGCGTTGGTGATCGAAAGGGCGACGCCGCCGACCTTGTCGCCCAGCCCCGCCTCGATGCAGAAGATCGGCAGATAGACCACATAGACCCACCAGCCGCAGCTGCGCAGCACCGCAAACAGCCAGCCCGCGATCAGCCTTGGCTGGCCGAAGAACCGGCCAAGATAGCCCAGGGGGTTGACCGCCGGACGCTTGGCCCGGGCGATCTGCTTGCCATCGCCCAGTCGCAGCACCCAAAAGCTGACCAGCAAAACCAGCGCAAAGCTGCCCGCCACCAGAAACGGCGCCGGGGCCCAATGATGGTAGAGCCAGACCCCCGCCAGGGGCCCGATCATCCAGGCCGCCGCCGAATAGGCCATCTGCGCCGACTGGCTGCGGCCCAGATTGGCGCGGTCGACGTAGTCCAGCACATAGGCGTTCAGGCAGACAAAGATCGTCACGGTTGCCATGGCATTGCACATCAGCGCCAGGGGCACGGTCCAGAACGTCCCCACCGCGCCCAGCGCATTGCCGATCAGGTAAAGCCCGACCCCGCCGGTATAGGCCCAGCGCCGGGGCACCTTGCGCGTCGCCCAGGGCACCATAAGCCCCCAGACCAGCGCCACGATCCCCGCAACCAGATAGATCGCCGAGGTCGTCTGCGCATCGCCCAAGGCATCGTAAACCACCAGCGGCATGGTCGAAATCAGGATCCCCCGAATCGCGGCATCAAGGCCCGCCAGAAGGGCAAAATGCTCGATCCGCGGGGTCGGGCTGAATTTAAGCGCAAGCGGCAGATAGCGGTCGATCATGGCCCCAAAGGACTGCGCGCGGACGGCCCCGTCTGTCACACGGACGACATATTCCGTCTGTTCACGCCGGTCTGGTCAAAAGGGTGGGCGGGTCAAAAGATCGACCAGCCGGGCGCGGGCCTCGGGCAAGGGGCGGTCTTGCAATACCGGGCGCAGGCCCCGGTCCAGGAAATGCCCGGTCAACCGAAGGCCAAGACTGACCGCCGCTTGGGTCAGGGGCTGGGTGCCACCAAGCCCCTGAGGTAATGGCAAAAGCCGGTCGGCCCAGACCCCTGCCCCCGCCACGGACACCGCCCGTCCGGTCTTTGGGCTGACATAGGCCAGCCCCTCCGTGGCGCCGGTCACCGCACAGGCAGAAAGGTCAAGGCCAAAGCCAAGCTCCTCCAGCAGGCGCACCTCCCAGCGCAGATAGGCAGCGGCCCAGCCCGGCCCGCCAAGATCGTTGATCAAGGCCTTGGTCAATGCGAACAGGGCCGGATGGGGGTCACGCTCTGGCAAGGCCACCCGCAAGACGGCGCAGACCGACAAAAGCCCGGCCAGGGCCAGCCGGTCCGCCATCAGATGCGCCCGGCTGTCCAGCGGCTCTACCGTGAAGGCACCGATATGGTCCTGCAACCGCGCACGCCAGACCAGTTGCACGCCATTGCCCGGCTGCAGCACCGGTGCCAGCCGCCGCGAGGTCCCCCCCCGCACCACGCCCAGATGCCGGCCATGTGCAGGGGTGAACACCTCAAGGATCGCCGATGATTCGCCATGTTGGCGCACCGCGATCACCACTCCCTGGTCGCACCATTCGATCATGTGCCGACTATCGGTCAGGGACGGCAAGTGACGCAAGGTGACAGTTGCCACTGACCGGGAGGTTGGGTTTATCTCGCGTCATGAAAATCCGCCGCGCAGTAGCCCTGTTCATCACCCTAAGCGTCGTTGCGGCGCTGACCTTGCAGTTCGTGCTGAACGGCACCAAGCCGGGACTTGAACCCTGGGGCCCGCGACTGTGGGACCTTTTGCGCTACTTCACCATCCTGACCTGTGGCCTTGTCGGCGTGGTCATGGCGGGCGAGGCATGGGGCAGTCCCCGGGGCCGGAACCTGCACGCTATGGCCGCGATGAATATCGCGATGGTCGGGGTGATCTATCAGATCCTACTGGCCCCACCCGAGCCGATGACCGGCATCGACTGGTGGCCGGACTTTGGGTTTCACGTGGCGATCCCGATCATGACCGTGCTGTGGTGGGGGGTCTGGGCCCCAAAGCCGCTGGCGCTGGCGGCGCTGCCGATCTGGCTGATCTGGCCGACCGCCTATTGCGGCTATGCGCTGGTGCGCGGCGGGATCGAAGGCAAATATCCGTATTTCTTCTTTGACATTGCCAAGTTCGGACCGGCGCAGGTGGCGATCAACGTCGCCGGGCTGGTTTTGGTGTTTGCTGGTGCCGGGCTGGTGGTGTGGGTCTTGGCGCGCATCTTGCCGCAGCAAAGCACCTGACACCGTCGGGCCGTCAGTCGTCCGACACCGGGGCGTCATCCAGACCGGCCTGACCCAGAAGCGTGCGGCCCTGGCGATCCTCGACCTCGATCACCCAAAGATCAGGGTCGCGCGCCCGCTCACGGCGCAAAAGCGCATCGACATCGGCCTCGGGGCCATCGGTCAGCAGGACCCAGACCCGCGCGCCAGAGGCCAGATCGGTCTGACGCGCATAGGCCCGCGCGGTCCCGTCCAAAAGCGCGAGCTTGACCAGCACCGCCCCGGCCGTGGCATCGCCCTTGGCCGTCACATAGACCGGGATATCGGCCAGCCGCAACCGGGTAAGATAGGCCGAGACCCAGACCCCGCTGGCCAGCCGTGCGCTCACCGGATTTGCTCTTTTCCCAAATACTCCCGCCGGAGGCTCGGTCGCACGCGCATGAATCCCCGGCTCCCACCCGGACCAAATTCCTTCGAAGGAATTTGCAAAAGTCTTCGAAGACTTTTGGTCAGCTCACGCATCGCCGTCTTTGAAATCAAGACCCATTTCGGAATAGCGCTCGGGCTCGTCAAGCCAGTTCGGCCGCACCTTCACCTGCAAGAACAGATGCACCGTGCGGCCCAGAAAGGCGCTGATGTCGGCCCGGGCGGCCTGACCGATGGCCTTGATGGCCTCGCCCTTGTTGCCAAGCACAATGCCCTTGTGACCATCCCGCGCAACATAGACAATCTGATCGATCCGGGTGGTGCCGTCGGGCTTGTCTTCCCATTTTTCGGTTTCGACCGTCAGTTGGTAGGGCAGCTCTTCATGCATCCTGAGCGTCAGCTTTTCGCGGGTCATTTCGGCTGCGATCATCCGCATCGGCAGATCGGCTATCTGGTCTTCAGGATAGAACCAGGGGCCCTCGGGCAGTTCGCCCGCCAGCCAGTCGCGCAGGTCATCGACGCCATAGCCCTTTTCGGCGCTGATCATGAAGGTCTTCTTGAAGGGATAGGCGGCGTTCACCTCTTCGGCCATGGCAAGCAGGGTTTCGGCCTTGACCCGGTCGATCTTGTTGATGGCCAGCGCCACTGGCTGGTCCTGCGGCATCTCGTCGGCCAGCCGGTCGATGATCAGCCGCACCCCCTCAGTCAACCCGCGCGTCGCCTCGACCAGAAGCACGATCACATCGGCGTCCGAAGCCCCGCCCCAGGCCGCCTTGACCATGCTTCGGTCCAGCCTGCGCCGGGGGCGGAAGATGCCGGGCGTATCCACGAACACGATCTGCGCCTGCCCCGCCATTGCGATACCGCGGATCCGGGTGCGGGTGGTCTGCACCTTGTGGGTGACGATGCTGACCTTGGCCCCCACCATCCGGTTAAGAAGTGTGGACTTGCCGGCATTCGGCTCGCCGATCAGGGCTACAAAGCCGGCGCGGGTGTCAGTCATGCGAAGTCTCCATCCGTTCCAGAAGGTCCCGAGCCGCCAGTTGTTCTGCCAGTCGTTTCGACGCGGCGGTGGCTTCGGCAAAGGCACCGGTCTGCAGCGTGACCCGCAAGGTGAAGACCAGGGCATGGTCAGGGCCGGATCTGGCGGTTTCGGCGTAATCCGGCGGTGGCATGCCGCGGGCTTGCGCCCATTCCTGCAAGGCGGTCTTGGCGTCGCGCGCGTCCGGGGCGACGCCGGCAATCCGGTCGCCCCAAAGCCGCAGCACCAGCGCGCGGGCGGCCTCGAAGCCACCATCAAGATAGACGGCCGCGATCACCGCCTCGACCGCGTCACCCAGCAGCGCCTCTTTGCGCCGGCCACCGGTGAGCATTTCCGACCGGCCCAGCCGCAGCACCTCGCCCAGGCCGATGTCGCGGGCAACGTCGGCGCAGGTTTCCTTGCGGACCAGTGCGTTGAACCGGGGGGCAAGATGACCTTCGCGCGCGGCCTGATCGGCCGACAACAAAGCCTCGGCCATCACCAAGCCCAGCACCCGGTCCCCAAGAAATTCCAGCCGCTGGTTGTCAGGCCGGGTGGCACTGCCGATCGAGGCATGGGTCAGCGCGCGCGTCAGGTGGCTGGGGTCCTTGAAGGTATGGCCCAAACGGCCCTGAAAGGCCTTCAAATCGGCGGAAAGCCTCACTCGACCGCCTTGAAATAGCGGTCCGAGCGCCAGGTCCAGAAGAACAGCATCCGGCTGCCCGCCGCGGAAAAGATGATCCGGTCTGCGCGACCGATCAGGTATTCGGCGGGGACAAACCCCACCCCACCGGCCGCTTGGGCGTAGCGGCTGTCCTGGCTGTTGTCACGGTTGTCACCCATGAAGAAATAATGTCCGACCGGCACGGTATAAACCTCGGTGTCGTCGCCGTAGCCTGCGGTGTCGATGTTCAGCACATTATGCGTCTGGCCTTCGGGCAGGGTTTCGACAAAGCGGCTTTTCGTGCAGGTTCCGCCCGCGCCGACGGCGCCATTTTCACAGCGCGGCACGGACTGCATCGGGCCTTGCGCTTCGTAGATCTCCTCGAACACCCCGGCAGGTTCCTGCGGAGCTGCGACGCCGTTGATGTAAAGCACCCCGCCCTGCATCTGGATCTTGTCGCCAGGCAAGCCGATCAGCCGTTTGATGAAATCGTTGTTGTTCACCGGATGGCGAAACACCACCACGTCGCCGCGCTTGGGTTCCGAGGCCAGGATGCGGCCCTCGAACGGGCACATCGCAAAGGGGCACGAGTATCTTGAATAGCCGTAGGCCATCTTGTTGACGAACAGGAAATCGCCAACCAGCAGCGTGTCCTTCATCGATTCCGACGGGATCCAGAACGGCTGAAAGAACACGGTGCGAAACACGCCTGCGATGACCAGAGCCCAGACGATCGTCTTGAGCGTCTCTAGGATGCCGCCATCCGCCTTTTTCGTCGCCATGCTGTTTGACCTGTTCCTGGGCTATGTTGGCCGCTTCTTGATGGGAAGCGGGGCGGGAAGTCAAGCTTGGCGGGCCACCGGGTGCGCAGTTGGGCGGGCCTCGATCACCACAAAGGCCTGCGCCCAGGGGTGGTCGTCGGTCAGGGTGACATGGATCACGGCCTCGTGGCCCTCGGGCGTCATGGCGCGCAAGCGGTCCGCCGCCCAACCGGTGACATGCATCACCGGCTGGCCCGAGCGCAGATTGGTCACCGCCATATCCTTCCAGGCGATCCCCATCCGCAGTCCGGTGCCCAAAGCCTTGGAGCATGCCTCTTTTGCCGCCCAGCGCTTGGCATAGGTGGCCGCAACCGCACGGGGGCGGCCTTCGGCTTTCCGTTGCTCACGCTCGGTGAACACGCGGTTGCGAAAGCGGTCCCCAAAGCGGGCGAGGGTCGCCTCGATCCGTTCGATATTTGCCAGATCGGTGCCGATGCCCAGGATCAAGACCTTAGTCCAGCCGCGCGGTGACCGCCCCAGTCGCCTGGTTCAGCGTGACGATCAGGGTCGCGGGCAGGTAGGTGTCGGTCTCTATCATCCAGCGCTGGGAGGGGATGCGAAAGGTCAACCCGGTGGCAGGGTCATAGGCAGCGACCGCCTCAGCCAGCCCAAGCCCCGCCAGACCTGACCCGTCGGGACCGGATACCAGCACGCATTGGCCAAAGCCGATCTCGTCATAGGGCGGTGACAGGATCATCAGGTGAAACGCCGCCGCTGCCGGTTCATAGGTGTCGATCACCGCCAGCCGCACCTCGCCGTTGGCGAAAGTGCGGGTGTTCTCCTCCCAGGGTTCGGCCAAAAGGGCGGCGGAACTGCGCCAGTCGTCGCAGCCGCCAATCGATTGGCCAAGGGCCACGACGGGCAGGAAGGCCATCAGCAAAGGGGCCAGAAACAGGGTCTTGATCATGGGGTGCCTCCTGTGTCGGGCATTGTCAGGTCAGGGCGCGCTTGCCGTCAGGCTAAACGCCACAAGATCGACATCGATCTTCACCGCAGTTGGGATCACTTCACCGTCGATGTTGCCCTCGGCCGGCACGATTAGCGACAGCGCCCCCTCGTCTTCGCGCAAGACCTGGGCCTGATTGACGAAAACCGAATACCAGCCCAGGTCTGGGCCGCTGCCGACCATCCCACATTCAAAGTAGGTGCCATCGACCGAGGGGTAAAGCACCATCAGATGATAGGAACAGCAGGCCGGCTCGCCCGCCGTGTCCAGCGTGATCAGGCGGACCTGGCCGTCGGCATATTCCGCCGTCGTTTCGGCGGGCGGAAACACCAGAAAGGCCGCGTCGCTGACGTAGCTGTCACAAGAGTTGACGGCCTGCGCCAGGGCCGGGGTGACGCTGGCCGACAGGATGGCCAGAGCGGTCGCTGCATATTTCAGGGTCATGCTTGGGCCTCCTGGCCGGTTTGGGGTTTCAGACACGCGCCAGATCCATCCGGCGGCGCATTTCCTCGATAGCGGGGCCAAGGCCGCGAAAGATCGCCTCGCCCACCAGGAAATGGCCGATGTTCAGCTCGGCCAGTTCGGGGATGGCGGCGATCGGTTCGACATTGTCATAGGTCAGCCCGTGGCCGGCATGCACCTCTAGCCCCAGGCTGGCGGCCAGTTCGGCCCCCCGGCGGAGCGCCTGCAATTCAACCTCGGCGGCCTCAGTGTGGCCATCGGCCAAGAGTTCCGAATAAAGCCCGGTATGGAGTTCCACGACGGCAGCACCGATCCGGGCGCTGGCTTCGATCTGGCGAGGATCGTGGCTGATGAACATGCTGACGCGGGCTCCGGCCTCGCACAGCGGCGCGATATAACCCGCCAGGCGGTTGTCGTCACCGGCAACATCTAGCCCGCCTTCGGTGGTGCGTTCCTCGCGCTTTTCAGGAACAAGGCACACGGCATGGGGCCGATGGCGCAGCGCAAGCGCCTGCATTTCCGCCGTCGCGGCACATTCAAAGTTCAAGGGCACGCTGATCCCGGCCATCAACGCCTCAATGTCAGCGTCACGGATGTGGCGGCGGTCTTCGCGCAGATGCGCGGTAATGCCGTCGGCCCCCGCCGTTTCGGCCAGAAGGGCGGCGCGCAACGGGTCGGGCCAAGCCGAGCCGCGCGCGTTCCTGACCGTGGCGACATGGTCGATGTTGACACCCAGACGCAGAGTCCGGGTCTTATGGATCGGATGTGTCATGGTCGTGATCCTGCCGCTTTGTGCCGGGTGCCGCAAGCGTCATGCCGGGGGGGGTCGGGTGCCCCGCATCTCCAGCCGCTTCCGGGTCTGGTGTCAACGGGTTTGCCGCATCAGCCAGCAGGGCGCGCATCAGGCTGCGACGCTCGCCACGTTCGCGCGACTTGGCGGCACGCGCGGCCTGATAGGCCTGAACCAGCGGGATCGTGACGATATAGGCCATTGTGCTCAGCAAAAATGCCGGTCCAAGCGCACCGATGAAGTAGGGCAGATAGATCTCGTCCCAGAACTGAAGCAACCCGTCCCAGTGCGCGCGTTCGGGGCCGAACAGCGCCGTGACATTCAGCCACAGGTCGCGGCCGGCGTTCACAAAGGCCGTGCCGATGTATTCGGCATTCAAGGGGGCTTCGATCCCCAGCATCCAATGACCGAGCGACATGGCGAGGACCGCAAAGAATGGCGTGGTGACAGGGTTGGTGTTGAACGTGGCCAGAAGGGCCGCCAGCACATTGCCCCGGACCAGCCGGGCCGCCCCCCAGGCGAAGATGAACTGCATCCCCGGCAAGGGCAGGAACCCGATCACCGAGCCTGCGAACACGCCCCGCGCCACACGGTGCGGCTGGTCGGGCAGGCGGCGCATCCGGTGCATCACATAGCACATCGCCCGCTTGTAGCCGCTTTGCGGATAGACCTGCTCGCGCAGCCATGCGCCCCAGCTTAACGGATCCCTGCGCTTGAAAACCACCCGTGCCGTCCCCCCGCCCGATCCCTGCCCGCTTGCCGCCAGGCCTATGGCCGCCGCGCCGGATCGCGATAGCGCGCAATCTGGGCCACGTCGGTCTCAGCCTCAAGTGCCGTCATGACCATGTGCAAGTGTTCGACATCGCGCAAGTCCACGTCAATGATAAGGCGGTAGAAATCGGGTTTTCGGTCGGTGAACCGCAGGTCCGAGATATTGGCCTTCTGCTCGCCGATCAGGGTGCAGATGCGCCCCAGCACGCCCGCGTCGTTCGAGATGGTGACATCCAGCCCCACCGTATAGACGGGCGCGTGCCGCCCGGCGTGCCACTGCAGATCGACCCAGCGGCCGGTCTGTTCCTCGAACTCTTCCAGCGCGGGGCAGTCGATGGCATGGACCAGCACGCCCTGCCCGCGATAGGTGATGCCGACGATGCGTTCGCCTGGCACCGGCTGGCAGCACTGCGCCCGGCGAAAGCTTTGGTCGGCGGTCAAACCAACGACCGGACGCTTGGCGTCGACCTCTTCGGCAACAGCCTGCGCCAGTTCGGGATACAGGATTTCCACAACCCGCCGCGCTGGCATCTCGGCCGACCCCAGCCGCGCCAGAAGGTCGGTCTCATCCGCCAGCCCCAACATCTTGGCCGCCGTCCGCAGGGCCTTGTCGCTGGCCTTCTTGCCGACATGGTCAAAGGCGGCGCGAGCCAGTTCCTGCCCCAGCTTGACGAAGCGGCCCTTATCTTCCTCACGCAGGGACCGCCGGATCGCGGCCTTGGCCCGGCCCGTGGTGACAATGTCGATCCAGCTGGACTGCGGGCGCTGACCTTCGGCAGTGATGATCTCCACCGACTGGCCGTTCTTGAGCCGGGTCCAGAGGGGCACGCGAATGCCGTCGATTTTGGCCGAGACGCAGGAATTGCCGATCCTTGTATGGATCGCATAGGCGTAGTCCAGGGGGGTCGCCCCGCGCGGTAGCTGGATCACGTCGCCTTTGGGCGTGAAGCAGAAGACCTGGTCCGAGTACATCTCAAGCTTCACGTTTTCGAGAAACTCGTCATGGTCCTCTTGGTCCAGCCGTTCGGTGAGGCTGGCGATCCACTTGGCGGGATCGACCGCAAAGGGGTTCTTGGCGCGCACGCCTTCGCGGTAGGACCAATGCGCAGCCACCCCGGCCTCGGCGACCTCGTGCATCTCGCGGGTGCGGATCTGCACCTCGACCCGCTTGCCGTCGCGGCCCGAAACGCTGGTGTGGATCGACCGGTAGCCGTTGTTCTTGGGCTGGCTGATGTAATCCTTGAACCGCCCCGGCACCGCGCGCCAACGCTGGTGGATCACGCCCAGGATTCGGTAGCAGTCGGCCACCGACCCGCAGATGATCCGAAAGCCGTAGATGTCGGAAAGCCGGCTGAACGCCAGGTTCTTCTCCTGCATCTTGCGCCAGATCGAATAGGGCTTTTTCGCCCGGCCATACACATCCGCCTCAAGCTGGGCCTTTTCCAGCTCGTGCCGGATATCGCCGGTGATGCGGTGGACCACATCGCCGGTTTCGCGCTGGAGCGTCAGGAACCGGCGCATGATGGAATTGCGCGCCTCGGGGTTCAGGACCTTGAAGCTAAGGTCCTCAAGTTCCTCGCGCATCCACTGCATGCCCATGCGACCGGCAAGGGGGGCGAAAATCTCCATCGTCTCGCGGGCCTTTTGCGCCTGCTTGTCGGGATGCATGCTGCGGATCGTGCGCATGTTGTGCAGCCGGTCGCCCAGCTTGACCAGGATCACCCGCAGGTCGCGCGACATCGCCATGAACAGCTTGCGGAAGTTTTCTGCCTGCTGGGTTTCAGTGCTGGACAGTTGCAGGTTGGTCAACTTGGTCACGCCATCGACCAGTTCGGCGATTTCCTCGCCGAACATCGACACAAGCTCGCTGTAGGTGGAGCGGGTATCCTCGATCGTGTCGTGCAAAAGCGCGGTGATGATCGTCGCGTCATCCAGCCGCTGTTCGGTCAGGATCGCGGCGACGGCGACGGGATGGGTGAAATAGGCCTCGCCCGACTTGCGCATCTGCCCGTCGTGCATTTCCTTGCCGTAGGCATAGGCCTTGCGGATCAGATCGGCGTTGCAGCGCGGGTTATAGTTGCGAACCAGGGCGATCAGGTCTTCGACGTCGATCATCACCCTGCCCTTTCACGGGACCTGTCGAGGGCTTAAAGCTCGCCCTGGGCTTCCATGAGCGCGCGGAGAAGCTTTTCTTCCGACATGTCATCGACCATCGGACGGTCCATTTCACCGCCCATAAGCAGTGCCATCTGGTCGTCTTCGGGTTCGTCCACCTCGATCTGGGTCTGGTGGCTTTCGATCATCCGTTCGCGCAGGACATCGGCAGACTGCGCCTCGTCGGCGATTTCGCGCAAGGCCACGACCGGGTTCTTGTCATTGTCGCGGTCGACCGTGATCGGCGACCCGGCCTGAATCTCGCGCGCACGGTGCGCCGCCAGCATCACCAGTTCGAACCGGTTCGGAACCTTGTCAACGCAATCTTCAACCGTCACGCGGGCCATGGCAACTCCATTCGGGATGCTGGGGTGTAAGCCGTTGCTTTAGGCGCTAAGGCGGGGCTTGACAAGCGCTGAATCGCCACATTCACAGCGGAACCACCGCGGCCACATCCGACGCGGGCAGCGCATCCAGCATCTCGCGCACGGTCTTGCCGGTTCGGGGGTGCCGCCAGTCCGGGGCGACATCGGCCAAAGGAACCAGCACAAAGGCCCGGTCTTGCAGGCGCGGGTGCGGCAGGATCGGCCGGTCGGGAGTGGCAAGGGCCTGCACATCTGGTGGCAGGCCGCGCCAGTGATCTTGCGTCTGGTCGTCTGGCACGACGCTGTCCCCGATTGCCAAAAGGTCAATATCAAGCGTCCGCATTCCCCAGCGCTGCGTCCGCTCGCGCCCGAAACGCGCCTCGACCCGATGCAAGGCGGCAAGAATTGACGCAACGTCAAAACCGCGCGACCCCACAAGTGCCGCCGCCGCGTTCACATAATCGGGACCGGCGCCAACCGGGAAACACGGCGTGGCGTAAAATCGGCTTAGCGATTGAATTGAATACCCTTCTTGCGCCAAACCCTCTAGCGCAAGGCGCAGTGTCGCAGCCGGATCTTGCCCTTCAAACGGCAAATTCGCGCCCATTGCCACCAGAATTTCCGCAGGTTTTTCGATCATCACGCGATTTTTCCCTGGCACTGACTTGTACTGCGGCGGTTCTGGCTGCTATTAAATACAGCGGATTGGCAAGCTTGTCACAACACGTGGTCCAGACACGGAAGCTTGTTCAATGCCGGTCATCTTTGGGAATGGCAAACATGTTTTACAAGGACGAACGGCTCGCGCTGTTCATTGACGGCTCTAACCTCTACGCTGCTGCAAAAGCCCTTGGATTTGATATCGACTACAAGCTTTTGCGGGTGGAATTCATGCGCCGCGGCAAAATGCTGCGCGCATTTTACTATACCGCCTTGCTTGAGAATGACGAGTATTCGTCGATCCGTCCGCTGGTCGACTGGCTGCATTACAACGGCTTTACCATGCGCACCAAGCCGGCCAAGGAATACACCGACAGTCAGGGCCGACGGAAGGTCAAGGGCAACATGGACATCGAGCTTTGCGTCGATGCGATGGAGCTTGCTGGGCGGATCGATCATGTCGTGCTGTTTTCCGGCGATGGCGATTTCCGGCCGCTGGTCGAAAGCCTGCAACGCCAGGGCGTGCGCGTGTCGGTCGTCTCGACCATCCGCAGCCAGCCGCCGATGATCGCCGATGAGTTGCGCCGCCAGGCCGATAATTTCATCGAGCTGGACGAATTGCGCGATGTCATCGGCCGCCCCCCGCGTGAGCCGCGCGCAATGTCTGACGACTCGGTGCCGGTCGAGGGCAAGTAGCCGCGTGGGATATGGACGGCGGCGGGGTTTCGCTTTAGGCCTTGGGCAGTCCTTCAGGGGTGTTTCATGGCCGAGCTTCCGCCGCTGACCTTGTACCTTGCCGCCCCGCGCGGGTTTTGCGCGGGCGTGGACCGCGCGATCAAGATCGTGGAACTGGCGCTGCAGAAATGGGGCGCCCCGGTCTATGTCCGCCACGAGATTGTGCACAACAAATTCGTGGTCGATGCCCTGCGCGCGCAAGGGGCCGTGTTCGTGGAAGAGCTGTCGGATTGCCCCGATGACCGCCCGGTGGTGTTCTCTGCGCATGGCGTGCCGAAATCCGTCCCGGTTGAGGCTGCCAATCGCCAGATGATCGCGGTCGATGCCACCTGCCCCTTGGTCACCAAAGTCCATAACGAGGCCGCCCGCCACCATGAGGCCGGCACCCAGATGATCTACATTGGCCATGAGGGGCATCCCGAAACCGTGGGCACCATGGGCCAGCTGCCACCGGGTGAGGTGCTGCTGGTCGAAACCGTCGCCGATGTGGCAACCCTGCAGGTCCGCGACTCGGCAAAGCTGGCCTACATCACCCAGACCACGCTGTCGGTTGACGACACCGCCGACATCGCCGCTGCCCTCTCGGCCCGGTTCCCCGCGATCAACGCCCCGGCGCACGACGACATCTGCTATGCCACCACCAACCGGCAAGCCGCCGTCAAGGCGATGGCCCCGAAAATCGCCGCCCTTCTGGTGATCGGTGCGCCAAACTCGTCCAACTCCAAGCGTCTGGTCGAGGTGGGCACGGCGGCGGGTTGCCCCTATGCCATGCTGATCGAGCGTGCCGCCGACATCGACTGGCGCGCGCTGGACGGCGTGCGCGCGGTCGGCCTGACCGCCGGGGCCAGCGCCCCCGAAGTGCTGGTGAACGAGGTGATCGACGCTTTCCGCACCCGGTTCTCCGTTACGCTGGACCTGGTGGAAACCGCGGTCGAAGATATCGAATTCAAGGTCCCGAAAATTTTGCGCGAGGCGGTGGTATGATGCAAAAACTGTTTGGTTTCATGATCTTGGCCCTTTTGGCCGTTCCCGGTTCAGCCCTGGCCAAGGACAGCCCGGTGCTGGCCACCTATCACACCGACAACTGCTGCCTGCCGCCGGAATTTGCCCATGAGATCAATGTGACGATCTTGCAGGATGGCACGCTGACCCTGGTGCGCTGCGAGCAATATGCAACCGAAGGCCCCGGCTGCAAGACCCGCCGCGCCATGCTGACCGAGGACGCGATGGTGGCGATTCGGGCTGCCGCAGAGGCCAGCGGGCTGGCCATCGATCCCGCAAGCCGGGCCCCGGGTGACGAAATTCCCATCGGTGGGGGCAGCACCTCGGGTACGGTCGTGCTTGACGGGGTCGAGATCGTGCTCTTGCCCTTTCCGGTCACCGAGGATGCCGAGCGGGTGCGCAGCGTTCTGTCCGCGATCCGCGGGGCGATCCCGGCCCGGCTGAACCGGTTCATTGAGGAGTGACTCGGTCTGGCCATGACCGCCCGCGCAGGCTAGACCAAAGCCATGACCGATGATCGCCGCATCCCCAGCCCCGCCCTTATCCTTGGCCTTGCCGGTCTGATCCCGTTTGTGTGGTCTGCCGCCACCGGCCTGTGGCTGCCCTTGGCCGGCTGGGCGGGTGAAATCCTGTCGCCAATGTTCATCGGCCGGGTGGTGGGGGTGACCTATGGCACGGTGATTCTGTCCTTTATGTCTGGCGCGCTGTGGGGCTTTGCCGCCCGGGCCGATCGCGGCACGGCACCCGTCGCCTATGCCTTGTCGGTGATCCCGGCACTCTGGGCCTTTGCGATGGTGACCGACGCCTCGGAAACATCGGTCATCTTTCTTGCCGCCGGGTTCGGGGGGCTGTTGCTGATCGATGCGGCTTTTTCCGGCTGGGATCTGGCTCCGGGTTGGTGGCTGCGTCTGCGCGTCTTGCTCACAGCGGGGGTGCTGGTCTGCCTTCTGCTGCCGCTCGCGGTCTGACCGGCGATGCCCGCGCTTTTCGCCTATACAGATGGTGCCTGTTCGGGCAACCCCGGCCCGGGCGGCTGGGGGGTCCTGATGCTGGCCTGCGAAGGTGCCACCGTGGTCAAGGAACGCACCTTGCAAGGCGGTGAGGCGATGACCACCAACAACCGGATGGAACTGATGGCAGCAATCTCGGCTTTGGAGGCCCTGGCCCGGCCCTCCGAAATCACCATCGTCACCGACAGCGCCTATGTGAAAAACGGCATCACCGACTGGATCGCCGGCTGGAAACGCAAGGGTTGGCGCACCGCCGGTGGCCCCCCGGTCAAGAATATTGAGCTTTGGCAACGCCTTGACGCCGCCCAGGCCCGCCATACCGTCACCTGGCGCTGGACCCGCGGCCATGCTGGCCACGCCGAGAATGAACGCGCCGATGCCCTGGCCCGCGCCGGAATGGCCCCGTTCAAACCGGGGGGCGCATGACCGGCCTGACGCTGCTGGGCGGGCTCGACTATGCCTCAGTCGCGGTCTTTGCGCTGACCGGGGCGCTGGCGGCCAGCCGGTCGCAACTGGACATTGTCGGCTTTATCTTCATCGCCTGCCTGACGGCGGTTGGCGGTGGCACCCTGCGCGACACGATCTTGAACCGCGAGGTGTTCTGGATCGCTGATCCCGCGCTTTTGGCCGTGGCCAGCCTCGCGGCGGTGGCGGTGTTTTTCACCGCCCACCTGCTGGAGAGCCGGTATCGCGCGCTGTTGTGGCTGGATGCCTTTGCGCTGGCGGTGGCCGTACCTGCCGGGGTGGCCGTGGCACTGGCCGAGGGGTTGGGCTGGCCCATCGTGCTGGTCATGGGGATGATCACCGGCTGCATGGGCGGCCTGATGCGCGATGTGGTCTGCAACGAGGTGCCGCTGGTCCTGAAACAGGGCGAGCTTTACGTCACCTGCGCCTTTGCCGGGGCCTTGGGGGCGGTGCTGGCCGGGGCGGCGGGATTAGGCCAAGGGGTAGCGCTGATGATCTGCGCCGGGCTGGTCCTGGGACTGCGCGCGGGCAGCATTGCCTTTGGCTGGCGCCTGCCTGTCTATCGGTCAACCCCGCCAAAGCCCGGCGCGCCAAAGCAAAAGGGGCTTGCGGATTGAACGAACATTCGTTTACGCTTCCCCCATGCCGCGCAGCAAGACCATCCCCGACGCCCGCATCTTTTCTGCCATCCGGAGTTTGCTTGAGCAGGGCGGCGAAAAGGCAGTGTCTTTTGCCACGGTCGCCGCTGCCACCGGTCTGGCGCCGCCCACGCTGGTCCAGCGCTATGGCAGCCGCGACGGCATGGTGCGCAGTGCCCGGCTGGCGGAATGGGACCGGCTTGCCGCAGCGACCGCAACTGCCATCCTTGACACGGAAGACAAGGGGCCAGCCGCGCTGTTGAAAGCACTAGGACCGCTAGACGCGGACATGCTGGTGGCCGCCGCGCGCGATGCCGCTCTGGCCCAATGCGCTGCAGCCTGGCGCGCCCAGGTCGAGGCGGCCCTGTCCCTGCGCCTTGGCACCGGGACCAAAGCGCGCGAAACGGCCACGCTTTTGTTCGTGGCCTGGCAGGGTCAGGCGCTGTGGTCGGTGGCCGGGCTGACCAGCGTGAAGGTGAAGGACATCGTCAAGCGGCTTACCTGAACCAGGCCTTCCAGGCCCAGATCAGCAACAGCGCCCCCAGAAGCGCGCCGACAAACCCGGCCCCGATGCCCGCCAGTGCCACCAACCCACGCAGTAGCAGCCCGCCGATCAGCGCGCCCAGCACGCCTAGCGCAATGGTTGACGGCGTATCCAGATCGACCCGCAGGATACGGGTGGCCAGAAACCCGACCGCTGCCCCGATAATCAGCAACCACATCAACGGCATGATCCCCTCCCTGCCCCAGACTGGGGATATGGGAACGCGCGGGCAGTATTCCTAGGGGCTGCAACTTATGCAAGACGCGCGGGCAGGGTCAGTCCTTTCAGCACCTCGGCTGCGGGCATCGGGCGCTTGCCCTCCCGCTGCGCCTCGGTGATTTCAACAGCGCCGGTGCCGCAGGCGATGGTAAAGCCGTGGAGGACCTGCCCCGGCACCCCCTGCCCCGCCGCAAGGCGTGAGCGCAAAAGCTTGACCCTTTCGCCGCCCACAATCGTCCAGGCCCCCGGAAAGGGCGACAGGCCGCGGATCAGCCGGTCCACCTCGACTGCCGGGCGGGTGAAATCGACCCGCGCCTCGGCCTTGTCGATCTTGGCAGCATAGGTCACGCCCGCCTCGGGCTGGGCAACGGGCACCAGCCCCGGCAACCCCGCCAGCGCCGCCGAGATCAGCCGCGCGCCAAGTTGGCTTAGCCGCTCGTGCAGGTCGGCGGCGGTGTCTTCGGGTGCAATGGCCAGACTTTCGCGCAACAGCACCGGCCCGGTGTCGAGCCCAGCCGCCATCTGCATAATGCAGACCCCGGTCTCGGCATCGCCCGCCATCAGCGCGCGCTGGATCGGGGCCGCCCCCCGCCAGCGCGGCAAAAGCGAGGCATGGATGTTCAGGCAGCCATGTCGTGGTGAATCCAAAAGCGCCTGCGGCAAGATCAGCCCGTAGGCCACCACCACCGCCACATCTGCGCCAAGTGCCGCGAACTCTGCCCTTGCGGCCTCGCTGCGCAGCGAGATCGGATGGCGGACAGGCAGGCCAAACGCCTCGGCGGAGGTCTGCACCGGGCTGGGCCGATCCGCCTTGCCGCGCCCTGCAGGACGGGGCGGCTGGCAATAGACCGCAAGGATTTCATGGTCTTGCTGCAGCGCCGACAGGACCCTTACCGAAAAGTCCGGTGTCCCCATGAAGATCACTTTCATCGCCTCGGCCCCGGCCGTTTCAATCTTGCAGGCCCGAACCCTCACGGGCGCGTTCGCGTTTCAGCTTTTGCATCTTGCGCGTGATCATCTGCCGCTTCAGCGGGCCGAGGTAATCGATGAACAGCTTGCCATCCAGATGGTCAATCTCGTGCTGGACGCAGGTGGCCCAGATGCCGGTAAAGTGGCGCTCCTGCACCTCGCCGTCCAGACCAGTCCAGCGGACCTGAACCTCGGCCGGACGGTTCACCTCGGCATATTGGTCGGGGATCGACAGGCAGCCTTCGTCATAGACCGAAAGCTCCTCGGACGCCCAGAGGATTTCGGGATTTACCAGCACGATGGGTTCCGGCGGCCCGCCCTTGATGCAGTCCATCACCACCAGCCGCTTTGTCACCCCGACCTGGGGGGCGGCCAGCCCGATGCCGGGGGCACCATACATCGTCTCAAGCATATCGGCAGCCAGTTGGCGCAGATCGGGGGTGATCTCGGCCACAGGCTCACACAGCTTTTTCAGGCGCGGATCAGGATGGATAAGGATGGGGCGGATCATCCGCGCGATGTACGAAACAGCGCCCCTCATGGCAAGAGGGCCCGCGACAGCGGCTTGGCGGATGACATCCCCAGGCCTTCGCAGTATTGCCTAGGAACAACCGGCCAAAGGACCCCAAGAGATGAGCTTTGACACCCCGATCAATCGCGTTGGCACCCACTGTTCCAAATGGGACGGAATGCAGGCGCTGTACGGCCTGTCGCCCACCGACGGGTTGGCGATGTGGGTCGCCGACATGGAATTCCGCCCGCCGCAAGCCGTGCAAACCGCGCTTGAACGGATGATGGCGCATGGCGTCTATGGCTACTTCGGCGACGACAGCGCCTATCTGGCGGCGATCGCCTGGTGGATGGCCACCCGCCACGGCTGGAGCGTTGAGCTGGACTGGATTTTCACCACCCATGGTTTGGTCAACGGTACGGCGCTGTGCGTCGACGCCTTTACCAAGGCGGGGGATGGGGTGATGCTGATGACCCCGGTCTACCACGCCTTTGCCCGCGTGATCAAAGCCGCCGGGCGCGAAGTGGTCGAATGTCCGCTGCGGCTGGAAGGCGGGGTCGCCGCACTGGACCTTACGGGCTGGGAGGCGCTTTTGACCGGACGCGAACGGATGCTGATCCTGTGTTCACCGCATAACCCCGGCGGCCGGGTCTGGACGATGGCAGAGCTGCGCGCCGTGGCCGATTTCTGCGTGAAACACGATCTGATCCTGGTCTCGGACGAGATTCACCATGATCTGGTCTATCCCGGCCAGACCCACACTGTCATGGCCAAGGCCGCGCCCGATATCACCAACCGGCTGGTGATGATGACGGCGACGACCAAGACCTTCAACATCGCGGGCGCCCATATCGGCAATGTCATCATCGCCGATCCCGACCTGCGCCGGGCCTTTGCGGGGCGGATCAATGCCATGGGCATCTCGCCCAATTCCTTTGGCATGCACATGGCCACCGCCGCCTATTCGCCCGAGGGTGCGGCCTGGGTTGACGGCCTGATGCGTTATCTGGATGAAAACCGCCAGATCTTTGACGCAGGCCTTGCCGCCATCCCTGGGGTCCGGTCGACGCCGTTGCAGGCGACCTACCTTGCCTGGGTTGATTTCACCGGCACCGGCATGACCGACGCCGAGATCATCGCCCGCGTCCAGACCGGCGCGCAGATCGCCACCAACCATGGCTCCAGCTTTGGCTCCGGGGGCGAGGGGTTCTTGCGCTTTAACCTGGCCTGCCCGCGCGCGCAGGTGCTGGACGCCGTGGCCCGCCTGCACAAAGCCTTTGCCGATCTGCAATGACCCGCCTGCTGCGCCTGCTTTATGCGCTGCTTTTGCTGCTGGTCTTGGGCCTGACGACGGCATCGCTGTTTCTGCCGCCGGAACAGGTGGATCTGCCGCCGCCACCGCCCCTGACCGGGCAGGTGGACCGCATCGTGATCGAAAAGGTCGCCCGGCGAATGCAGCTGCTGCAAGACGGCAAGGTGGTGCGCAGCTATACCATCGCCCTGGGGTTCTCGCCGGAAGGTGACAAGGACCGCCAGGGCGATGGCCGCACCCCAGAGGGTGAGTTCCGAATCGACCGGCGCAATGACGGCAGCGCGTTTCATCTGTCGCTGGGCCTGGATTACCCCCGCCCCGAAGATCGCACCCGGGCGGCAGCGGGGGGCCACAGCCCGGGCGGCGATATCTTCATCCACGGCCAGCCGAACGCCCTGCCCGAGGGGTTCAAGCTGCGGGGGGACTGGACCGCCGGCTGCATCGCCGTGACCAACCCCGAAATGCGCGAGATCTGGGCGGTGACCCCGATCGGCACCGTGGTCGAGGTGCGCCCCTAGGCGGTTTTAGGGCCAGTTGCCGGGCCGGTAAGGTAGGCAACCGGAGCATTCTGATCGCGCCAGAAATCCAGCGCCGGCCGGTCGCTGACCGCCGTCACCCGCTTGAAGTCACACAAAAGCTCGCCACTTTCGATGCTGCTGGCGACGATCAGGCATTGAAACACATGCCGCGAGCCGTCGTAGACATCGACGAGGCCACGCATCTTGTCGGGCGAAAACCCGGCATCCAGCGCAAACCCGTCATCCCAAAAGCGCAGGACCTTGAACGTCGCCTCGCCCACCCGCACCCGCAGGCGCGACTTGCGCCGTTCTTCGCGTTTGCGGGCGGCGTCAAGCCCCTCACGCACCTCTTGCGGCAAAGATTCCAGCATAATGCCTCTCACACCAGGGCAACATAATTCTGCAGCCGCCCCATCAGAAAACAATATCGAAATGAAGTATTGCGTATTTGTAAAGCAATCATGTCCGAAATGTCGCAGCGGCGATCAACCGCCGATAGAAAGTTTCCCGCGCGGCGCTGCCAATTAGCCCTGCCGCGACGCGACAGGCGTCAAGTCCGCCGGCAAGGCTTGCGAATCAGTGCGCGGGCGGGAATAGCCGGGGGATGGTTCTTGTTGTCGCCCTGATCCTTGACGCCCTTCTGGGAGAGCCGCGCCCCCTGTGGGACCGGTTGCCCCATCCGGCGATCCTGATGGGCCGCCTGATCGGGGCTGCTGACCGGCGCTTCAACCGGGGGCAGGCGCGGAAACTGCGCGGGGTGCTGGTTACCCTGGCGCTGCTGTCCGCCGGGCTGGGCATCGGATTTGGCATCCAGGTCCTGCCCGATCTGGGCGTGCTGGAGGTGGCGACCATCGCCATTCTGGTCGCGCAGAAAAGTCTGGTCGATCATGTCCGCGCGGTGGCTACGGCGCTGCGCCGGTCGCTGTCCGAGGGGCGGCAGGCGGTGGCGATGATCGTCGGGCGCGACACCGCCGCGATGACCGGGCCCGACGTGGCCCGCGCTGCGATTGAAAGCGCCGCCGAAAACCTGTCGGACGGGGTGGTGGCACCGGTGTTTTGGTACCTGATCCTTGGTCTGCCGGGGCTGGTGGCCTACAAGCTGATCAACACCGCCGACAGCATGATCGGCCACCTGACCCCGCGCTACCGCGATTTCGGCTGGGCTGCGGCGCGGCTGGACGATGTGCTGAACCTGATCCCCGCGCGGTTGACCGCGCTTTTGATCGCGCTGACGCATGGTTGGGTTGACCCAAGCCCGATCCTGCGCGACGCACCCAAGCACCGCAGCCCGAACGCAGGCTGGCCCGAGGCAGCGATGGCCCCGGTCCTGAACGTCGCCCTTTCCGGTCCGCGCAGCTATCACGGCCTCCGGCAGGACTTTCCCTGGGTCTGGCCCGAAGGCCGCCGCGACCCCGGCCCCGACGATATCGACGCCGCCATTGCCGCCCTGTGGCGGGTCTGGGCGGCGGTGTTTGCCTTTGCCATCTTGATCGCCCTCATTTGACCCCGACCGGAGACATCATGCGTCACTTTCTTTTTGCCCTTTTGATTGCCAGCCCCGCCGCCGCCGCGCCCTGTGGCGGTGACTTCGGCGCATTCTTGTCCGCGATGGAGGCCGAGGCCGTCGCCGCCGGCACCCCCGCCGACAAGGCTGCCGCCTTTTTTGCCGGGGCATCCCAGGACGCAGCCGTGCTCAAGTCGGATCGGGGCCAAAGCTTTTTCCGCAAGACCTTCCTTGAGTTTTCGCAAAGCCTGATCTCGACCAACCGGTTGACCACGGCCCGCGACAAATCCGCCAGTCTGGACGCGATCTTTGCCCGGGCCGAGGCGGAATACGGCGTGTCGCGCGGCATCCTGTTGGCCTTCTGGGCGTTTGAGACTGACTTTGGCCAGGTGCAGGGCGATTTCAACACCAGGAACGCGCTCATTACCCTTGCGCATGATTGCCGGAGGCCAGAGCTTTTCCAACCGCAAGTCCTTGCCGCCGCGCAGCTTTACGCGCTGGGCGAGTTCGATCTGGACACCACCGGCGCCTGGGCGGGCGAGATCGGCATGGTGCAGATGCTGCCCAAGGATATTCTTGAACGCGGTGTTGATGGCGATGGCGACGGGCTGATCCTGCTCAAGACCTCGCAGGCCGATGCGATCCTGTCGGGCGCGCGGATGCTGCAGCACCACGGCTGGCGCGCGGGGGAACCCTGGCTGGCCGAGGTGACCCTGCCTGCGGATTTCGACTGGTCCTTGACCGGGCTGGATACCAAACGTCCCGTTGAGGATTGGGTCGCCCTGGGCGTCACCCCCAGGAATGGCGCGCTGACCACTGGCCTTCCCGCCTCGATCCTCTTGCCGCAGGGGCGCAATGGCCCGGCGTTTCTGGCCTATGCCAATTACGAAGTGCTGTTCGAATGGAACAAAAGCTTCGTCTACGTCACCACGGCCGCCTATTTCGCCACCCGCATCGAAGGCGCTGAACCCTATGCCGCGGGCAACCCCGACCCGGCGCTTGAACTGGAGGCGATGAAGGCCTTGCAGGAAAAGCTAGCCGCCCTTGGCCATGATGTCGGCAAGATCGACGGCATCCTGGGTGCGGGCACCCGCGCGGCGGTTCAGAAAGAACAGGTCCGGCTGGGCCAGCCCGCCGATGGCTGGCCGACGCTCGCGCTGCTTGACGCTCTGTGACGCCGGTACCGATCAGGCGGCGTTGACCAGCATCAGCGCCGCGCGGCGGAAGGTGGCCATGATCTCGTCCCGCGCGTGATCGGCCACCCCGGTTTCGACCATCGCGCGGGTCATCACGGCCAGCCAATCCTCGGCGTCCTGGGCGTGAATTTCGACATGGGCGTGAATCTCGCGCAGGTTCATGTGGCCGTGGCGTTCGTGATAGTAGCGCCGCCCGCCGAAGAAGCCGCAGAGGAACTGGAACTGCTCGGCCCGGACATGGTCAAGCCCGTGCCCGCGCTGGTGCATGGTCATGATCGCCTCGCCCTGCGGCAGGCTTTCGATCAGATCGTAGAACCGGTTCACCAGAAGATGCACCTGCGCCTCACCGCCGATCCGGTCGATCATCGGGGGGTTGGGCTTGGGGTCCATCAGCTTTGCGGCCTGGTCTTTTTCGGGTCGTAATGCGACAGGGGCACGATCACCGCTGGCAGGCGCTTTTGCTGGCCATCCAGTTTGCCGACCTCAAGCGCCGCGCCAACCTCGGCATGGGCCACGTCCACCCGCGCCAGCGCGATGTTCTTGCCCAGAAGCGGTGAGCGCATGGCCGAGGTCACCTCACCCACCTGCGCGCGACCGATATGCAGGCAGTCGCCGTGGCCGACATCGGTGTTGGCATCAATCTCCAGCCCCACGAACTTGGCGCGCGGATGCTCCTTCCGCCGGATCAGCGCCTCACGGCCGATGAAATCGTCGGTCTTGCCTTTGAGGGGCACGGTAAAGCCGATCCCGGCTTCGAACGGGTCGGTCTGGTCGCTGAAGTCGTAGCCGGCAAAGATCAGCCCGGCCTCGATCCGCACCATGTCCAGCGCGGCCAGACCCATCGGTTTTAGCCCCAAGGCTTCGCCATGCTGCCAGACGGCATCGTAGACTTCGGTGCCATCCTTGGGGTGGCAGAACACCTCAAAGCCGAGCTCCCCGGTATAGCCGGTGCGCGACACCACCACCGGCGCGCCGGACGGCCCGCCGACCCGACCGACGGTAAAGCGGAACCAGCCCAGTTCATCAATCGTGGGCTGGTGTGGCGCGGTCCAGATCATTTCACGCATGATCGTTCGGGAATTCGGCCCTTGCACCGCCAGGTTATGCAGCTGGTCGGTTGATGACCGCACCATCGCTTGCAGCCCCAGCTTCTCCGCCTGTTCCCTGATCCAGACGCCGCCGTAATCATCGCCGCCGATCCAGCGGAACTGGTCGCGGCCAAGCCGGAACAGCGTGCCATCGTCGATCATCCCGCCGTGGTCATAGCACATGGCGGAATAGACCACCTGACCCTGGCTTTGCTTTTTCACATCCCGCGTCAGGACCCATTGCATCAGCGCCTCGGCATCGGGGCCGGTGACTTCGAACTTGCGCAGGGGCGACAGGTCAAGGACCACCGCCGCCTGACGACAGGCCCAGTATTCCTCTAGCGTGCCGTTCTGCGCATAGGCCTGGGGCAGCCAATAGCCCTTGTATTCCACATGGTGGCGGGTCCGGGCGCTGATCCGCTCATGAAACGCGGTTTCCTTGGTCATCTTCGGCTCCGCTTCGGGCGTGGGGCGATAGGCGATGGAACGGGAGAATTTTTCCGCCCCGGAATAGATGCGCACATGGATGTCTGACAGATACCAGCCGTTCGCGGGGCTGGTGTCATCCGGGCAGGCCGAGTTGACGCAGACAATGTCGGTCAGCGCGCGCATCAGGACATAATCGCCGGGGCGCGACCAGGGTTCATCGGCGATCAGCACGCCATGCGCATCAATGTTCGTATTGAAGAACAGGTTGACCGCCATCCAGCCGGGGCGCGGGTCAACCCCACGGCCCTGAAGCGCCAGATTGAAGTTGTCGGAACAGTTCACATGGCCGGGATAGCCGATGTCGTCATAATACTTCGCGGCGCAGGCCATGGCAAAGGCATCGTGGCGGCCGACGGTATCCTGCACCACCTCGACCAGCGGCAGCCAGTCGTGATCGTAGTATTTCGAATGAAGGCCCGGCATCGAATAGGCATGGCCCATGAAGGTCCGGCTGGTGGTCACATCCAGCGGGGCCTGAATGCCACGGTCAAGCTTCCGCGCGTCAAAGCACTGAAAGTCGGTGCATTGGCGGCCATCGACATCAAGGATCTGGATGTAGTCACCCGCCTTGACGAAATAGCTTTCCGCCGTCGCCGATTTTACCCGCAGGTCCAGGATCGGGTCGGCCAGCGGGTCCGGCAGGTCATAATTGCCGACCAGCCGGGGCGCGGCACGGCTGAGGAGGAGGGTCAGCGGTGTCGCCGTATCCTGCTGATCCGGGGCCATCGGCAGCCCTGGGGCCGCGACCACCAGCCAGCCAGCGTCTTTCACGACCATCTCAACCCGCATGCCCGCCGGGGTATCGGGCGCGAACAACTGCAGAGCGCCCGCCTTGCCCAGATCGATCCCGCGCTGCACCAGACCCTGGCGAAGGCGCGTCAGACTAGCCTCACCCTGGGTGAGCATCGCCTTCAGCCCCTCGGCACTGGAATTGCCGGCCTGCCCCAACAGCCCCGCGTCGATCTGCCCGTCTTTGGTGGCGGCCACCAGTTCGGCGGGCTGGCCACCTTCGTCATTGACCAGCACCAGCCGGTCGCCGGGCATGATCTGCACCAGCACCGCGCCGCCGCCGGGAATGACGTGACGCTCTTGCCCGTGGTGGCGCGAATAGCCTTTGGGGGTGAGGATGCGGCTGGGGCGGGGCGGGCCGGGGGTAACCGTCGGGTAGGAAAGATCCAGCATCTGCACCCGCTTTCAACTTGACCAACAGAGAACGAATTTTAACCATAGGAATACCGCTGCTTACCCTTATCCGCAAGCGGCTTGCATGATACTGACCCAATAGGGTGACGTAAGAGGTAGCGATGGAATCCTTGCTGTTGGGCCTGACCGCAGCCCTTGCCTGGGGCTTGCACGACTTTACCGTGCGACGGGTTTCAGCGGCGGCGGATGCGGCGGCGCTTTACTTGCTGGTGCTGGGCTTTGGCGTCTTGTGGCTTTTGCCCTTTGCCCTGCTTTCGCAGGGCTGGGCCGCGCTGACCCTACCGCTGATCGGCTTTACCTGTCTGGCGGGAGTGATCTATGCCCTTGGCGTCTATGCGCTTTACCGGGCCTTTGCCATCGGACCGGTTCGGCTTGTCGCCCCGATCTGCGGGGCCTATCCGCTGCTGTCGGTTGGCCTTGCGATGGTGCAGGGGCAGCCGATCACGCCCATGGTCTGGCTGGCGGCGGCGGCGGTGGTTGGTGGCGTTGCCCTGGTTGCGCGCGGTGAAGGCGGCGACAGCGCCGGTCCCAGCCGAGCCGCAATTTTATGGTCGATCCTTGCCGCCGCAGGCTTTTTCGCCAGCCTCGCCATGCTGCACTCTGCTGCCGAAGGGGCCGCCGACCTGCCGGTGACGCTGATCGCGCGGCTTGTCGGCTGTGTCCCGATCGTCGCGCTGGTGTTGTGGCAGCGGGTACCGGTGCGCCCGGCCTTCAGCGTCTGGCCGCTTTTGGCGATGATGGCCGCCCTTGATCTTGCCGGGATGGTCGCGGTGACCGTCGCCGGTGGCTTTGCCCGGCCCGAGTTTGCTTCGGTCACCTCGTCCTGCTTCGGGTTGGTGACGGTGCTGCTGGCCTGGCGCTTTCTGGGCGAGACGGTCAGTCGCGTGCAATGGGCCGGGATCGGCGTGGTCTTTGCCGGGGTGGCAGTCCTGTCCCTGCAGGGCTGACTATTCCGCCGCCTCGACCCGCGCGGGCACCGCCTGCCGGACCGATTGGGTCAACCGACGCTCATCGCGCGGGCTGACCCCGAACAGTTCGGTATAGTGCCGCACCATCGGACCGGAGGACATATAGCCGACCGAGGCCGCAATCTCGCGCAGGGAATCGCTGGAATAGAGCACCCGCTGCCGGGCCTTGGTCAGCCGCAGATGGTGGTAATAGCGGAGCGGGCTTTGCCCGGTCTCCCGCTTGAACAGACGTTCGAAATGCCGCCCCGACAGGCCCACCGCCGCCGCGACATCGGGGATGCGCAAAGTATCCTCGACATGGGACTCGAACAGGCGCACGGCCTGCCGGATCTGCGGCGTCAGGCTGTCGGTGGTGCCACCGCTGCGCGCCACCGGAACCTTCTGACTCGCATCAGCGTCGCGCACGAAGGGGTGCTGGAACCAGCAGGCGACCTCGGTCATGCAGTCGCGGCCCAGCCGTTCCTCGATCAGCCGCAGCATGAGATCGAACACCGCGCCCGAGCCGCTGGCGGTGATCCGCCGCCCCTCACGCAGGATTGCCACCTCACGCGCATCGGTCTCGGGGAATTCGGTCTTGAAGGCCGCCTCATAGCACCAATGCACGGAACACGGCCGCCCCTGCATCAGCCCTGCCCGCGCCAGGGGAAAAATCCCGCCGGAAAATGCCCCCAGCGTTACACCAGTCCGGTCAAGCCAGCGCAGCCGGGCCGGGCTGCGGCGCGGGTCGGCAAAGACGGCGGTGGGCGGCGAGAGGAGGTAAAGCTGGTCCAGCCCCTCAGCCTCTTGCAAGGTCACGTCCGGCTCGAATCCAATCTCGGCCGAGGCGCGGACCGTGGCCCCGGTCTCGGCCAGCAGCCGCCAGTCAAATGCGTGCCTGCCGGTGATTTCGTTGGCGGCGCGCAGAGGCTCGATCGCCGATGTCAGACAAGCCATTGGAAAGCCCGGGAACATCAGGAACCCAAGCCTCAGCGGCCCCCGGTCAGTCATCAGGCCACCAGCCCGGGCTGGTCGGTGCCCCGTCATCATGTGCCGAAAGCCAGGCCACCATCGCGTCGCGGTTGCGGATGAAGCCCTTGTAGGTCGCCAGTTCCGCAGGCAGGTCGCGCACCACGCGGTGCAGACGGCGGGCCCATTTCGGCACTGTGGCGATCTGTTCAAAGCTGGCCAGATAGCAGCGGATGTCAAAGGCAATCGCATTGGACCGGGGCAGCCGGTACAGCGACTGCAACTCGACCCGCAGGTGCTGCTTTTGGCCCAGATTGGCCGGGGTCAGCGTGGTCTTGGTCGGGCCCCAGACCGGATATGTTTCCGGCGCGGTATCAAGCAGCGGGTTCACCGTCATCGTCCAGTTGAACCGCCGCACCGGCGAGCCGTGCTGCAGCTTCAGCAGGAACTTCAGCGCGCGGTCGAACACACCCTTTTCATGCGCCAAGGGCACCGGCGCGTGCCATTCCATGAAACTCATCCCGACGTCGAAATCCAGGGACCAATCCGCCTGGCTGGTGATCATCCCGGCGTCCATCCACAGGTCGTTGTCGCGTTCGTCTTGCAGGCTGAAATCACCCTGCGTCTGGCGGGTGATGTATTCGAAAGGTCCGTAAGGCAGCGTGCTTTCGTCCAGGAATGTGAACGACTGGTCAATCCCCAGCGGCCGGTTGATCCAGTGCCAGCGGTTGCCGTCTTTGGTCAAGGAAAACCACTGCGGATAGTCGCGCGCCTTGGCCTCCATGATCAGTTCCAGCAGGTCCCAACCGGCCAGCGTCATGTGCGGAAGGGACTGGCAGCGCAGGGGGTCATCCGCCAGAACCTTGGCACGGTCCAGCATTTCGGCGACGTAATGTTCATCCACGTCCAGCATATGTTCAAAGGCGGTGCCTTTGCGGCCCGGGACATGCGGCTCCATGTTGACGGAATACATGTAATCGTCGCGGTCGAACGGGAAAGGAAAGCGTCGGATGTTGCTATTGCGATAGCTGAAATCGCCGCGGAAGGTTTCGCTGCGGAAAAAATCGTCAAAGGCGCCGGGGCGGAAATCAAGGCTCATGGTCGGCTCCTATCGGTCGATGATTATCGGTCAATCACAAGGGTTCTGCCTTCAAAGCGGCTGACGCAGGGCATGATCTTCTGGCCGCTGGCGTGCTCTTCGGGGCTTAGCCAGTGGTCGCGGTGCAGGATCGTGCCGTCGCATTTGTGAACGGTGGTTTCGCATTGCCCGCAAGCCCCACCGCGACACATGTAGGGCGCGTCCACCCCCGCCGCCTCCATCGCCTCTAGCAGCGATTGCGTGGTGCCGACGGTGATGGTCTTGCCCGATGCCGCAAGCTCAACGGTAAAGGCAGCACCAGTGCCGGGGGCCAGGAATTCCTCGTGGTGGAGCGCATGCGGCGGCCAGCCCATAGCAGCGGCGGTAGACAGCACCCAGGTAATCATCCCCTTTGGCCCGCAGACGTAAAGATGCGTGCCGATCGGCTGCATCGCAAGCACGCGGGCCAGATCGATCACCTGCTTTTGTTCGTCGAAATAGCAATGCACCGCCGCCGGATGCGCTGCGGTAAGCCGGTCCATATAGGCCCCCAGGGCCGGGCTGCGGGCGGAATAATGCAGCTCGAACCGGCCACCCTCGCGCGACAATTGGGCGATCTGCGCCAGAAACGGCGTGATCCCGATGCCACCCGCGATCATCAGATGCTTCTTCGCCCGGCTATCCAGTGGAAAGAGATTCATCGGATGCGAGAGCATCATCTCCATCCCCGGCCGCACATGCCGGTGCAGGTAAAGTGACCCACCCCGCCCCAGATCATCACGCCGGACGCTGATTTCATAGCCGGAGCGGTCAAATGGATCGGACATAAGCGAATAAGGGTTGAGTCTACGGGTCCCGTGGTCATCCATGTCGACAACCACATGCGCACCCCCCGAAAAGGCGGGAAGGTCCGATCCGTCGCGGGCAACAAAGCGAAAGCGGGTGATGAGGTCGTTGACCGGCACCACCTCGGCCACGCGGACGGCAAGTTTGGCGGCAGTGCTCATTTGAACCTCACCACCGGTTCGGGGACATCGCCTGGGTCTTCGGCATCGATATTGACCCCCTGAAACGCCGCGATGCGGCGCGAGTAATGGTCGCGCACAAAGAGCATCAGGCCGCAGTGGCTGCACTTGAACGGATCAGTGGCCACATTTTCGGTGATGCCCTTGCAATGCACGCATTGCACCCGCCGAACCGTGGACCCCCGATGTTCCTTCTGGATCGCGGCAAAGGGAAAGCCGGTTTCCATGATCTCACGCTCCGCCTGGCCGATCAGGCTCTCACTTCCGGCAAGATAGAACTGCGTGCCCATATGCGCCGCCCCAACCACCCGCTGCAACCGGGGCAAGAGGGCCGGGATGGTCGGCGCGCGAAAGAACTGCGCCGCCCCCAGACCGCGCAAGGCGTCGGTCAGATTGCTGCCATCCGGCCCCGGCGCATAGATCACATGCGCCGCTGCCAGGATTGCCGAACGATCGCTCGCCTTGGCCAGCATGTCGGTCACGGCCATCGCCCCATCACCATCGGCGACGATCAGATGCAGGCTGCCGGACCGAGGCTCCAGCGCCGCATAGACCGGGCGGCTTTTGATCGAGGGGGCATCGACGGGGGTCAGGCTTTCGCGCATCAGTCCTTGGCGCTCCGCCGCTTTTTCTCGACATCGAAGAATGGCATCGGATGCGTGGTGGCGGCAATCGGGCCATGCGTGCCGCAGCGCACCTCCAGCTTGGTGCCGGTGTTGGCACAGTCGACCGGCAGGCGGGCGATGGCGATGGTCCAGTCGTTCAGGGGCGAATACATCGCCTGAGTGACCAGACCGACCTTATTGCCGTCGCGGAACACTGGCGCGCCATTGCCGGGGACGTTCTTGCCCTCCAGCTTCAGGCCCCAGATCTTGAACCGCTCTTTGCCCTTAAGCCGGTAATGCTCTTCCGCGCCACGAAAGCCGACTTTCCCGGCAGAGACGGTGAAGTCGAGACCAAGCTCCCACAGCGTGTCGCCGGGGCCTTCGTCGTCGAACGGGTACATCTCGGAATTGTCGAAGGGGAAGAACAACAGATACGATTCGGTCCGCAGCATATCCAGTGTGGTGAAGCGGCACGGGATGATGCCCATCCCCTTGCCCTCATCGAGAATGCGGTCCCAGATGCCGCCCGCGTCCTGGCCCCGGCAGAAGATTTCATAGCCGCGTTCGCCGGTATAGCCGGTGCGCGACAGGGTGATCGGATGTCCGAACAGGCTGGTCGGCATATGGCTCATGTAGGGCAGCGCGCGGACGCCGGGGATGTGCTTTTCCAGATACTCCACCGCCAGCGGCCCCTGCAGTGACAGATCGTGCAGGTTATCGTCAAAGCGGATCGACACATCGCGCCCGGTCGCGGCCATCGTCAACTGCTCATGCCCCTGACCGGAGCCATGCACGACGGTAAAGCTGTTCGGCCCCATCCGGTAGATCACGCAGTCATCGACGAACTTGCCCGCGTCATTCAGCATGCAGGCATAGATCGCGCGGCCCGGCATCAGCTTTTCCATGTTCCGCGTGGTGGCGCGTTCGATCACATGGCTCGCGGCCGGTCCGGTGATATGCACCTTTTTCAGGCCCGAGACATCCATCAGACCGGCTTTGGTGCGGATCGCCATGTATTCGGCATCCGGATCGCCCTTGGAGTAGGACCAGGCGGTTCCCATCCCGCTCCAATCCTCAAGGTTCGACCCAAGCGCGCGGTGGCGGTCGATCAGCGTCGAAAAGCGCCAGGAATTGGTCATCTCATGGTCCCCCTGAAGATCCGTCTTTTGCCCGACTGTCAGGCGATTCCCGCCCAAAAGCAATAATCAAGTGCAACAATCTTTCTTGCCAGAGAACATCTGCCTATAGGAAAGGCCGCCCGAAGGCGGCCCATTCCAGTCATGCCCTCCAGGCTCAAGCCGCTGGTGCGCTGCTGAACCAGGTCAGCGGCTGCATCAGATAAGCGCCGAACCCCATCCGCTCGGTGTCGGGCAGAACGAAGTACCAGTTGGCGATCAGCACAATGAGCGCACCGAGCAGAAGCGCCAGATAGGGCAGCATGCCGGCCTTCCGCACCCCAAGCTCGCCATAGGCCAGGCCAAGGTCCTCATAGGCCTCTTTCGGGAACTTGCCCTTGTCTTGCACATAGTGCCGCAGCCAGAAGATCGGGATGATCAGGGCCGCAAAGACCAAGCCGGACAGAAGCGCCCCAGAATAGCCCCAGACCTTGGCCCCAGCCCCCAGGAACAGCATGTTGACGAAGGCCAGCACGGTGTTGACCCCGATCAGCCAGGTCGGCGCGCTCCATGGTCGTTCGATATGGGCGCTGTCGATGCGGTGGATCCAGCCTGCGTTCAGGTTAAGGAAGTTGAACAGGATGTAACCCACGTTCGAGATCGCGAGCACATAGAAGTAGCCGCCGATGTCCGAGGCCAAGGCCAAGAGGAACACGTTGAACGCAAAGTCGGTCCACATCGCCCGACGCGGCGCGCCGTGCTTGTTGACATGGCCAAGGTACTTGGGCAACCAGCCATCGCGTGCGCCCTGATAAAGCGTCCGCGACGACCCGGCCATCGCGGTCATGATCGCCAGAAACAGCGCCATGATCATCAGAATGACGAAGATCTGCGTCACCACCTGTCCGCCGCCTAGAAGCCCACCAAGTGCTGCTCCGATGCCGGTACCATCGACGATGCCGGCCGCAAGCATGCCCTCTTGCCCAAGCACCCCCTGGAACGAGAAGGGGATAAGGAAGTAGAACACGATGCACAGAAGGCCCGAATAGAAGATCGCGCGGAACGTATCGGTTTTGGGGTTCTTCAACTCGCGGGTATAGCAGACGGCGGTCTCAAAGCCGTAGGTCGACCAGGCCGCAATATAAAGGCCCCCCAGAAACAGCGTCCAACCGCCGATGTTCCATTCGCCGTCCGCGCCAGAGTAGGCGGCGGTGGGCGGCACCAGGTTGGTCACGTTCATCCAGTCGATCGAGCCGTTGACCAAAGGCACGATGCCCACCAGCAAAAGCGGCACCAGCACCACGATGGCGATCCACTTCTGCGCCGCCGCGGTCGAGGCGATGCCCCGCTCTTGAATGAGCAGGATGATCAGCATCAGTGCCACACCGACCACGAAGTACGAGTTGAAGTACAACGTGCCAAGGCCAGGAACCACGACCGTGCCCAGTTCCCAGGTCCGGAACGCCGGGGTCAGGGCGGCCACACCATCCGCCGAAGCGACCGCCTGAATGGCAGCTTCAGCCGTCACCCCCGCATTTGCCGCCATGTAGTCGACCACACTTTGCGTCTCGGCCGTGTAGCTGGCAAGGTTCGCCGTCACCCAGTCGATGACCATCTGGCTTTCCGCCAGCGGGATCGGGAAGAGTGCGTTCAGGATGTACCCGGCGGCAATCACGCAACCCAACGACAGCACCGGCGACCAGGCGAACCAGTTGCACCAGACCGACAGGGGGGCCACAAGCTTGGAATAGCGCAGCCAGGCGGTCGCGCCATAGATCGAGGTTCCGCCGGATTTGTTGCCGAACATCCCCGCCATCTCGGCATAGGTAAAGCTTTGCAGAAAGCCGAGCACCATCGAGATCATCCAGACCATGAAGGCCAGCTTGCCCGTGGTCCCGGCGATCCCGCCAATTGAAAAAAGCACCAAGGGCGGCACACCGGCGGCGACCCAGAAAGCCCCCTGCCAGTTAAGCGCCCGGACCATCTGGCCCGAACCGGTTTCCGTCGTCATTCCCTTACTCCTGTTGTTATCTTTTGCTGCGCCAAATCCGATGCGCATTGGTTGAGCCTTGATCGCCAGGGCCGCCTCCCGCAGTTGAAGTCGGGTCACCTGCCACGGCTCAGCACACACCTCCCTTGGCCAATTTGTCGCGCGGCAAGCACCAGTCGGCAGGATTTACGCCTCGCTAGTGCACAGTTAAGCACTGTCGAGGGATCAAGGCGAGAAAAATTTAACTTGGCGAAAATTTGTTTCTTGGGAATCGCAAAGATGGTGCCTGACAATCGCCTGCGGTTTCAATTCCGGCCGCTTGCCCAAATATTTGGCAAAAGGGCCCCGCCGCAGCGAGGCCCCACAGGTCTTGTCCCAACCTACAGCGATCAATTCTTGAGATAGCTTTCCATCGAATCTTCCAGCGCATCCTTCCAGGGCGTGTGGTGCACGGGGGCCATGGTTCCGGTGATCACCGATTTGTAGGCATTGTCGCGGAAGGTCATGATGCCTTTCTTCTTGTGGTCCTTCCAGTCAAAGAAGGCTTGGCAAGCCCCCTCGACATCAAAGGAAGGATAGTCGGTCTCGGCGATCAGCTCCTTCACATAATCGCCCTGGTAGTGGATCGCGTCATGCGCATCGGCTCCGGCATCCTCGCCCGCGATCCGGTCGGCCACGTCCTTTTGCAGCACGGCCTTGTCGGCCGGGATCGCAATCCGCCCCATGATCGCATCGCGCACCCACCAGGCCTGCGCGTCGAACATGTTGAAGGTGAACCACTGGTCCTGCATGCCAAGGAAGAAAAGCTTCGGGTTATGCACCCAGGCCACGCCCTTATAGAGGTCCGCCGTCGCCAGCCGGTTCGCGGTTTTCAGCCGCAGATCGTCAGGCAGGAACGGGAAGTGGTGCTTGTAGCCGGTGCAGAGGATGATCGCGTCGATCTTCTTGGAAGTACCATCGCCGAAATAGGCATTGTGTTCGTCAACGCGGACCAGACCCTGCTTTTCCTCCCAGTTCGAGGGCCAGTCAAAGCCCATCGGCGCGCGGCGGTAGGTGGAGGTGATCGACTTGGCCCCATATTTCCAGCACTGCGACCCCACATCCTCCGCTGAGTACGAGGTCCCCATGATCAAGAGGTCCTTGCCGGTAAACTCGCGCGCGTCGCGGAAGTCATGGGCATGCAGGACGCGGCCGTTGAACTTGTCGAAACCGGGGTATTCCGGCACGTTCGGCACGCTGAAATGGCCGCTGGCGACCACGACATAGTCAAAGTCTTCGTCGTACATCCGGTCGGCTACCAGGTCATGCGCGGTCACGGTAAAGTTGCCCTTGCCCTCGTTGTACTTGACCATGCGGATTGTGGTCGAAAACCGGATCCAGTCGCGCACGCCGGCCTTTTTCACCCGGCCTTCGATATAGTCGAACAGCACGGCACGCGGCGGGTAGCTGGCGATCTGCTTGCCGAAATGTTCCTCGAACGAATAGTCGGCGAATTCGAGGCCCTCTTTCGGGCCGTTCGACCACAGATAGCGGTACATGCTGCCATGCACCGGCTCTCCATGTTCATCGAGGCCAGTGCGCCAGCTGTAGTTCCAAAGGCCGCCCCAGTTGGACTGCTTTTCAAAGCACACCACCTGAGGGATTTCGGCGCCCTTTGCCTTTGCCGACTGGAACGCGCGCAGTTGTGCCAGGCCCGACGGCCCCGCCCCGATCACGGCAACTTTCTTCGTCATCTCATCTCTCCGGCTGTTGGCTTGCCCGCGTTTGCCGCGGACACGGTTGCACTGAAACCTAAAAGCAGAGTTGCGTATCTGTCAAATCTTCTTCCTGGTGGTAAACACATTCATGGGGCGAACCCCGACCTGGTGCCGACTCGTTCCGATTGCCGAAAGGGTGGCAGATCACGCTGCACCGGGCAACTGCCTGCGTGTCGCGGCGCAGCTGGTCGTTGACTTTGCAGTCAATGGGCGCGCAAGATTGGGCGAACCGAAGGAGGCAAGCCGATGAAACCGATCCACCCGAGTGACCGCAAGATCGCCAATATCCGCACCGCCGATTATACCGCCTTCGCCTACCCCGACGGCACAAAGCTGGGCGACACGATCCTGCAACTTGATGACGGGGTCGAGCTTGGCACCGGCTTTCACGTCTACCGCATGCCCGCCGGCATGACGACACGCGGCCACCGCCACAACGGCCACGAACAGTTCCTGATCCTGGAAGGCGAGTTGCACGAAAGCGACGGCACCATCCTGCGCGCGGGGGACCTTGTGTTCTACCGCGACGGGACGGAACACCATTCCTACACCCCGAACGGCTGTTTGCTGGCGGTGCATATCGCCGGGCCGGAATTCGCGGTAGACTGACCTCCTCGTTCGACTTCGTCTCCTCGTCGCAGAACCGGCGAGGAGTGACGAAGTCATCGACGAGCCCCCGCGCGGGTCAGATATCAAGCGTCGTCTGGGTTTCCCAAGCCGAGAAATGCGAACAATAGTCGTTCCATTCCTTGTGCTTCAGTTTCAGGAAGGCGGTTGAGAACTCCTCGCCCATCATCGCCTTCAGGGTCTTGTCGCGGTCATATTCCCGCAAGGCGTCCAGCAAGTTGAGCGGCAGCTTCGGCGCGTTCTTCACCGTGTGGCCCATCTGGTACATGTCGATGTCGTGGCGCTTGCCCGGATCGGCCTTGGTGCGCACGCCGTCCAGACCGGCCGCCAGGATCACCGCCTGCATCAGGTAGGGGTTCGCAGCACCATCGGGCAGCCGCAACTCGAACCGCCCTGGTCCTGGCACGCGAACCATGTGGGTGCGGTTGTTGCCCGTCCAGGTCACCGTGTTCGGCGCCCAGGTCGCCCCGGAGGACGTCCGCGGCGCGTTGATCCGCTTGTAGCTGTTCACCGTCGGGTTGCAGATCGCGGCCAAGGCGCTCGCATGCTTCATGATCCCGCCCAGGAAGGTGCGGCCCTGATCAGACAGCCCCAACTCCTTGGTCTTGTCGGCAAAGGCGTTGGTCTTGCCATCCAGGCTCCAGACCGAGATATGCGCGTGGCACCCCGACCCGGTCAGACCCTTGAACGGCTTTGGCATGAAGGTCGCGCGGAAGCCGTGCTTTTCGGCCACCGACTTGACCATGAACTTGAAGAAGCTGTGCTTGTCGGCAGTCTGCAGGACGTCATCATATTTCCAGTTCATCTCGAACTGGCCGATCGCGTCTTCGTGGTCGTTCTGGTAGGCCTCCCAGCCCAACTCCAGCATGTAGTCGCAGATCTCGGAAATCACGTCATAGCGCCGCATCACCGCCTGCTGGTCGTAGCAGGGCTTTTCGGCCGTGTCGTAGATGTCCGAGGGGCCGGTGCCATCGGCGTTCAGGATGAAGAACTCTGGCTCCACACCCGTCTTGACCCGCAGACCTTCCTTGGCGGCCTCGGCGACCAGCCGCTCCAGCACGTTGCGCGGGGCTTGGTCGACCAGCTTGCCCTCCATCGTCGCGCGCGCCGCGACCCAGGCCACGTCCTTTTTCCACGGGAGTTGAATGACAGACGAAGGATCGGGCACCGCCATCAGATCAGGGTGCGCTGGCGTCAGATCCAGCCAGGTGGCAAAACCGGCAAAGCCCGCGCCATCCTCAGACATCTCGGTGATTGCCTGCGTCGGCACCAGCTTGGCGCGCTGCGACCCGAACAGGTCGGTGTAGGAAATCATGAAATACTTGACGCCCTTTTCCTTGGCCCATTTTGCCAGGTCGTGTCCCATGGTCGTAACTCCCCTGTCGTCTTTATGTTTTTGCAAAAGAAAAAGGCGGCTTCCTTAGAAGCCGCCGTTCCGTCCCGGTATCCAGTTGGTGCCTGCGAGCGGAACCCCTGCCATCGCCGCCGCCTCAATGGTCAGCGAGCACAGATCCTCCGGCTCCAGATTGTGGAGATGGTTCTTGCCGCAGGCCCGCGCGATGGTCTGCGCCTCCAACGTCATGACCTTGAGGTAGTTCTTCAACCGCCGCCCACCAAGGACCGGATCAAAGCGCTTGGAAAGCTCCGGGTCCTGGGTGGTGATGCCCGCCGGGTCGCGACCTTCGTGCCAGTCGTCATAGGCATCGGCCGTGGTGCCCAGGGCCTGATACTCGGCCTCCCATTTCGGGTCGTTGTCGCCAAGCGCGATCAAGGCCGCCGTCCCGATGGAAACCGCATCCGCGCCCAAAGCCATCGCCTTGGCCACATCGGCCCCCGAGCGGATGCCGCCCGACACTATGAGCTGCACCTTCCTATGCATGCCAAGGTCTTGCAACGCCTTCACCGCCTGCGGGATACAGGCCAGGATCGGCATGCCGACATGTTCGATGAACACATCCTGTGTTGCCGCCGTGCCGCCCTGCATACCGTCGAGGACCACAACATCCGCCCCGGCCTTGACCGCCAGCGCCGTGTCGTAATAGGGCCGCGCACCCCCGACCTTCACATAGATCGGCTTTTCCCAAGCAGTGATCTCGCGCAATTCCATGATCTTGATTTCAAGGTCATCCGGCCCGGTCCAGTCGGGGTGGCGGCAGGCGGAGCGTTGGTCGATCCCTTTGGGCAAGTTGCGCATGTTGGCCACGCGGTCAGAGATCTTTTGGCCCAACAGCATGCCGCCACCACCCGGTTTCGCGCCCTGCCCCACCACGATCTCAATGGCGTCAGCCCGGCGCAGATCGTCGGGGTTCATGCCGTAGCGGCTGGGCAGGTACTGATAGACCAGAGTTCTGGAATGGCCGCGCTCTTCTTCGGTCATGCCGCCGTCGCCGGTGGTGGTCGAGGTCCCGGCCTCGGACGCGCCACGACCCAGGGCTTCTTTCGCGGGGCCCGACAGCGCACCAAAGCTCATTCCCGCGATGGTGATCGGGATGTCCAGATGGATCGGTTTCTTGGCGTGCCGAGTGCCCAGCCAGACGTCCGTCGCGCATTTCTCGCGGTAGCCTTCCAGCGGGTAGCGGCTGATCGAGGCGCCAAGGAACAACAGATCGTCGAAATGCGGCAAGTGCCGCTTGGTGCCGCCGCCGCGAATGTCATAGATGCCGGTCGCCGCGGCACGCCTGATCTCGGCGTTCACAGCGGGGGTGAAGGTGGCCGAATAGCGCGGCGGGGTACGGGGAAAGTCGGTCATTCGTCACCCTCTCGGACGGCTGGGTTGGTGCAAAAGTTTTCGAAAACTTTTGCAAATCTTTTCGAAAAGATTTGGACGGCGCAGGAGGAGAAAGGGCGCATCAATAGGCGGCCGCGTTGTCGATGTTGAAGGTATAGAGCTTGCGCGCCGAACCATAACGGCGGAACTGCTCCGGCTTGGCTTTCCCATCCGCTTCGCCCCGGCGCAGAAGGTATTCGACAAGAGTGAAATGCTCGTCCCGCATCTCTTTCTCGATGCAGTCAGCCCCCAGCGATTTCACCGACCCGCGCACGAAAAGCCGCGCTTCGTAAAGGCTGTCACCCAGCGCCTCGCCCGCATTGCCCAGGACGACCACAGTACCCGATTGCGCCATGAAACAGGACATGTGGCCGATGTTGCCATGCACGACAATCTCGATCCCTTTCATCGAAATCCCACACCGGCTGGAGGCATTGCCCTTGATCACCAAAAGCCCGCCGCGCCCGGTGGCCCCGGCATATTGGCTGGCGTCGCCGTCGATGATCACCGTCCCCGACATCATGTTTTCCGCCACCCCCGGGCCTGCCGAGCCTTTGATGCGGATAGTCGCCTGCTTGTTCATGCCCGCGCAGTAATAGCCGGTGGACCCGCGCACGGTGATATCGACCGGGGCATCCACCCCGGCGGCAATCGCATGCGCCCCCTTCGGGTTGATCACCTCCCACGATGTCATGTTGGTTTGGCCCTTCAAGGCGTGCAGCGAGGAATTGAGCGCGCGCAGGCCCTCACGTTCCAGATCGAAGGTCTGCATTCAACGCTCCCAGAAATAGACGGTGGCGGGCTCGGGTTCCCAGACGCGGGCATCCTCGATCCCCGGCAGGTTCACCAGCGCGCGGTATTCCGACCCGAAGGCCACATATTGGTCGGTTTCGGCCATCACGGCGGGCTTGCAGGCGATGGGGTCGCGCACCACGCCAAAGCCGTTCTTGGTGCCGACGACAAAGGTGAAAAACCCATCCAGATCGGTCAGCGTCGCCTCAAGCGCGCTGCCCAGCGTCTCGCCGGTTTGCAGCTTGTGGCTGATGAAGGCGGCCCCGACCTCGGTATCGTTTTCCGTCTCGAACGTCATGCCCAGGCGCTTCAGCTCACGCCGGACGCCGTTGTGGTTGGAGAGGCTGCCGTTGTGGACCAGGCACTGGTCCGCGCCGGTAGAGAACGGATGCGCCCCCATCGTGGTCACCGCCGATTCCGTTGCCATCCGCGTGTGCCCGATCCCGTGCGTGCCCTGCATCTTGGCCACCTCAAAGCGCTCGGCCACGTCCTTTGGCAAGCCGACCTCCTTGAAGATCTCGATGCTGTCGCCCGCGCTCATGACCTTGACCTCGGGGCGCAGGTGGGTCAGGGCCGACCGGGCGGCGTCAAGCTGCGCCAGCGGCATTTCAAGAACCGCGTGGGTCGATTTCACCAGCATTGCCACCGGCTGGCCAATCGCGTCATGCAGGTCGGCGTCAAGATTGCGAAAGTCGCGGCCGGGGTTGGCCGATTGCACGGTAATCTTGCCCAGCCCGTCCTTCGCGCCGCCATAGATCGCGATACCGGCCGAATCCGGCCCCCGGTCGGTCATAGTGATCAGCATGTCGGTCAGCATTGCGCCCAGGCGGGGCTCAAGCTTGGGGTCTTTCAGGAACAGCCCAACGATGCCGCACATGGATTCGCCTCCTCTGACGCTGGTTGCGGTACAGAGTAGCGAAGGATCGCTTCAACTGGCAAGAAACTTTTTTCACCTTGCAGGAAATCGCCGCCCCTGCGGGCACATTGCAGGCACGGGGGCCAGCCAAAAATTTTCAGCGAAATTTTTTGGCCCCGCCTGCAGTTTCAGCCCTGCGGGTAGCAGATCACCGACAGATAGCGCGCGGGCAGCCGGACCAGAACCTCGGGGCCATGTGGGGCGTCGGCGTCGAAAAACAGACTGTCGCCGGGTTTCAGGGCATAGACCTGCTCGCCATGGCGATAATCGACCTCGCCCTCCAGCATGTACAAAAGCTCCAGCCCCTCGTGCTGGAAGGCGGGGAAGGTGTCGCTTTCGGTGGTCAGGGTGATGAGGTAAGGCTCGACCACCACGCCCGAATTGTTCGACCCGATATGGCCCAGAAGGTTGTACTGGTGCCCGGCCCGCGTGCCCCGGCGTTCGATCTCGATATGGGTTCCAGCCTTGACGTGCTGCGCCTCGCGGCGTTCCTCATAGCTTTTGAAGAAGGCCGTGACCGGCACCGAAAAGGCGTGGCTGAGGACCTGCAGCGTCGTGAGGCTGGGCGAGGTGTTGCCATTCTCGATCTTGGACAGCATCCCGATGCTCAGACCGGTGACCGCCGCCAGATCGGCGACCGTCATGCCCTGCTGGCGGCGAAAGTTGCGGACCTCGCGGCCGATGGCCGCCTCAAGGTTGCGCTCGGTCAATTCGCGCAGGCGGTGGGGATCCTGATCAAAGGCCGGCTTGCCACGCGGCAGGCCGGGGGTCGGATCATCCTCTGGCATCGCCACGTCCCTGATCGTGAAACTGTGGCATGTTCACTACCGGGAAACATCGCTTACCGCAAGCGAAAGCCCTACCAGACCGAAGCGGCGGCGACTTCCAGCGCATGCAGAAGACTTTGCGCCGAGGACCGCGGCCCATAGACCCGCGCCGCAGCTTGGCTATGGCGAACCAGATAGCAGCCCAGATGGTCGATCACCGTCCTTGTCGCGTGGCCATTGGGGGCCGCGCGATAGTCGACGTTGCAAAGCCGCTCCAATAGCGGGGCAAGGTCGGGGGCGGCAAGGTCAAGGATTACCCAGGCGTCGGTCTGTTCGGTGATGCTGGCCGAATCGGTGAAAACCGCTTTCAGTTCAGCGGCAACCGCCTCGTGGCTGGCAAAGGGGGCCTCGACGAACCACATCTCAGGCGTGACCCAAAAGCTGCTGTAGGGGTGGCCGACCACATAGCGCGCCGGTCCCGGCAAAGGCACCCCCGCGGCCAAAGCCAGCGCCCCAAGGTACCGCCCCCGCCGCAGCGCGACCGAGGCCAGCGCCACATCGGCCCGTTCGGTGATGGTCAGCGGCCCAACCGTGACCACCGCCGGGTCCCGCGCGCCCAGCGCCGTCAATGCCACCAGATTACCCACGAAGCCGCTCTCCTTTAGGATCGACGAAATGGGGGGAGACGATCTCGACCAGCGTCTCGGTCCCGCCCACCAGATTGACCGCCCGCATCCGGGTGCCGATCTTTGCATCGCCACCTTTCAGATACCCCAGCGCGATATCGCTGCCGACATGCGGGGAATAGACCTTGGACGACAGCCAGCCACCATCATTCGCCACCACCGCCGCAGCCCCGATGTCCAGGAAATGGCTGCCCGCGACTAGCTTGCCCTTGGGGTCCACCGGGCGCACGCCGACCAGCCGGTAACCGTTCGGATCGGCCAACCCTTCGCGCTGCGACAGCACCATGCCGATGCTGTCTTTCTTCTTTGACACCATCTTGCCAAGCCCCATGTTCAGCGCGGTGGACTGGCCGTTAAGCTCTCCGCCCGCGACATGGCCCTTTTCGATGCGCATGACGCCCAGCGCCTCGGTGCCGTAGACCACCGGGTCAAATTCGGCCCCGCGCGCCAGCATCTCGCGCAGAAGCGCATCGCCATAGCGGGTGGGAACGGCGATTTCATAGGCGAGCTCACCGGAGAAACTGATCCGGAACAGCCGCGCCCGAAGGCCGCCTACAGTGATGTTGCCCGCCCCCATATAGGGGAAGGCGGCGTCGGAAATATCCTGATCGACCAGCTTTTCCAACAGCCGCCGGGCGTTCGGCCCAGCCACGGAAAACTGCGCCCAGGCCTCGGTCGTCGAGATCAGTTGCACGTCCATGTCGGGCCACAGGCACTGGCGGCAAAACTCCAGATGCCGGAACACGGTGACCGCGTTGGCCGTGGTGGTGGTCATCACATATTCATGCTCGGCCATCCGCGCCGTGGTACCGTCGTCGAACACGATCCCGTCTTCACGCAACATCAACCCGTAGCGGCATTTGCCGACGGCAAGGGTGCTGAAGGTGTTGGCATAGACCCGGTCAAGGAAAGCCCCGGCATCGGTGCCCTGAATGTCGATCTTACCCAACGTCGTCACATCGCAAATCCCGACCGAGGCGCGGGTGGCCAGCACCTCACCGTCCACCGACTGCCGCCACTCCGTCTCACCGGCCTTTGGCACCCATTGCGTGCGCAGCCAGTTGCCGACCTCGACGAAAGTCGCGCCCTGTTCGGCGGCCCAGTGGTGGCTTGGCGTCAGCCGGTAAGGCTTGAACTCCCTCCCCCGCGACCGGCCCGCCAGCGCGCCCAAGGCGACCGGAGTGTAGGGCGGGCGGTAGATCGTCGTCCCGGTTTCCGGGATGGTCCGCCCGGTCAGTTCCGCCATGATCGCAAGGCCGATCACATTGCCGGTCTTGCCCTGATCCGTCGCCATGCCCAGCGTGGTGTAGCGCTTCATATGCTCAACGGAGGTGAAGTTCTCCTGCTGCGCCAGCTTGATATCCTTGACCGTGACATCGTTCTGCTGGTCGATCCAGGCCCGGCCCTTGCCATGCGCCACATGCCAAAGCGGGGTGATCCGGACCGGGGCATCCTCGGCCTCGGGCAGATCGGTCGCCCCCGTCAGCCCAAGTGCAGCGACCGCCGCATCCCGCCCGGTGCGAAGCGCGCCATGGGTGGACAGCACCCCTGCCGCCGCACCCGCAACCAACAGGCCCGGAGGTCCATCAGCCCCCGGCACAAAACCCGCGATTGCAGCGTCATAGACTGGGCGCGACCGGTGGTGCGAATGGATGTTCACGTTGGGGTTCCAGCCGCCCGAAACGCCCAGCGCATCGACGCTGATCTTGCGGGTCCGCCCGTCTGCGTCGCGTATTGTGATCGACCGCAGGCCCAACCGGCCCGAGGTGTCGATCACCTCATCGCCCTTGCGGCTATCGATCACCGCGACAACCTCCACCCCTTTGGCGGAGAGGTCAGCCGCCGTGCGCAAGCCGTCGTCGTTGTTGGTGAAAACCGCCACCCGCTCTCCCGCCAGGGCGCCCCAGCGGTTGGCATAGGCACGCAGCGCCCCCGCCAGCATGATGCCCGGGCGGTCGTTGTTTTCAAAGGCGATCGGCCGCTCGGTCGCCCCGGCGCACAGGATCGCGCGCTGCGAATAGATCCGCCACAGCACCTGCCGGGGCTTGCCTGGCAACGGCACCGGCAGATGGTCGCTGACCCTTTCCACCGCCGCGTAGATGCCGTGGTCAAAGGCACCAAGCACCGTTGTCCGGGTCAGCAAACGCACGTTCGGCATCGAAGCCAGTTCCGCAACCGCCGCACTGGCCCAGTCAGCCCCCGACCCTTCGCCCACAGCATAGCTCTCGGCATTCAGCCGCCCGCCCATGCGAAAATCCTCATCCGCCAGGATCACCCGGCGGCCAGCCCGGCCGGCCGTCAGGGCTGCCATCAGCCCCGCAGGCCCCGCGCCGATAACCAGCAGGTCACAATGCAGGAACCCCTTGTCATAGCTGTCGGGGTCCTCCTCTCGGCTGACCGATCCCAGGCCTGCGGCGCGGCGGATGATCGGCTCATAGAGCTTTTCCCAGAAGGCTTTCGGCCACATGAAGGTCTTGTAGTAGAACCCCGCCGCAAGGAACGGATGCAGCCGGTCGTTGATCGCCATGGCATCGAAGCGCAAACTCGGCCAGCGGTTCTGGCTGTTCGCCTCCAGCCCGTCAAAAAGCTCCGCCACGGTGGCGCGGGTGTTGGGTTCCTGCCGGCCACCGCTGCGCAACTCAACCAGCGCGTTCGGCTCTTCGGACCCTGCCGAGAACACCCCGCGCGGCCGGTGATACTTGAAGCTGCGCCCCATAAGCTGCACGCCATTGGCCAGAAGGGCCGAGGCCAGCGTGTCCCCCGGATGCCCGTGGTAGGGCAGCCCGTCGAAGGTAAAGCGCAAGCTGCGGCTGCGGTCGATCTGCCCGCCAGGGATGCGATGACTGGTCATTTCGACCGCCCCCGCGCGCGCGCGACATCGCGGGCAAGTTCGACCCCGGTGATCTCATGCGTGACAGTGTTCCGCGTCACCACCAGCCAGGACCGGTCGCCCTGTTCGTGGTACCAAAGCTCACGATGCGTGCCCGCCGGGTTGGTGCGCTGGTAGGCATAGTCGTGAAACGCCTCGACCCCCGCCGTCATGCCATCGGGGCGGTCGATCAGGCTGGCATCGCCCAGATAGACGAATTCCTGCGCATCGCGCGGCCCAAGGATCGGGTGATGAATGATCATTCGCTTTTGTCCCTAGTGCAGGTTCGGGGTCGCGCCCTGACCCTTTTCGTCGATCATCCGGCCCTTGAGGAACCGGTCGAACCGATAGGCGGTGGCGGTGGGGTGGGGTTCATCCCGCGCCAGCAGATGCGCGAAACACCAGCCGCTGGCGGGCGTGGCCTTGAACCCGCCATAGCACCAGCCGCCGTTGAAATAGAGCCCCTCCACCGGGGTCTTGTCGATGATGGGCGAGCCGTCCATCGACATGTCCATGATCCCGCCCCAGGCGCGCAACAGCCGCACCCGGCCAATCGCGGGCATCAGGGCCATGCCGCCCTCGGCCACATCCTCGATCACCGGCAGGTTGCCGCGGCTGGCATAGGAATTGTAGCCGTCGATGTCGCCACCAAACACAAGCCCCCCCTTGTCGGACTGCGACACATAGAAATGCCCGGCGCCAAAGGTCATCACGCCATCGATCATCGGCTTCAAGCCTTCGCTGACAAAGGCCTGCAGCACATGGCTTTCAATCGGCAGACGCATCCCCGCATGGGCCATCACCTTGGACGACGACCCCGCCACCGCCACGCCGACCTTTTTCGCCCCGATATACCCGCGTGAGGTTTCAACCCCCAGGATCCGCCCGCCTTCGATCCGCATGCCGGTCACTTCGCAGTTCTGGATCAGATCGACGCCGCGCATGTCGGCCCCGCGCGCATAGCCCCAGGCGACCGCGTCATGCCGCACCGTGCCGCCCCGCCGCTGCCGGATCGCGCCCTTGATTGGAAAGCGGGCATTGTCCAAGTTGAGCCAGGGATACAGCTTGCGCACGCCGTCACGGTCCAGCATCTCGGCGTCGGCGCCGTGGAGCATCATCGCATTGGCCCGCCGGGTAAAGGCATCGCGCTGCGCGTCGGTGTGGATCAGGTTGATGATTCCGCGCTGCGAAACCATGGCGTTGTAGTTGAAGTCCTGCTCCAACCCCTCCCACAGCTTCAGGCTGAACTCATAGAACGGCTCGTTCCCGTCCAGAAGGTAGTTCGACCGGATGATCGTGGTGTTGCGACCCACATTGCCGCCGCCCAGATAGCCTTTTTCGAGGACCGCAATCCGCGCCTGCCCGAATTCCTTGGCCAGGTAATAGGCCGTCGCCAGCCCATGCCCGCCACCGCCGACGATGATATAGTCATATTCTGCTTGCGGTTCGGGGTCGCGCCAGACCGGTTTCCAGCCCTTGTGGCCGGTCAAAGCCTCGGCAATCACGCGAAATCCGGAATAGCGCACGGTCATCTCCCTGTTACACGGCAAGTTAGGCCTGAAAGCCGCCGGATGCGGTGCGGTTTTCGCCATCTGCATACTGGTTTTCGCCATCACCCGGGCCGCGTTTGTCACCAGCCGCCCGGCGCGTTAGGCTGCCGCCAACCCAAGGAGCAGTGCCATGCCAACCCCCATGATGACCCGACGCACGACCCTTGCCGCGCTTGCTTCCGGTATGGCTGTCAGGGGCGCAAGGGCGCAGGCCGGGCGCAGCGTGATCGTGGTCGGTGCCGGGATGGCCGGGCTTGCCGCCGCCCGCGCGCTTACCGATGCCGGGGTCGCGGTCACGATACTCGAGGCGCGGGACCGGATCGGCGGGCGGGTCTGGACCTCTCGGGCCTGGGCGGACCTGCCCTTGGACATGGGGGCAAGCTGGATTCACGGCGTGCGCGGCAACCCGATCACCAAACTGGCCGATGCGATTGGTGCGGAACGGGTGGCGACCAGCTATGACGCCTCGATGCTACTGGGCCCGGATGGCGCGGAAATCGACAGCACAAACACCGCCCGTCTGACCGAGGCGCTGGTGGAGGACGCGCGCGCGGCGGTAGACGATCTGGACGCCGATGTGTCCCTGATGGCCGCCGTCACCGCGCATCCCGGCTGGACCGGGGCCGATGCCGCCACCCGCCGCCTGATCCGACAGGCGATCAACAGCACGGTCGAGCATGAATATGGCGGCGCGTGGAGCGAGGTCTCCGCCTGGTATTTCGATGAGGACGAAGGCTTTGGCGGTACCGACATGATCTTTCCCGGCGGCTATGACCAGATCGCCCGCCACCTGGCGCAGGGTCTGGATATAAGGCTGGGCCAACGGGTGAGCGCGCTTGCGCCCGAGGGGGCCGGGATCAGCCTGACGCTGGCAGATGGCACGCGGCTAAGCGCCGACAACGTGGTGCTGACCGTCCCCCTCGGCGTGCTGCGGGCCGGGGATATTGCCTTGGGCGCACCCTTGGCACGGGCGCGGCAGGCCGCGATCGACACCTTGCGCATGGGGCTTTTGAACAAATGCTGGCTGCGCTTTGACCGTGTTGCCTGGCCGGATGACGTGGACTGGATCGGCTGGCTGGGCCCAAAGGATGGGCATTTCGCCGAGTGGATCAGCCTGGCCAAGCCGATGGGCGTGCCGGTCCTTTGCGCCTTTCACGCCGGCGACCAGGCCCGCGAGCGTGAGGGGCAGTCAGACGCCGGGATCCAATCGGACGCCCATGCCGCGCTGAAGGCGATGTTCGGCAGCAGTTTTCCCGCACCCCTGGCCAGCCAGACCACCCGCTGGGCCAAGGACCCGCTGACGCATGGGGCCTACAGTTTCAACGCCGTCGGCACGACGCCCGCCACCCGCAAGGCGCTGGCGGGCGATGACTGGGAGGGGCGGCTGCTCTTTGCCGGAGAGGCGGCCTCGCCCGACTATTTCGGCACCGCCCATGGCGCTGTGCTTAGCGGACGCGCAGCGGCGAAGCGGTTCCTGGGCTAGGCCACCAGCGCCTCGGCCTTGCGCAGGTCGACCGAGACAAGTTGGCTGACGCCTTGTTCCGCCATGGTCACGCCGAACAGCCGGTCCATGCGCGCCATGGTGACGGCATGATGGGTGATGACCAGAAACCGGGTGTCGGTCTGTTTGGTCATCTCGTCCAGCAGGTCGCAGAAGCGGGTGACGTTGGCATCATCGAGGGGGGCGTCCACCTCATCCAGCACACAGATCGGCGCGGGGTTGGTCAGGAACACGCCAAAGATCAGCGCCATCGCGGTCAGCGTCTGTTCGCCCCCCGACAAAAGCGACAGCGTCGCCAGCTTCTTGCCGGGTGGCTGGCAGAGAATCTCCAGCCCCGCCTCGAGCGGGTCGTCGCTCTCCACCAGCTCCAGCCGCGCCTCACCGCCCCCGAACAGATGGGTGAACAGCGTCGCGAAATTTGCATTGACCTGCGCAAAGGCGGTCAGCAGACGCTCACGCCCTTCCTTGTTCAGCCCGGCAATCCCACTGCGCAGCTTTTTCACCGCTTCTTCCAGATCGACCTTCTCGGCGGCAAGCTGGTCATATTCAGCCTCGACCGCCTTGGCATCCTCTTCGGCGCGCAGGTTGACCGCGCCCAAGGCCTCGCGCTGACGCTTGAGGCGGCCAACCTCGATTTCCAGCTCTTCGGCCCCGGGCATGGCATCCGGCGCGGTCCGCAGACGAGCCAGCAGTTCGTCCGGGGTACGGTCGTCCTCTTCGCGGATGCGATGGGCGGCAAGGGCCACGCCCTCGCGGGTGGCGTCCAGCTTGGCCTCGGCGCGGGCGCGGGTTTCGCGGGCCTCACCGGCCAGACGTTCGGCGTCGCGTTCGGCGATCTGGGCCTCGCGCAGGGCCGCTTCGGCACTGGCAAGCGCATCGGCCGCAGCACTCCGCCGCACCTCGGCTGTGGCCATCGCCTCGACCAGCGCATCGCGGCGGGCGGCAATGTCGGCAGGTTCGAGGCGGGCGGTGGCAAGTTCGGCCTCGGTGGCAGCAAGCCGGTCGGTCAATTCATCGGTCCGGCGCGCGGCAGTTTCCAGCCGGGACTTCCAGCTGGCGAGTTCCTTGGCCGCGTCCTGCCGCCGCCGGACCCGGGCCTCGCCCTCGCGGCGGACCTCATCCTGCGCGGCGCGGCGGGTCATCATCGTCAGGCGCGCGGCCTCGACCGTGATCTTGGCCGCCTCGACCGCCCCGCGCGCGGCATCAAGGTCGCCCAGCCCCGCCATCGCTGCCTGCGCCTCAATCAGGCGGGTGCGGGCGGCAAGGCCTTCGTCGGTCAGCCTCGCCAGGGCCAGACGCGCCGCGTCCAGCTTGCCCGTGGCGATGGAGCGGTCGGCTTCGGCGCGGGCCAGGGCGCGATGCGCCTCGGCCAGCCCGGCATCGGCGGCCCGCCGCGCCTCACGCGCGCGGGTGTCGGCGGCAGCAAGCTCACGCAAGCGGGCCTCGACCAGCGCATGGGCGGCGATGGCGGTTTCTGCCACGGCCTCAAGCCCGGTCAACTCGCGCTTGAGGCGCGCCAGCCGGTTGATCTGCTGCAGCCGCAGCGCCGCCGCACTGGGGGCATCCCCGGCCCCGGCACGCAAGCCATCCCAGCGCCAAAGATCACCCTCAAGGCTGACCAGCCGCTGACCGGGTTGCAGGGCAGCGTGGAGATGAAAACCCTTTTCCCGCGCCACAAGGCCGATCTGCGCCAAGCGCCGCGCCAGAAGCGGCGGCGCCTTGACCCGCGCGCTCAGGGGTTCGGTCCCGGCGGGCAAGGGCTGCGGGCGGTCATAGGGCGGCAAGTCCACCCAGCCCGAAGCAGCCCCATCCGCCACCGCAGGATTGAGAAGGTCATCGGCCAAGGCAACGCCAAGGGCGGTTTCATAGCCCGGCTCAACCTCGATCTGGTCAAGTAGCTGCGCGCCGCCCTTGGCCTCACGTTCCACCAGCCGGGTCAGGGCGGCAACTTCGGCCCGCAGCGCCCCGGCCTCACCCTCGGCAAGGGAGCGCGCGGCGCGGGCCTGCACCTCATGGACCAGCGTTTCGGCGCGGGCGGTTTCGGCGGCGACCAGTGCTGCTTCGGTCGCCACCCCGGTTGCCAAAGCGGTGTCGCGGGCAGTTTCGGCGACCGCAAAGGCAGCCCCGGCGGCATCGACCGCCAAGGCAGCCTGGTCCTGCCCCAAGACAGCCTGCGCCGCCTCGGCCTCGGCGCGGGTCAGGCTGGCCAGGCTGTCAGACAAAAGCCGTTGTGCCGACTGGTGCCGGGCCGCGAGCCGAGCAGCGTCTTCGGTCAGTTCGGCCAGCGTTGCCTCACGCGCGGCCAAAGTGGCCCCCGCCTCGCGCGCGGCCTCGACCACTTCGGCCAGTCGATCCTCATGCCCGTCATTGGCGCGCTGAAGCTGGTCGATCTCCCAGCCAAGGCGGCTGACGACCTCGCCTGCGTCGCGGTTCAACGCCGCCTCGCGCTCCATGTCGCGCTGCAGCTGATTGGCCCGCCCCTTCAGCGTGTCGATCTGGGCCAGCGCCCGCGCCTCCTGATCGGACAGCGCGTCCCGCTCCAGCGTCAGGCGCTGCAGAATGGCGCTGGCAATCGCCTCTTCCTCGCGCCGGGGGGGCAGAGCCGCCTCGGCGGTCTCGCGTCCCGAGGTCAGGCCCCGGGCGGTCGCCTCGGCCTGCGCCAGCGCGATCAGCCGGTCGCGCAAGGCGGCTTCGGCCACCGCGCGGGCCAGATCCGCCTCGCGCCAGCGCCGCCACAAAAGCATCCCTTCGGCCTTGCGCACCTGTTCGGACAGATCGCGGTACCGCTCGGCCTGCTTGGCCTGCCGGGTCAGCAGCGACAACTGCTGCGCCAGGGCTTCCAGCACATCATCGACGCGCAGAAGATTGGCCTCGGTCCCGGCGAGTTTCAGTTCAGCTTCGTGGCGGCGCGCGTAAAGCCCGCTGATCCCGGCGGCTTCTTCCAGGATCCGGCGGCGGGCCTTGGGCTTGGCGCTGATCAGTTCGGCAATCTGACCTTGCCGCACCAGCGCCGGGGAATGGGACCCGGTCGAGGCATCGGCAAACAGCATCTGCACATCGCGCGCCCGCACCTCTTTGGTGTTGCAGCGATAGGCAGACCCCGCGTCACGGGTGATCCGGCGGGTGATCTCGATCTGGTCGGCATCGTTGAAACCAGCCGGGGCCAGCCGGTCGGTATTGTCGAGGATCAGCGCCACCTCGGCGAAATGCCGCGCGCCCCGGCTGGCAGCGCCGTTGAAGATCACATCCTCCATGCCGCTGCCGCGCATCGCGCTGGCGCGGTTTTCCCCCATCACCCAGCGCAGCGCCTCCAGAAGGTTCGACTTGCCGCAGCCGTTCGGGCCGACCACGCCGGTCAGCCCCGCATGGATCACCAGATCCGTGGGGTCGACAAAGCTTTTGAAGCCGTTCAGGCGAAGGCGGGTCAGGCGCACAGGGTCATTTCCGAGTCGATAGGCGTCAATCGTCTGGTCTTGCGGCAGCAGAGTCAAGAAGGCGGCCCAGTATCTGGACCCACTTGGGGCTTTATCCACAAAATGTTGAGGCTTGATCGATGCAGCCCCTTTTCTTTCCGCCGAACTTGCCTAGGCTTTGGCAACATTATCGAAGGGGTGATCATGCTGCAGGCGCTGACCCTTATCCTGTCAACCCAGCTTTTGGGCGAGGTGACGGCCCGCGCCCTTGGCCTGCCGGTGCCCGGCCCGGTGCTGGGCATGGTGGCGCTGACCATCGGCTTTGCCCTAAGCCCGCGCCTGTGCGAGGCGGTCCGCCCGGTGGCGCAAGGCATCCTGGGGCATTTGTCTTTGCTTTTCGTCCCGGCGGGGGTCGGGGTGATCGGCAACCTGCAGGTCTTGCAGGGCATGGGGCTGGGCCTGACCCTGGCCATCCTGATCTCGACCGTATTGGCGATTGCGGCGGGGGCGGTCAGCTTTGCGGTGGTGGCGCGCTGGACCGGTGCCGCCGATGACTGACGTCGCCCAGATCTGGAGCTATCTGTCCCAGGGTCCGCTTCTGTGGTTGACCGCGACGCTGGCGGCCTATGCGGTTGGCGATGCGTGCTTTCGCTTGGCAAGGCGCGCGCCGGTGGCCAATCCGGTCTTGATCGCGGTGGTGCTGTTGGGGACGCTCTTGTGGCTGACCGGCACGCCCTATGCGACCTATTTCGAAGGGGCGCAGTTTGTCCACTTTCTGCTTGGCCCGGCGACGGTTTGCCTGGCCTTGCCGCTGGCCGACAACCTGCCGCGCCTTCGCCGGGCCTTCTTGCCGGTCATCGCGGCGTTGGTGGTCGGGTCGGTCACGGCCATGGTGTCCGCCCTGACCATCGCGCGGCTGTTCGGGGCGGATGCGGCGCTCTTGGCTTCGCTGGCGCCAAAGTCTGCCACGGCCCCGGTCGCCATCGGCATCGCCGAGGGGATGGGCGGCCAGCCGACGCTGACCGCCGTTCTGGTGATCCTGACCGGGATTACGGGGGCGGTGCTTGCCACGCCGCTGTTGAACCTGCTGGGACTGACCGATTGGCGCGCACGTGGCTTTGCGGTCGGGGTGGCCAGCCACGGCATCGGCACGGCGCGGGCGTTTCAGGTACATCCGGTGGCCGGGGCCTTTGCCGGCCTTGGCATGGCGCTGAACGCGGTGCTGACGGCGCTACTGGCCCCGTTCGTGCTGGGCCTGTTCCTGCGCTAGATTTCAAGGCAACGCATCGACCCGGAAGGCGTCGGGAATGGCGTCGTGCCCTTCAAGCACCAGGTCGGCCATCACCTCGGCCACTTTGGGGGCCATGCCAAAGCCGATCTTGAGGCCCCCATTGGCGATGAAATGCCCCGGTCGTCCGGGAAACCCGCCCAGCACCGGCGCGCGGCTGGTGGCGCGGGGCCGGATCCCGGCCCAGCGGGTCAGCACCTCTGCCCCGGCCAACGCGGGCACTGCCTCGACCGCCCGCGCCAGCAATCCCTCCAGCGCCGCATCGGGACCGGGGTCGTTCCAACTGGCCTCGCTGGTCGAGCCGATGGCAACGGTTCCATCGGCATGGGGCACGATGTGCAACCCATCGACAAAAAGCTGCGGGGCGTCGGGGGCCGCGTGAGCGACGGCAAGCGCCTGCCCCTTTACCCCCGATCCGACCCGCCGCCCCAATGCCCCGGAAAGCTCCGCAAGCCCGGCCAGCCCGGTGGCATGGATCACCATCCCACGATCCTCGGCCGTGCCAACCTTTAGGATACCGCCCAAATTGCTCAAGGCCTGGGTCAAGGAAGCCAGCGCCAGACGGGGAGAAATGCGAGCCGACAGCGTGTCCTCAACCAGCCAGCCCGAGGGTGAGGCAGGCTCCCAACCAGCACCAGTTGCGGGCAGCACCCGCCAGTCGGCCCGGCCCTGCCACAGCGTTGCGGCCCCCTCGGCCCGCATCCGGGCGACCTCGACCGCGCGGGCATCGGCCAAGGGTTGAAGCCTTCCCTTCCGGCCATAGCCCGACGGCAGACCCGAGGTCGCCTCGACCGCCGCCCACCAACCTTCGGCCATCAGAAGGCTCTCCAGCTGAAAGGCCTTCTTGGGGTTCCACGCCTCGGGCACATGCGGCGAGAGGGCACCGACCACCCCGCCCGAAGACCCGGCCCCGACCGCCGAGGTCTCGATTACGCGCACCTTGGCCCCGCGCCGCGCGCAAGCCCAGGCGATCGACAGCCCAAATATCCCCGCGCCGCGGATCGTCACATCAACCATGGTCGCCCCTTGCCAAGCGGGCGGCATCCGCCCATCAGTCAGGGCAAAGGACTAATGCCGATGCCCCTGCCAGACCAGCCCGATTTCCCTGAGCCGCAGGTCCCGCTTGACTGGCGCGACGAGGCAATCCCGGTGTCGCGGCGGTTCGACGATCCCTATTTCTCACTGTCCGGCGGGCTGGAAGAGGCCCGGCATGTCTTTCTGGCCGGAAATGGCCTGCCCGACAGGCTAAGCGACGGGTTCCGGATTGGCGAGCTTGGCTTTGGCACCGGCCTTAACCTTCTGGCGCTGCTTTTGTGCCACCAGGGCCCCGGCCAGCTGCATTACACCAGCTTTGAGGCCTATCCCCTGCCTGCAGATGACATCGCCCGCGCGCTGGCCGCATTCCCTGAAACCACGCCCTTTGCCGGGATGTTCCTGACCCAATGGGCGGCAGGTCACCGAACCCTGCACTTTCCCGGCCTGACCGCCACGGTGGTGATCGGCGACGCGCGCAACACCCTGCCCGCCTGGACCGGCCAGGCCGATGCCTGGTTTCTGGACGGGTTTTCCCCCGCGAAAAACCCCGAGCTTTGGTCCCCCGCCCTGATGGCCGAGGTCGCCCGCCACACCAGCCCCGGGGGCAGCTTTGCCACCTACACCGCTGCCGGTCATGTGCGCCAAAGCTTGGCGGAAGCTGGATTTACCGTCACCCGCCAGCCCGGGTTCGGGCGCAAGCGGCACATGACGACCGGCAGGCTGGGCTAGAAGCTGCTGCTGAGGCCGACCGAGAACACCTCTTCCTTGTCGTAGCTTTCGCTTTGCAAGGGGGTGGCAAGGTTCATCTGCACGACGCCAATGCCGGTTTCCCAATAGACCGACAGCCCCGCCGCGCTGCGCAAGGAATAGGCGTCGTCAATCACCCCCGAGGCACCACCCGCCGTGGTGTCGAGATCCCAGACCGAACCGGCATCGACAAAAGCCCCCAGCGTCACGTTCTGCCAGCCGGTCGGGGCCCGCACCTCGACCGAGGCGCTGACATAGCGGTTGCCGCCGAGCGCCGAATCCACCCCGCCCGCCGTCACATCGCGCGGGCCTATTCCAGCATAGGCAAAGCCGCGCGGCATGTCGCCCCCCAGAAAGGCGCGGTCAAGGATGCTGACGCTTTGCCCGCCCTGCCCCTCGATCATCCCGGCCTCGGCACGCAAGGCCAGCGTTGCCCGGCCCACCGGTTGCGCCAGCCCAGCGTCAACCGAGGCAGACACCCAATCCCTGTCCCCGGCAAAGCTTGCCGCCGCCGTCCCGGCAAGCCGGAAACCCGACCCCGGCAGCCGCGCGCTGTCATAGGTCGAATAGGCAAGATCGACCGCGACGCCCGTCGCGGTGGTATGGCCACTTTCAGCGACGATCAGCGGCGACACATTCAGGCCCGAGGCGTCCAGATCGTCGTCCAGATGAAACAGCGACACCGACCAGGTGGTTGACGCCGAAAGATCAGCCCCAAAGGTCAGGTCGACGGAAACCTGTTCCAGCGCGAATTGCTGCGCCTCGATATCGGTCTTCTCGCCGCCCAGGCTGAAGGCCAGGAAACTGTTGGCGCCCAGCCGGGTGTCGCCCAGCTTCCAGGTCTTGCGCAGGGACAGGTCTGCCACTTCGTCGGCCTCGCCCGCCTCGTAGGCGAAATGCAGGTCGATGCCGCTGCCCTTGATGTCGCGCCCGTCCAGCGCGATGAAGGCAAGTGCGCCGCGCTGGCTGGAATACCCCGCCCCGGTCGAGATCGCGGCACCGCCACCCTCTTGGGCCAGACCTTGCGTTGCTAAGGTCAAGGCTGCGGCCAAGACCGGAACTTTTCGCATCAGACCCATCCGGACCTCCATCCTTCCACCGCGACCGGTTGCCCGGCCCCCTTATCCGCCCAAAGGCGGAAACAAGCATTGATAGCCTGGAATCATCTCGGGTGCTTCCAGGATGAAGTACACGCTTTGCGAATTCGACGACAGGTCGGCAACCTGCGAAACATAGTCAAGCGTCACCGGAACCGGTGCTGCAAAATCGCCATTCACCACGATTTCAAAGCTGTCGCGCGCGAGAAAAGCGGCAAGGCCCGAGGTCGGCACAAAGGCCTCGACCCGCAAGGGCTGGTTCACATAGATCACGGCAATCGGCTTTTGCGTCGGGGCCTCGCCGATGTCGATCAGGTCCTCGCCGATCTGGCCGGCAACCGGGCTAAGGATCAGCGCCTTGTCGAGCGCTATCTTGGCCTGCTCCGCCTCAATCGCGGCCAGGCGCAAAAGATCGCCTTCGCGGCCCACCGCCCCGATGGCAAGCGCAAGCTCCAACTCGGCGGCTTCAAGGTCGGCCTGGCTGACCACCCGCTTTTCGACGCCCGCGCGCAAGCGGTCCACCTTGCGCGTCAGGGCTTCCTGCTGGCGCTGTGTCGCCTCAAGTGCTGCGGTCAACTCGGTTCTGGACAGGGCCGCCTTGTAGGAGGCCTGGGTCAGATCATCGTCGAATTCGACAATGGGATCGCCTGCCGCGACCTGCTGTCCGGGCCGGACGAACACCTTGCGCACCACACCCGCAAAGGGTGCGGCCAGTTCGACCACCTGCAACGGCCGGATCGCGCAGTTGATCGGCACGGCTGGCAGGCCAACCCCTTCGGCGTCCACGGGGCCCGCGCCCACCAGGGCCGCAAGGCCCAAGGCCCGGACCCACCCGGTCATTGCAGCGCCAGTTCGCGCAGATCCTCTCCGGTCAGGTACTGCAGCCGACCCCAGGCGCGCAGATATTCGACCTGCTGGAAGTCCAGCCGCTCGCGGGCGGACACCTGCGCCAGCTTGCGGCTTAGCACCACCAGATCCACGCTTTCGCCGGTTTCGACCCGGGCCTGTTCATCCTCGACGTTGGCCGAAATCGACGACAGCGCGCGCGAGGACTGGCCGATGGCGGTGGTCAACTCCTCCAGCCGGCGGATGGTGGCGATGATCTCGGTTTCGATCTGACGCTTGGTCGCATAGTAGCGCAGGGCAGCGTCGCGCAGATCGACCGTTTCCAGCGTCGAGGCATAGCCCTCGCCCGAGGCGTTGAAGATCGGGATCGTCAGTTGCACGCCGATGTTGGTGTCAACCGTGCGCGACCCGCCCCCGAAACGCGAGCCTTCGCGGGTTTCGTCCTCATAGGTGGCAAAGGCTTCGACCACGGGGGCAAAATCGGCGGCAAGGGCCTGCTTGCGCCCAAGTTCTGTCGCCACGACCGAAATCGCGCTGGCCAGAAGTGCCGGATTGCTGGCTTCGGCCTTTTCGATCGCGGCGTCCACGGCAAGCTCGTTGGTGCGACCCAGCCGGCCCAGGCCGACATCGGCCACATCCGTCACCACCAGCCCCGAGACATAGGACAGCTTGGACAGCGCATCGGCATAGCGCGACGCTTCCACCGCCTCATCCGCCGACAGCGAGGCCAGTTCTGCCGCATAAGTCCGTCCAGTGATGTCGGTGGACAGCCCCTCGCTTACCAGGGCGTTTTCGACCGAGATCTGGCGGCTGACCAGCTGCATCTTGGCTTGCAGCGCCTTGGCCCGCGCCTTGCTTTGCACGGCCGAGAAATAGGCGTCATAGGTTTCAAAGGCCGCTGCGTGGACTGCCGCGATATATTCGATTTCGGCTACCGATCTGGCGGTTTTCTGCAGCTGGATATTGTAGATCCGGCTCAGATCGAAGATCGGCTGGGATACATCGAGACCAAGGTTGGTCACCGGATATTCGGCCTTGCCCTCTTCGAACACCACGTTGTCGGTATCGACCACTTCCTGATTGACGTTGGTATAGGTGTAGTTCAGCGACACCTGCGGCAGATAGCCATAAATCGCGTTCAACCGTTCCGCATCGGCGCGGTTGATCGCCTGGGCCGCCTAACCGATGTCCGAATTGCGTTCTAGCGTGCTGGCCAAAAGCTGGTCCAAGGATACCGCGCCTTCGCTGCTGCCCGCCTCGCCAAAGGTGGTCGCAAGCGCGCCGGTGGCATTGTCCTTGCCAAGGGTCTTGGCCAGACGTTCTTCGGCCTTGGCAAGATCATCGGCATCTACGCCGCTGGTCAGCAGGCCCGCAAGCCGTTCCGAGGTGGCTTTGGTCGTCACCCGTTCGCCGCAGCCGGCGACCACGATCAAGGCGGCCAGGCTGACCCCGATTGCCATTTGGCGTTTCACCACAGAATCCCCCAATTTCATCCGCCGCTTGCGTGTCGTATTCAGCGTCCAGCATCTCTCGTTAGCCTATCAACGCCGATCTGCCAATCGGTTCATTTCCGGTTTTCAGTTTGCCCGTTCTATGCGTGTCTCGCGGTCCACAATCTGTGCGTCGCGGAACGCCGAAAGTTTGCCCTGCGCCCAGAACACCAGATGGTCCCACAGCGGCCGATTGCCGAAATGCAACCTGATCTGCAGGTCTTGCCCGACCAGCGTAACCGGTTCCACCGCAAGAATGACCGTCAGGCTGATCGAGCGCAAGCCGGTCTTGGGGTCCGTCACCGCCCCGTCGGTCAGATCAAGACCCTCGTGCCTCACAGGGACATAACGGTATCCAAAGCGCACTTCCCCAGTCGGGACCCGGGACCGATACTCGTCCACCCAGCGTTCGGGGAAAGCCCCGGTCAACCGCGCGTGCCCGGCAAGCGGATAGGCAAAGCCGATCACGTCGCCGGCCGCAAGATAGCGGCCAGGCCGCAGCCCGGATGTCGCCAGGAAATACCCCTTTGCCGTCATGCGTGCGACAAGGCCGGCCTGCTCGGTGGCCAGAACCGCAAGCTGCGTATCCACCGACCGCAGCTTTTCCTGCGCCAGTTGCGCCTCGGCAAGGCCGATCGACTGCGTGCTTTCGACCAGCAGCACGGCCTCTTGCCGCTCCATTTCCAGCAGCAGGCTCCTTCGGTCAGTCTCGGGATTGGTCAGGGTCAGCAAGGCCGTGTCCGCATCGGCCAGCCCGGCTGCCCGGGGGCGGGCGCTGACATAGCCGCCAGAGCGCACCGTCACGGCATATGTGCCCGCGTCGTCAAGCCGCAAGGGCAGCACCAGGGTAAAGGGTACCGGCACCAGCAGCACAATCGCAGCGATCAGGGCCACAAAGCCGCCGCGTCCCAGCCAAAGCCGCTGCCTTGACACGGTTCGCGCCGGCTTTGGCACCGGGTCGGCCAGCAAGGGCGACAGGAACATCGCATAGGCCCCCCAGGCCCCCAGCAGCATTCCAAGCCCCAGAAACTGCGGCAGAACAGCGGACAGAATCGTGAACGAGATCATCATCCGGTAGGCCAGCGTCACGCCGCCATAGCCTGCCAGCCCCCAGCCGCCCAGCTGGCGCGGCAAAGCCCCCTCGGCCCCCAGCGACACGAGAAAGCGGCCAAGCTCGGCGAAGCGCTGACCGGCGCGGGTGTAGAGGTTGCGCTGGCCGATCAGATCGACCCCGGCATAGTAGCCGTCCAGCTTCATCAACGGGTTGGCGTTGAACAACAGCGAGTTCAGCGTCGAAAACACCACGACCTGCCCGGCCACCCCGCGCGCCGCATCGCCTTCGACCAGATGCCACAGCACAAAAGCGATCATGCCCACCAGAAAATCGGTGACGATGCCCGCCAGGCTGATCGACACGCGCGCCGCGCGGCTGGCGGTGACGTCGGCCTCGGAACAATCAACCGACGGCAGCGGGTAAAGCGCGATCAGCGACACTGCCGCCATCCGTACCCGGACCCCGGCTGCCGTCGCCGCGACCACATGGCCGAATTCATGAATGATCTTCAGGACCGGCGCGATCAGCCCAAAGGCCAGCAGCGTCTCGATCTGCAGGATGCCGACGAATTCCGACCGGATGGCCCAGTCGTTGCGGATGCCCAGCAGCGCCGACACAGCGGCCAGTCCCAGCAGGACCAGCGCCAGCGGCAGCCCGACAAACCAGGTCGAGAACCGGCGAAGTCCAGGCTGCCAGGGGCCGACGTCAAACAGCGGAAAGTTGATGAACAGCGGGTTGAACCGGGCCGACTTCAGCCGCTCGGCCCGCCGCAGCGAGGTGACATATCCCAGCGCCTTAACCCCGGCGGCAAGGTCCTCATGCGGGATTTCCCCAGTGGCCTCGCCGGACATGCGGTCTTGCAGACGCTGCACGCCCAAAGCCGCGTCGCGCGGCACCGACACGATCTTGCCGCTTGACAGGTCCATGAGGAAATAGGCAAGGCGCCGCCCCTCGGATGTCAGGCTAAGCCGAAGCTGCCTTAGAATTTCAGGCCGAGGAAGGTCCATGCTTGCTTTCGAATGAATTCATAGGCGTAGCGGCCATAGCTGACGATCCGCGGCGCGGAGGGGCCATCCAGACTGGCCACGCCGGACATGCCCGCGATCACACCGTCAGGGGCGATGATTTCGGCAATGGCCTCGATCACCTCGATCCGGGTTTCCGGATCTTGCCGCACGGTTGCTGGGGTCAGCATCCGCACTTCAAAGGTCCGCCCGACGGTGCCGCGAAAATAGGCTGTTCCGGTCATGCCGGGCGTGACCAGCCGCGCGTCGAGCCGGGCGAAGGTCAGCTTGATCCGCATCGCAGCACTGGTCTGGATCGCCGCCACCTGGTCGCCGGTGCGGGCAAAGGCACCGGTCACGCTGTCGGGCATCGCCTCGATCACCCGGCCCTGTACCGTGGCCACGATCCGCAGCGCCTGGATCCGGTCGGTGATCTGGTCGATCCGCGTGGTCACGATCTTCAACCGCTCGGTCGCGATCTGGTAGTCCGAATAGCGGTTCTCTGCCAAAGCGGCCTGCGCGCCCAGGGTTTCGATCGTGGCGTTCAGCTGCTCTTCGGCCAGCATGTCGCGCAATTGCGGCGAATCGAATTCGGCCAACAGATCGCCGGGCACCACCTCGTCGCCCGGGCGGACATGCATGACTGTCAGGTACGCATCACCGGGCATGGCCATCACCTGCAGGTCCTGCGCTGTCGCCTCGCCCGTTGCGGTGACGGCGATCGGGGTGGGCAGCGCAAGCCAAAGCGCCGCCAGCACCGCCCCGCCCCACAACAGCCCGCGCCGCAGCCATCGCCGCTGTTCGGCCCCCGGCGGCTTGGGCGGTGCCACGACCTCGGCCAGGTCCAGCGCGCCGGTCAATAGCGGCAGGTCGACCGCCATGGATCCAAAGGCGGCAAGTCCCAGCCGATGCGCGCCCTGCGGCGGCAGAACAAAGATCATCGCCTCTGATCCGAACTGGCGGGCAAGAAGCGCCGCTTCCAGAACCTCGGCGCTTTCGCCGACGGCGGGAACCGTCAACACGCGGGGTTCGGGCGTTTGCAGCGCCTCGCAGACCAGGCGCATCTCGCGGGCATGGCTTTGATAGCGGGTGTCAGACAGCCAATGACGTCGCACGCCGGTCTTGGCGAATTCGATCACCATCCCGCCGTCGATGGCCCCGGCCTCGACCAGAAGATCAAGCAGGCTTGTGCGCACCACCGCCGGCTTGGGATGCGCCCGCCCCGCAAGCGCGCCGCGCAGCCGCGCCGTCAGGCCGGCCAGATCAAGGCCTGGCATGGCTGGTGGTAACGACTCCTCACCGGCGCGCGGTGTCACGGGCGCAGGTGCCGCACCCCGCGACAACCGGCCCAACCCCCGACTCAGATCGTGCAGCCGGGCCATGATCGCGGCAAGATCGCTGACCGGCGGCACCTCGGACAGGTGCCAGTAAAGCCAGCTGTCGGCGGTCAGGGGCACCGAAATGACCATGCCGCCGCCAAGCTTGCGCGCCGAGGGCCGCGCTTGCGTGGACTTTGCCAGGTCGGCACGAAGCCCAGGCTCTGGCAATGCCCCGAATACCGCGCTCCAGCTTGCCGGACGTTCGAACAGGAAAACCGCGTCTAACTTGTCGAGCATTCCTGCCCGCCTTCAGCCAATGGCCCTAGTTGTCGATCTTTCCGAACTGATCCTCATAGGCCTGGATCGAATGGCTTAGGATCGCGGCCAGGCGTTTGGCGGCAAAGGGGCTCATGACGATGCGCTTGGACAAGGCCACGTCGATCGACTTGCGCTCTTCTTCGGTGCCGCGCCAATTTTGATGCGTGCCGAACAACAGGAAGAACTCCTCGCGGTTCGCTGTGGCTGTGCCGACGTTGGAATAGACGCTTTCCATCTTGCTGTCGTCCCAGTTGATCGACATGCCGTTGATGGTCGCGTTCGCCACGCGGGCGGTTTTCTTGTCGCTCATTGCTCTGTCCTCGTCTTGTTCGGCGTCATTCTGCCGCGATTTTCCATGGCAGTGCGGCGCTTGCACTGCCGTTTGATTGGGCGTCACCCTCGACCGGTGCAGCCTCGGGCAAAAGACCGGCCTGCACCAGATACAACCGGATGATCCGTTCGATCATGATCTCGGTCACAACCAGGCCCTGCAGGTCCATCGACAACAGCTTTCCGATCACTTCGTTGCGCAGCGCATCAACCAGAATGTCAGCATCCAGCCCGCCCGCGACCAAGGCCGAGATCGCCTCGACGACATCATAGCTGCCTAGAATGTCAATCACCAGATAGGCCATCTGCGGAATGCCACCGGTACCAAGGATGGCCAGCAGCCGGTCGGCCGCTGCAGCCTCATCGCCGGGGTTATAGCCCATTCCATCGGCGCGCAGGTCGAGCGGCCCGCCGATCGAGGTGTCTTGCTGCGATTCCGACACCACGTCGATCGCCCCAGGTCCGGCGAAGTTCGACTTGATCAGGAACCGCTGCGGCGTCGCACCGGTAAAGCCATCGGTCCAGGTGGCGTTGAACAGACCTGCATAGGCGTCCGAATAGATCAGGTCGAATTCGGTGTTGCCGAAGAAGAGGTCCGGGCCAAGACCGCCGATCATGATGTCGGGGCCTTCGCCACTGTAGAACTCGTCATAGCCGCCGGTGACATAGGCAAAGTTGGTGTCGAGCGTGGTTTCCTCGAACACCACCACACCGGCCTCGGCCGTCCAGAAGCGTTCGAAGATCACCATGTCGCCGATCATGATGTCCTGGCCATCGTTGCCATACATCAGGTCGTCGCCCATGCCGCCCATCATGAAGTCGCTGCCGGTGTCGCCCACCAGGCTGTCATTGAACGACAGGTCCACGCGGATCGCGGTCATCTTCTGCATCCGGTCGGCCGAGGACATGCCGTTGAAGCCATCCTCGCCGGGGCGGAAGTTGAAGGTGGCAAAGTCGCCCAGGATCACATCGTCATCCGTGCCGCCTTCGATCGTGTCGCTGCCGAACTGGCCGACCAGGATGTTGTCGCCACCCACGCCGGCCGCGGTGATAAAGTCATTGCCGCCGCGGTCCTGGTCTTCCAGCAGGATTTCCTCAATATCCGACAAGTTCGAGAACTTGATATGGCCGCTGTCGCCCAGCACCATATCCTCGCCCTGGCCGGCATAGACGCTGTCATTGCCAAGGCCCGCGATGGCCACGTCATTGCCCGCGCCAAGCTCGATGTAATCGTCGCCCGGCACCTCATTGATCAGTGAGGTGAGGGTGCCGAACATGTCGGAGTTGGAGCCGGTCACGCTGCCCTGGTCGCCCATGACAAGGTCAGCCCCGGCACCCGACAGGATCCGGTCGCCGCCCTCGCCACCGACGATCACATCGCGGCCGTCGCCGGTTTCGATCGTGTCGGGCGCACCGGCTGTGCTGATCTCGGTGGTGACCGAGGTCATGCCAGTGGTCACCGTCGCATCGTAGGTCACATTGCCATTGTCACCCAGTGCGGTGTTGTCGCCATTTCCACCATAGATCAGGTCGCTGTTGGCCCCACCCAAAAGGATGTCATCACCGTCGCCGGTCTGGATCGTGTCCTTGCCACCATTGAGGTTCGACGTGGTGTCGAGCGTCAGATCCTTGTCATCGACAATCACGCCGCTGTCGCCGATGGCGCGGTTGTTGCCCCCGCCCAAATCGGCGAAGTCGTCGCCCTGGCCAAGGATCGCCCAGTCGTCTCCCGACCCGCTGGTGACGCTGTCATTGCCGTCGCCACTGGTCAGCTCCGAGGTCAGGCTCCACCCCTCGCGGTCCAGCGTGCCGGCATCGCCCAGGATGATGTTTTCGCCGTCGCTTGCCGCCACGGTATCGTTGCCCGATCCGGCGATGATCACATCATTGCCGATGCCGGTGGTGATGCTGTCCTTGCCGCCGTTGGCATTCTGGGTCGAATAGGCCTGCAACTCGCGGATCAGGCCGCTGTCACCCAACACCTGGTTGTCGCCGCCGCCCAGATTGGCGGTGTCGTCGCCCTGGCCCAGGATTACCCAGTCATTGCCGCTGCCCGAGGTGACGGTGTCGTTGGCATCGCCTTCGTTCAGCGCCGAGATCAGGTCATTCTCGTCGAAGGACCCGCTATCGCCAAGGATCCGGTTGTCGCCCTCGCCCGCAGTGATGCTGTCGGTGTTGCCACCGCCGAACACCCAGTCATCGCCAGTACCGGTGGTCAGGTCATCGACCCCGTCGCCAACCGTGCGCTCCGAGGTCAGCGTGCCCGCCGTGTCATTCCGCGTGCCCGCGTCGCCAAGGACAAAGTTGTTGCCGTCGCCGCCATCAACCGTGTCATTCCCCGAGCCTGCGATGACGATGTCATTGCCCGCGCCGGTGGTGATGCTGTCCTGACCGCCCTTGTCGTTCTCGGTCGAGGTGACGATGGTCGCGGTGATCCGACCGCTGTCACCCAGCACCCGGTTGTTGCCGTTGCCCAGATCAGCCGTCTCGTCGCCCTGGCCCAGGATCACCCAGTCATTGCCGCTGCCGGCATAGACCGTGTCATTCCCGTCGCCTTCGTTCAGCGCCGAGATCAGCTCCAGCCCGTCAAACGAACCCGAGTCGCTGGCAATCACGTTCTCACCGTCGCCAGCGGTCACGCTGTCGGCGTCGCCACCGGCGATGATCATGTCATTGCCCGTGCCGGTGGTGATCGTGTCGCTCGCATCGCCAACCGTGCGGACCGAGTTCAGGAGGGTCCCGTTATGCGTGCCGCTGTCGCCAAGGACGACGTTGTTGCCGTCGCCCGCATCGATCAGGTCGGTGTTGCCGCCGCCGAACACCCAGTCATCGCCGGTGCCGGTGGTCAGGTCATCAACGCCGTCGCCCAGCGTGCGCTCCGAGGTCAGAGTGCCCGCGGTATCGTTGCGCGTCCCAGCATCGCCCAAGACAAAGTTGTTGCCGTTACCGCCGTCAACCGTGTCATTGCCCGACCCGGCGATGACGATGTCATTGCCCGTGCCGGTGGTGATGCTGTCATTGCCGCCCTTGTCATTCTCGGACGAGGTCACAATCGTCGCGGTGATCTTGCCGCTGTCACCCAGGACACGGTTGTTGCCGTTGCCCAGATCTGCCGTCTCGTCGCCCTGGCCCAGGATAACCCAGTCGTTGCCGCTGCCGGCATAGACCGTGTCATTCCCGTCGCCTGCGTTCAGCGCCGAGATAAGTTCCAGCCCGTCGAACGACCCGCTGTCACCAGCAATCACGTTCTCGCCGTCGCCAGCGGTCACGCTGTCGGCGTCGCCACCGGCGATGATCATGTCATTGCCCGTGCCGGTGGTGATCGTGTCGCTGGCATCGCCGTCGGTGCGGACCGAGTTCAGGAGGGTCCCGTTATGCGTGCCGCTGTCACCGAGGACGACGTTGTTGCCGTTGCCCGCATCGATCAGGTCGGTGTTGCCACCGCCGAACACCCAGTCATCGCCAGTGCCGGTGGTCAGATCGTCAACGCCGTCGCCCAGCGTGCGCTCCGAGGTCAGAGTGCCCGCGGTATCGTTGCGCGTCCCCGCATCGCCCAGGACAAAGTTGTTGCCGTCACCGCCATCAACCGTGTCATTGCCCGACCCGGCGATGACGATGTCATTGCCGGTACCGGTGGTGATGCTGTCCTGACCACCTTCGGCGTTCTCGGTCGAGGTCACGACAGTCGCGTCAATCGTGCCGCTGTCGCCCAAGACCCGGTTGTTGCCATTGCCAAGATCGGCCGTGTCATCGCCCTGACCCAGGATCACCCAGTCATTGCCGCTGCCCGAAGTGACGCTGTCGTTGCCATCATCCCCGGTCAGCGCCGAGATCAGATCGACCCCGTCAAAGCTGCCGTAGTCGCCAAGGATCACATTCTCGCCGTCGCCCGCGCTGACGCTGTCGCCCGCACCGCCCGCGATGATCAGATCGCGGCCAAGGCCGGTGGTGATCGTGTCGGACCCATCGACATCGGTCGGGACAGAGGTCAGCGTCGTGCCGTCATAGGAGCCGTGGTCGCCCAGGATCACGTTGTCACCAGTGCCGCCGTCAACGCTGTCATTCGCACCACCCGCGATGATCCAGTCATTGCCGGTGCCGGTGGTGATCGTGTCATCGCCGTCCGTGGCGTCCTTGGCCGAAACAAGGCTGACCTCGGTGGTAGAGACCGTAGCCACCACGGTCGTCTCGATGGTGATCTTGCCGTTATCGCCCAGAAGATAGACGAAATCCGCCGCGCCCGAGTTCGAGGCCGCATCATCGCCGCCACCCAGGACCGCGATCAGCGCGCCACCGGTGATGGTGACGACATCATTGCCGGAACTGGCATCGACCACGCCTTCGATTTCCTTGCCAAGCTGGGCAATACGGGCCCGGATCTCGGCGTCCTTTTCTAGATCTTCCGCCGTAGCTGTGTCTGAAGGGGCCTCATAGCTTTGCAGCAGCGACAGCGCGATGCTGTCCAGGTCCAGCGTGCCGTCGTCGCCCAGAACCACCATGCCGCCCAAACCGCCGGTGATCGTGTCGGACCCGCCACCGCCGATCACCAGGTCAAAGACGTTGTCATCCGTGTCGGTGCTGATGCTGTCGGCCCCGCTGGCCGAGGAGGCCATGGATTCAACCAGCGCATTGCCCGGATTGACCCGGCCAAGGTCGCCGATCACGATATCGCCGCCAATACCCGACCGCAGCGTGTCGTTGCCTTCGCCGCCGATCAGGATGTCATTGCCGCGCCCGGTGGTGATGCTGTCGCTGGACCCGCTGGCCGAAGCAAAGCTTTCCACCAGTTCCGCCGCATCCAAAAGCCGCGCGCCCTTGGCCTGGCCAAAGTCGCCCAGAACCACGTTCGACCCTTCGAGGTCGGTGACCGATTCCGTCTGCCCGGTGATACCGCCCCCTGCGATCAGCACGTCCCCGCCGACACCGCCCTCGATCACGTCGGTCCCGTTGTTGGCCGAGCTGTCGAACAGCGTCGAAACTTCTTGCGCGACCAGGTTCGAGGACAACAGGACCTTGCCGAAGTCGCCCAGGATCACATCGCCGCCGGAATTGCCGCGCAGGGTGTCGCTGCCGCCGCCGCCGATGATCACGTCAAGCCCGTTCGACCCGGTGATAACGTCATTGCCGTCCGCGCCATTCTCGACCGAGATCAACAGCCCTTTCTGCAAGGGCGAGTTCGGGACCAGATCGCGCAGGGTGATCGCCGTGCCGCTCTTGTCGGCCAACACCATCTTGCCGCCCACCAGGATGTCGTCGCCGATGCCACCGGTCATGGTGTCAGCACCATTGCCGCCTTCGATAAAGTCGCTGCCCAGCTGGCCATGGATCAGGTCGGCACCCGCACCGCCGATCAGGATATCCATGCTGTCGCCGATCAAAAGCGCCCGCAGGTCTGCCGAGGCATCGTCAGGTATCCCGTCCACGCCGCCCTTGGCCGCGTAGCCCCAGATCGTTGAGGACGTGGCGTTCACAATCACCCGGTCGCCGCCGCCGCCGGCTTCGACCAGAACGGTGGCCGCATTGGTCACCTCGACCTGGTCGCTGCCATCGCCGGACAGGATGGTCATGGTGCCGATGCCTGCCGCACCGTTCACCTTGATCTGGTCCGCGCCCGACCCGGTCAGCACCACATGGTTGCCCGACCCCAGCGTGATCTTGTCTGCCGCTTTGGTGGCCGACAGCTGGGTTTCGGTGGTCAAACACTCCAAGAGCTCGTCCAGATTCATTGACGTGCCGTTGGAGGTGAAGTTTTTCTGCGTCACGCTGGCGTTCGGGGTTCCATCGGCGTTGATGCCAAAGAAGGCGCGGATCTCGGCTTCGGTGACCGCGTCCGAGGCGAAGGTCGCCTGGAACAGATCGCGCGCACCAAAGTCGTCATCGCCGAAATAGATGACGTTGCCGCCCTGAATGTCGATCGTATCCGACCCGGCCTGACCGAAGATGATATAGGTCCCGGTCGAGGCGCTGTTGGTCTTGATCGTGTCGTTGCCTTCCCCGGCGAACACCACATGCAGACCGCTGGTCGGCAAGATGATCGTGTCGGTGCCACTGCCGGTATAGCTGACGGTCGGAAGCGTACCCGACGCCCCCGACAGGTTGAGGGTGTTGTTCCCCTCACCCGCCTGCATCACAATGGCCGAGCTGTTGTTGGCGAAGCTGCCGTTGAACGACTTGGCCCCTTGGCTGTAGGCGGCGTTGTAGTTGCCGCTGCCGCCGCCGGTCAGCACTAGCTGGTCGTTGCCGTCACCGGTGATCTTGGTCATCGAATCGCCGCCGCGCGCGCCGATGTTCAGGAAGGCGGTCTGCCCTGCCTCTTGATCGGTCACCATCCGCGCCGGAACCGGATTGCCGCCAAAGTTGATCGTGTCGCCGATGTCAAAGACCGTCGTGCTCCACTTCAGATCGGGAAGCGGCCAGGGAAGGTTGATCCCGGCCCAGATCGACAGCTTGGCTTTGTAGTACGCCTCGCCGACAAAGATCAGACCCAGGGCTTCGCCGATATCGCCATCGGCCAGGGCATCGGCAGCCGCTTCGACCAAAGCGATGATTTCCGGGATGCGCAGCTTGCCGTCCTGGTTGGGGTCGTTGAAGGACAGCTTGACGCCAGCCCCAACCTCACCCGAGGCGCCTGCAATGCCCGCGTTCAGGGCGAACCGGCCCCAAACCTCGGCATTGACCAACGAGCCGGGGGCAGAGTCGATGAACACCCCGTCCAAAAGCCGCTCTGGGTCCAGCGTGTTGACAAAGTTTACAATCCCGCCAAGGTCATAGCCGGCCGAGAAGCCTGCCTTGAACTTCAGGCTGATTTCGGCCTGGAAGAAGCGTTCGACCACGCTGCCGACCCAGCCTGGAATACCGACGCTGGACAAAATCTCGTCCACCAGATCGATCTTGCCGGTGTCGAAGTTGAACAGGTTCATGTGAACGATGGCCAGATCAACCTGGTCGTAGTTGCCCAGGATCAGGTCCAGAATGTTCGACGGCTGCGACAACAGCGGCACCTCGATCGAGATGCCTTGCTGGATGTTGCCGAACACCCCGAAAGGATTGCCGCCGGTGCCATTGGTGGCCGAGGACCGGCTGGTCCGCGTCACCGACACGCTGCTGCTGGACTCTGACATCGTGGTTTCGCCCGACACGATGGCATTGGCCTTTGGGGTGAAATCATAGTCGCCAAAGATCAGGATGCCGCCGGTTGCGGACAAAAGGTTGATCATGTCGGTGACCTGCAGGCCGATGGTCACCACGGTATTGGCGATCCCGATGATCGGGAAGGCCGCCGCCGCCACGCTAAGCGCCTCTTTGAACGGAGTTTCCTGCGTCCAGCGGAAGAAGTCGGCCAGCGGGTTGACCACCTCCATGATCGGATCAAGGATCGGCTTCAGCACCGCCTCGTACAATTCCTGCATGTTGAGGCGGACGTTTTCGAACGACAACTGGTCGATGTTCAGCCCGTCGCCGTAGGAATAGCTGCCCTCGACCCAGAATTCGGTGGCAACCGTCGGCAGGATCGCCACGCCGCCAATGCGGATCGGACCGCCCGTGGTGGGGTCAAGGACCGAGCCGGTGAGCGCAATGTTGATCTCGAAATCGGCGGTGAAGCTGAAGTTGATCAGGCTGCCATAGTCGATCTGGTTGAAGTAGATCAGCCGCTCGAAGGTCAGCTCATTGCCCAGCGCGTCGGCCAGGTCGATGTCGCCAAAGTCACGCACAATCTCGTCGTCGCCGGCATCACCGCTGTCGATTATGACAAGCCCTTCGTCATCCCCGAACAGTTGCGCGCCAAGGGTCGCTGAGACATAGGCTACGCCATCGGTGGTCGAGGTCACGTTGCCGTCGTCGTCCAGCGTCACCGCGCTGGCCTCCAGCCCCAGCACGCCCAGCACCTCGGCCGAGCCTTCGAACGTGCCCGCATCGACGGTAAAGGTGATGCCCACCTCGGCCTCGTCGGTGTCGTTCAAAAGGAAGAAGCCGTTCTTGTCGATGCCAAAGCCGATGTTGACCAGATAATCCAGCGTCATCCGCAGCTTGGAGCCGTCGGTCACCTCCAGGTCCAGGCCCGGCACACCGAATTCGAAATCAACCGCCAGGTCTTCGTCAAAGATGATGCCGTTGAAGTTCAGGCTGGCCAGCAGATAGCTTTCCGAGGTCGACCCCGAGGTATCCAGCCGCGCCTGCATGTAGACGACGCCGCTGGTCTCAAAAAGGTCGTTCATCAGGATGTTGACCTCGTTGGTCAACAGATCAACCGTGGTCGGCAGCTTGCCGGTCACCGGGTCTGGCGTTTCGGCCTTGATGCGGATCTGTTCCAGCACGCTGTAGCGGAAATCGTCAAAGAAGGTGACGCCCGCGCCGATCTTGTCGCCGATCACCGGCAGTTCGATATCGGCCAGGTAGTTGTCAAAGAGGCTTTGCATCTGGTTCAGAATGGTGTCCAGCGCGGCAAGGACCGCGCGCGGATCGTTCAGGAACGCGAGATAGTTGAAGTTCTCGAACAGTTCCGCCAGATCGGGCAGGCGCAGTTCCAGATTGTCGGGATCAACCGCCTCGCCGTTGTAAAGCGCGATCAGATCACCCTCGAAATGCGTCTCGATCTGGTCGATGTCAAAGGTGCCCAAGGGCTGGTCGTCGATCGACAACAAAAGGTCGGCAGAATAGCCGATGCCATCGGTCGCGGGGTCAAAGACCCCAAGGCTGTCGGAAAGCGGCAGGTCAACCAGGATACCCACCTGAACATCCATCTGGATCATGTCCAGGATCGACCGGTCGGCATCGTTGAAAAGCGCGTTCAGGTCGCGCAGGTCGTACTGGTCGTCAAAGGCGTCGCCATCCACGTCGATGAAGCTGAAGCCGAACAGCGCCGGGTCACTACTGCCCTTGCCATTGGTCAAAAGCGCGGTGCCGTTGACGACGTTCACCTCCAAGGGACCGATGCCGATGGTGATGTTCAGGCTGCTTTCTACGCCGGCCGAGATTTCGGCGAATACGGCGCTGCGGTCGGTGTCAAGGTAGACGCGGGGCGCACCGATGCCGGTGTCCTCATAAAGGACCTCGCTGGTGATCTTGCCCTGCAGCTTTTCACCCTCAACCTCGCCAAAGCCCAGGACCGAGGCCAGGTTGGATTCGCCAACCGACTGGATTTGCAGATAGATTTCGTCCGACACGTCAAAGCCGCGCACGGCGAAATCGCGGGCCTCATAACCCAGCGCATCGGCAAAATTGGTCTCGACCAGACGCAGACCGCCACCGGCGATGGTTTCGGCCTTGACCAGTTGGCTGACCGCAACCTCAAGCACCGGCCCGGCAATATCGGCCAGCACGTCACGCGAAACGCTCAGGGCCTGCAAGGCGGTGTTGATCGCGGCGGCAAACAGCGCCTCGGTGGTGCGGGCGGCATTGGCGGCCAGTTCCACGGTCACCGGATAGCCGTCCCCATCGGCACCCAGCACCAGATCAAAGGTATGGGCCGCAGCAAAATCGGTAAAGCCCGCGTCCAGCAAAATCTCACGCGGGTCGCCCGATGAGGTGAGCTCCTCGGCGCCAAACAGTGCCGTGACCCCGGTCGTGTCCAGCTTGAAGCCTTCGGTGTCGATCAGGGTGATGGTTCCGGTCGTCTCGTCATAGCTGAAGCTGACGCTGTCCGAAGCCGGAGAACCGATGCCGTCAACCAGCGCATCGTTTATCGCGCCCACGATCTCGGCCACGGTGTTCAGCCCGTCCAGATCGACGCGGATGGTCTTGTTGACCACAGCGGCGGGATTGGTCTCGTCAGTCCAGACAATTTCGATGTCGTCGTCACCCGAGGTGTTTTGCGACACGACCGACCCGCTGACCAGCTGGAACAGTTCCAGCTCGGGGGCGGCAATCACGGTAGAGGGGTCAAGCGTGGGCCGCAGGTCGATGCCGAACTTCATCCGAAGGGTCAGGTCGGGGTCAAAGACCAGCGTGCCGCTGCCCGAGACATCGGCAATGCCGCTGATCAGTTCGGCCACCTCGGCATCGATCCCCTCGCCCGAGAAGTTGCCAGCCAGAAGCTGGTCAAGGTCAAGGCTCAGGGGCAGCTCTTCCTGATAGTCGCGCAGGAAGCCAAACTCCATCTCGATGGTGATGGTCTTTTCGACAGGCAACCATTCCAACTCGATCGTGTCGGCCCCGAAGATGCTCTCCAGGAACTCTTCGATCTTGTCGAGCGTGGCTTGCGGGTTGTCCCGCACCTCGCGCAGCTTGTCGACGAATTCTGTCGCAAAATCAACACCGTCCAGCAAGGAGAAGTTGAAGAGCGGCAAGTCTTCGTCCAGGAACGGCAGGTCGTCCTTCAGCTTTTCGCCGACCACCTGCAACGTGTGGCCAATCGCGCTGAGGGTATCAAGGATGTCGCCCTCCTCCATCGCGGACAGACCGTCGATCGCCTCCTGCGCAGCGGGGTCATTGCTGTAGATCGCGATGTCGAAAGTGTTCAGCGGGTCAAGCCCGTCGCCGATGGCGATGTTGATGCCGTCGACCAGGTCTTCGTTCAGGCCGGTCAGGGTGCCGACATCCAGGCGGATATCGCCCAACGTGGCATAGAACATCACCAGCGCCTCATCCGGGCCGGGCACGTCGTTGGCCGGGTCCAGGATTTGCAGCGTGTCGATAGTCGCGCGCTCACCCATCGTGTCATAGGCGTTGGCACCGTTTTCGGTCAGAATCCCGCCTTGCAGGTCATAGCGTCCGATCAGATCGGAAACGCGCCCGGCAGTGAAGGCGGCCTCGACATTGGCCATCGACAGATCGGTGGTCTTGTTGCCGCTCGCGTCTTCGCCCACGACACCGACGTTCAACTGCACGTTCAGCGCGAGGAAGTTCTTGCTGGCGTCGGTCGCGCCGATTTCGACCTTGAGCAGACCCATATCGGCGCTGCCGGTCACATCGGTCGCCTTGCCGGTCAGATCGACGACGAAATCGACATCGCGCAGGAAGGTGTTTTCGAACACGAGGTCGCCGATATCCTCGCGCGTTTCGTCCACAAGGCCAAGGCCCAGCTCTACCAGATCCAGCCCTGCCACCATGTCAAGCGAGGCAGTGATCGTGGCATTCAGGTTGGCGGACAGATCGACATTTTCCAGCTGGCCAAAGCCAAGCTCTTCCAACTGCAGACCCGAAAGCTGGCTGCTGCTGGCGATCGTGGCGCTGCGGGTGATTTCGGGGAACTGGAACAGCAGCTCGCCATCCTCGGACAGCATCAGCTTGCTGCCTTCCAGCACCTCGACCTTGTTCAACTCGACGTTGACCCAGTCAAAGAGGCCGTCGATCGACAGGGCGCGGACCAGTTTGCCCGGCTCGACCCCAAAGGTGTAAAGCTGGTCGGTACCCGCAGGCACGGTAAAGGACAGACCGCCCCCGGAAATCATAGTGGCCTGCAGCGCAAAACCCGCATCGGCAAAGGCCGCGTTGAACACCGCCGCGATGTCGGCATAGTTCGGCGCATTGCCCGCAAGCACCCAGTCGCCCGCCGGCTTTTCGATCAGAAGCGCGTGATCTTCACCCCCGACCGAGACGGTGAACAAAAGCTCGGAAACGCCGATCATCGTTTCGGCAAAGAGCGGGCCGAAGACCAGAGTTTGCGTCGAGGTGCCAAAGAAGGACAGCACATACTCTGACCCGTCACCGCCATCGCCCGCCGTGGTCGACAGGTCATAGTCGACCGGCTCTTCCAGCGCGCTGCCGCCAAACCCAAGCGATTCCAGCGAGAAGCTGTCATCGAAAGCCCCGCCGATGCGGTTGTCGGCACCGATGATGCCAAAGGTCGGCGGCGTGGTGGTCGGCCCGCCCGGGAAGGCGCTGGTGACCCTGAAGGCCCCGTTCACCACCGTCACGTCGATGCCATAGGCGTCAAGGGCCGTGTCCATCGCAAGGGCAACCGCGTCAAGGATTTGCGCGTCGGTGGCGGCAGGGTCGCTCAGCACCGTGTTGGCCACCCCGGTCGCAAGGTCCACCGTCACCGCCGCCACGACCGCGTCGCCGTTGGCGTCCAGGGTCCCGGTCAGTACCCGCAGGTCCAGCGAGGCATAGGTCTTCAGCGCGGCAATATCTTCGGGGGCCAGTTCGGCCGCTGTGCGTTCGTTCAGCGCCGACGAGATCGGCGAGGTCAGCGCGGCAAGGGGTTCAACCTGCAGGCTGACCGTTTCCCCAGAGATGGTCGAGCCGACCACGAAACCGGTGCGGTCAAAGTTGATCGCCGCAACCGCACTGGCCGAGCTGAGCGCGGTGTTCAGGCTGGTCAGAAGGCTATCAAGATCAGGCGTGCCGTCAGCCAAAAGCCAGCCGCCGGCGGGTTCCATGACCTCGACCGTGTTGGTCGAACTGCCAACCGTCACCTCAAGGGTGATCCGGTCGCGGCCTTGGGTATCCAGCGCAAAGGACGGGCCGATGATCGCCTCGATCCCGCCGCTTTGGACGAACTTGACGATGGTCTCTGCCCCGCCGCCCAGCGCGTCATCGCCCCCGGTGGAAAGACCGTCGGCGTCATCGGTCAGGTTGCCCGCCGCAAAGCCGAAATCGGTCAGGCTGATCGTGTCATTTGCCACATCGTCCGAACGGTCGGAATTGCTTGCCCCCCGCTCGCGCACGCCGACCAGCGACAGGGCGGGCAGCGGGTTGGCCGGATCATTGCCGGGATAGCGGGCGTTGAAGGTCAGCACGTTGCTGGCAAAGCTGGCGGCCATTCCGTAAGCCTTGATCGCGACGTTCAACAGCCGGACAAGCTCGGCCATCAGCTGGGCGTCGGTCGCGGCGCTGTTCAGCATCACCGCGTTGTCGGTCAAGTCGATATTGACCGCGACATGGGCGGGCGTGCCACCCGTCGCAATGCGGAATTCCATCACGCCAAAGGTCTTCAGCGCCTGCATCTGCGCCGAGGTCATCGCGGCACCCGACTGGGTAAAGCTCGCCTCAACCTCGACCAGCGCGCCGGGCGCACCGGTATCAAAGCCAAGCTGTGCCGGGTCGATCAGGAAACTGCTGGGCAGGCTCGCGAACACCTCGGCAATCGCCTGGGCCGCGACGTTCAGGTTGATATCGGTGAATGGCACCGACACATCCATCGCGGCATCGGTCAGGATGCCTTGGGTCGCGGCACCAATGTCGGCGATGAACTGGAAGATCTCCTCGGCACCCAGAACCGCAAGGTTCTCCAGCGCCAGCTCCATTCCGGCGCGCTGCGAGGCATCGGTTACGCTGCTTGACAGATCGATGTCGAAGCCGGCATCGGCCGAGGCAAGGAAGGCGGCAATCCGGTCCTTTGGCGTTGCGGCAGTGCTGGATTTGACCACACCCGACACGGTCAGCGACGCGGTAAAGAATTTGGCATTGTCACTGTTGTCGGTATCGCCGACCCCGGTGACAAAGGCGGTGGTGCCCTGCAGGCCCAGCGTCAGCATCGCATAGCTGGTGTCAACGGCAACGGCGACAAAGGTATCGGCACCGCCTGCTTCGTTGATCATCAGGTTGCCGGTCAGCGCACCGGCGGTGGTGCTGGTGGTCACGGCAAAACCGGAGGTCAGCGCGGCCTCGGTGCGCAGGGTCATCGCCGCATCGGTGCCGATACCCAGCGAGATCTGCGCCGTCTCGGCCGTGGTGACGGACATTTCCAGCAGGCCAAGGTTCAGCGAGGCCCCACCCGGCACCAGATCGCCGCCAAAGGCCACCAGGTTGTCGAGGTCAAAGTCGATGGCATTGATCCCCACCGCCGCCGCCGAAACCGTGGTCTTCAGGGTAAAGCCCAGGCGGGTATCAACCCCCAGCGCCGCGAAATCCATCGGCAGGGTGGCATTGTCGAAGGCCGCGCCAAAGAGGGCGTTCAGGTCAAGGTCCAGCCCCGGCAGATCGATCTCGACATCGACCTCGTCGGTGTTGGTGCCGTCGGCATAGGCGATCGCAATGCCGTCCAGCGTGGCGTCGGCCAGCGTGAATTCCAGCGTCTTGTCGGCGCTGCCGCCTAGCCCGGCTTCGATCAGCGTCAAAAGGTGCGTCTTGGCGGCGGCCTGGCTCAGACCGTTCAAGGCCAGGTTTGCCGCCAGGCTGCCGACAAAGCTGTCGACATTCGCGCTGATCGTGGCGGCACGGAAATCGTCCTGGCCGAAATTGGCCTGCATCTGCGCCAGCGTGATTTGGGCCTTGAGGTTGTTTTTCTGCGTCGTCGTTCCGGTCGAGGTCGCATCGACCCAGCTATCCATCTGCGACTCAAGGATGGTGTGGAACGAAGCGGTCACCACCGCATCCAGAATGTCGTCGGCACCAGCCTTCAGCGCATCGGCGGATTCGCGCAGGGCGGCGACGGTCTTGGACAAAAGGTCCAGCGCCGAATCTTCCTCGGACAGGGCCACGTCAAGCACCGGGGCCAGCGCATCCAACGTTGTCTCGAAATTGTCAACGAAGGTGTCGAAGGCCCCGAAATCTGCGTCCAGCATCTTGGTCACGCCTTGCAGCGCATCCGTAAGACTGTCGCTGGCGTCGATCGTCCAAGACAGGTTGGCGTCCAGCATGATCCGCGGCTCGACCACCGAATATTCGGGGGCAGAGGTTTTGGGCTTGTCGGCCTTGGGGATCGTTGCGACCGGACCACCGATCTTGACGCGCTTGTTCATTTTGCCTGCTCCCCTTCGACAGGCCCAACGGCCCACATCCCACTGGCCCGGTCCGACACTGCGGCGGATCGACGATCCCGCTGCATCTCGTCCCAAGGCTACCTTCTTGCCGCTCACGCAGGCATAAGTCTATACAATTTGAATAAGATCAGCCCGCTACGACCCGAAAGCGGAAGAGTTGCGGCAAAATGATGGCTTTAGCCCTCTGGTTGCCCCCCCGGTTCCCTCTGGCCCCACCAAGTCGGCGTTGCCATGGCAGGCCTTTCGCCGGTGACTGACCCGTGCTAGGCCGCCGGGATGACCAGCTCTCGCAACCCCGCCAAGGGTATCTGTCTGATGATCGCCGCCGTCGCGGCCTTTGCGACACAGGATGGCTTTTCGCGCTATCTGGCGGGGGAATACAACACCCTGATGGTGGTCATGATCCGCTACTGGGCCTTTGCGGGTTTTGTGATCCTGATGGCCCTGCGCCGCCCGGAAGGACCTGTCGCCGCTGTCCGCTCCAACCGGCTGGGCGCGCATCTGGCGCGGTCCTGCCTTCTGGTCGCCGAGATTTGTCTGATCGTCTGGGGCTACACGCTGATTGGGCTGATCGAAAGCCATGCGGTCTTTGCGATCTGCCCGTTGCTGATCGTCGCCCTGTCCGGCCCGATCCTGGGCGAGCGCATCAGCTGGCAACGCTGGGCGGCCGTGGGCGCAGGCCTTTTGGGCGTGCTGATCATCCTGCGCCCCGGTCTTGGCGTCTTCAGTTGGGCCGCCCTTTTGCCCCTGGCGGCGGCGACACTGTTCGCGCTTTATTCAGTTCTGACGCGCCTGACCACGCGGGACGAGCCGACGTTCCCGGCGTTTTTCTGGCCCGGCGTGATCGGGGCGGTGCTGATGACCGGGATCGGCCTGCCGCATCTGGAACCGATGCCGCCCGCCGACATGGGCCTGTTGGCGGTCTATTGCAGCATTTCGATCCTGTCGCACTGGCTCCTCCTCAAATGCTACGAACAGATCGAGGCAGCGCGGGTCCAGCCCTATGCCTATCTGCAGATCGTCTTTGTCACCCTGATCGGCCTGACGGTCTATGCCGAGGTGCTGGAACTGCCGGTCGCGATTGGCGCAACGGTGGTGGTCGCCGCCGGCCTTTACGCGCTGTCCTTAGAACGCAAAACCGCATGAGGCCGCCCGACAGCACCCAGCACGGCATCCTGCTGATGATCGCCACCATGCTGATCTTTGCCACGATGGATGGGCTGTCGCGGTATCTTGCGACCAGTCACAGCGTGCTGATGGTGGTGATGATCCGCTATTGGGCCTTTGCAGGATTTGTAACTCTGCTGGCCCTGCGATCCCCCGGGGGGCTGCGTGCCGCCACGCGGTCAGCCCGGCCCGTGGCACAGATTGCCCGCGGGCTGATCCTTGTCGCCGAGATTTGCGTGATGGTCCTCGGCTTTGTGCAGCTTGGCCTGATCGAGGCACATGCGGTGTTCACCTCTTATCCGCTGCTGGTTGCAGCCCTGTCCGGCCCGATCCTGGGCGAGGCGGTCGGCTGGCGGCGCTGGACGGCGATTGTGGTGGGCTTTGTCGGGGTGCTGGTGATCTTGCAACCGGGCTATGCCGTGGTCTCGGTCTGGGCGCTTGTCCCGCTGCTGGCCGCGTTGATGTTCGCCGTCTACAGCCTGTTGACCCGTTATGTTTCCCGCTTTGACAGCGCCGGCATCAGCTTTTTCTGGACAGGCATGGTCGGCGCGGTCGCCATCACGCCCTTCGGTCTGGCAAACTGGACATGGATGAACCCAACCGAATGGGCCTGGATGGCCGTCCTGTGCGTGCTGGCCGTGGGGGGGCATTGGTTGTTGATCCAGGCCTACGCGCGGGCCGAAGCGTCGGCGATCCAGCCCTTTGCCTATCTGCAACTGGTTTTTGCCTCGGGCATCGGGATGCTGGTCTTTGGGGAAACGCTAAGGCCCAATGTCGCCGTCGGAGCGGCGATCGTGGTGTTGGCGGGCGTCTTTACGCTGTGGCGCCAAAGGGTTCGCGACGCGGCCTTGCGTCGGGCCTGACCTGCGCGCCCGTCGATCCGGCACCACAAGAAGGCGGCTCATCATGAAAGCGGCACATCTTGGCCGCGAAAGGTTGCCCTGCCCGAAGCCGCGACGTAGAACCGGAACGAAGCTCCGAAAGGAACCCGCCGATGGCCGCCCTTCGCCCCGTTGTGTTGTGCATCCTTGACGGTTGGGGTCTGGGCCCCGACCCCAAGACCAGCGCCCCGGCGCAGGCACGGGTGCCGACGTTCAACCACCTTTGGGCCAGTTGCCCGCATGCCACGCTGGTCACGCACGGGCCGGACGTTGGCCTGCCTTCGGGCCAGATGGGCAACTCTGAGGTCGGACACACCAACATCGGCGCGGGCCGCGTGGTGGCGATGGACCTGGGTGCCATCGACCTTGCGATCGAGGATGGCAGTTTTGCGCAAAACCCGGCCTTGCTGACGTTCGCAGCACAGGTAAGGGCGGCGGGCGGCACAGCGCATCTCATGGGTGTGGTGTCGGATGGCGGGGTGCATGGCCATGTCAATCACGTCCTGGCGGCGGCGAAGGCCTTGACGGGGCTGGGCCTGCCAGTGGCCCTGCATGCGATCACCGACGGGCGCGATGTGGCCCCATCTTCGGCCAAGGGCTTTGTGGCCGACCTGGTGCAAGCCCTGCCCGACGGCGCGCGCATCGCCACGGTGACCGGGCGGTACTGGGCACTGGACCGCGACACGCGCTGGGACCGCGTCGCCCGCGCCTATCACTGCATGGTGGGTGCCAAGGGCGAAGTGGCCCCGGATCCGCTGGCGGCAGTCACCCAGTCCTATGCCAAGGGCGAAACGGATGAATTCCTCGCCCCGACGGTGATCGCCGACTACCGGGGCGCGCGGGACGGCGACGGGATCTTCTGCCTCAACTTTCGGGCCGACCGCGCGCGTGAAATTCTGGCGGCCTTTGGCGACCCCGGTTTTGCCGGCTTTGCCACCGGCCCCCGGCCCCGCTGGTCGGCCATGCTGGGGATGGTGGAATATTCTGATGCCCATGCCGCCTACATGACCACGGCCTTTCCAAAGCGCCACCTGGTCAACACCCTGGGCGAATGGGTGTCGCTGCAAGGCAAGACGCAGTTCCGCCTCGCCGAGACCGAGAAATACCCCCATGTCACCTTCTTTCTGAACGGCGGGCGCGAGGAACCCTACCCCAGCGAGGACCGCGCCATGCCACCCTCGCCCAAGGTCGCGACCTATGATCTGCAACCCGAGATGAGCGCAGCCGAGGTGACCAATCAGCTCGTCGCCGCGATCGACCGGGGATATGATCTGATCGTGGTAAACTATGCCAACCCCGACATGGTCGGCCATACCGGCAGCCTGCCTGCCGCGATCAAGGCTTGCGAGGCGGTGGATCAAGGCCTGGGCCGCGCCCTGTCGGCGCTGATGGCGCGGGGCGGGGCAATGCTGATCTGCGCCGATCACGGCAACTGCGAGGTGATGGTCGACCCCGTCACCGGCGGGTCGCACACCGCGCATACCACGAACCCGGTGCCGCTGATCCTGGTCGGTGGCCCGGCTGGCGCGCGGCTTGCCGACGGCAGGCTGGCCGATATCGCGCCGACCTTGCTGTCGCTGATGGGCCAGCCGCAACCCGCCGAGATGACCGGCACCGTGTTGATCCGATGATCCGCAGTCTGCTTGTTGCGCTTGTGCTGGCCACGCCCGTCGCCGCCGAGACGGTGGCCGAAGCGGCTGCCAGCGCCTCGGCCGATCTGCAGGCGGCGGTGGCGGACCTGGAAGCGGCCACCTCGGCGCGCGACCGTATCGAGGCGCTTAGCCGCACCATCCGCGCCTATGAGGCGGGGCTGGCCGCCCTGCGCGGTGCGCTGCGCGACGCGGCCTTGCGCGAAACCAGCCTGACCCGCAGGTTCGATGCCCAAAGGGACAGCATCGGTCGGCTTCTTGGTGTGCTCGCGACGCTTGAGGCGAATGCCGGCCCGCTGCTCTTGTTGCATCCCGAAGGGGCGCTGGCCTCGGCCCGATCGGGCATGGTCATGGCCGAGGTGTCGCCAGCGCTTGAGGCCGAGGTCGCACGCCTGAAAACCGAATTGCAGGAATTGGCCGATCTGCGACTTTTGCAGCTGTCGGCGGGCGAGACCCTGGCCAAGGGATTGGCGGCAGCGCAAGCCGCCCGGACAGAGCTGTCTCAGGCGATGTCGGACCGCACCGACCTGCCGCGCCGTTTCCTGGACGACCCCGAAACCCTGCGCACGCTATTGGACAGCGTTGACACGCTGGACGCCTTTGCCGCCGGTCTGACCCCCGACCCGGACGGCAGCACCAGCTTTTCCGACGCGAAAGGCGCGCTGGACCTGCCGGTCCTTGGCAAGATCCTGCGCCGCCCGGGCGAGGCGGATGCGGCAGGCACCCGGCGTCCGGGGGTGACCTTCGCGACCGAGGCCCGCGCCCTGGTCACCGCGCCCTGGCCCGCAACAATCCGCTTCGTCGGCCCGCTTCTGGACTACGGAAATGTGATGATCCTTGAACCCGGGGACCGCTATCTACTGGTTCTCGCCGGGCTTGATGTTCTTTATGGCGAGGTTGGTGATGTGGTTGCCGCCGGTACGCCACTTGGCCAGATGGGAAGCATTGAAACGGCGTCCGAGGAATTTCTGACACCCGCCGCAGATGCCTCTGGCGGGCGTTGGACAGAAACGCTTTATATGGAACTTAGACAGGGCGCCGAACCCGTTGATCCCACGCCGTGGTTCAAGGCCATCGCCCCTACAGGAGACTGACCTTTGATGAAAAAACTCGCGCTGGCCGCTGTTGGCGGTACCTTCGCAGGCGTGTTGGCGACCACGCAGATCGCCGGTCCGCTGATCGCCCAGGAAGCCTTGCAGGACGCCTCGGTCTATGAGCAGCTGGACCTGTTTGGCGACATTTTCGAGCGGATCCGCAGCCAGTATGTCGAGGAAGTCTCGACCGAAGATCTTGTGACCGCCGCGATCAACGGCATGCTCACCTCGCTTGATCCGCATTCGGGCTACCTGTCGGCGAAAGATTTCGAAGACATGCGGGTGCAGACCAAGGGCGAGTTTGGCGGCCTTGGCATCGAAGTGACCCAGGAAGAGGGGTTCATCAAGGTGATCGCTCCGATGGATGGCACCCCGGCCTTCAAGGCGGGCATCCTTGCGGGCGACTTCATCACCCATGTCGACGGCGAAAGCGTGCTGGGCCTCATGCTGGACGACACCGTGGAAAAGATGCGCGGCCCGATCGGGTCGGAAATCATCATCACCGTGGTCCGCGAAGGTGAACCCGAACCCTTCGACGTGTCGATCATCCGCGACACGATCAAGCTGACGGCGGTGCGCGGCCGGGTGGTCGGCAAGACCGTGGTCCTTCGTATCACCACATTCAACGACCAGACCACCAGCGGCGTCATCGAAGAGCTGAACAAGGCAGTCGAGGAACTGGGCGGCATCGAAAATGTCAGCGGCCTGGTGCTTGATTTGCGCAACAACCCCGGCGGCCTTCTGGATGAGGCGATCTCGGTCTCGGACGCATTCCTCGAAAAGGGCGAAATCGTGTCGACCCGTGGGCGCGAGGCCGGGAGCGGCGAGCGTTACAACGCCGAAGCCGGCGATCTCGTGGCGGGCAAGCCGATCGTGATGTTGATCAACGGCGGCTCGGCCTCGGCCTCGGAAATCGTGGCGGGGGCATTGCAGGATCACCGCCGCGCCATCGTGGTCGGCACCAAAAGCTTTGGCAAAGGCTCGGTCCAGTCGCTGATCCCCTTGCGCGACGAGGCGGCCATGCGGCTGACGACGGCGCGGTACTACACGCCCTCGGGTCGGTCGATCCAGGCGCTTGGCATCTCGCCCGACATCGTGGTGAACCAGCCCCCTCCGGTCCCCGTGGATGAAACCCCGGAAGAAGCCGCCAGCGCGGTGGAGTTCGACCGCTCGGAAGCCTCCTTGCGCGGCGCGATCGAGAACGACTCGATGACCGACGACGAAAAGCGGCTGTACCAGGAAGAGTTGGCCCGCGCCGAGGACTCGGCCAAGCTGCGGGACGAGGACTACCAACTGGCCTATGCCGTCGACATCATCACGGGTCTGACCGCGATCGCCCCGGTCCAGCCGTGACGCTGGCCGTGACCTTGGTAAACCAGGACCAACGGCGGTGCAGCGCCTCCCTCCCCCCCTTGTGGGGGAGGGTCGGGGTGGGGGGGATGTCTCCGGTTGGGGGACAAAGCCAGCCATGATCGATCCCGAAACGCTGCCCTACCGGCCTTGCGTCGGCATTGCCCTGATCGATGCGCGCGGCATGGTTTTTGCAGGGCAGCGGATCGACAGCCCCTCGCCTGCCTGGCAAATGCCGCAAGGCGGGATCGACGGCGATGAAAAACCTCGCGAGGCCGCCCTGCGCGAGCTTTGGGAAGAAACCGGCGTCACCCGCGACCTGGTTGAGCCTGTCGCCAAAACCCACGGCTGGGTTACCTACGACCTGCCGCCCGACCTTCTGGGCAAGGTCTGGGGCGGCAAGTATCGCGGCCAGCGGCAGAAGTGGTTTCTGTACCGGTTCCTGGGCCGCGACAGCGACATCAAGATCGCCACCGACCACCCCGAGTTTTCGACCTGGCGCTGGATTTTGGCCGATGAGATGATCGACAGTATCGTGCCCTTCAAACGCGCCGTCTATGATCAGGTGGTGCGCAGCTTTCGCGCCTACCTCGCCTAGGGCGGGACCAGCCAAAAATTTTCGGCGGAAATTTTTGGCCTCTCTCGTCCCAGGCAGACCGCAAAAGCTGGAAACACGGTCCCGTTGGCGCGGGTTTGTCAGCATTTCCGCCTTTTCTGCGCAGAATTTTGTGCAGTCGCTTGAACCGGACCCGGCTTACGCGCTACGGACCCGTCCAAATGGCGGCCTTGCCCGCGCTGAAAGGTTGAACGGATGTCTCTTGCGAACCACGCCCCGATCCCGGAACTTTATGTCTCATATGAATCCGCCCAGAAACTGAAGCTCGAGGCCGGCCACCTGCCCTCGTGGGACCTGACCGCGCGGCAGATCTGCGATCTGGAACTGCTGATGAACGGCGGCTTTCATCCGCTGAAAGGGTTCATGGGGCAGGCGGATTACGATGGCGTCGTGCAGAACATGCGTCTGGCCGATGGCACGCTTTGGCCGATGCCGATCACGCTGGACGTGTCCGAGGACTTTGCCGACAAGGTCGCCCCCGGCCAGGACATCGCCCTGCGCGATCAGGAAGGCGTGATCCTGGCGATCCTGTCGATCTCTGACAAATGGGTGCCGAACAAGGCGGTCGAGGCGGAGAATGTGTTTGGCGCCGACGACCTTGCCCATCCGGCGGTCAACTACCTGCACCATCAGGCAGGCAAGGTCTATCTTGGCGGCCCGGTCATCGGCATCCAGCAACCGGTGCATTACGACTTCAAGGCCCGCCGCGACACCCCGAACGAGCTGCGCGCCCTTTTCCGCAAGCTCGGCTGGCGCAAGATCGTGGCGTTCCAGACCCGCAACCCCCTGCACCGCGCGCATCAGGAACTGACCTTCCGCGCCGCGCGTGAGGCGCAGGCCAACCTGCTGATCCACCCGGTCGTCGGCATGACAAAACCGGGCGACGTGGACCACTTCACCCGTGTCCGCTGCTATGAGGCGGTGCTGGACCAGTACCCGGCGCAGACCACGGCGCTTTCCCTCCTCAACCTCGCCATGCGGATGGCCGGCCCGCGTGAGGCTGTCTGGCACGGCATCATCCGCAAGAACCACGGCTGCACCCATATGATCGTCGGGCGTGACCATGCCGGGCCGGGCAAGAACTCTGCCGGGCAGGATTTCTACGACCCCTATGCCGCGCAGGAATTGTTCGCCAAGCACGCGGGCGAGATCGGCATCGAGATGGTTGATTTCAAGCACATGGTCTATGTCGCCGAAAAGGCCCAGTACTACCCAGCAAACGAGGTACCGAAGGGCTCCACGGTCCTTGATATCTCGGGCACCGAACTGCGCCGCCGCCTGCGCGAAGGGCTTGATATCCCCGAATGGTTCAGCTTCCCGCAGGTGGTGGATGAGTTGCGCAAGACCAGCCCCGCCCGGTCCAAGCAGGGCTTTACCGTCTTCTTCACCGGCCTGTCTGGCTCTGGCAAATCCACCATCGCCAACGCCCTGATGGTCAAGCTGATGGAGATGGGCGGGCGTCCGGTCACCCTTCTGGATGGTGACGTGGTCCGCAAACATCTGTCCTCGGAACTTGGCTTCTCCAAGGAACACCGCGATCTGAACATCAAGCGCATCGGCTATGTCGCAAGCGAAATCACCAAGAACGGCGGCATCGCCATCTGCGCGCCCATCGCGCCCTATACCGCCACCCGCCGCGCCGTGCGCGAGATGGTGGAGGCGTTCGGTGCCTTCATCGAGGTGCATGTCGCAACCAGCCTGGACGAATGCGAACGCCGCGACCGCAAGGGCCTTTACAAGCTCGCGCGTGAGGGCAAGATCAAGGAATTCACTGGAATTTCAGACCCGTATGAGGCTCCGACCCAGGCTGAACTGGTGGTCGACACCGAGAATGTCGATGTTGACCACTGTGCGCATCAGGTGCTGTTGAAGCTGGAACAGATGGGGCTGATCCGGGCGTGACAGCTTTTTCGCCCCCCCATGGCGGGGGGGCGGGGCTTCGGTCTAGGCCGGGCGCATCATCCGCCGGATCAACCCGTCCTTCAGCACGACCTGATGGAAGACCGCCACCGCCGCATGGGCCGCTGCAAGGAAAAAGAGCGCGTTGCCGAAAAGCTCATGGATCTCCCCGGTGTCCATCCCCAGGAACCAGGTGGCGATCCCGCCAAGCGGCACCGCGATCATCAAGAGATACAGCAGCCGATGCCCCCATTCGGCCGCAAGGACCCGCAAGCTGCCAGGTACGCCGGGCGCGCTGGGTGCCCCGCGCTGCAGCCGGACCACAACCCGCACCACGACCAGCGCCAGGATCGCCAGGCCAAGGGCGACATGCGGCACAAATCCCGGCACGGTCCCCGCCTTGGCGGCGTCAAGCGCCTTACCCGCACCCTCGCCGGTAAGCCAGGCCACGCCAATCAACAGGGCAATGCCCCAGTGCAGAAGGATCTGCACCAACGAATAACCAGTCGTCGTCTTCATGTTTACCTCCATAAGCCGGCAATTCCGGTGCCCGCAGTTTAGCCGACCGGCGGGAAGAGGTCGATCAATGCACGCTGACCGGCGTGTAATCATGCTCCCGCGCCAGATGGAACGCCAGCTTGCGGTCGGCGACCAGCGCCAGTTGACGACCTTCGGGGTCGTGGACTGAATAGATCACCGCCAGCCCCGGCATTTCGTTGCGCACCGCGTCGGGCAGATCCTCGACCGCGATTTCGCGGACATAGACGATCCGATCGGAACGCTGCGGCAATCCGTTGAATGGCGCGTTCATTTGCTTGCTCCTTTGCCGATACGGATGGTTTGCACCACGGTGTCGGGCACTTGGCGGCGCAGGTCGATGTGCAAGAGGCCATGCTCCATCGTGGCCCCGGCGACTTCGACCCCATCGGCCATCACGAAACTGCGCTGAAAGGCGCGGGCGGCGATGCCACGGTGCAGGAACACCCGGTCACCCGTGTCGTCGGCCTGCCGCCCGCGCACGACCAGTTGGCGATCCTCGACCGTGATCGACAGATCATCTTCCCGAAAGCCCGCGACGGCCAAGGTGATGCGGTAGGCGTTTTCAGCCACCGCTTCGATGTTGAACGGAGGATAGCCTTCGGCCCCGGATTTGGCGGTGCGTTCGACCAGACGTTCCAACTGCTCAAATCCAAGCAGATAGGGATGCGCCCCAAAGCTGATTTTCGTCATTCGACATGTCCTTCACAAAAGCGACATTGCGTCGGGCGGCCCTTTCGCGCAGGCCCCGCCACTTTGGGAATATGGGGGGTGGTGCCGTGCTTCGCAAGACGAAGGCGGCGCTCAGGGCCGGTGAATTAGGCTGCAAGGTTGCCGCATAATGCTTCGCCTTCTTCTGTCGCTTTCCTGTAATGTCCCAGCAGCAGCAGAGCGACTCGGCCAGACATGAACGCTTCCAGCGAACTCAGCTTCGAAGAAATGCTTCGCATCAAGCTTGAGGTTCTCAGGCGGGAGCATCGCGATCTTGACGATGCGATCCGGGCGCTGGATGAAACCGGGCGTCCGGACCAGCTGACCATGCGGCGGTTGAAAAAGCAGAAACTGGCGCTGAAAGACCAGATCGTGAAGATCGAAGACATGCTGATCCCCGATATCATCGCCTGATGCTTGCCCCCATGCGCACTCCAAGGTAAGCGCGCGCATCAGGCACGGAGATGCGGATGACCATTCAAGTCGGGTTGATCATGGGGTCGCAAAGCGACTGGCCGACCATGCGCGAAGCCGCCGCCGTGCTGGAGGAGCTTGGCATCGCCTACGAATCCCGGATCGTCAGCGCCCACCGCACGCCCGACCGGCTTTGGGATTATGGCAAGACCGCCGTCACCCGTGGCCTCAAGGTCATCATCGCGGGCGCGGGCGGGGCGGCGCATTTGCCCGGCATGATGGCCTCCAAGACCCGGCTGCCGGTGATCGGGGTTCCGGTGCAGACCCGGGCGCTGGCCGGGGTGGATTCGCTTTATTCGATCGTGCAGATGCCCAAGGGCTATCCGGTGGCGACGATGGCGATTGGTGGTGCTGCCAATGCCGGGCTGATGGCGGCCGCGATCCTGGCCCTCTCGGACCCTGCCCTGGCCCAGCGGCTGGACGCCTGGCGCGCGGCCCTGTCGGCCAGCATCCCCGAGGAACCGACGGATGACTGACCTTCCCGCCGGTTCGGTCATCGGCATCCTGGGGGGCGGGCAGCTTGGCCGGATGCTGTCGGTCGCGGCCAGTCGGCTTGGCTATCGCTGCCATATCTATGAGCCGGGGGCCGCACCCGCCGGGGATGTGGCCTTTGCCGTCACAACCGCCCCCTATGACGACACCGCCGCGTTGCGGGCCTTTGCCGCCTCGGTTTCGGTGATCACCTATGAGTTTGAAAATGTGCCGACCTCGGCGCTTGACCTTTTGGAAAGCCTGACCCCGATCCGCCCGAACCGCCGTGCCCTGGCGATCAGTCAGGACCGGCTGGCGGAAAAGGCGTTTCTGAACGGGCTTGGCCTTGGCACCGCCACTTGGGCGCCCGTCGCCTCGCAAACTGATCTGGAGGCGGCGGTGGCACGGATCGGCCTGCCCGCGATCCTGAAGACCACCCGGCTGGGCTATGACGGCAAGGGCCAGGTCCGGCTGAACCATGCCACCGACATCCCCGCCGCCTGGGCCGCGATGGCCGGGGCCGATGCGGTGCTGGAGGGGTTTATCCCCTTTCAGCGCGAGGTGTCTGTCATCGTGGCGCGGGGGCAGGACGGCGCAGTAGCCGCCTATGACCCCGGTGAGAATGTGCATGAAGACGGCATCCTGCGCAGCACCACTGTCCCGGCCGGGCTGACCCCCGCCCAGCGCAGCGATGCGGTCCTGATCGCGGCGCGCATCGTCACCGCGCTGGACTATGTCGGTGTCATGGGGGTGGAGCTTTTCGTGACGCCCGATGGGTTGGTGGTGAACGAGATCGCGCCAAGGGTCCACAACTCGGGCCACTGGACGCAAAGCGGCTGCAGCGTCGACCAGTTCGAACAGCATATCCGCGCGGTCGCGGGCCTGCCTTTGGGCGATGGAACCCGCTACGCCGACGTAGTGATGCAGAACCTGATCGGCGATGATGTTCTCCGTGTCCCCAACCTGCTGAAAGCCCCCGACACCGCAGTGCATCTGTACGGCAAGGGCGATCCGCGTCCGGGTCGCAAGATGGGCCATGTGAACCGGATCATCCGGCGCAAGGCCTGAGGATGGCCGAACCGCCCAGCCCCCGCCTCGCTGTCCGCGCGCTGATCCTGCATCAGGACCGGCTGCTCTTGGTCAACGCCTTTCCCGGCGGGCGGTCCGATCTTTGGTGCGCGCCGGGTGGCGGGGTGCGGCGCGGCACCTCGCTGCCTACAAACCTGATCCGCGAGGTGCAGGAGGAAACCGGCCTGACCATCGCCGTAGGCCCCCCGGCGCTGGTGAACGAATTTCACGACCCAGCCAGCAGCTTTCACCAGGTCGAGGTGTTCTTTCGCTGCACCATCACCCAAGGCACCCTCGACCCCGCCTGGCAGGACCCCGAGGGCGTGGTGACCGACCGGCGGTTCTTTACCCGCGCGGAGCTTGACCTTGGCCGCATCCGTTTCAAACCCGATAGCCTTGGACAGGCGGCCTGGGGTGAAGGGCTGCACTATGACCCGCTTGAACGGCTGGTCCGCTAGCTGCGACTGGCCAGCGCCACCCCGCCCAGCACGCAGATCGCTGCCGCCACGAACCGCGCATCCACCGCCTCGCCCAGAAGGATGATCCCCGCAATCGCCGTCAGGACCGGCACGCTTAGCTGTGTGACTGCCGCACGTCCGGACCCCAAGGCCGGGACCACCGAATACCAGATCGCATAGCCAAGGCCCGAGGTGACCGCCCCCGACACCACGGCAAGCACCACCCCAAGCCCGGTCGTGCCGGCCGGCATCACCCCCAGCGCCAATCCAGCGGCCAGACCCAAGGGGATGCTCAGCACGAAATTCGCCGCCGTGCCTGCAAGGGGGTCGCCCGCCCGCCTGCCCGCCAGGGAATAGACCCCGAAGCCCACCCCCGCCGCCGCCATCAACACGGCATGGGGCAGCGACAAAGGCACACCCATGCCCGGCCACAAAAGGACAACCAGACCGGAAAAGGCCATTCCCGCCCCTGCCCAGCGCAGACGCGGCACGACATCACCCGCCATTAACGCACCAGCGAACATGGTGATCTGCACCGCGCCAAACAGGATCAGCGCACCCGCCCCCGCATCCAGCGCGACATAGGCCAGCGAGAACGCGAAAAGGTATAGCGTCAGCCCCAACACCCCGCCCACGCGTCCCTGCCAGCCAGCCCAGACCACCCCGCCCGCCAGACCGCGCAAACCCACCAGCACCGCCAGCATCACCGCCCCGGCGATCAGCCGCACCACGGCAAAGCCCACCGCGTCGATCTGCCCCATCCCCACGGCAAACCGGTTCAGGACCGAATTTGCCGCAAAGGCCACCAGCGCCAGCGCTGTTAGGAAAACCAGCCGCATCACGCATCGCTCCGGACATGAAAAAGGGCACCGTTTGGTGCCCTTTTCCGTAACAGACTTGCGGTTGGATCAGAAGTCCATGCCGCCCATGCCGCCGCCGCCCATGCCGCCGCCAGCCGGTGCGCCTTTCGGCTCCGGACGGTCGGCGATCATCGCTTCGGTGGTGATCAGCAGCGACGCGATCGAGGCTGCATCTTCCAGAGCGGTCCGGGTCACCTTGGCCGGGTCAATGACGCCGAACTTGAACATGTCGCCATATTCTTCGGTCTGCGCGTTGAAGCCAAAGTTCTTGTCGTTGCTTTCGCGGATCTTGCCCGCGACCACAGCCCCGTCCACACCGGCGTTCTCGGCGATCTGACGCAGCGGCGCTTCCAGCGCGCGGCGCACGATGGCGATACCGGCCTGTTGGTCGCTGTTGGCACCCTTGAGGCCTTCAAGCCCCTTGGCTGCCTGCACGAGGGCCACACCGCCACCGACGATCACGCCTTCCTGCACGGCCGCGCGGGTCGCGTTCAGGGCGTCGTCAACGCGGTCCTTGCGCTCTTTCACTTCGACTTCGGTCATGCCGCCGACCCGGATGACAGCCACACCGCCGGCCAGCTTGGCCACACGCTCCTGCAGCTTTTCCTTGTCGTAGTCGCTGGTGGTTTCCTCGATCTGCGCGCGGATCTGGGCGACCCGGGCTTCGATCTCGGCCTTTACGCCAGCACCGTCGATGATGGTGGTGTCATCTTTCTTGATGATGACCTTCTTGGCGCTGCCCAGCATGTCCAGCGTGACGCTTTCCAGCTTCATGCCCAGATCATCGCTGATCACCTGACCACCGGTCAGAATGGCGATGTCCTGCAGCATGGCCTTGCGACGGTCGCCAAAGCCCGGCGCCTTGACGGCTGCGATCTTCAGACCACCACGCAGCTTGTTGACGACGAGGGTGGCCAAAGCCTCACCTTCGACATCTTCGGCCACGATGATCAGCGGGCGTTGCGACTGGATCACGGCTTCCAGCAACGGCACCATCGGCTGCAGCGACGACAGTTTCTTTTCGTGCAGCAGGATGTAGGCATCCTCCAGCTCGACGATCATCTTGTCGGCGTTGGTGACGAAATAGGGCGACAGGTAGCCACGGTCGAACTGCATGCCTTCGACGACGGTGGTCTCCGTCTCAAGACCCTTGTTCTCTTCGACGGTGATCACACCCTCGTTGCCGACCTTCTGCATCGCATCGGCGATCTGACGGCCGATTTCCGCTTCGCCGTTGGCCGAGATGGTGCCGACCTGCGCAACTTCAGCCGAGTCCTTGACCGGACGGGCCATCGCCTTGATCGCGGCAACGACGTTGGTCGTGGCAAGGTCGATCCCGCGCTTGAGGTCCATCGGGTTCATGCCGGCAGCGACTGCCTTCATGCCTTCCTTGATGATGGCTTGCGCCAGCACGGTCGCGGTGGTGGTGCCGTCGCCGGCCTCATCATTGGTGCGGGAAGCGACTTCCTTCACCATCTGCGCGCCCATGTTCTCGAACTTGTCGGCAAGCTCGATTTCCTTGGCGACGGTGACGCCGTCCTTGGTAATGCGGGGCGAGCCAAACGATTTGTCGATCACCACGTTGCGGCCTTTCGGGCCCAGAGTGACCTTGACAGCATCGGCGAGGATGTTCACGCCGCGCAGCATGCGGTCGCGGGCATCGGTGTTGAATTTGACGTCTTTAGCAGCCATTTTGACAGCTCCTTGAATGGGTTATGAATTGCGTGGGGTGGGCGATCCGCCCACCTCCCCTCAGGAAATGATCCCGAGGATGTCGCTTTCTTTCATGATCAGCAGGTCTTCGCCGTCCAGGCTGATCTCGGTGCCCGACCATTTGCCGAACAGGATCCGGTCGCCCTTTTCGACTTCCATCTTGATGCGCTTGCCATCTTCGTCACGCGCGCCCGGGCCCACGGCGATGACGTCGCCCTCTGCCGGCTTTTCCTTGGCGGTATCGGGGATGATCAGCCCGCCCTTGGTTTTCGCTTCGCTTTCGACGCGGCGGATCACAACGCGGTCGTGCAATGGTTTGAAGGCCATCTGGGGTACTCCCTTGAGTTTCCAGGTTTCAGATCAGTTAGCACTCACACCTGATGAGTGCTAATGCCTGCGAGCTAGGCGATGCCCCGCCCGAAGTCAACACCCGAAGGGTCGGCATTGGGCCTTTCCGCATTGCCTTTTTCGCGCCGGATGCCACCATGCACCCGCAGCGCCCAAAGCAACGAAGAAAGCCAGATGCCAGAATCATTCCTGTCCCGCCTGCGCCTTCCCGGCCTAGTGATCGTTGCCCTCTGCCTTGCCGCCCCAGTCGCCGCCCAGTGCCGTGGCGAGAACCTGTTCACCACCCTGCCCCCCGACCGCCTGGCCGCAATCGAGGTTGCCACCGCTGCCGTGCCCTACCCTGTCGGCAACCACTGGCGCGCGACCCGGGGCGATGAGGTGATCACCCTGATCGGCACCTACCATTTCGACGACCCCCGGCATTTCCCGACGCTAGAGGCGATCACCCCCGCGATCACCTCCGCCACGACCGTCCTGGTCGAGGCTGGCCCGGATGAGGAAAAGCAGCTGATGGACCTGATCGGCCGCGATCCGTCCAAGGTCATGATCATGGAAGGCCCGACCCTTTTGCAGACCCTACCGCCCGACACCTGGGAGGCCCTCTCCAAGGCGCTGACGGCGCGGGGCATCCCCAGCTTCATGGCGGCCAAGCTGCGGCCCTGGTATGTCACCGTGCTCCTTGCGATCCCGCCTTGCGCGATGGCCACGATGACCGACCCCAAGGGGCTGGACGGGCTGGTGATCGACACTGCGCTGGCGGCGGGCGTGCCGGTGCGGGGGCTGGAACCCTTTGATACCGTCTTTGCCATCTTTGACGCGATGACCGAGGCGGAACAGATCACCCTGATCCAGTCCACTCTTGCGCTTGAGGGCCAGGCGGATGCCTATTTCATCACCATGGCCGACAGCTATTTCGCCGGTGAGGGTCGCAAGATATGGGAGTTCATGCGCAACTCCAGCTACGACCTGCCCGGCTACACTCGTGAGGCCGTCGATGCCGAGTTCATGCGTCTGGAGGAACTCCTCAGCTCTTCGCGGAACCGGGCCTGGATCCCGGTGCTGCTGGAGGCTGCCGCCGATGGCCCGGTGTTCGCCGCCTTTGGCGCGCTGCACCTGTCCGGTGAACAGGGAGTGCTTGCCTTGCTGGAGGCTGAAGGCTTCACCATTACCGCCTTGCCGCTGTGATCCCGGCGATATCGCCCAAAGACCGGTTGGCACGGCTGACCATCCTTGACCTTGGCCGGTTCGAGGTGCGCGGGGGTCAGCGGGTGATCGGGATTCCCGCCTACCTTCTGGAAACCGAAGGCGGGCGGCGCATCCTCTTTGATACCGGCTTTCCCCCGGCCTATGCCACCGATCCGGGCATCGCCGTCCGCGACGGCCTGCCCGGCTTTGGTCGCCTGCTGGACTACACCAGCGCGCAGACCGCGCCCGGGGCTTTGGCGATGCTTGGTCTTGCCCCTGAAGATATCGACCTCGTGATCCTAAGCCACGGCCATATCGACCATGTCGGCGCGCTGCCCCTCTTCACCCATGCGCCCATCATCATGACCGCCCGCGAACGTGCGGACCCGCGCCCCAGCTACTTTGGCAGCGCCCGACCGATGGCTTGGCCCGAGGCGCGTTATCTCTTGATCGACCGCGACACCCGGCTTTGCGACGGGCTGACCCTGCTTCCCACGCCTGGCCACACACCGGGGCATCTGTCGGCGCTCTTGACCCTGCCAAAGACCGGCCCGGTGATCCTTGCCGCGGACGCGATCAACCGCGCCTCCGAACCGGACGAAGGCTTTGCCGATGCGGTGGACCCCACCACTGCCGGCATCTCAGCTATCCGGCTTCTCGCGGAGCCGGGCCTTCTCATCTACGGCCACGACCCTGCGCAGTGGCCAGACTTGCGAAAGGCCCCCGCATTTTACAGCTGACCACACGGCCATGTGCCTCCCCTCCCCCTTCGTGGGGAGGGGCAGGGGGTGGGGGGGCCGCTGGCTGGTGGGGGGCCTCTGGCTGGTGGGGGGCCGCCGACGGGGACCAGACACCAACGGCCCCGCGTGACAATCGTGCCCACCTCGCCTATACCGCGCGCGAAACACCACCCAAAGGTATCCCCATGACCACGCTTGTCTTCGGCCACAAATCCCCCGACACCGATTCCACCGGCTCGCCCATCATCTGGGCCTGGTACCTGAACCAGACCGGCACCCCGGCCAAACCGGTCCTGCTGGGGGAACCGAACACCGAAGCCGCCTTTGTGCTGCGCCATTGGGGTCTGGACAAGCCCGAGATCATCGCCGACGTCACCGCCGGGGACCGCGTGGTGATCGTTGACACCAACAACCCCGCCGAACTACCCGCAAGCATCAACGAGGCCGAGATTGCCGGGATCATCGACCACCACATGCTGGTCGGCGGCCTCAAGACGCGCAAGCCGATCGACATCACCATCCGCCCGCTGGCCTGCACCGCGACGATCCTGCACGACCTGATGGGGGCGGCCGCTGCCACCGCCCCGAAGGCGATCAAGGGCGCGATGCTCTCTTGCATCCTGTCGGATACGCTCGAATTCCGCTCGCCCACCACGACGCCGCATGACCGCGCCGTGGCGGAAAAGCTGGCGGCGGATCTGGGCGTGTCGATCCCCGATCTGGCAACGCAGATGTTCGAGGCCAAGTCCGATGTCTCGGCCTTTTCCGACGCGGCACTGTTGCGGATGGATTCAAAGGAATACAGCCTGGCCGGCAAAGAGCTGCGGGTTTCGGTCCTTGAAACCACCGCGCCGAAAATTGTCCTCGACCGCAAGGCCAGCCTGATGACCTCGATGGAGGCCGTCGCCCGTGAGGATGGGGCCGATCAGGTCCTTTTGTTCGTCATCGACATCCTGCGTGAGGAAGCCACGCTTCTGGTGCCAAATGATCTGGTCAAGGCGCTGGCCCAGGCGTCCTTTGGCGTGAAGGTCAGCGGCGACACGGTGGTTCTGCCCGGCATCGTCAGCCGCAAACTGCAGATCATTCCCGCGCTGAAGCTTTGATGACCGAAATCCTGCGATCATTGGCGGATTTGGCGGGTCGCTACGACGCGGTGTTCTGTGATCTTTGGGGGTGTCTGCACAACGGCAAGACCGCCTTTCCGGCTGCCGTGGCGGCCCTGAGGGCCTATCGCGCGGCGGGGGGGGTGGTGGTGCTGGTCACCAACTCGCCCCGGCCGACCAGCAATGTGATCGTGCAGCTGGACGGTTTTGGTGTGCCGCGCGATGCCTGGGATGTCATCGCCACCTCGGGCGATGCGGCGCAGATGGGGATGCTGTCGGGCGGGGTCGGGCGGCGGGTGCATCATATTGGTGCGCCGAAGGATGAGGTGTTCTTTACCGATTTCGCCGCCGATCTTGCGGCCTATGCCGCCTCGCAGCCCCCGATCACCCGTGTGGCCCTGAAAGACGCCGAGGGGATCGTCTGCACCGGCCTGACCGATGACCAGACCGAAACGCCCGAGGATTACCGCGCCGCGCTCCTTTTGGGCAAGACGCTGGGCCTGCCGATGCTCTGCGCCAATCCCGATATCATCGTCGATATGGGCGACAAGCGGCTTTACTGTGCCGGGGCGCTGGCGCAGGCCTATGAGGCGATGGGCGGTATAGCGCTTTACTTCGGCAAGCCGCATCCGCCGATCTATGACCTTGCCCGCCGCCGTCTGGCGCAAGTCAGCGACAAGTCTGACCCGCAGATCCTGTGCATCGGCGACGGTTTCGGCACCGACATTCAGGGTGGCATCGGTGAGGGGCTGGACACGCTGTTCATCACCGGCGGGCTGGAGGCGGACAGCTTTGGCCCCGATGTCGAAAACCCCGACCCGGACCTGCTGACGCAATGGCTGGGCGCGCAAAAGCTGTCGCCCAGCTTTGCGATGGGACGGTTGCGCTGAAACAATAGTTCCAAATCAGCATCACCCCAGCAGTTTTATTGCGCGGCCGATTGCGCAGCGGCGCGGGCAGTGCTAGCGTCCCCCTGCCCTCACAGGAGCAGCGCAAATGTTGGACAACATGCCTCGTGGCACGATCTGCATCGAAGACATCGAAATCGGCATGTCCCGGCATCTGACCAAGACGGTAACCGACCGCGATATCGAGCTTTTTGCCGAGGTGTCCACCGACCGCAACCCGGTGCATCTGGATGAGGCTTATGCCCAGGACACCATCTTTGCCGGGCGCATCGCGCATGGGATGCTGACCGCGGGCCTGATTTCGGCGGTTATCGGCGAGCAACTTCCAGGCCATGGCACGGTCTATCTGGGGCAAAGCTTGCGCTTCATGGCCCCGGTCCGCCCCGGCGATACCGTCCGGGCCGAGGTGACGGTGACCGGCATCGATCACGCCAAACGCCGGGTGACCCTTGAAACCAACTGCGCAGTCGGTACAACCGTGGTCTTGAAGGGTGAGGCGCTGGTTCTGGCGCCCAGCCGCAAGTTCGACTAACGGGGCCGGTCCCCGATCAGGGGCGGGATGCAGCAGCACTATCACTGGCAGGGGCTGGATCCGGCGGCGCGCGGCGCATCGGTCGCGATGGGCAATTTCGACGGTGTCCACCTTGGCCATCAGGCGGTGATCGACCTTGCACGCGGGACGGCCCCCGTGGGCGTCGTGACGTTTGAACCGCACCCCCGCCAGTACTTTGCCCCCGCCACCCCGGCCTTTCGGCTGATGAACGCCGCGGCGCGGGCCAACCGGCTGGCGCGGCTGGGGGTAGAGCAGCTTTATCAACTTCCCTTCGATGCCAGCCTTGCCGCCCTGACGCCCGAAGGCTTTGTGACCGAGGTGCTCGCCCAGGGCCTTGGCGTGACCCATGTCGTCGTGGGCGCGGATTTCTGCTTTGGCCAGGGCCGTCGCGGAACCTCGGCCGACCTCGCCCGGCTGTGCGCGGGGCATGGCATCGACTGCACCGTCGCGCCCTTGGTCCAGCAGGGCGCGGTGGCCATATCCTCAACCAGCATCCGGCAGGCCCTGGCCGAGGGCAACCCCCGCGCCGCCGCTGCGATGCTGGGCCACTGGCACCGGATCGAGGGCGAGGTGATCCACGGCGAAAAGCGGGGCCGGGAATTGGGCTATCCGACCGCCAACATGGCGCTGGACGGTCTGCACCTGCCGCGCTTTGGTGTCTATGCGGTACTGGTCGATATCCTGACCGGGCCGCAAGCCGGCAGTTATCACGGGGCCGCCAGCCTGGGCGTGCGACCGATGTTCGGGACCAACCGCCCGAACCTGGAGACGTTCCTGTTTGACTTCAAAGGCGACCTTTACGGCCAGCAGCTGTCTGTCGCCCTGGTCGACCACCTGCGGCCTGAGATGAAGTTCGACGGCCTGCCCGCGCTGATCACCCAGATGGCCGCTGATTGCACCCAGGCCCGCGCGATCCTTTCTGCGCTCTGACCCCTTTTCTTTTCCATCGCCCCGCCGCAATTTACGGTATGGAAAAACTGCGCCCCCGGTTCTGGGAAACCGTGCCCCTGACAAAGATGACCCCCACCGAATGGGAGGCGCTGTGCGATGGCTGCGGCAAATGCTGCCTGAACAAGCTGGAATATGAAGACACGGGTGAGGTCGCCTATACACGTGTCGCCTGCCGCCTTCTGGACGGGGACGCCTGCCGCTGCATGGACTATCCCAACCGCAAGATGCATGTGCCCGAATGTGTGGTGCTGACCCCCAAGACCTTGCCCAGGGTAGCTTACTGGATGCCCAGCACCTGCGCCTACAAGCTTTTGTTCCTAAAGAAAAAGCTGCCGAACTGGCACCCCCTTGTCACCGGTGATCCTGACAGCGCCCACAAGGCCGGGCAATCGGTGCGCGGGATCACCATCCCCGAGACACAGGTGCCCGAGGAAGACTGGGAAGAGTATCTGATCGAGGAAACCCCCTGATGCGCTTTGCATCCGACAACGCCTCTGGTGCCGCGCCCGAGGTAATGGCCGCCGTTGTTGCGGCCAATGCAGGCTATGCGGCCTCATACGGGGGCGATGCGGCCATGGCGCGGGTGACGACCCTTGTGCGCGACTTGTTCGAGGCACCTCAGGCTGTGGTGCATCTTGTCGCCACGGGCACCGCTGCCAATGCCCTTGCCATTGCCACCCATTGCCCACCCTGGGGCGCGGTATTCTGCCACACCCATGCCCATGTCGCCGAAGACGAATGCAACGCACCCGAGTTCTATTCGGGTGCCAAGCTGGTGCTGGTGCCGGGCGCGCAGGGCAAGATCACCCCTGAAACCCTGACCGAGGTGTTGGCCCGGACCGGCACCAGCGGCGTCCACGGTGTGCAACGCGGCATGCTGACCCTGACCAACGTGACCGAGGCGGGCACCGTCTACTCCCCCGCCGAGATCGCCGCCTTGACCGCGCTGGCCCGCGCCCATGCCATGCCCTGCCATCTGGACGGCGCGCGGCTTGCAAATGCGCTGGTCGCCACGGGTGCTACCCCCGCCGAGATGTCCTGGAAAGCCGGAATCGACGTCGTGTCACTGGGCGGCACAAAGAATGGCTGCCTTGGGGTCGAGGCGGTGGTACTGTTCGACCCCGCCCGGGCCTGGGAACTGGAGCTGCGGCGCAAGCGCGGCGGGCATCTGTTCTCAAAACACCGATTCCTCTCGGCGCAGATGGAGGCGTGGTTGACCGATGGCCTGTGGTTGCGGCTGGCGGGACAGGCGAACGCGAGCGGGCAACGGCTGGCCAACGGCCTTCGGGACCGCGGGGTGGTGGTGCCAGAGGCACCTGCCAACATGATGTTCCCCGAATGGCCCCCCGGCACCCATGCCCGGCTAGAGGCGGCGGGCGCGGTCTATTATCGCTATCCCGCGCATGAAGGCGTTGAGCGCGCACGGCTGGTCACCAGCTGGTCCACCACTCCCGAAGATGTGGACCGGTTCCTGGCGCTGTTCTAACCCCCCCACCCTCTCCCTCCCCCACGGGGGGGGAGGGAAGCACTGACTGGTTTCGGACGCGATCTTTGCCGAAGATTGGCGATGAAATCGGCACCCGCCGCGGTGCAGCAGGTTTGCATCCGGCGGTCCGGGTGGTAAGCGGGGGCACCGTCACGAATCCGTCACCCGGAGATTTCATGCCCGCGCTTACCGAACCAAAGCTGATCGCCGGGAATGCCAACCTGCCCCTCGCCAAGTCCATCGCCCGGCGCATGTCGATGCATCGGGGGATGAGCGTGAACCTGGTCGAGGCCCGGGTCGAACGCTTCAACGACCAGGAAATTTTCGTCGAGGTCTTCGAAAACGTCCGGGGCGAGGATATGTACGTGATCCAGCCCACCTCAAATCCGGCGAACGACAACCTGATGGAGCTTCTCATCATGGTGGACGCGCTGCGCCGATCCTCGGCCGCGCGCATTACCGCCGTGATCCCCTATTTCGGCTACGCCCGCCAGGACCGCCGCGCCAAGGCCCGGACGCCGATCTCGGCCAAGCTGGTGGCAAACCTGATCACCCAGGCCGGAGTTGACCGCGTGCTGACGCTGGATCTGCACGCGACGCAGATTCAGGGGTTTTTCGATCTGCCGGTGGACAACCTTTACGCAGCACCCATATTCGCCCTGGATATCGAGCACCATTTCAAGGGCCAGTTGCACGAGTTGATGGTCGTGTCGCCCGACGTGGGTGGCGTGGCCCGCGCGCGGGAACTGGCCCAGCGCATCAACGCGCCCTTGGCCATCGTTGACAAACGGCGAGAAAAGGCCGGCGAGGTCGCCGAGATGACCGTGATCGGCGATGTGCGGGGCCGCAAATGCATTATCGTCGATGACATCTGCGATACGGCCGGCACCTTGTGCAAGGCCGCCGCCACCCTGACCGAGGCGGGCGCGGTCGAGGTGCATGCCTACATCACCCACGGCGTGCTGAGCGGCCCCGCCGTCGAGAGGGTCGGCAAATCGGTGATGAAATCCCTGGTCATCACCGATTCGATCGAGCAGGGCGACAAGCTTCACGCGGCCAGCAACATCCGCGTCGTGCCCACAGCGCCGATCTTTGCCCAGGCGATTCTGAACATCTGGGGCGGCATGTCCGTCTCTAGCCTGTTCGAGACGGATACGCTGGTCCCGATATACGAAGGGCTTTACCAGCGCGGCATGGCCTAGGGCACATCCCACAGGTCGTCATCGCGCAGCGGCCCCATGGCCAGCCAGTCGGCGCGGATGCGGGCGATGCGGCTGTCGCCCCAGGTACGGAACACCATGTCAAATCCGGTTTCGGTGACCGCGTCCGTACTGATGTCAACGCGCGAGTTGGTCTGGTGCGCGATGTCCCACATCGAGATGCTGACAGTCACCACCGGCGGTTCCTGAAAGGCCTGCGCAAAGCGCTGGGTCTGGCGCACCTCACGCGGGCCGGTGCCGGTCCACATTGCACCGTCGTCGGCAAAATCGGCAAACAGGATGCGCGACCCCTGATCGACCGCCAATCCGTTGCCAAATCGCCGCATAACCAACCCGAAACTTTCCAAAACATGCATTTATATAGGGCTTGACGCGGGGCAGCGCAACAAAAGCCAAACGGCCCCGCGATCTGCAAGGCCGTTCAGGCAGTATCAAGCCGATCAGTTACTAAAGCGTCAAAGCCCAGCCGTCACGGGCCGCGCGTCAAAGCCCAATGGTGGCGCGGATCGCGTTCAGATCGGCCACCGTCTTTTCAACGGCGTCGCGGTCGGTGCCGGTACCCGCTTCTGCGACCAGCGCATCCAGTTTCGCGGCAGTCAGATCCTCGACCGGGATGGCAAGTTCAGCCAGAACCGACACGCTTTTCGCCGCGATCTCGGCAAAGCCGCCGGTCACGAGATAGGCCTTGGCACCCTCGGCGGCCACGACGCGCAGGATGCCGGGGCGAAGGCCGGTGATCGTGGCCTCATGCCCCGCCATCGCGGTCATGTCGCCCATGACGGCCGGAATCTGCACTTCGGTCGCGGCAAGCGAGGCCAGCCGACGTTCGGGGCTGACCAGATCGAATTGCACGGTCTCAGCCATCATTCCCCCCTTAGGCCGCAGCCGCGGCGAGTTTCGCAGCCTTGGCCTTCACGTCCTCGATATCGCCGACCATGTAGAAGGCGGCTTCCGGCAGGTGATCGTATTCGCCCGCAACCACGGCCTTGAAGCTGGCGATGGTCTTTTCCAGCGGCACCTGCACGCCGGGCGAGCCGGTGAAGACCTGCGCCACGTCGAAGGGCTGGCTGAGGAACCGCTGGATCTTCCGGGCGCGAGCCACGGTCAGCTTGTCCTCTTCGGAAAGTTCGTCCATGCCAAGGATGGCGATGATGTCCTGCAGCGACTTGTAGCGCTGCAGCATGCCCTGGACCGAACGCGCCACGTCATAGTGTTCCTGCCCCACAACCATCGGATCAAGGATCCGGGAGGTCGAGTCCAGCGGGTCAACCGCCGGGTAGATCCCCAGTTCCGAGATCGCGCGGCTAAGAACGGTCGTAGCGTCAAGGTGGGCGAAGGACGTCGCAGGTGCCGGGTCGGTAAGGTCATCGGCCGGAACATAGATCGCCTGAACCGAGGTGATCGACCCTGCCTTGGTCGAGGTGATGCGCTCCTGCAAGGCACCCATGTCGGTGGCCAGCGTCGGCTGATAGCCCACGGCCGAAGGGATACGACCCAAGAGCGCCGACACTTCCGAGCCCGCCTGGGTAAAGCGGAAGATGTTGTCCACAAAGAACAAAACGTCGGTCCCCGACTGGTCGCGGAACTGTTCTGCGATGGTCAGACCCGACAGCGCCACGCGCAGACGCGCGCCCGGCGGTTCGTTCATCTGGCCATAAACCAGCGCCACTTTCGACTTGGTCAGATCGTCAATGTTGATGACGCCCGATTCGATGAATTCGTGGTAAAGGTCGTTACCCTCACGGGTGCGTTCGCCCACGCCGGCGAACACCGAATAACCCGAGTGCACCTTGGCGACGTTGTTGATCAACTCCTGAATCAGAACCGTCTTGCCGACGCCCGCGCCGCCAAAGAGGCCGATCTTGCCGCCGCGCGAATAGGGGGCCAAGAGGTCGATGACCTTGATGCCCGTCTCCAGGATCAGCGCATCGGTGGCCTGGTCGGCAAAGGCCGGGGCCGGTTGGTGGATGGCGCGACGTTCGGTATGGGCAATCGGGCCCTTTTCATCGATCGGCTCGCCAATCACGTTGATGATCCGGCCCAGAGTGCCGTCGCCTACCGGAACCGAGATCGGCGCGCCAAGGTCCGTGACCGGCGCGCCGCGCACGAGGCCTTCGGTCGCGTCCATCGCGATGCAGCGCACGGTGCTTTCGCCAAGATGCTGGGCCACTTCCAGCACCAGGTTCTTGCCGTTGTTGGTGGTTTCAACCGCGTTCAGAATCGCCGGCAGCGCGCCGTCGAACTGAACGTCGACCACGGCGCCGATGATCTGGGTCACCTTGCCGGTCGCAGCGGCGGCGGCGGATGCTTTCGGGGCTCTTGCCATGTGTCTTTACTCCGGGTTCGTCAGAGCGCCTCGGCGCCCGAAATGATTTCGATGAGTTCTTTGGTGATCGCGGCCTGACGGGACCGGTTGTACTGGATCGTCAGCTTGTTGATCATGTCGCCGGCGTTGCGGGTCGCGTTGTCCATCGCGGACATCCGCGCGCCTTGTTCGCTGGCACCGTTTTCCAGAAGCGCGGTGAACACCTGCGTCGCGATGCTGCGCGGCAAGAGGTCGGCCAGAATTTCCTCTTCCGAGGGTTCGTAATCGTACAGCGCCGTCGTGGTGGCAGCTTCGAACTTGGCCGGGATGATCTGCAGCGCGGTCGGGATCTGGCTGATCACCGACTGGAAGCGGTTATAGAAGATCGTGACCACATCGGCGCTGCCCTCGTCGAACGCGGCATTGACCTGGCGGGCGATGGTCTGGGCATTGGCGTAGCCGACCCGCTTGACATCGCTTAGATCGACATGGCCGACAAAGCACTGCGCCCAGTCGCGTTTCAGCTGCTCACGGCCCTTTTTGCCGACGGTCAGGATCTTGACCGTCTTGCCCTTGGCCACAAGCTCATTCGCGCGCAGGCGTGCCAGCCGCACGATGGAGGAGTTGAAGCCGCCGCAAAGCCCGCGCTCACCGGTCATCACGACCAGAAGATGCACCTGATCCCGGCCGTTCCCGGCCAGAAGCTTTGGCGCGCCTTCGCCAGTGCCAACACCAGCTGCAAGGGCCGACATCACCGCGCCCATCCGCTCGGCGTAGGGGCGGGCGGCTTCGGCAGCCTCTTGCGCGCGGCGCAGCTTGGCCGCGGCGACCATCTGCATCGCCTTCGTGATCTTGCGCGTGTTCTTGACACTGCCGATCCGGTTCTTGAGGTCCTTCAGGCTGGGCATCTGCCTACTCCTTCAGGGGGCTCAGGCGAAGGTCTGGGCGAAAGCGTCAAGCTCGGCGCGGATCGCTTTTTCCAGATCGCCCGCCACCTTGCGGTCGTTCTTGGTGATATCGTCCAGCAGGGCCTTTCCCGGGCCGCGCAGATGCTTGACCAGCCCTGCCTCGAACCGGCTGACATCCTTGACGCCGACCTTGTCGAGGTAACCGCTCGTGCCCGCATAGATCACGCAAACGATCTCGGCGTTGGTCATCGGCGCGTATTGGTTCTGCTTCATCAGTTCCGTCAGACGCGCGCCGCGGTTCAAAAGCTGCTGGGTCGAGGCGTCCAGGTCAGAACCGAACTGCGCGAATGCCGCCATCTCGCGGTACTGCGCCAGTTCCAGCTTTACCTTGCCGGCCACCGACTTCATCGCCGAGGTCTGGGCCGAGGACCCAACGCGGCTCACCGACAGACCGGTGTTCACGGCCGGACGCACGCCCTGGTAGAAGAGTTCGGTTTCCAGGAAGATCTGCCCGTCGGTGATCGAGATCACGTTCGTCGGGATATAGGCCGACACGTCGCCCGCCTGAGTCTCGATGATCGGCAGGGCGGTCAAGGAGCCGGACTTGAAATCTTCGTTCAGCTTGGCCGAACGCTCCAACAGGCGGCTGTGCAGATAGAACACGTCGCCCGGATAGGCCTCACGCCCCGGCGGGCGGCGGAGGAGGAGCGACATCTGGCGGTAGGCGACGGCCTGCTTGGAAAGGTCATCATAGATGATCAGCGCATGGCGGCCGTTGTCGCGGAAAAACTCAGCCATCGCGGTGGCCGAATAGGGGGCCAGGAACTGCATCGGTGCCGGGTCCGAGGCGGTGGCGGCCACGACGATGGTGTAGGCAATCGCCCCGGTTTCTTCCAGCTTCTTCACCAGTTGGGCGACGGTCGACCGCTTTTGCCCGATGGCGACATAGATGCAGTAAAGCTTCTTCGATTCGTCCTTGCCCGCAGCCTCGTTATAGGCCTTCTGGTTCAGGATCGTGTCCAGCGCCACGGCGGTCTTGCCGGTCTGGCGGTCGCCGATGATCAGTTCGCGCTGGCCACGGCCAACCGGGATCATCGCGTCGATGGCCTTGAGGCCGGTCGCCATCGGTTCATGCACCGATTTGCGGGGGATGATGCCGGGGGCCTTCACGTCGGCCACGCGCCGTTCGGTGGCCTTGATGGCCCCCTTGCCGTCGATCGGATTGCCCAGTGCGTCAACCACACGACCAAGCAAAGCGTCGCCAGCAGGCACGTCCACGATGGACTTGGTGCGCTTGACGGTGTCGCCTTCCTTGATGTCCTGGTCGGAACCGAAGATCACGATGCCGACGTTGTCGACCTCAAGGTTCAGCGCCATGCCACGGATGCCACCGGGGAATTCGACCATCTCGCCAGCCTGCACGTTGTCGAGGCCATGCACCCGGGCAATCCCGTCACCGACCGACAGCACGCGACCGACTTCGGCCACTTCGGCATCCATGCCGAAATTCTTGATCTGCTCTTTCAGGATCGCAGAGATCTCGGCAGCTTGAATTCCCATCACCCAACCTCTTTCATTGCATTTTGCAGGGCCGCAAGCTTGGCCTTGACCGAGGTGTCGATCATGGTGGACCCAAGCTTCACGACCAGGCCGCCGATAAGGCTTTCATCGACGGTGGTGTTCAGTTTCACGGTCTTGCCGACGCTGGCCTTCAGCGTCTCGGCAAGCTTTTTGGTTTGTGCTGCGGTAAGCGCCTGGGCGGCGGTCACTTCGGCGGTGACCTCACCCTTCTCGGCTGCGATCCGGTCGGCCAGGTTGGCCAGCAACTGCGGCAGCACAAACAGGCGGCGCTTGTCTGCCATCAATGCCAGCGTGTTGGCCATCAGCGGCGTGACCGCAAGTTTGGCCGCAATCGCACTGATCGCGCGACCCTGGTCTTCACGGCCGATCAAGGGCGAGGCGATGACCGACCGAAGGTCGGCGCTGTTGGCAAGGGTGTCGGCAAGGGCCGTGGTATCTGCCTCAAGCGCCGGCAGAACGGCGGCTTCGCGGGCCAGCTCGAACAAGGCGGTGGCATAGCGCGAGGCAATTCCGAGAGAGATCGAAGCCGGTTCTGACACGTCAATCCTTCCGCTGTCTCATGGCCAAGATCTGCGTCGATCAAGGCCGCTTGCCCGCCCGCCCCGGGTGCCCGAGGACCGACAAGCCTGTCCGTCGGGGGTCCTTAGCAGAGGCGTTCCAACCCCGCAACCAGCTTGCGCGTTATTCTTCCGCACCGCGGAAACTGCGCCGGAAGGCTTGGCGCAACCGTCACAAAGTGGTTGCATATTTGCAGCTTAGGATGCGTTGCCTGGCTGCGACAGGCTGTCGCAATCACAGGTTGGTTCGGGCACGCGCCGGCTCGGGTTGCGCTGCCGGCCGCGCCATCCCCTCCAGCACCCGCAGCGGTCGGCGCACCGCTGCCCCCAGCCCGCCGCGCGTGGGCGCATAGGCCTGCTTTGACGCCTCGACGATCAGCACGCCGCCAACCAGCCAGGGCATCTTGCGTCCGACCGCCTCCCAATAGTCGGCGGTGCGCAGCCAGAAGCGGCGGTTTGAAGGGGGGGCGAACAGCACCGACTGGCTGCGTTCTGGGGTAAAGCCATGCCGCCTGAGCTGTGTTTCCAGCTGCGCCACCGAATAGGGCCGCCCAAAGCCGAAGGGGGTGGCGTCGCTGCGCGCCCAAAGGCCGCTGCGGTTGGGCACGATGAAAAGCGCCCGCCCGCCTGGCCCAAGAACGCGACCGGCCTCCTCCAGCACCGCGCCTGGGTTCTCGGATGTTTCCAGCCCGTGCATCAGCACCAGCCGGTCGACCAAACCGGTCGGAAGCGGCCAGGCGGTGTCGTCGCACAAGACGCTGACATTCGGCAGCCCGGCGGGCCAGGGCATCACGCCTTGCGGGCCTGGCATCAGCCCGATCACTCGCCGCGCATCGGCCAGATAGGGCCGCAGAAGCGGTACCGCAAAACCGAAACCCGCCACGGTATGCCCTGCCGCCGGCGGCCAGTGGCGCACCAGCTGATCGCGAATCGCGCGCTGCGCCACCCGGCCCAGCGCGGTGCGGTAGTAGAAATTGTGCAGGTCAAGCACATCAAGGTGCATTGCGGTAGGCCACTTCCCGGTCAATCCTGCCCGCATCATACCAAGGGAAAGGCCGAAGACCATGCCGCTTGAGCTTTTGACGATTCCCTGTCTGACCGACAACTATGCCTATCTGATCCATGATAGTGCCAGCAGCCAGACTGCCGTCATCGACGTGCCCGAAGCGGGTCCGATTCTTGGCGCTCTGGACGAACGCGGCTGGACGCTGTCGGACATCCTGATCACGCACCACCACTCCGACCATATCCAAGGGGTCGAGGCGTTGCGCGCCGCCACCGGGGCAATGGTGCTGGGTGCTGCCGCCGACGCCCACCGTCTGCCGCGCCTTGACCTTGCCCTGACCGAGGACTCCGGCTTTTCCATCGGCACCGAGTTCCCCCGAGTCATAGATGTGCCCGGTCACACGATCGGCCATATCGCCTATCACTTCGCCGAGTCCGGCCTTGCCTTCACCGGCGACAGCCTGATGTCGGGTGGCTGCGGGCGATTGTTCGAGGGCACTCCAGCCCAGATGTATCAAAGCCTGTGTACGCTGGCCGCGCTACCGCCCGGCACGTTGATCTGTTCCGGTCACGAATACACGACCACCAACCTTGCCTTCGCCGCCACCCTTGAACCGGGGAATCCGGCGCTTATGTCCCGTATTGCAGCAACGGCGGCCCTGCGCGCCAAAGGCATCCCAACCGTCCCCGTCACGCTGGCCGTGGAGTTGGAGACCAATCCCTTCCTGCGGGTCGCCGCGCCGTCAATCCGGTCGGCGCTGGACCTCACGGTGGCTGAGAATATCCCGGTTTTCGCCGAAATCCGGGCCAGACGAAACCGCTTTTGACCGACAAGCTGCCCCAGACCGCGACGAATGGGCAGGAAAGCCGGACGGGCAGCAATTAGCTCTTGAAGTGCGGCCCGGAAAACCGAACTTTAAGAATATCAGATCACGGTCGACGCGCACCCCTTTCGGGGGTGGATCGGCCCGCAGGACAGGAGCACGAGCCGTGCCTTCGTTTTCATCCACGCTTGAACATGCCATCCACGCCGCCCTGGCTCTGGCGAACACGCGCCGCCACGAACTGGCAACGCTGGAGCATCTGCTGCTGTCGCTGCTTGACGAACCCGACGCCGCGCGGGTGTTGAAGGCCTGTTCAGTCAACCTTGACGAGTTGCGCAAGACCCTGACCGATTTCATCGACAGCGACCTTTCGACCCTGGTCACCGATGTCGAAGGGTCCGAGGCCGTTCCAACCGCCGCCTTCCAGCGCGTTATCCAGCGCGCGGCTATCCATGTCCAATCCTCGGGGCGAACCGAAGTGACCGGCGCGAACGTGCTGGTTGCCATTTTTGCCGAACGCGAATCGAACGCGGCCTATTTCCTGCAGGAACAGGACATGACCCGCTATGACGCGGTGAACTTTATCGCGCATGGCGTGGCAAAAGATCCCTCTTTCGGTGAGGCACGGCCGCTGCAAGGCGCGGATGAACCCGGTGAGACGCCCAAGGGCGACCCGGCCGAGGCCAAGGAATCGGCACTGGCCAAATATTGCGTCGACCTGAACTCCAAGGCGCGCAAGGGCGACGTCGACCCCCTGATCGGCCGCGAGATGGAGGTGGAGCGCGCGATCCAGGTCCTGTGCCGTCGCCGCAAGAACAATCCTTTGCTGGTTGGTGACCCCGGCGTCGGCAAGACCGCGATTGCCGAAGGCCTCGCCCGGAAGATCGTAAACGGCGAGACGCCAGATGTGCTGTCCAAAGCCACGATCTATTCGCTCGACATGGGGGCGCTTCTGGCAGGTACCCGCTATCGCGGCGATTTCGAGGAACGCCTGAAGGCCGTCGTCAAAGAGATGGAGGATCACCCCGACGCGATCCTGTTCATCGACGAGATTCACACCGTCATCGGTGCCGGTGCGACCAGCGGTGGGGCGATGGATGCCTCGAACCTTTTGAAACCCGCGTTGCAGGGCGGCAAGCTGCGGTGCATGGGCTCGACCACCTACAAGGAATTCCGCCAGCACTTTGAAAAGGACCGCGCCCTTGCCCGCCGGTTCCAGAAGATCGACGTGAACGAACCTTCGGTGCCGGATGCGATCAAGATCCTGATGGGTCTGAAACCGCATTTTGAGGAACATCACGACCTGAAATACACCAACGACGCGATCAAGACCGCCGTGGAACTTGCCGCGCGCTATATCCATGACCGCAAGCTGCCGGACTCGGCCATCGACGTCATCGATGAAGCCGGGGCCGCGCAGCACCTGTTGTCGGACGCAAAACGCCGCAAGTCGCTGGGTGTGAAAGAGATCGAGGCTGTGGTGGCCAAGATCGCCCGCATCCCGCCCAAGACCGTGTCGAAGGACGATGCCGAAACCCTGCGCGATCTGGAAAAGACCCTCAAGCGCGTGGTGTTTGGTCAGGACAAGGCGGTGACCGCCCTGTGTTCGGCGATCAAGCTGGCGCGCGCGGGCCTGCGTGAACCGGAAAAGCCCATCGGCAACTATCTGTTCGCCGGCCCGACCGGTGTCGGCAAGACCGAGGTGGCCAAACAACTCGCCTCCAGCCTGGGTGTGGAGTTGATCCGCTTCGACATGTCGGAATACATGGAGAAACACGCGGTCTCGCGCCTGATCGGCGCGCCCCCCGGCTATGTCGGCTTCGATCAGGGGGGCATGCTGACCGACAAGGTCGACCAGCACCCGCATTGCGTGCTGCTGCTGGACGAGATGGAAAAGGCGCATCCGGATGTCTACAACATCCTGCTGCAAGTGATGGACCACGGGAAACTCACCGACCATAACGGCCGGACAGTCGATTTCCGCAACGTGATCCTGATCATGACCTCGAACGCCGGTGCGCGCGAACAGTCGCAATCGGCGATAGGTTTCGGGCGCGAACGCCGCACGGGTGAGGATACGGCCGCGATCGAACGCACCTTCACGCCGGAATTCCGCAACCGTCTGGACGCGGTGATCAACTTTGCCCCCTTGGGCCGCGAGATCATTCTGCAAGTCGTCGAAAAGTTCGTGCTTCAGCTTGAAGCGCAGCTTCTGGACCGGGGCGTGCATATCGAGCTTTCGCCCGAAGCTGCCGCCTGGCTGGGCGAAAAGGGCTATGACGACAAGATGGGCGCACGGCCTTTGGCCCGGGTGATTCAGGAACACATCAAGAAACCGCTGGCCGAGGAACTTTTGTTCGGCAAGCTGGTCAAGGGTGGGGTGGTCAAGGTCGCAGTGCGCGAAGATGCCATCGTGCTCGACATCGAAGAACCGGCAAAGCCGCGCCTGACCGGGCAAAAGCCGCCGCTTCTGACGGCTGAGTAACGCAAGGATCAACCCGCCGCTCGTCGATGACTTCGTCACTCCTCGCTTGGGCTTCGCGACGAGAAGACGAAGTCGAACGAGGAGCGGCGGGTCGCCCTAGCGTTCTGTCAGTTTCAACTCGATTCGTCGGTTCTGGGCGCGGGCTTCGGGGCTGTCCCCGTCCGCCACCGGGCGATATTCGCCAAAGCCGGTGGCGGCCATCCGGTCGGGCGGAAACCCAAGATCGGTCTGCATGAACCGCACCACCGACAGCGCGCGGGCCTGGCTGAGCTCCCAGTTGTCGGCGAAGGCACCACCCCCGGACAAGGGCAGGTTATCGGTGTGGCCATCGACGCGGATGATCCAGTCGATTTCGGCCGGGATACGCGCCCGAACCTCGTCTAGGGTGCGTACCACCTCGGCGATCTGGGCGCGACCTTCGGCAGCCAGATCAGCCGAGCCGGGGTTGAACAGCACCTCCGAGGAGAACACAAAGCGGTCGCCGACCACCCGCACCCCGTCGCGACCCGCCAGAAGTTCGGACAATTCGCCAAAGAATTCCGACCGGAACCGCGCGAGGTCCTGATTCTCGGCCGCCAGCCGGGCGGCCTCGGCGGCCTCCAACTCGGCCCGGCGCTTTTGTTCCGCCGCCACTTGCGCCAGCGCGGTGTTGAGGTCGGCCCCGAGCGTTTCCAGCTGCACCTCGGCTTCGGCATCCCGCGCCTTGGCGGCATCCAGCACCTCTTGCAGGCTGGCCAGCTGGCCACGCAGGGCGGCAAGCTGCTGGTTCAAAAGCTCAGCCTCGCGCGCCGCCGCCAGCGCTTTTTCCGATTCGGCCAAGAGCGCGGCTTCGGCAGCGGCAAGGGCCACGTCCTTTGCCCCCTCGCCCTGGGTTGCGTCCAGCCGGGCGGCGGCCAAGAGGGTCAGCGTTTCCTCGGCGCGTTTGCGTTCTGCCTCCAGCGCCAGGGTCATCGCGGTCAGTTCGGTATCGGCCCCTTCCAGCCTTTCCCGAAGCGCGGCCAGGGCGGCGGCATCGGCCAGGCGCGTCGCCTCGGCCTCCGTCAGTTCCGCATGGGCAGCGGCCAGATCAGCGGCGGACTGCGCCTTGGTCTCGGCCAACAGTGCCTCCAACTCGGCGCGGCGGGCGGCGGCAAGGCGGGCGGCCTCAGCCTCGGCGTCAAGCTGGTCCTGCGCCTCGGCCAGGGTGGTGGTCAGGGCCGCGACCTCACCCAAGGCGGCATCGCGCGCCAGCAGCAGGGCCGCAACCTGCGCCTCAAAGCCGGTGATGCGGCTGCTGGCTTCGGCAAGCTCGGCCTCGCGCGCGGCAAGATCGGTGGTCAGGGTGGCGATCAGCGCCGCCTGCCGGTCGCCTTCGGCCTCGGCACTGGCTAGGCTGGTGCGCAGGGCGGCGATGTCCGCCTCCAGCCCAGCCGCGCGGCTGCGTTCCAGGCCCAAGGCATCTGCCAGACCTGCGACCTGCAAGGCAAGCTCGTCCAGTTCGGTATCCTGCGTGGTGATCTGGTCGCGCAGGATCGACTGCATCACGGTAAAGATCGTCAGGACGAACATCAGCACCATCAACAGCGTCGTCACCGCATCGACGAAACCGGGCCAGATCATCGAGCTGTCGCGGCGGCGTGCCCTGGCCATCGCCCTAGCCCCGCCCGGTGGTGCTGCGGCCAAGCTGGCGGATCGCGGCGGTCAGGCTGGCCATGTCGGCGCGCAGATCGGCGAGGGTTTCCTGCCGGCCCGCCGACATTTCCTCCAGCACCCGCAGCATCTGCACGTCGATCGACCGTAGCCGCATCCGGCTTTCGCTGTCGCCAAGCCCGTCCGAGGGGCGCTGGCTGGCGATCATCTGCTCTTGCCCCTCGGCGATCCGCTCCAACAGTGCGACCTGGCCCTTTTCCGCCTCGGCCTGCTTGGCCAGCCGCAACAGCGCCGAGGAAAGCTCGGATATCTTGGCATCGGTCTGGGCGCGGCTGACCTCGGCCTGGGCGTAAAGCATCTGCAACTGCTCCATCTGGCCGCCCAGATGATCGATCAGCGCGCCAATCGCGCCGCCACCGGCATCACCGTCGCCGTCGCCGCCAAAGCCAAGGCGCGTGATCGACGAGAGCCATTCCTCCAACTCGCGGGTAAAGCGGTTTTGCCCGTGGCCCGCGAACAGCTCCAAAAGGCCCAGGACCAGCGACCCCGCCAAGCCCAAAAGCGATGAGGAAAACGCCGTGCCCATGCCGCCAAGCTGGCTTTCAAGGCCGCCCATCAGCTTGGCGAACACATCGAGCCCGCTTTCGCCCTCCTGCGGGGCGAGGGAGCGGATGGTTTCCACCACCGCCGGAACCGTGGTCGCAAGGCCCCAGAAGGTGCCCAGAAGGCCAAGGAAAACCAACAGGTTGATCAGATAGCGCGTGATGTCGCGCGCCTCGTCGATGCGCTGGGCAACCGAATCCTGGATCGACCGTGAGGAGGATGCCGAAATTGCCGTGCGTGAGGTGCGCGACCGCAGCAGTGCGGCCAAGGGGGCCAAGAGGCGCGGCGGCGCGTCCTGCCCCGCATCCGGGGTTTCGCGGACGAAATGCTCGATCCAGTAAACCGACTGCGCCAGGATCCAGACCTGCCAGAAGCAGGTGAGCACCCCGATCACGAACACAAACGCAATGAGGCCGTTGAGGATCGGGCTGGTGCGCAGGATCTCGATGATCTGGGCATGAATGGCCCAGGCCCCGGCTCCGACCAACAGGCAGACCAGAAGCATGTTGGTGATCGCCCGGATGGGCTGGCTAAAGGTTGTCGCCGCCGGGGCGTCGGTCTGATCGGTACGGGCCATGATTGCCTTCTGTCTTCGCGGGGGTTCACCCTAGCAGGCCGTCACGATCTGCCAAGCAAAACGAGTGTGAAGTGGTCACGTCAGGCGGCGCACCTCGGCGGCAAGCCAGGTCAGATCGGGGTCAGCGATGCCCAGCCCGTCCAGATGGTCCGCCGTGGCGGTCAGGTAATCCCGGTTCGCCCCGCGCCCGCCGCGGGCCCCGGCGATGATCCGCGCCTGTTCCCCAAGCGGCAGCCCGCCGCAATACTGGTCGTGGTCGGGATCGATCACATAGGCCAGCGCCTCCAGCGGCCCTGAGCGGGTCAGAACCGGCAACCGCGTCTCAAGATAGGCCGAGGAGACCAGTTCCCGCTCACGCAGATAGGCGATGGTCGCGGCTTCGGCCCCGGTCTTGACCCGAAAGGCGACGCCGGTGCAACAGGCCCCCTCTGCGCGGTCCAGGGCCAGGACCAGCCCCGGCGCCTCGGGCGTGCCGCGATGGTGGATCGACCGCATGCAGAAGCTGCGCCGCCACCCCTCAGCCCGGGCGATCCGCCGCGCGGCGACCGCAAAGCCGGGGTCCCAGATGAGGGAGCCATAGGCAAAGACCCAAAGCGGGCCGGGGGTGACTGGTTCTGCGCGCATTATCCCGGTAAACACCGCCGCAGCAGCAATGAAAAGGCCCCCTCGCATGCGCAAGCTGATCGTCGTTCTTTTGCTCGGGGCTGGGCTCTGGTCGGGCTACTGGTTTGCCGGGTCCACCGCGCTGCGCCAAGGGGTTGAGGGTTGGTTTACTGACCAGACCGCGCGCGGCTTGACCGCCGAGAAATCGGCGCTGGAGGTCAAGGGCTTTCCCAACCGGTTCGATCTGCGGGTGGAGGGGGTCACCCTTGCCGATCCCGCAACCGGCTTTGGCTGGCAGGCCCCCTTCGCCGAGGTTTATTCCATGACTTGGAAGCCCTGGCACATCATCGCCGCCTTGCCGCCGGAACAGGTGATCACCACGCCGGGCGAAACCATCGTCCTGACCAGCGAGGGCCTCTTGGCCAGCTTTCGCGCGCGCCCGACGCTGGATCTGCCGCTCGCGGTGGTGGGGCTGGAAAGCGGGGCCATTTCCGCCACCTCGGACGCAGGCTGGACCTTTGGCGCGCGCCGGGCGGCGGTGTCCTTGAAGGCCGCCGATGTGGTCTCGGGTGAGGCGGGGGTTGATCCGGTTCCTGCCGAGGCCGCGACCTATATCCTTGTCCTCGACCTTGAAGGCCTGACCCCCGACCCGGCCGAGATGGCCGTGATCACCGCCAACGCCGATCTGCCGCCAGTGATTGACGCGGTGCGGGTTCTGGGGAGTGCGCAGTTGTCAGCCCCCCTTGACCGAAATTTCGATGCCGCCCGCGTGACGCCCCTGGGGTTGAAACTTGACCGGCTGGATATCCTTTGGGGGCAGCTTCAGGTTCAAGCCTCGGGGACGCTGGTCCCAGATGCCGAGGGGTTTGCCCAAGGCCGGATCGACATTGCCGTGACCAACTGGCAGCCCCTGGTCCCGGTCATGGTCGCGGCCGGAACGATCAAGCCGGAACTGGCGTTGACGGTGGAAAACATGCTGGCAGGCCTGGCCAAGGGCGGAGGTGACCCGAATGTGGTCAACCTGCCGTTGGTGATGCGAGAGGGTTGGATGTCGCTTGGCCCCTTGCCGCTTGGCCCTGCACCAAGGATGACCGGGCCTACCGGCTAACGGCAGTAACTGCCACCGCTGCGGATGGCGGTGTCAAAGTGGAAGTGATCCTCGTGATAGCCATCTGATCCGGGGCCAAGCGTGGTCTGAAACACCCCACAGGCCGCCTTGTAGATCTTTTTCAGCGTCTTCTTATAGTCGTCCTTCACGGTCAGCACCTTGCCATCGGTCAGGATGAAGGCCGAGATGTCGATGGCGCGGCCCTTGCCATGCTCGCTGATCTTGGCACCCTTCTTGTTGTTGCGGCTGCGGCAGACGTAATGCGCCGCGATCTTCAACTCGGCCAGCTTGCCGTCAAAGGCCGGTTGGGCCACGTCCTTGACCCAGGTATCCAGCGACTTGACCACGCTGCAATCCACCGTCACCGACTGGCTAAGTCCAACACCCCCGACCGAGGTGACCATGACCGCATCCGTCACCCCGCAGCCGTCGATGTTCGAGGCTATCGGCGCGATCTCTTCCCCCTTGATCGAGGACACGCCGCAGACCGCGCCGGTCATCGAGTCTGCCGCGCGCTTCCGCAGGCGCTTTTCCTTGCGCGACAGGGGGGCCACCTCGGCCAAAGCGACATCCGCTTCGCCTTCGTCGGTCACAATCGCAGCCACGGACTCACTGTTGCTTAGCGCATCAGGACGCGACAAGGGGCGGGGTGACCGGGTGATGATTTCGCCGGCAAGGACCGGCGTTTCGCCGCCCGCCACCGTCGTGCCCCGAGGAGGGGGCAGGGGCCGGGGTGAGCTTTCGATCACCTCGGCGTAAGCTGGAACCGCCAGCATCAGGACCATGGCCAGAACAAGCGCCCGCATCGCCTAGTGCTCCGGGTCCGGGGGGCTGGCATCGGGGTGCGCCCCGCGGCCAAAGTCCGGCGCGGCGGTATCCTGGCCCGCCTCGATGATCCCGCGACGGATCGCGCGGGTGCGGGTGAAATAGGCGTGCAGATGGTCGCCGTCGCCCACCCGGATCGCGCGTTGCAGGGTGAAAAGCTCTTCGGCAAAGCGGCCAAGGATATCCAGCACCGCCTCTTTGTTG